>JRHI01000714.1_pt1 | contig 33877 bp, 36 predicted proteins | sample 215371 | NCBI WGS metagenome assembly JRHI01 (sample SAMN02929681, study PRJNA255918) | sediment metagenome | biome: cave system; feature: Ice Cave; material: Sediment; isolation source: sediment from deep within a dark volcanic ice cave with no known source of... ...
ATGATCAACGTCGGCGCCTTCACGTGGCTTTGGTGCACGACCTGCGGCAGTGTAGCGAGGTCGGCGCTCAGCACGCGCTGCTGCGGTGTCGTGCCTTGTTGTATGAGCGCAGCCGGGGTCGCGGCTGGGAGCCCGTGCGCGATGAGCTCCCGGCACAGGACGTCGACGCCGTGCAAGCCCATGTAGACCACGATGGTCTGGCGCGGTTGCGCGAGCGCCGGCCAGTTCAGATCCATGCTGCCGTCTTGCAAGTGCCCAGTGACGAACACCACCGACTGCGAATAATCGCGGTGGGTGAGCGGAATCCCCGCATACGACGCGCAGCCGGCCGCGGCGGTGATGCCGGGCACCACCTGGAACGGAATGCCCTCCTCCATCAGCGTTGCGATCTCTTCGCCGCCGCGTCCGAAGATGAAGGGATCGCCGCCCTTCAGCCGCACGACGCGTTTGCCTTCCTTGGCGAGGCGCACCAGCAAGTGATTGATGTCCTCCTGCGGCACCGTATGCAAAGCGCGCTCCTTGCCCGCGTAGATGCGCTCGGCGTCGAGGCGCACCAGGTCGAGCACGGGCTGCGACACCAGCCGGTCATACACCACCACATCGGCCTGCTGCATCAGGCGCAGTGCGCGGAACGTCAGCAAATCCGGATCGCCGGGACCGCCGCCAACCAGGTAGACCTCACCTCCATGCGACGAGATGCGCGTGTCGTCGATGGCTTGCTGCAATGCCTTATGGGCGTCCTCATCGCGCCCGCTGAATACCAGCTCGGCGATCGGGCCCTGCAGCACGCGCTCCCAGAAGCGGCGCCGCTCGGCCGGCTTGAAGCGAGCTTTGACTTGACTGCGAAACGATCCTACCAACGCAGCGAGACGCCCATAGCCCGCCGGGATCAAGCTTTCCAGTCGCGCACGCAGCAGGCGCGCGAGCACGGGCGAAGCGCCGCCGCTCGACACCGCCGCGATCACCGGCGAGCGGTCGATGATCGATGGAAGAATGAAAGAACATAGCGCCGGCTGATCGACCACATTCACCGGAACGCGCCGCGCTTTGGCGGCCGTGGCCACCTCGCGGTTGACGACACCATTGTCGGTCGCGGCGATGACGAGCGCATATCCGGTCACGTCCTCCGCGCTAAAGTTCGCGGTGCGATGAGCGACTTTGCCTTCGGCAACATAGTTTTCGAAAGCCGAACCCAGCACCGGCGCCAACACCGTAACGTGTCCGCCGGCGCGCAGCAGCAGCGCGGTCTTTCGCGCCGCGACCTCACCGCCGCCCACCACCAGGCAGGGTTGCCCCCGGATATCGAGGAAGATAGGCAGAAAATCCATGGTTTTTACACTAAACCAGCGCTTTCGCGTAAGCGTGTTAACGGACTTCGTTGTCGGTGACGATGTCAAGATCCATAGCTGTGTCTGGCATCACGGCGCTCGACCCCTGCAAATCGCCTCGTTGCGGTGCTGCGTTACCCGATTTCGACACCCGCGCCGAAACAACGACCCCAGACCCGGGAACACCTACAAGAGCTGACCGAGGAGATCTGGCTGTTGGTCACTTGGACGCCAACCAGGGTTTTGCGCGCCGATGCTTTATCATAGGGCTATTTGAACACAGCACCGCGCGGCGCGAATCCACCCCGAGAGCGATGCAAACGCAGAACAATGGCAAAATCGATGAACAAATCGCTGATTAAAAATGCCGGCCGCGCAAGCCGGTTTCTCAAAACGCTGTCCAATGAGCACCGCCTGCTGATTCTCTGCTACCTCGTCGACGCGGAGCGGAGCGTGAGCGAGCTGGAGGAAATCCTGGAGCTGCGCCAGCCGACGCTCTCGCAGCAGCTTGCGCGGCTGCGCGTTGATCGCCTGGTGACGACGCGGCGCAATGGCAAGTCCATCTATTATTCGCTGTCGAGCCGGGAAGCGCGCGCTTTGATCGGCGTCCTCCATGAGCTTTTCTGTGCGACTCGACCGAAGGCGAACGCGCGGAAGCTGCGTGCGGGCGCAACCGCATACCGCTAACGAGCGGCGGGCATCTTGTCTCCCCGGCCAGCAGCCGGCCGCGTCGACAAGGCAGCAAACGGCCAGGTCGAATCGTCCGGCGCGTTGACCTGCTACGGTACCAATATCAGGCAAGCCTGGTCCTGAGGCCGCTGCAATTTGGCGAGCTCGGCTGTGACGTCATGCCGCAATTTCGACACCGCTTAAGATTACAGTAAGCTCGTTCGAACTAACCAGACTTGCGAACTTCGGCATCGTCCCCGTTTCCGGCGAAGCCTGACGCTGCGCCATGTCAAGATGGAAAGCGCCACGCGAACTGGTGCTTGTCGTCTTGCCCCCTTCTTTCAGACGTAGAGATCCTTGAAGTGGCGCACCGCCAGTGCAATACTCAAGTCGCTTTCGGTGAGCATCGTGCTCACACAGCCTTCATGTCGGCTTGTCGTCAAGCCACGCATGAAGTCCAGCGCCGCTTCGGTATTGGCGTTGCGGTCGTTACCCGCCCCCGATGTTGGCGGAAAATCATCACGTAGCTCGGGTTTGCTCAATCAGGCTGTCCCTCACGTGCTCTAGGAGTGCTCGCACCTCCACGCCGAGCTTGTGCACTTCGGGGTTGTCCACCAGTTTGAGGACTGCGGCGGGGTCCATAAATGCTACGACGGTCTTGCCATCCGCGTCTTGCCGCACCACAACGTTACAAGGAAGCAGCAGCCCGATATCGGGATCGGCGGTGAGCGCGCGATGCGCGAGCGGCGGGTTGCAGGCGCCGAGTATGCGGTAAGGCCGACTCTCTACGTCGAGCTTGGCTTTGAGCGTCGCCTGCACGTCGATATCGGAGAGGACGCCGAAGCCCTCCTTTTTAAGCGCTGCGGTGACCTTTTGCATCGTCTCGCCAAACGGCAGATCGAGTTCGATGTTGAATCCATACATGGTTTCTTCTCCTGGTTGTATAAACGCGTGCCGCCGGGCGACCGGCCGGCTCGCATACTTGATTGCAACTGCAGCTTTCACCCACACGCAGACAGGATAGGGCGAGCAACATACGAACTCCCGGATATAACGTAGACACGTGCGGCTCCATCGCGTTCCAATGCTTTTTCATCGCCGTTTTCCTTGTATCCCGGGCCGCGATCAATGTGGCGCAAGCCCGGAGCGGAAATCATCGCTGGCCATCGCACCGATGCCGCCAGATGCAAACATATATTATATGCGCATGTAATCATAGAGTGATCCGTTGCGCAGAGTTCTGCACATCCCCGGGCGCGGCCGCGCCGCCTGATCCACTGCGACCGCTACGACCCGGATTACGGCAGCAACATATGCGCAATTGCGAATATACGAGAATATGAGCGAGTCGAGGCACGCGGGGCCACTTGGGAGCAGCGCCCGAAATGCTCACACCGCAGCAACTTGAGGCGCGCAGCCGCGGGCTGTTCCTGGCAAACGCGATTGCGGTGGTTGTGCAAATGGCAACGGCGCATTACTGCCAGCAGCGGCCGCGTCCGAGGAGGCGATAATCAAGCTACCCGAGCACAACAGCGTCACACTCGGCCGGCCGGTCGCAGAGCGAGGGTACAGAACGCCCTGCAAATATGGGCGGGTTCGTGAAGCGCTGCCGGGCTCCCGTACATGTACTTCAAGATCGAGAACCCATTTGACAACCTGCGTACATGCTCATAGACTACAATTCACCTTTGTATTTTAGAAACGACACTCATGAGCGACCTCAACGAAGTGTTCGACGCTGTAGCAGCGTATTTCTCAATATTGTCAGAACCTACACGACTCAAGATCCTGCATGCCATCTGCCAATCCGAGAGGTCGGTAAATCAAATCGTCGACGAGGTTGACGCTACGCAAACCAATGTCTCGCGCCACCTCAGTCTGATGAACCGGAGCGGTACGGTCGCCCGCCGCAAGGAAGGCAATCAGGTGTTCTATCGCATCGCGGATCCCACGATGATAGAGCTTTGTCGAAGCGTGTGTCTGCGCATTGCGAGTGCGATGGATGAGCGCAAAGCATTGCGGAAGCGTTTAATGAAATTCGTCCCCGCTCCCGCCGCGCGCAACGCGTAAAGCAGCCCCATCTTTACGGCTTGCGGTGCCCACCGTGCGATATACCCACGGCATGCTGTCCTGTAGCGAGTTCACTGGCGCGCCTTTATCGGTGCTGCTTAACGACTGCGGCTTTGGCTACAACATCACGGGGTCGCCTGGTCCGGGGCGCGGGCGGATCAAGCGCGCAGGATGGATGCGAGCAACAGTTCGGATCAGGCGGAGTCGCGTCCACCCGTGCGAGTCCGCCAAATGATCGCGAGGCGGAGCGTCGACAACCGCAAGCGTTGTTCTTGAGGAGGAGAAGGTTATGAATCGGAAACGCAGACAAGCATTGAAGGCAGGCAGTGGCATTACGGTCTTGGGAGTCCTGTTCGCAGCAGGTTTGCTCAAACCCGGAGACGCTACAGCGGCCGAATGGAACAAGGAGGCATTCAACACTAAGAACTTAGCCGACACGCTGAAGGCGCTCGGTGGCGGCACGACAATCGACAGCAAGGATATCGTGCTGACGGCGCCGGACATTGCCGAGAACGGCGCTGTGGTCCCCGTCGTCGTGACCAGCAACATACCCAAGACCGAATCGATCGCGATTCTGGTGGAAAAGAATCCCAACATGCTCACCGCGTCTTTCGAGCTGCCCGCAGGCACCGAACCCATGATTTCCACCCGGGTCAAGATGGGGCAAACGTCGAATGTACACGCGCTGATCAAGGCCGACGGCAAGTTCTACACGGCCGTCAAAGAGATCAAGGTCACGCTGGGTGGCTGCGGCGGATAGTCGCATTTTTAGGGTTATCGGAGGCAACAATCATGGCAGATCCAATGAAAATCCGCGCCGGCATGCAAGGCGACGCGGTCGATGTGAAAGTACTCATGAGCCACGAAATGGAAACGGGCCAGCGCAAGGACTCCGACGGCAAAATTGTACCGGCGCATTTCATTCAGACGGTGACCGCAACCTCCAACGGCAAAACAGTCCTCGTCGCGCAATGGGGACCCGCCGTATCCAAAAATCCGTTTCTCGAGTTCAAGTTCAAGGGCGCCGCGAAAGGAGACAAAGTGCAAATCAGCTGGGTAGACAACAAGGGAGACAAGCGGACGGACGAGGCGACCATCAACTGACCGACTGTTTCTAACGCCCCTGCTCTTTGCGCAGCGAGCGTCTTCGCCCGCAGGCGAGATGTTTCCAGAACAATAAGAATAGATTTGCGAGCTTGCTGGTGCGGGGTCGGCAACTACTCAAACTTGACGTCACTGGGGTTTTATACACGTGAAGTGGCGCAGCTAAAGGAGGAATTTCATGCGAAGACTCAGAACCATTGTTTACGCGCTGTCGATCGCCAGCATCTCGACATCGGTGGGCTCAGCCGTGGCTCAGACTAGCGCAGTCGATGAGATCGCCAAGTACCGCCAGATGCTCCAGGACGGCAACCCGGCAGAGCTGTGGGAAGCGCGCGGCGAAGGTCTATGGAAACAGCAGCGCGGGCCTAAAAAGGCCTCGCTTGAAAACTGCGACCTAGGTAAGGGATCGGGCGTGGTGAAGGGAGCCTATGCCGAGCTGCCTCGCTACTTTGCCGACGCTGACCGGGTGATGGATCTCGAGACCCGGCTGACGCACTGCATGGTTACCCTGCAAGGTTTTTCGCAAACCGAGGTCATCAAGCGTCCCTTCGGTTCCGCCGAGCATCGCTCGGATTTCGAGGCGCTCAGCGCTTGGATTTCCGCCGAGTCGCGCGGGGTAAAAATGAATCTGCCGCTCAATCATCCGAAGGAAAAGGAGGCCTATCGACTGGGTGAGCGGATGTTCTTCGTGCGCGCCGGACCCCATGATTTCGCATGCGCAACGTGCCATGCCGAAACCGGCAAGCGCATTCGGTTGCAAGACCTGCCAAATCTCACCGATCCCAAGGACGCACAGCGCGCCTACACCACTTGGCCCGCTTATCGTGTTTCCCAGGGTGAGGTACGCACGATGCAGTGGCGCATGAATGATTGCTTCCGACAGCAACGCCTTCCCGATCTCAAATTCGGCTCCGAAGCGTCGATCGACTTGATCACCTATCTGGCGAAGCAGGCCGATGGAGGCGTGATGAATGCACCGGCACTCAAGCGTTAGGAGGATGTATGAATAAGCAAGTTCTCGGCGGCATGACGGCCAGTCTTCTATTCATCGCCGGCTGCGCAACGGTAAGCGATACCCGTCTGGCAGAGCGAACGCTCGAAGTTATGCGGGCTTCTTTTCAGGACAAAGGCCAGGCCAAGTTGGACCGCCTGAATCAGGATGAGGCGCAAGCGGCTTGCAGTCGAACGCTTACGGAAGGCCCGCCACCGAAGTCGATGCAAGAGAAAATCGAGAGAGCCGAGCTTGCCAGTATCAAATATCCGGCCGACGGCAAGCTGATCGGCGACTGGAAGGAAGGTGAAAAAATCGCCCAGAGTGGCGTGGGCAAGCAATTCTCGGACGATCCGACCAAGCCGGCGGGCGGCAACTGCTACGCGTGCCATCAGCTGTCCAAGCAGGAAGTATCGTTTGGGACGATAGGCCCCAGCCTTTACCAGTACGGCAAGCTACGCGGCCAAAGCGCCGAAATCCAGAAGTACACCTACGGCAAGATCTATAACTCGGAGGCGTACGTCGCATGTTCCAACATGCCGCGCTTTGGCCACAACGGCATCCTCACTGAAAAACAAATCAAAGACTCGGTTGCGCTGCTGTTGGATCCGGCCTCACCGGTGAACAAGTAACGGATGCAAAACATCCGATCACGCTGGCTTGTGTGCCGTTGAATCGGAGCAAACACTTTGGTCTGCGACTTGCTGTAGTCAAGATGCGCCGCGCTGGCCGCGGGAGCAACGCGTGGCGATGAATCGTCGAGAGTTCCTGCACATGCTTGCTGTGGGAGCAGCCGCCGGCGTGAGCTTGGAAACTCCGCATTTGCTGGCGGCCCAAAACGCGACCGGCTTTTACGACCTGCCGCGCTTCGGCAACGTGAGCCTGCTGCACTTCACCGACTGTCACGCGCAGTTGCTGCCCTCGTACTTTCGCGAGCCAAACGTCAACTTGGGTATCGCTGAAAGCAACGGCAGACCGCCCCACTTGGTGGGCGAAGCGCTGCTCAAGCGCTTCGGGATCGAACCGGGCACGTTGGAAGCGCACGCGTTTACGTATCTGGATTTCACTCAAGCGGCCAAAACCTACGGCAAGGTAGGCGGCTTCGCTCACTTATCAACGCTAGTCAAGCGGCTGAAGGCGAGCCGTCCCGGTGCGCTGTTGCTGGATGGAGGTGATTCCTGGCAAGGCTCCGCAACCGCGCTATGGACCCGAGGGCAGGACATGGTCGATGCCTCTAAGCTACTTGGTGTTGAGGTCATGACCGGACACTGGGAATTCACGCTCGGTGCGGATCGGGTTAAGGAAATTGTCGACGTAGACTTCAAGGGCAGCATCGATTTCGTCGCGCAAAATGTGAAGACTGCGGACTTCGGCGATCCCGTGTTTCCACCCTACGTCATGCGGGAGATCAATGGGGTACCCGTGGCGATCATTGGTCAAGCGTTTCCCTACACACCGATCGCCAATCCGCGCTATCTGGTGGCCGAATGGAACTTCGGGATCCAGGATGACCATATGCAGATGATGGTCGATGAGGTGCGCAAAAAAGGCGCTCAGGCAGTGGTGCTGCTTTCGCACAACGGCATGGACGTGGACCTCAAGCTGGCGACCCGCGTCACGGGTATCGATGCGATTCTCGGCGGCCACACGCATGACGGAGTTCCTGCTCCGGTCGTTGCAAAAAATGCTGGCGGCCAAACACTGGTGACGAATGCCGGCAGCAACGGCAAGTTTCTCGCCGTCCTGGACTTCGACGTCAAGAACGGCAGGGTGGTGGATTTCCATTACAAGCTCCTGCCCATATTCTCCAACCTGCTCCCGCCCGACAAGGGGATGGAAGCGCTCATTACCAAAATCCGCGCGCCGTATGAGGCGAAGCTCAGCGAGAAGCTCGCGGTGACCGAAGGCCTGTTGTATCGCCGCGGCAACTTCAACGGCACCTTCGATCAGGTCATTCTGGAAGGCTTGATGAAAGTCAAAGGTGCGGAGATCGCCTTCTCGCCGGGGTTTCGCTGGGGCACTTCTCTCTTGCCTGGGGAAATCATCTCGATGGAACACCTGATGGACCAGACTGCGATTACCTATCCGTACACCACCCTGAGTGAACTGTCAGGCGAAACCATCAAGACCATACTCGAGGATGTCTGCGATAACCTGTTTAACCCTGATCCCTATTATCAACAAGGTGGCGATATGGTTCGCGTGGGCGGGCTCCAGTACACCTGCGATCCGAACGCCAAGATGGGTGGCCGCATCAGTGACATGCGACTCAATGACCGGCCGATTGGCGCGGACAAGAAATATAAAGTCGCCGGCTGGGCGCCCGTCTCGGAAGAAGCGAAGAATGCGGGTGGCGAACCGATTTGGGACGTGATGGCGAAATACCTTCGCGACGAGAAAGTCATCAAACCCCGTCAGCTTAATCTCCCCCGACTCAAGGGCATGTCCGGCAATCCCGGAATCACCTGATATATGCGACTCGGCTTCTGGCTTGTTGCAGCGTGCTTTACATGGGGTGCGGCGCTGGCCGACGCCGCTTACGCGGCAGACGTCACGCTCGTTCCAATCAAAGTGAGCACGCATGCCTACTATGTGCAGGGCGAACTCGGGATGGCCTCTGCCGCCAATCAAGGCTTTAATTCAAACGCTGGCTTCGTCGTTACGGAGGACAGTGTATTGGTGATCGACGCGCTTGGGACGCCCGCGCTTGGCCGGGCCTTGATCGGCACCATTCGCACGATAAGCGACAAGCCCATCAAGCGCGTCATCGTCACCCACTACCATGCCGATCACTTCTACGGCCTGCAGCCGTTTAAAGAGATTGGTGCCGAGGTCTGGGCGCACAAGGCGGCGCGCGAATATCTGGAAAACTCCGGGGCGGGGCGCCGTCTCGAGCAGCGGCGGGCGGATCTCTTCCCCTGGGTGAATGAGTCCACGCGGATAGTGTCGCCGGATATTTGGCTGGACGGCGATGTCGCATTCCAGCTTGGCGGCCTCCACTTCAATATTATTCACATGGGGCCCGCCCATTCGCCAGAGGACATCGCTATTGCCGTCCGCGAGGACCACGTGACTTTCTCTGGCGATATCATCATTTCCGGCCGCATTCCCTTCGTGGGCGATGCCGATAGCAAGCGTTGGCTGGCCGCGACCGATCGTCTGCTCGCGCTTAAACCCAAGGTATTGGTACCTGGCCACGGCAAGGCGTCGTTGGATCCCGTCAGGGATCTGCTGCTTACCAAGGAATATCTTACCTACCTCCGCGAAGTCATGGGCCAGGCGGTCGACAGTTTTGTTCCCTTTGACGACGCGTACGCTGCGACCGACTGGCGTCGCTTCGAGAAGCTTCCGGCGTTCGAGGCGGCCAACCGTATCAACGCCTACGGGACCTATATCACGATGGAGCGCGAATCTCTGCAACAGCAAGGAGCCCAAAAGCGATGAGAGCAATGTATGTGGATGGCATGTGCGACCTCTAGCGATTCGCAGCCCGATGCCGGACGGACCCAGGCTGTCGTTGCCCGCCGGTGGCAAGCGAAGATTCAAAGTGGTTGGAACAATGCATGCGAAAGAGCTGTTTTCAAATAGTCCTGCGTAGGGAAGTCCTGGTTCCCTGACCGCAGTTGGATGTTCGATTCTAGGATAAGGAGCAACATCATGAACGCTCGAAAATTGGCTTCCTGGCTGGTCGTTGTCGGTGCATTGCTCGCCGGCGGCGTTTCTCTCACCGCCTACTCTGCCGACCAAGCCAAGCCGCAGCAGGCACTGAAAGCGCCTGCTAAGAATCGGCTGGTCTTGCAAGTAAGCGACGGCGACGCAAAAAAATGGAATCTCGCGTTGAATAACGCAAAGAACGTTCAGCAGGACTTGGGCGAAGACGAAGTGGAGATCGAGATCGTTGCTTACGGGCCGGGGATCGGCATGTTGAAAAAGGACTCCGAGGTGGGAAAGCGCGTCGCCGAGGCGCTCGCCACGGGCGTCAAGGTCGTCGCCTGCGAGGTTACGATGGCCAACCAAAAACTGACCTATGACGACATGCTCCCGAAAATCGGCTATGCGCCGTCGGGCGTGGTGGAGCTCATGAAAAAACAGCAGGAAGGCTACGCGTATGTACGTCCCTGAGTTGTCGCGTCGGCGTCGGCGCGAACGCCGTCTTTTTGAAAGCCTGCTATGAAAGCGGTCCTCGCCGCATTGAGCTTAGGCGCGTTTACTGGTCTGCTCGGGTGCGCCGATACTCGTGCTCCGGTCACCGCGGATCGCGCCGTCCCCAACGCGCTCGCCGCGCCGGCGCTGGAGACAATTCCCCCGAACAAGGACAGCGATCTGCGCTTGTTCTATCGGGATGGCCACATTGTTACGGGGAAACAAGCGTTGAGCAAAATGAGTGCGGACTCGGACTTGACGTTGTGGCTCGCCGGCAATCAGTTCTTCGCGATGCAGGAAGTAATCCGTACTTTCCAGCGCGAATATCCGGCTAGTGGGAATATCGCCGTCATTACCTTGCCCCCTGGCATCATTCTCAACGCCATCAACAAAGGCGGCTGGCGTTACCAGGGAACCGATTTCCGCATGACGCCTGACGTCTACGCCTCGGTCAATCTGGATCATCTCAAAGCACTCAAGAGGAAAGGCGAGATGAGCCAATACATGACCTATACGCGCAACAAGCTGGAACTGATCGTTGCCAAGGGCAACCCCAAAAAGATACGCGGCATCGAGGATCTAGCCCGCTCTGATGTCCGCGTAATGCTGCCCAACCCGGTTACCGAGGGCATCATGAAGTTCTACGCGAAGAAGGTTCTTGTCAGACGCGAGTTGTGGGAGCAGCTATCGGGTGGTAAGGAATGTCAATCCTGTCAGGCAACACCGCGCGTCTATTTCACCTCGGTGCATCATCGCGAAATTCCGGATGCTCTGAAGCTTGGCACAACCGACGTCGGGATCGTGTGGGCGTCTGAGGCGCAACACGCGCGCGAGGAAGGTATTGAGGTAGAAGGGATCGCCTTGCCGGCGCAGGACAGTCTCGTTGATGAGGTGGCCTACGTTATTGGCGTTTTGAATAACGCAAAAAACGCATCCGCCGGGCGTGGCTTTCTGGATTTCCTCAAGACAGAAAAAGCGCAGGAAGCATATGCGAAATATGGCTTCATCAAAGCTACACGCGACGATCTGGTCTTGAAGGCCGTTCCCTAGATCATTCGCCCGCTGGGGTCAAACCATCCACTTCGGCTCAAAGTACTTACTCGAGACTCACGTACGAAGACACCACAATAAGGCAAAAATATCCGCCATGCGGACGGCGCCCAACGGCACGGAGCGCAGCGCCGATCGGATGCTGGTGCAGACTCGCTGCCAACGTGCCGCCACCGAACAAGGAAGACATCGCCATGCCCAATCTCACCACCCTGCTCGCGGTAGCCACGATCACGTTCGCCGCGCCTGCTCTTGCCGCCAACCCGTTGGTGACCATCACTGCTCCGGCCGACGGCGCCAAGCTGGACGCCATGGCGCAGGCGAAGCTCGTTTACGACGTCGTCCCCGGGCCGAAGGGCGACCATACCCATCTTTACATCGACGGCAAGGAAATCGCCATCGTGCGAGAGCTCAAGGGCACGCGCACGCTGGAGACAATGGCACCCGGTGGGCACGAGATCTGCATCAAGGTCGTGAACAAGGCGCACACGCCCATCGGCCTGCAGAAGTGCATTAAGGTGACGGTGGAGTAGACTCGGCCCGCTGCGCTCCGCATGGACTGGCAGAGCCTGGGTTATGCGGCGATCCAGGTCGCGCACAACTTCGGCGCCGTGGCAGTTGTCGGTGGACCGTTGTTCGCCCTCTGGCGGATACCCGCTAGCGCGCAAGGCTGGCGCCCACTCGCCTGGCTGGTGCTGGCAGGCTGGACGCTACAAGTCCTTTCGGGCGTAGCGTTCGGTGCGGCAAGCTACGCCTGGTACGGCCACTTCCCCGACATCCACGGAATCGCTCTCGCCGCGCTGGTCATCAAGATTGCCTGCGCAGTTGCGGGATTGGCGTTGACGGCCTTCCATCTTGTGATCACCCGCAAGGGCGACACCCGTCCGCGAAACACCTGGGGTAGCTTGCTGGGACTGGGGGCAACTGCCCTCACCGCCGCCGCGTTCCTACGCTGGTTTTCGTAGCGCGCGGCATCGATAGTACTCGCAGAACGCGCGTCGCAGTGCAAGTCTCCGAAGTACACATGGCCGCCGAGAATTTGCTAACAGGCAACGCAACCTTCTCTTCTGCCGTCGGGCAACTGGAACAAAATTGAAACTCGGGGCGGGGCCCGCTCGCTCGCGCCGGCGGCGTTCGTCATGGACGGAGGTTCACCCATCCCTCTCGCTGGCGCGTAATGATGTGCTCGACGCCAGCCTTCACGTAGATGAGGTCCGATGCCATGTCGCCGCGGGACAGCTTGTTGCGCGTCATCGAGTTTTCGCAGGCGTAGATCTTGGTGCCTGCCTTGCGGGTGTCGTCGAGGCGAGAGCTGACCGGCGTGTCGAACTTGAGCATGTTGATGCCTTGGCCGAAGGCCACCAGCTCGATCTGGACGTCCGGCCCGTAGACTTCGCGCAGGTTGCCGACGACGTTGAGCGCCTGATTCCAGGTAGCGACATTACCGTCGCTGACCTGAAGGGTGATCTTTTCGCCCGCAAACGCGGGCAGCGTTGCGACAGCCGCGACGGCGAAAAGGAACCATAGTCTGAGGGGGTTCAGGAAGGTGCACATGACGAGACATTCCTCCGGTAAGAGTGAGACAGTGTAGAAGAACATGCACCGCCGGCCCCGGCATTCACGGGTCGGCGTCGGGTGCGCCCTAATCGCAGTCTGCAGGGCTGTGCATATCTAACGACCGATCGTTGTGAGATATATCCTAACTGAGTATCAATGGCGTGCAACTAAGATCAATTTGCTATAACGCGTCCCGATGCCGACCAGGCCCGGCGGCCGATGACCCTCCTTGAGTCCGATCCGCGCCTCTAGGCGATCACCTGGACGAGCTCTTTCTTCCGGTATCTGTCCGCCATCTTCTCCAGCGGCAGAGGTTTGATCTTGGATGCCTGGCCTTGGCAACCGAAGGCTTCGAAGCGCGCTGCGCAAATGCCCTTCGCCGCCGCGGTAGCGTCCTTAAGCAGCTTGCGCGGATCGAATTCGCTGCGGTCGTTCGCCAGCGCGCGGCGGATCGCCCCCGTCATGGCAAGCCGAATGTCGGTGTCGATGTTCACCTTGCGCACACCGTTCCGGATGCCTTCCCGGATCTCGTCGACGGAAACGCCGTAGGTCTCCTTGAGCTCGCCGCCGTACTCGCGGATGATAGCCAGCCACTCCTGCGGCACCGACGAGGAGCCGTGCATCACCAAGTGCGTGTTCGGAAGGCGCGCGTGGATGGCCTTGATGCGGTCGCTTGCAAGGATATCGCCGGTCGGTTCGCGCGAGAACTTGTACGCGCCGTGCGAGGTGCCGATCGCGATCGCGAGCGCGTCGACGCCGGTGTTGCGCACGAAATCGGCAGCCTGCTCCGGATCGGTCAGCAGTTGATCGTGCGAGAGCTTTCCTTCCGCGCCCGAGCCGTCCTCCGCGTCCGCCGTCCCCGATTCAAGCGAGCCGAGGCAGCCGAGCTCGCCCTCGACCGACACGCCGATCGCGTGCGACATCTCGACCACCTTGCGGGTCACGTCCACGTTGTAGTCGTAGCTCGATGGCGTTTTCATGTCTTCCTTGAGCGACCCATCCATCATCACGCTCGTGAATCCGGATCGAATCGACGCCTGACACACCGCAGGGCTCGCGCCGTGGTCCTGGTGCATGACGACCGGAATGTGCGGCCACGTCTCGACCGCGGCTTGCACCAGGTGGCGCAGGAACGGCTCGCCTGCGTACTTGCGCGCACCCGCCGACGCCTGCAGGATGACCGGGGCGTCGGCCTCGTCAGCCGCCTGCATGATCGCTTGGATCTGCTCCATGTTGTTGACGTTGAACGCGGGCACCCCGTAACCGTTCTCGGCCGCGTGATCGAGCAATTGCCGCAACGACACCATTGCCATGACATCCTCCGTTCGCTTAATCAATTATCGCTTCTGCATCCTGCTCGAGCTCCTCGACCCGGGGAGCGTCCGGCCTTCCTTGTCAATCCGCGGCTGTGGCTGTTCCGCGGCGGCTCGCGCGTCGTGCAAGGACTGATTTGACCGCATCGACAACGCGTTCCGCCGTGAAGCCGAAATGGCGAAACAATTCGCTTGCGGGTGCCGACTCGCCGAACCGATCGATGCCGACCACCGCGCCCGTGCGGCCGACGTACTTGCGCCAGAAGTCGGGCACACCCGCCTCGACTGCGACACAAGGCAACTCGCTCGGTAGTACACGCTCGCGATAACTTTCGTCCTGGCGATCGAACACCGTGGTCGATGGCATTGAAACAACGCGGACAGCAATGCTTTCCTGCGCAAGCCGTTTTTGCGCTTCGACTGCGAGCGGCACCTCCGAGCCAGTTGCGATGATCACGGCACGCGGCGCTTTGTCCGGTTCGACCAGCAGGTAGCCGCCGCGGCGGATATTTGTAATCTCCTCGGCGGCGCGCAACTGGAACGGAAGGTTCTGCCGGCTGAACAGCAGGCTTGTCGGACCTTCCCTGCGCTCGATCGCCGCAGCCCATGCCACCACCGATTCCTTGGTGTCGCACGGGCGCCAGACATCCATGTTGGGGATGAGGCGCAGCGTGGCGGCGTGTTCGATCGGCTGGTGCGTAGGCCCATCCTCACCGAGGCCGATCGAATCGTGCGTGAACACGAAGATCGAGCCGATTCGCATCAACGCCGCCATGCGCAATGCGTTGCGGCAATAATCGGAGAAGGTGAGGAATGTGCCGCCGTACGGAATGAATCCGCCGTGCAGCACGATGCCGTTCATGATCGCGGTCATGCCGAATTCGCGCACGCCGTAGTACAGATAATTACCACCCGAGTCACGGGTGATCGCGCGTGAGCCCGACCACAGCGTGAGATTCGAGCCGGCGAGATCGGCGGATCCACCGACGAGTTCGGGCAAAAGCGGCGCCAACGCCTCGATAACGTTCTGGGACGCCTTGCGCGTCGCGATCGTCTCGGCCTTTTCCTTCGCCTTCGCCATCAGCGCGAGCACCTGTGCCTCGAACGCCGCCGGCAGTTCGCCGCGCATGCGCCGTTCGAATTCGCGCGCTGCAGCCGGATGGGCGCGCGTGTACTCCTCGAACTTCCGCCGCCAAACCGCTTCCGCCACGGCGCCCTGGTCGCGCGCGTTCCACGCCTTGGCGACCTGCCGCGGAATCGCGAACGGCGGATGGTCCCAACCGATCGCCCGGCGTGTTTCGGCGATCTCCTTGTCGCCGAGCGCCGCGCCGTGCGCCTCGTGCGTGCCCGCCTTGTTCGGCGAGCCCTTCGCAATGACGGTCTTGCAGCAGATCAGCGATGGGCGATCGGCGACGGCCTGGGCCTCGACGATCGCGCGATGCACGGCCTCGCTGTCATGTCCGTCGACATCGGCGACAACGTGCCAGCCGTAGCTTTCGAAGCGTTGCGGCGTGTTGTCGGTGAACCAGCCTTCGACGCGACCGTCGATCGAAATGCCGTTGTCGTCGTAGAACGCGACGAGCTTGCCGAGGCCCAGCGTGCCCGCGAGCGAGCAGGCCTCGTGTGAAATCCCTTCCATCATGCAGCCGTCGCCCAGAAACACGTACGTGTGATGGTCGACGATGTCGAGGCTAGGACGGTTGAACTCGGCCGCGAGCATCTTCTCCGCGATCGCCATGCCCACCGCATTCGCGATACCCTGTCCAAGCGGACCGGTCGTTGTCTCGACGCCTGGTGTCAAGCCCAATTCGGGATGGCCCGGTGTTTTCGAATGAAGCTGCCGGAAGCGCTGCAACTCCTCAATCGGCAGGTCGTACCCGGTGAGGTGCAGCAACGCGTACTGCAGCATCGAGCCATGGCCGTTCGAGAGCACGAAGCGGTCGCGGTCAACCCACTTCGGGTTTCCCGGGTTGTGACGCAAATGACGGCGCCAGAGTACTTCGGCGATCTCCGCCATGCCCATCGGCATCCCGGGATGCCCCGAGTTCGCTCTCTGAACCGCGTCCATCGCCAGCGCGCGCAGCACGTTCACCTCGTCGCGCTGCGCGGCGTCGATCGTTGGCAGATCGGCTACTTCCACGTTCATGTTCTGCTCCTAGCTCAGCTTGCCAATTCCTGTTTGCGACGCTCGATCAGCCGCCAGATCATCGGCGTGAAAATGAGCTGCATCGCAAGATCCATCTTGCCGCCCGGGCACACGATCGTGTTCGCGCGCGACATGAACGAACCGTCGAGCATCGACAGCAGGTACGGAAAGTCGATGCCGCGCGGATTAGCGAAGCGGATCACCAGCATCGACTCGTCCAGTGTCGGGATGAATCGCGCAATGAACGGATTCGACGTGTCCACAACCGGCACGCGCTGAAAATTGACGTGCGTGTGCGAGAACTGCGGGCAGATGTAATGCACGTAGTCGTTCATCCGCCGCAGGATCGTGTCGGTCACGGCTTCGGTGGAATAGCCGCGCATCTTCTGGTCGCGCTGCAATTTCTGGATCCACTCGAGATTGACGACCGGCACGACGCCGATCAACAGATCCACGTGCCGCGCGACGTTCACTTGGTCGGTGACCACCGCACCGTGCAGTCCTTCGTAAAAGAGCAGATCGGTGTCCGTCGGCAGCTCTTCCCAGGGTGTGAACGTTCCCGGCTTCTGGCCGTAGAGCTTCGCCTCCTCGTCGTCGTGCAGATATTTACGCCGCCGTCCGCGCCCGGTTTCGCCGTAGCCCTTGAATAGTTCCGCGAGTTCCTGGAACAGGTTCGCCTCGGGGCCGAAATGGCTGAATTGCTGATTACCGCGCGCCAGCTCGTCGGCCATCTTCTGCTTCATCTCGGCGCGGTCGTAGCGGTGGAAGCTGTCGCCCTCCAGAAACGCCGCGTCGACGCCTTCGCGGCGGAAGATTTGCTCGAAGGTCCGCATCACCGACGTCGTGCCGGCGCCCGACGAGCCGGTGATCGCGATGATCGGATGCTTGATGGACATGCCCTCTCCCCTGGGTCAAACGGCGGCTCGAAACAGCCCCCGCGTGGCGAACAGCGGTGCGTCGAATTCGCTCAGGTTGTGGTCGCGGTGATACTGCTCGATGCGCTCGACTTCCTCGCGCGATCCGAAAATGAATCCGATCCGCTGGTGCAGCGCCTCCGGCACCGCGTCGAGCACGCGCCCACGCCCGGTGCTGGCACGGCCATCCGCCTGCTCGATGATGAACGCGATCGGATTCGCTTCGTAGAGCAGCCGCAGGCGGCCGGCCTTTGCCGGTTCCTTCGTGTCGCGCGGGTATAGGAACACGCCGCCGCGCATCAGGATGCGATGTGCTTCCGCGACGAGCGATGCGATCCAGCGCATGTTGAAATCCTTGCGCCGCGAACCCGCCTCACCGGCAAGACACTCTTCGACGTAGCGCTTCACCGCCGGCTCCCAGAAGCGGCTGTTCGATGCGTTGATCGCGAATTCGGACGTCGCGCCTGGAATCCGCAGCTCGGGATGCGTGAGAAAGAATTCGCCCAACATCGGGTCGAGCGTGAAGCCGTGGACACCGGTGCCCACGGTCAGCACGAGCATCGTCGACGGCCCGTAGACCGCGTAGCCCCCACACACCTGCCGGTGGCCCGCCTGCAGGAAATCGCCCGCCACAGCGTCTACACCAGGGTTCGGTGCGCGCAGGATCGAAAAGAGGCTGCCGACCGCCACGTTGACGTCGGTGTTCGACGAGCCATCGAGCGGATCGAACGCGAGGAGATAGCGTCCTTTCGGATATTGCGCCGGGATCGGATGTGGCGCGTCCATCTCCTCGGACACCATTCCGGCGAGATGGCCGCCCCATTCATTGCTGCGCAGGAACAGATCATTCGCCACGACGTCGAGCTTCTTCTGCGTTTCTCCGTGCACGTTGATCGTCGTCGCGCTGCCCAGCACGCCGTCGAGCGCGCCTCTTGCGACCGCGCAAGAGATCGCCTTGCAAGCCAGCGCAACGTCGAGAATGAGCGCGTTCAATTCGCCGCTGGCGCCGGGGTGACGACGGCGCTCCTCGATCAGGAACTGAGTGAGCGTCGTGCGAGCGGCGAGCATGGCGTAGTCCTTCAGGCGTCGGTGTTGGCAAACCGTTTCATTGCCGGCAGAGCAACCAAGTCGGCGATGCTGCCGATGATCCAGTCCGGATCCTCGTCCGCGAGCGAGCGTCCCTGGTTGTAGCCGTAATCGACCACCGCGACGGGGCAGCGCGCGGCGCGCGCGGCCGCGATGTCCGCGATCGAATCCCCGACGTACAGGAGCTCGTCCGGCTCGACGCCAAGGCGCTTGCAGGCCGCGATCAGGAGATCGGGCGCGGGTTTTCGCTCTTCGGCCCGGTCGGCGCAAAGCGCGAAAGCGAACAGGCCCGCAAGGCCTGCGGCATCGAGCAGCGGCAGCGTGAACGTGCTGTGCTTGTTGGTGACGCAGCAAAGCTTGATGCCGAGCGCACCCAATGCCCGTAAGCCCTCGACCACACCCGGATAGACGCGGCTGCGGTCGAACAGGCGCTCGCCATAGCGGCGGCGAAAGAGTCCTGCCGCCGTCGCAAACTCCGCCGGCTTCGCCGTGTGTCCGGCGCTTTCGGCGAGCACACCGTCGATAAGCCGGTCGATGCCATCGCCGATCAGCCTCGCGAAACGGCGTTCGGGAAGCGGCATGTAGCCCAGCGTCTCGAGCATCGCGTTCGCCGCCGCCGCGAGGTCCGGCGCGCTGTCGACGAGCGTGCCGTCGAGGTCGAAGGCCGCCGCGTGGATCCGTTCAACGAGCCTCGGCACGCGCCGCCTCCGTGGCCTGTGCGATTTCGGCGCGCAAGCCGGCAATCGTCTGCGCATAGCTCGTCGAGCCGAAGATTGCGGAGCCCGCGACAAACGTGTCCGCACCGGCGCGGGCGATCGACCCGATGTTCTCGACCTTCACGCCGCCGTCGACTTCAAGCCAGATGTCGCGCGTCGTGTGATCGATGCGCCGTTTCGCCTGAGCAAGCTTGTCGAGCGCGCGGGGGATGAACGACTGACCCCCGAAACCGGGATTGACCGACATGATCAGCACGAGATCGAGCTTGTCGAGCACATCGTCAAGCCAGTGCAGCGGAGTCGCCGGATTGAAGGCAAGGCCCGCCTTGCAGCCGCACTCATGGATCAATCCAATGGTGCGGTCGATGTGCTCCGAAGCCTCGGGGTGGAAGGTGATGATATTCGCGCCGGCCTTGGCGAAGTCGGGAATGATTCGGTCCACCGGCTTCACCATCAGATGCACGTCGATCGGAACGCTCACCAGCGGGCGAATCGCCGCGCAGACCATCGGTCCGATGGTGAGGTTTGGCACGTAATGGTTGTCCATGACGTCGAAATGAACGAGATCCGCGCCCGCAGCGACGACGGCGCGCACCTCGTCGCCGAGGCGCGCAAAGTCGGCCGAGAGGATGCTTGCAGCGATCCGCGCTTTCACGGCCGTGCCCTTTCCGACACGGAGTCGCGCATCGCCGCCGCGTGAAGCGACTTAAGCTGCGCGAGCCCGAGCCACGGCCCGCCCACCGCCGCGGCTTGTGTGGGCGGCAGCGGATGTTCCGGGTCCCCGAGATACGGAAGCTCCAGGTCCGCTTCCGCAAAATCGCCGCCTGCGGTCCACTGGGAGGGAGTGACCACGGTGAAGAGCCCCGCCGCTTTCGCTGCGCGCAGACCGTTGACCGAGTCCTCGAACCCCACGCAGCGGTCAGCAGGCAGTCCCAGTGTCGAAAGCGCGAGCTGATAGATGTCCGGCGCCGGTTTCTTCTGTTGCACCAGGTCGCCGCATGCAATGGTATGGAACTGCCGGAGCCCGCTTCTGCCCAAATGGCGCGTCAGCAGTGCGTCGACGTTCGCCGCCGTGGTCGTAGATGCGATGGCGAGCAGAATTCCCGCCTCCTGTGCCTCGGCGAGCAATCGGGATACACCCGGCCGCAATGGGCACCTGCCGTCCGCGATCAGCTCGGTGTAGAGCTGCGTCTTGGTGCGATGGATCGCAGGCACCAGCTGATACAACCGCGCCTTCTCGGCGAGAGGAACCGACAGGGCTCCGATGAAGCACTCAATCCGTTCCTTGCCGCCGGAAATCTTGAGCAACTCGCGATACATGGGCTTGGTCCATTCCCATTTGAGCTCAAAGCGCAAGAACGCGTAGTTGAACGCCTGGCGGTGCGTTTCCTCGGTGTCCGCCAACGTGCCGTCCACATCGAATATTAGGGCGAGGATCATCGTGAATTCTCCGGCGGCGGGTCTGCAGCCGCGAATACGCGGCTCGCCAGCAGATCGGCCGCGGTGATCGTGGTCAGCGCCTCGTCGCTGGTGGCCACCTCGGGGTGCGAAACCAGCCGACCCGCGTGCCGCAGGCGCGCGCGATCGAGCGCATTGCGCACGCTGCGCGCGTTGGCGAAGTGCGGTTGCGCCATCCGTCGCTTGAGATACTCGTCGAACACGGATCTGGCTTCGGCGTCGAACCGGTAGCGCATCGCGTCGAGCATGCGCTCCGCGATCAGCGCCAACTCGTCGGGCTGGTAATCCGGAAAGTCGATGTGATGCGCAATGCGCGACGACATGCCGGGATTGCTCTCGAAGAAGCGGTCCATCCGCTCCTTGTATCCGGCGAGTATCACGACCAGGTCGTCGCGGTTGTTCTCCATGACCTGGAGCAGAATCTCGATCGCCTCCTGCCCGTAGTCGCGTTCGTTTTCCGGACGATAGAGGTAATACGCTTCGTCGATGAACAGCACGCCGCCCATGGCCTTCTTCAAGACCTCCTTCGTCTTCGGCGCGGTGTGGCCGATGTACTGGCCGACCAGATCGTCGCGGGTGACGGCCACCAGATGGCCTTTGCGGATGTAACCGAGACGGTGCAGGATGGCCGCCATCCGCATCGCGACCGTCGTTTTGCCGGTGCCCGGATTGCCGGTGAAGCACATATGCAGGCTCGGCCCCCCGGCGGCGGCGAAGCCGCGCTCGCGTCGAAGGCGATCGACCAACAGCAATGCGGCAATTTCGCGAATTCGCGTCTTGACCGGCGCGAGCCCGATCAGATCGCGATCGAGCTCTAGCAGCAGTTCGTTGACGCCGGTGTCGGCCAGCACCGACGCCACACTGCCGCCCGCGCCAGCGGTCGACGCCGCACTCGCGGCAGCAGTCGCCGCCGGCGGCGCGGTTGTTTCACGAGTGGCGTTGACGGTCATGGGCTTGTAAGTTCGCAGGGCGGGTTCGGACCGCGAATGCGTCGTTCGATCAATACCGCGCGCCTTCGGGTTTCGCTGCCACGGCGTGATCAGTAGCGCTCGTTCTCGGGCTTCGTCGCTGCGTACGAGCGCGTGGTGTAGCGGATCGATCTCCCGTTGACCTCCTGCCGCTCGAGCCCGAAGCCAGGTTCCACCTGCGGCCGGTTGACGAGATACGACATGCGCGGCGTCTCCCAACCACGGGTGGAGTCGAAGGCCATCACGCGCACGTAGTGGTTGGGGAAGGTCTTGCGGCAGGCGTTGATCTCCGCAACGATGCCCGCCGGGTCGCGCAGGTCGAACATCGGGTTGCCGTACATCTCCCAGTAGGTGTTGCGCGGGTGAGGGTCGTCGGTGTATTCGACGCTCACCGCCCAGCCCTGCTTAAGCGCGTATTCGATCTGCGCGGTGATCTGCGCGTCGCTCAGGTCGGGCAGGAAGGAGAACTGGCCTTGTGTCAGGCGTTTGCCGGTGTTGGTCATCATGTTGCGGTCTCCCTTCAGGCAACGGTGGCAGTGGGTACGAAGTCCGCCGTGTCGGTGGATTCGTAGTTGAAGCTGATATCGCCCCAGGTGTCGATGGCGGCCTTGAGCGGCGAGCACCAGCGCGCGGCGGCCTGCAAAATCTCCGGGCCTTCGGTGAGGTAGTCGCGCCCTTCGTTGCGGGCCATGATCATGGCTTCCAGCGCAACGCGGTTGGCGGTGGCGCCGGCCTGGATGCCCTGCGGGTGGCCGATCGTGCCGCCGCCGAACTGCAGCACCACGTCTTCGCCCAGGTAGTGCAGCAACTGGTGCATCTGCCCGGCATGGATGCCGCCCGAGGCGACCGGCATCACTTTGCGCAGCGAGGCCCAGTTCTGCTCGAAGAACAGGCCGTGTTCGAGGTTTTGCGGCGTGTGCGAATCGCGCAGCGTGTCGTAGAAGCCGCGAATCATCAGCGGGTCGCCTTCGAGCTTGCCGACCACCGTGCCGGCGTGGATGTGATCGACCCCGGCCATGCGCATCCACTTGCAGATGACACGGAAGTTCATGCCGTGGTTTTTCTGGCGCGAGTAGGTCGAATTGCCGGCCCGGTGCAGGTGCAGGATCATGTCGTTCTTGCGCGCCCACACGGCCATCGACTGGATCGCGGTGTAGCCGATCACCAGGTCGATCATGATGATCACCGAGCCGAGCGACTTGGCGAACTCGGCGCGCTCGTACATCGCCTCCATCGTGCCGGCAGTCACGTTCAGGTAGTGGCCCTTGATCTCGCCGGTGGCGGCCGATGCCTTGTTGACAGCTTCCATGCAGTAGAGGAAACGGTCGCGCCAGCCCATGAAGGGCTGCGAGTTGATGTTCTCGTCGTCCTTCATGAAGTCCAGCCCGCCCTTGAGCCCTTCATAGACCACGCGGCCGTAGTTGCGCCCCGACAGACCGAGCTTGGGCTTGGTGGTGGCGCCGAGCAGCGGGCGGCCGTATTTGTCGAGCCGCTCGCGTTCGACCACGATGCCGGTCGCCGGGCCCTGGAAGGTCTTCAGGTAGGCCACCGGAATGCGCATGTCTTCCAGGCGCAGGGCCTTGACGGCCTTGAACCCGAACACGTTGCCGATGATCGACGCGGTGAGGTTGGCGATCGAGCCTTCCTCGAACAGGTCGAGGTCATAGGCGATCCAGGCGAAGTACTGCGCCGGGGTGCTGGTGCCGGGGCCGGTGTTGGGCACCGGATCAACGCGGTAGGCCTTGGCGCGGTAGAGCTCGCAGGCGGTCAGGCGATCCGTCCACACGACGGTCCACGTGGCGGTGGACGATTCGCCGGCGACAGCCGCCGCGGCCTCGACCGGATCGACACCTTCCTGCGGCGTGATGCGGAACAGCGCCAGCAGGTCCGTTTCCTTCGGCACGTAGCCGGCGTCCCAGTAGCCCATCTGCACGTACTTGAGAACGCCGGCGGCGTAGCGCTGCTTCGCATCGGTGATCTCGACGTTGTCCACGGCACCCATTTCGCTCTCCTCGGCTGAACTGCTGCGTCTACGCGACGAACCTTCAACCTGGGGCGAGTCTAGGCGCGCTTCTTCATCAGGTATAATCAAATATTTCGTATGTATGATAAGCTATAACTTATGATTACGGAGGCAGGCATGCGGCCCTACACCCTACGGCAACTCGACACGTTTCTTGCGGTCGCTGAAGCAATGAGCGTCTCGCGTGCAGCGGAACGCTTGCACGTCACCCAGCCCGCGGTCTCGATGCAACTGCGCCAACTCGAGCAGACTCTCGGCTCGCCGCTGCTCGAACCGTCCGGACGCGGCATCGCGCTGACGGACGCCGGCGCCGAATTGCGCGAGTACGCGCGACGGGTGGTCTTCCAACTCACCGAGCTCGACAACGTGATGGCCGAGCGTCGCGGGGCCTACCGGGGGCGCATCGAGCTCGCGGTCGTCACCACGGCAAAGTACTTCGTTCCGATGCTGCTGGTGCGATTCCGCAAGAAGTTTCCGAAGATCGAGATCGGACTGCGTGTGCACAACCGAGAGGCGATCCTGCAACTGTTAGCGAAGAACGAAGTCGACCTCATCGTGATGGGTCGCGTCCCCGACGAACTGGAATGCGTTGCGGCGCCGTTCGCCACCAATCCGCTCGGGATCGTGTGCGCCCCGGACCATCCACTGTCACGCCGCCGAAATATCAACCTGCGTACGCTGAAGGACCAGGATTTTGTTGTTCGGGAGACAGGGTCGGGCACCCGGCTGGCGATGGAACGCCTGTTTGCCAAGCATCGAATCAAGCCGCGGATCGTCATGGAGATTCCCAGCAACGAAACCATCAAACAAGCGGTGATGGCGGGAATGGGGCTGTCCTTCCTGTCGCTGCGCACCGCGCGCCAGGAGATCGCCGCCGGTCACCTCGCGCTTCTGGATGTCCAGGGTCTGCCATTGGTACGGCATTGGTACATCACGCGTCTGAAGATCAAGCGGCTTTCACCGGCCGCATCGGAATTCGAGCGCTTCCTGCTGGAAGAAGGCGGGCCGCTGGTCGACACTTGGTCGTGACGGCAGGCACCATCGCATGCCGCCGTGGCTGCATCGACTGTGGTGCCATGAGGTGCTTCTTCAGCCGAATTGCTTCATCAACTTGCGCGTCAGCCTGCGCCAGCAGCCGCTTCGCCGCGCGTGACGAGAACCAGGGATCGTTTTGGGGCGCGAACCTCGAGGTCGGCAAGACAAGCATTCGCGTCTCTGCAGCACCCTTGGGAAGCCGAACTCAAGGGGACTTATGTTTATCGCAGCTCGCGGCTAACTCGAATCTCGACTGGAGCTTGCCCGGACCGATAAACACACCCGTATCACTGGAAATCGATAGCAAGGTGGTGTACAGACGGGGGTCACTAAATCGGAATCGAGAGTTACAGTGAGTTGGTCCCCTTGCGTGACCTAGGACATCTAACAAGGCTCAGCAAAACGCTTTACGGAGTCATCGACACGCAACTTGGCAGCATCGGCTTGAACGCAGGCATCGGACGAGGATTGACGACCGCCTCTGATTGATGGGTAGTCAAATTCTTCGTCGGGATCCACTACTAATCCGCGGGTCGGAAGTTGCTCGCGTTTCAGTCGAGGACCAGCAAGACCAGCAATAAAGTTGAAAAACTACTACACCCGCGCTCTTCCCGTCGCCGAGTCCAGCGAACGGTTGGCGCTCGCCGTTTCAATTCAACCTCACCCGAAAGCCTTACCGACAATGAGAAATCGCATCGCACCGGCCAGGGCGGCGTTGTTCATCTCGCTCGCGCTCTTGTGTCAAGCGTCCGTCGCCGCCACCACCGTGGTCAACGTGCTGCTGCAGGACCCGAGTTCCGACGCGAACATGCGTTCCATGCACATCGCACTAGACAGGGAGACCGTCCCGACCGGAAGGATCACGTTCCGCGCCACCAACCAGTCGAAGGGTCAGGTCCACGAACTGATCGTGATCCGAACGGACGCCGGCCAGGGGGCGCTACCTTACGATGCCAAGAAAGCTGAAGTCGTGGAGAAGCGCATCCATCACCTGGGTGAGATCGCCGACCTGAAACCCGGTGCTTCTGGCGCGATGACCGTCAACCTGAAGGCCGGACATTACGTCCTTATCTGCAATCAGCCGGGCCATTACAAGGCTGGAATGACGGCGGCTCTTTCGGTAACCAAATAACTCGCCGGGTGACCGAGCAGACTTCATAAGCAACCATTCAACACCTTCGTACGCACTGGATAATCGAACGATCACTCAGCGAGATTGCTGGCGCCGCGCCAAAGCTTTGCAGGCCGCAGAGCGAAGTGCCGCCGCCAGCCACGCTGCGGCAGCAAACGGCATGACCAGCGGCGCCATGAGGCCCACCGGTACCAGCCCAACCACCAGCACGAGATGTAAGCTGCGCGAATTATGGTGACCGGCGCGGCGGAGGTAATCGGCGACCGGCCGCTCATTGCTGATCGCTCCGGCGAATCAATCGGCAAGGCGAGCATGAAGCCCGCATGCTTGAACAATCGCAAATCACCGCAGGATCATGACCACAAAATGAGCAGCCGGGGTGTCCTGAGCGCATCGGTTTCGCGTGCGCGGTCAATCCGTTGCGTACTGCCCCATCATGCCGTTGTCCTCGTGCTCCAGAATATGGCAGTGGTACATAAATGGAGCGTTGCCGGACGGCTGCGTGAATCGAACCAACAGCTCGACCGGCTCATTCACGAGCACGGTATCCCGCAGTCCCTGGTCGCGGACATCCGGCGTGCGGCCGGCGCGGCTCAGTACCTCGAACTGAACGCCATGCACGTGAAAAGGGTGCGCCATCATCTCGCCGGTAACCTCCCGGATTTCAACATCGCCGACGCGCACGCGCTCGTCGATCCGATTGATGTCAAAGCTGCGGCCGTTAATGGCCACCATCCCCATGCCACCCATCCCCATGCCACCCATCCCCATGCCACCCATCCCCATGCCGCCGTCCATCTTGCCACCCATGCCCATATTGAGCGCGAAGCGACGCCGCTTCACCGCCCGCGATGCATCGAGGCGCGAGCGCTCGGCAAGACGCAACGGAATGCCGGGGACGGTCCCCGCTGCGCCGTAGGTCTCGAACGCGAGGACCGACTGCGTGTCGTCCGAGAAAATGGTAGCGACGCCGTCGCGCAGTCGCGCCATGCCGCCCATCATCATCGATGCGTTCGCATCCAGACCCGTCACGAGCGTTGCCGGCCGGCCGTCAGAGAAATCCACCAGAAGCTCCATGCGCTGCCCAGGCGCCAGCCGGCATGTGCGAAGCTCCACCGGCGCTTCCAGCAGGCCACCCTCGGACGCAATCCAGCGAAACGGCCGCCTGTCGTCAAACGAGAGTTCGAAGATGCGGGCATTCGAGCCGTTAACCAGGCGCAGGCGGACGTGGCGCGCCGGAACGCGAGCCACCGCGTTCGCTGTGCCGTTGGCGAGCAGTGTGTCACCGCGGCGGCCCTGCATCATGGTCATCATCCCGGTCGGTACGATCAGGCGCCCCTCCTGGAACTGACGGTCCTGGATAACCAGCGGCAAGTCATCCACGCCATACTCGGACGGCAAACCCAATGCGTGCTCGGCATCGTCTGCAATGAGCAGGACCCCGGCAAGACCGAGGTACACCTGCTCGGCCGTCCGTCCATGGACGTGCGAATGATAAAAGAGCGTAGCCGCCGGTTGGCGAATTGGAAGTACCGGGCGCCATGTCTGCCCCGGACGGATGAGTTGATGCGGGCCGCCGTCTAGCTCTCCAGGAACGACGAGACCATGCCAATGCACGGTGGTGTCCTCAGCGAGGGCGTTGGCGACCGCCACCTGCACCTCGGCGCCCCGATAGACGCGAATCGTGGGGCCGAGATAGCTGCCGTTGTAGCCAAGCGTCGTGCTCTCGCGTCCCGAAAAAAACTCAGTGCGTCCGGTTTGCACGTTCAATGAGATGGATTGGGCGTGCTCGCGCGCGTCGAGGAGCGGAGGAATGCGCAATGGCCGGCGCTCGGCCGCATCCGGCATCAGGAGCGAACGGGTCGCATAGGCGGCTGCTCCAAGTACGACCGCCCCACCGGTGCCAAGTAGAAACCCCCGTCGATTCATCGTGGCTGATCCGTCTGCATCGAGGACATCCGCGTGGGAATACCACCTGCCGAAAGCTAGAAAGCCGACTCTCAGCTACCGGCAGCGACCACCGGCACTTAACATCTACATGCGGGCTGCCGCTGTCCAGCCGTGCTCGCGAGTCTTTGGTGCAAAAGCCGCGCAGCCATTGCACAGCGGCCCGGCGGGCGCGAGCCACGGCGTGAACGGCGGCCAGTCAATGTGCACGGCGCTTTCCCCGGGGGGCGCAGAAGAGACGATAGAGCGTCTCCAGTACTGCCAGCGCCTTGGGATCGCTCACCGAATAATAGATGCGTTTTCCATCGCGGCGAGTGCTCACGAGCTCCTGCGTCCGCAGCGCGGTGAGTTGCTGCGACAGCGTGGGCTGCTGGATTGCCAGCTCCTCTTCCAGATCACTCACGCAGCGCTCGCCCTGCGACAGATAGCACAGCAGCAGCAGCCGGTCGCTATTGGCGAGTGCCCGCAACAATCCCGTTACCTCTTCGGCTGCTTTGCGCAGCTTATGCACGTCAAGCTTTACAGCGTCCATCCTCATTCGAGGCTCGCAATGGTTACGTACTTTATATTATATTGACTTCTTAATTGAATAGCAATAACATCGCCACTTCCCACTGGAGAAAACCATGACCGACAAGATTGGTTTCGGGCGCACAATACCGTTGCCGTTTGATCAAGCGATCGAGCGCGTCACCGCGGAGTTGCGCAAGGAAGGTTTCGGCGTGCTGACGGAGATCGACGTCACAGCCACGCTCAAGAACAAGCTTGGCGTCGAGTTTCCCGCCTATCGAATACTTGGTGCCTGTAACCCGCAGCTTGCGCATCACGCACTGCAGATCGAGCCACAGGTCGGCCTTTTGTTGCCATGCAACGTCGTTGTGCGGGAGGACCAGGGCAGCGTGCGCGTGGAGTTCATGGATCCCGACGCCGTGCTGGCGCTGATGGACGAGCCTGGCGTGCGCGAGATCGCCGCACAGGCCAAGGAGCGACTACAGCGGGTCTGCGCGGCGCTCTAGGAACTGCCGACGATCTTCGCGCACCTGACTTCGCCTCCGTCCATACCCGAAACAAATTTCGTGTGGCCGAAGCCAACATCGAGCGCCCGGACGACGGGTTCCATGCGTTTCTCCAAAGTGGATCAATTGCACTCAAGGTAGTCCGTTTGCATCGTTGCTTTCCAGTCGAAATCGCGCGTTTTGGGTGGGGCTTTCGGCATCAGGTCGCACTGTAGGCACACTCCACTGCGACTACGGTGCGACTTGGCGCGTCATAGACCGCCCCGGCACTGTCGCTTTCACACCTGGGTCGCTTCCCAGGACGACTTGTGTGCCGGTCGCTGCGTCCCCCAACACGCTATTCCCAATAGGCGTAGAACCAGAGGTATCACCCCACACGCCAATGTCAACGGCTGGCGCGGGATGGCGGGGCATTGCGGCCGCGAAGGAAACCTGTTCGGGCACCAATTAGGATAAATGTCTGTTGTCAAGCCAACTTTGCCGCCTCGCTCTTGACGCGTTCATCGCGCTCGTTAATACTCATAACGCTGCTTGTTCCTGTTCATCGCGAACAGATCTCGGAGATGAACGCCGAGCGTTGCAGGCGATAACTGCCTCACGAAGTGCCGGGCCTCAAAGGCCCTTGTCTCAAGGTCGCGCGAGCGGCTTTGCCACCGATCCGTGAATCGACGCCTTAGAGCTCGATTCGCATCAGCGATGGGCCCGACCCATCGACGCATCGACCTGATCGATGCTGCCAGTTTGCTTCTCGAAGTGTTTTCTTCCCGCGTGCGAGTGATGCGCTTGATGTAAAGCGCTCGGCGTGGCGTCGCGTCGCCCTTGAGGCTTCGCACCCACCGCTAAGCACGCGAACGATCAGACGGCCCGGTGGCAGGGCCGAGGATGCGATCGTGGAAGAGACATCCCCCATAGAAAACCGGAATTTCGGATCCGAGCACTGACTCGGATGCCGCGCTGGCGCTTTGACGCCGGTCGCGTCCGCCCTAGTGGCGGAAGCGCATGCCTCGTAGAAATACTTGGCCGCACTGCTTGCACATTTTTAAGTTCGCCGATCGCGTTAGCGCGATAAACCTTATCCACTTCCGAACGCGCGTGGGGCTCTCGCGTTCCGGATTACCTCGATGCCCCCGCTTTGAAGCGCTCACGGTCAGGCGCTTCGCTCGCGTGACACTACCCGGCTGGCTTTTGCTCGCGTTCTGGCAGCGACGCGGCGTAACCGTCATTGGAGTCGACGATGCAACTGCTACCAAATTCACAAGCTGCACCCGCCGTGGAGCACGCGGCGCGCCCCAACATTCCGACCATCCGCCTGTGTCTGTTCGACGCGTGTTCCAGTGGGAGGCGCCCATGAGCAACAACCGTCTGTGGAAACGCCACCTTCAGGACAAGATCAACGAACACAATCGCCAACATGGAAGTAAGCCGAAATGTGTCTCGAATAAGACCATGCATGAACGGGCCTCATCGCTCTTCCGCTCGTTCACTCTGCTGCGTCGGCTTGGGTATCAGATCGATCCCAACAACCTCGCCGGCAGGCATATCCGGGTGCTGGTTGACTACTGGACCTGCAATGCGCGCATCGCGGACTTGTGTCGGCAGCGCGGTGTGGCGATGCTCGAACGTCCGCACAGCACACCCTACATTCAGCTGCAGTTGAGCTTTCTGCGGGTGTATGGCGACACCTGGATCGGCAAGCCCGGCATGGTGCATCCGCTCGCGGACTACGTCGACGACCCCGCGCGCTTCAAGCGCTCCTATACCGCGAAGGAAGACCGAAGCTGGGAAGGCAACCAAGTCGAATTCAAAAGCATCGTCGAAAAGGTTGCGGCCATTGACGCGCGTGTCGCTGCTCAGCTTGCACTGATGCTGGCCTTTGGCTTGCGGCGCAAGGAAGCGATCATGTTCATGCCGCGTATCGCCGTCGTCTCGCGGAAGAGCATGCCGCTGTTTCAGGATGCGTCAGACCGGTACGCGGTCTTCCTCAAGGTGCAAGCTGGCACAAAAGGTGGCCGCTTGCGCTTTGTGGCCATCCGTAACGAAGACCAGCGCTCGGCACTCGACCTCGCTCTGCCATTCGCACCGCACCCCTCCTCGCATCTGGGGCACCCCGGCCTGTCGCTGAAGCAATCCCTCAAGCGTTTTGACAACGTAATGCGCAAGGCCGGCATTACGAGGAAAGAACTCGGGGTGACGGCGCATGGTCTGCGTCATCAGTTCGCTCAGGAGTTCCATGTCGAGTTGACGGACGTGCAGGCTCCGGTACGCGGCGGCGACGTATGCGTCGATCCGGAAGCGCTCAAAGCTGCGCTCCTCGAGATCGTCCGCCAACTCGGGCACAACCGCCCGCAGATAGTCAACGCCTATTGTGGGTCACCTGCGCGCCCGCCGCAGTCGCTGCCGCTATCCGAGACCAAGAAGGAGCCACCGGCATGACACCTATCGCGCATCCACATCGCCTGTCTTCGCGCGCGGCGTCGTCTCGCCATGCGGTTGACGCCGTGGTTGTCGGCAACCCGGTGCCGCTCGGCATTCCCGCCTTGTTCCTTGCCGATCAGCTCTCGCGTGGTCGTACGGTGGAGCAGATTTTGAGCGGCAAGCGAGGACTGATTGCCGAATACGCTGGCGCTGAGGGCTACGCCTACCGTTGGGGCCATCTTATCGAGGTTCAGTTGGGTCGCTTCGTCCTGTGGCGCGTCGTTCCCGTCGCCCTTTGGGAGCGGCTCTCGGATGTACGCGCCGGATCGCCGCTGCTCATCGAAGAATTGCTTACGCTCATGCAGCCGGGCATCCGTCCCGCACTGGAGCCGCATCTTCCCGCCGGTGTCGTTGCGCGCGGTTGTCAAGGCGCCAGCCGCCGCAGCCCGCACGCGCTCTTCACGCTGCTGTTGACCGAGCCGCGCGCCGCTACCGCTGTTCGCCACTGGCTCGCGACGCCTTTCCTGCCCGGTCTCTTGCCGTCTCTGCTGCACAGCATCGAGCGCCGCGTGGCCGACCTTCTACGGAATGTTTCTCGGTGACGATGTCGCGGCCGCGCCGGAGCCGACTCAAAGCGCCTTCGTTCCAGCAAGTGCCAAGGCCGCCTGATCAAAGGTATAAGTGCCGCGGTATGGCTCACTGCGCTGCTGTGCCGTGATCTTGGCCTTGTTCACGACCAGTGCATCCGCTAGATCGGAGGTCCTGACTCCCGAGGCCGTCTTGACTGGCAAGGCGCCGAGGTAGTCATTGAGCGCGGACCAGACTGCTTGTCGGTTTTCGAACACGACGTTGCGTTCTTCGAGCAGTCCCATGACGACCGCAGCAAGCTCTTCCTTGCCGGCTCCGTAGCGCTTGCCCCTCAGCGTCCAAATGGTCTCGGCCAATACCACGTCGGTGACCAGCACCGATTCTTGCGTCTCAAACAGCCGACGGGCTTTCTCGGCTTGCCTTGCATCGTCGCTCAGCAGTCGCCGCAAAAGAACGTTGGTGTCAACGGCAATCACGCGGCGCGTCTTTTGGCCATAGCCTTCGCGCGCTTGCTATCCAGCGCGCCTTGCAATGACTCGGCGTCGGAAAATCGCGCGTCTGCTTTGAGGTGCCTCAGCACCCCGGTGCTGGCTCCTCTCGTCTTCTTAAGAATGGTGATGCAGCCGTTGTGCTCCAGAAATTCAACCTGGTCGCCGGGCCGGACCCGGAGGCGATCGCATAGCTGTTTAGGCAATGTTACTTGCCGCTTGGGACTCAGGATGGGCATCGTTGCTCCTTGGCCAGAATGACAAAGATCAAGATACAACGAGCTTTACCCGACGTCAATTGGTAAAGACCATCGTCGCCGGCATACGCGTTCCGCGGTCCGGCGCTCCGAGCAGGGTGGTCTCGGAAAGCGCTGCTGTACAGGAGAGGCGGGCGCATGAACCCTACGGCTTGAGCAAACGTAGGTCCGTCTCAACTGTGCTTGGCTTGCCGACCTTGATCCGCTTGAAGTCCGGATGCAGCGGATTGAGCAGGTAGTTTGATTCGGGCGGTACGATTGCGCTTGGGACAGTGAGCACTGCTGCGCTCCGCTTCCTTGCCCATTCCGCCCCAATTGCCTGGAGCTTTGTGCGAGCGCCGATTTCTCGCCAGTCTGAAGGCAAATCGTCAATTCTGACGCGATCGATCGTCACTCCGCTCGGAATACGCGCTTCGATCATGACGTAGCGCGCTCTGAGCGGCTGGTCCTGGACGAGCATCTCCAGCATAGCAAGCGATTGATTCCCCGCCGTGTAGACCATAGACACCCCTTTGGGGCTCCATCGTCCTCCGTAGAGCCGCGCACCCTCTCCGGAAAAGGCGGACCCTGCGAACCTAGCCGTCGTGATCCGCCAGACAGTCAGCATTGCCGCGCTACGCGAACACTCCGTGTTCAATCCGGCCTAGCGTATCGAGCACGCTTTCGGCGCCGATATCGGTATCCAGCAGATTCAGCGGCGCATTGCCGCGCAGCGCCGCATTCGGCGACTTGAGCCAATCGACTGCGGCGGCAGGGCCGTGAAAGACTTCACTCGCGCGGCTAACGGCCCGAGCCAAGCGCAGCAGCTTGGACGATTCTTCGCTGTTCAGTACGCCTTCCCGCTTCCGCCGCGCGAGAGTACGCTCCGGAATGCCAAGAGCCTGAGCAAGCTCCGATTGAGATAGGTGCACAGCGTTGAGGATGGACTCTACTGCAGCCGCCGGAATGCCCTCGCGGATCATTCCGATCCAGTCCAGTGACGAATGTGGCTTAACGCCCAATACACTCTTTCCACCGAGCACATTCTCCACGGATTGAAATGCCTTTTCGGTAGCTGCGCGACTAGCCATGATCACGACTCCCTTTTTGTGCCATTTGGCATGCATTGTAGTCATTTTTGGCAGAAATGGCAAGACTTGGTTATAGCGATGCGACTGCCTTCCGGCGCCCTTCTCATCGTGCCCCAGGAACAGCGAGACGCGCGGCAGACAACCCAGGGGCGCGTATGAACGATCTCGCCTTCGGCGGTTTCCGGAAACGCGCCTCGCACACCACTTAGGGGATAGTGTTCTCTTCTACCCGGAGATTTCGCTCCCGACTACGTGGGATATCCGCTGGCCGAACCACCCCATGCGTGTTGTCAAGACGGAAAACACCCCGCCATGCCGTGCTTGTCGGCTTGCACCCTCCATTTCGTCGCACCGAGCCTTGAAGTGGCGCACCGGCAGTGCAATACTCAAGCC
>JRHI01000715.1_pt1 | contig 33865 bp, 37 predicted proteins | sample 215371 | NCBI WGS metagenome assembly JRHI01 (sample SAMN02929681, study PRJNA255918) | sediment metagenome | biome: cave system; feature: Ice Cave; material: Sediment; isolation source: sediment from deep within a dark volcanic ice cave with no known source of... ...
GCTCGGCTTCGCCCACCGCCGGGGCGGCCTCGACGAGGCGCTCGCCTGGGCGGCGGAGATCGCCGCCCTGGCCCCGCTCAGCATCGGCGCCCACAAGCTCGCCCTCGAGCAGGTCGCCGGCGGCCCGGCCGCGGACGACGCCCAGGTCGCCGCCAGGATCCGCGCCGCCTGGGAGAGCAGGGACTTCGGCGAGGGCGTCGCCGCCTTCCACGAGCGCCGGCCGCCGCGTTTCCAGGGCGACTAGGAGTGAAGCCGGCGCCCTTCCGCTACGTCCGTCCGGGCTCGGTGGCCGAGGCCGTCGCCGCACTGGCCGCCGGTGGCGGCGAGGCCAAGCCCCTGGCCGGGGGTCAGAGTTTGGTGCCGCTGATGAACCTCCGCCTCGCCCGCCCCACCGTGGTGGTCGACCTGAACCGGGTCGGCGAGCTCGAGCGGCTGGCGGTCGAGGACGGGTGGCTGGTGATCGGTGCCATGGTCCGCCATCGCCGGCTCGCCACCGACCCGCTGGTGGCCCGGCACGCACCCCTGCTCGCCGAGGCGGCGCGCTGGATCGGCCACGGCACCATCCGCGCCCGGGGGACGATCGGCGGCAGCCTGGCCCACGCCGATCCCGCCGCCGAGCTTCCCTGCGCGGCGATCGCCCTGGACGCCGAGCTGAGCGTCGACGGTCCCGGCGGCGGCCGCACCGTCGCCGCGGCCGACCTGGTCGACGGCGCCTTCAGCACTCGCCTCGGCGGCGGCGAGCTGATCACCGCGGTGCGGGTGCCGCTGGCCGCCGGGGCGCGCCGCTGGGGCTTCGCCGAGCTGGCCCGCCGCCACGGCGACTTCGCCCTCGTGCTCGCCGCCGCCACCGCCGGCGACGGGGTGGTCGGGGTGACCCTGGGGGGCGTCGCCGGCGCGCCGCTGCGGGTCGAGGTGGAGGCCGGCCTCGACGACGCGGGGATCGCCGCGGTCGCCGCCCGCTGCCGCGACGCCTGCCACCCCGGCGACGACGTCCACGCCACCGCCGCCTGGCGCCGCGCCATGGTCGAGGTACTGGCCACCCGCGCGCTGTGCCAGGCGCTCTCATGAGCCTGAGCCTGCGGGTCAACGGCGAGGAGCACCGGCTCGAGGTGGAGCCGCGCCGCCTGCTCGCCGACGTGCTCCGCGAGGATCTCGGCCTCACCGGCACTCACCTCGGCTGCGAGCAGGGCGCCTGCGGGGCCTGCACCGTGCTCCTCGACGGCGGCGCGGTCCGTTCGTGCCTGCTCTTCGCCGTCCAGGCGGAGGGCGCAGAGGTGACCACGGTGGAGGCGCTGTCGCCCGGGGGCGTGCTGCATCCCCTGCAGGAGGCGTTCCGCGACCACCACGCCCTGCAGTGCGGCTTCTGCACCCCGGGGATGCTGCTCACCGCCCTCGACCTGCTCGCCCGCAACCCCGAGCCGTCCGCCGACGAGGTGCGCGAGGAGCTCTCCGGCAACCTCTGCCGCTGCACCGGCTACCAGCGCATCGTCGCGGCGGTGCGCGACGCCGCCACGCGACTCCGCGGAGGGGGCCCGACGGCCGGAGCGGCGGCCGGGTGGGCCGACCATCCGCCCCGGCCCTAGGGAACGGGATACCGTCCGCCGCGTCGACGGTGTCAGCGCGCGGCGTGACGGCTCTGTCTATTGGGCCGCACCCCGATGAACCCTGGGTGAACCGTCGTCGGCGCCACTCGCTCAGGCCGCCGCGGCCGGCCGGCAGACCCGGCAGGGGCGGTACCCGGCCGAGCGGGCCTCGCGCTCCGAGCCGAAGGCCACCCGGTGGGCATCGGTGATGCGCCGGGCGGCGCGGCAGGTCGGGACGCAGAAGATCCGGGTGGTGTCGCTGCCGTGGAACCGCACCCCCGCCCGTGACAGCGCCTCGAGCTCGGCGGCGTCGACCCCCTCGAAGGCGAGCACCCGCCGCTTCGCCTCCGGCCCGCCACCGCTGTACTGACCCAGCCGCCAGTCGCCCTGGACCACCCGGTGGCAGGGGATGACGAGGGGGATGGGGTTGTGGCGGAGCGCGGTGCCCACGGCGCGAACCGCCCCGGGCCGGCCGATCTCCCGCGCCACCCAGCCGTAGGTGCGCACCTCGCCCCGGGGGATGGTGCGGGTGCCCCCGAGCACGTCCCGCTGGAAGTCGGTGAGGCCGCCGAGGTCGACGGCGACCCCCCGGCCGTCGCCGCGCAGCCCGGCGGCGACGGCGGCAGCCAGCGCCTCCGGCAGCGCGGCGGCGGGGTGCACGGCGCCGCCCCGGTGCTCGCGGAACCAGGCCTCGAACTCCGCCCCGTCGGTCCCCCGGCGCACCGCCACCACTCCCGCCGGGCCATGGGCCACGAGCACCGTGCCCAGCGGGCTCTCCACCGGCGCATACCAGAAGCCCAGCCCCAGCCGGCGCAGCACCGCGGGCAGCAGCGCGTCCGGGGCCGGCCGCCGGCCCAGCTCGCGCAGCCCCGCCTCGACGGCGTCCTGGTTCATCACGCCTCCACCTCCGCTCCCATCCGCCGCCGCAGCGCCTCGAGGCCGCGGTGGATGTCCGACTTCACCGTCCCCACCGGCCGTCCCTGCACCTCGGCGATCCGCGGGTAGGTGAGGTCGTGGGCGTACCGGAGCAGCACCGCCGCCCGCTGCATCTCGGGGATCGACGCCAGCGCTCCCATCAGCCGCTCCCGCTCGGCGGCGCGCAGCACCTCCGCCTCGGGGCCGGCGGCCGGGTCCACCCCGTCCGGCGGGGTCCCGACCAGCACCAGCTGGAGGTGCCGGCCGCGCAGGCTGTTGCGCAGCGCGTTGAGGGCGATGCGGAAGAGCCAGGGGCGGAGCGCCAGCGTCCGGATGCGCTCGGCGGGGTAGCCGCCGAGGGCGCGGTGGGCGCGGACGAAGGCGTCCTGGACCGTCTCCTCGGCGCGGTCGGGGTCGCCGCACTGTGCCGCGACGAACGCGAACAGGGCCTGCTGGTGCTCGATCACCACGTCCTCGAACGCGCCGTCGAGGCCGGCGGCGAGCCGCTCGACGAGCGAGGGTGCGGGCCGCCCCCGCGGGCTCACGACGGGGCGCTCATCTGCTCGCGCAGTCTGCTGGATCACGCCCTCTCAACACCGTCAACACCGCCGGGCGGCCCGGCGGTTGCACCCGGCCTCCGGGTGCAACCTCGCGCCGCCTGGGACGGGTTCTGAGACCGCCGGACGCCGGTCAGCGGTGGAGAGCGAAGATGACGACGATGCTGCAAGGGGTGCTGTGCTCGCGCCTGGCCACCGCGGTGGGGGAGGTGTGGGTGGTCCACGACGGCGTCGAGCCGATCGCCATCCATCCGGACGGCCCCGCCGCCGCGGTGGAGGCGTGGTGCCTGGGTGCGCTGGGGGCGGTCCCGGAGCCGGTGGAGCTGCCCGACCGGCTGCGCCGCCTGATCGAGGACGCCGCCGGCGGGCGGGGCACGTGGCGGCCCCGGCTGGAGGGGCTCGGCGACTTCCAGCGCCGGGTGCTCCTCGAGACCTGCGCCATCCCACCCGGCGAGACCCGCAGCTACGCCTGGCTGGCGGAGCAGGTGGGCCACCCCGGCGCGGCCCGGGCGGTGGGCACCGCGCTGGCGCGCAATCCGCTGCCGCTGGCGGTGCCCTGCCACCGGGTGGTCCGTGCCGACGGGCGGATCGGCCACTACGGCTGCGGTGGCCCCGCCGCCAAGCGCGCCCTCCTCGCCGAGGAGGGCGTGAGCCTGATCGGAGGTATCGTGGTGGGCGCCGTGATCCGCGCATGAGGAGGTCCGCGTAGGGGTGGGAGTGGAGATGCAGCCCACCGCGCTGGAGCCGCTGGCGCGGACCTTCGTTCGCTGCGTGCCCGAGCGTCCCGCCGACGACGGGCTCTTCGGACCCCGGTCGGTGGTGTGGCGGGTGCACCGCGACCGCAGCTTCCTGATCGCGGGCATCCGCTCGCTGATGCTCCAGGCGCTGCACCCCCTGCCCATGGCCGGGGTCGCCGAGCACAGCGACTGGCAGCGTGACCCCTTCGGCCGGCTCGCCGCCACCAGCGGCTACGTGCTCACCGTCACCTACGGGGAGCGCGCCGCCGCGCTCGGGGCGGCGGCGTGGGTGCGCGACATCCACACCCGGGTGCACGGCGTCGACCCGGTCACCGGCCTCGCCTACAGCGCCGAGGACCCGGCGCTGCTGCTCTGGGTGCACGCCGCCATGGTCGACTCGATCGTCGAGGTGATGCGCGCCTACGGCCGCGGGCTCCAGCCCGCCGAGGCCGACACGTACGTCGCCGAGATGGTGCGCTTCGCCACCATCCTCGGCGTCCCCGAGGAGATCATCCCCCACGACGTGGCGGGCCTCACCGGGTACCTCACGTCGGTCGGCCTGGTCCAGGCCACCCCGGCGGCGCGCGAGGCGATGGCGATCGTCCTCGACCCCCCCGGCCTGGACCAGGACACCCGCGAGCTCTGGCACGACGTCGGCCGGGTCGCCGTCGGCACCCTGCCGGAGTGGGCGCGCTCGCTCTACGGATGGGAGGCGCCCCCGCCCGCGGAGCTCGAGCGCGAGCCGGTGCGGCAGCTCATCGGGGTGCTGGACTTCGCCTTCGAGTCGCTGCCCGGGGTGCTCGAGGCGCGGCGGCGCATCGAGGCGCGGATGCGGGCCGCCGGATGAGGCGGGCGGCCGCCGCCACCGCCGCCATCGGCGGGCTGGGGGCGCTCGGCGCGCTGGGGTTGCGACGGCTCCTCCGCCCCGGCGCGGCGGTGGCGGTGCTGCAGTCGCGCGGCGAGCGGGGCGCGGCCATGGCCCGGCTGGCGCTGCGCATCGGCGGCCGCTACGCCGCCCGCTCGCCGGAGCTGGTCTTCGCCTCGGTCGAGCGCCGGCGCGAGCTGCGCACCGACCTCGCCCTGCGCAGCGCCGACGAGGTCGCCGAGGAGCTGGGGTCGATGAAGGGCGCGCTGATGAAGCTCGGCCAGATGGCGAGCTACCTCGACGACGGCCTTCCCGAGAGCTTCCGCACCACCATGGCGCGGCTCCAGCACGATGCCCCGCCGATGAGCGCGGAGCTGGCGGCGACGATGGTCCGCGACGAGCTCGGCGACCTCCCCGAGCGGATCTTCGCGCGCTGGGATCCGCTGCCCTTCGCCGCCGCCTCGATCGGCCAGGTGCACCGGGCCATCACCCACGACGGCCGCGCCGTCGCCGTCAAGGTGCAGTATCCGGGCATCGCCCGCAGCCTCGAGTCCGACCTCCGCAACGTCGCCCTGCTGCGCCGGGTCGCCGCCAGCGCCTTCCCCGGCCTCGACACCCGCTCGATGATCGAGGAGCTCGGCGAGCGGATGCGCGAGGAGGTCGACTACCGCATCGAGGCGGAGAACCAGCGGCTCTTCTCCGCCTACTACGAGGGTCATCCCACCATTCACGTGCCCACGGTCGTCGACGAGCTGAGCACCGCCCGGGTGCTCACCGCCGACCTGGTGAGCGGCGCCCGCTTCGACGAGCTGCTCACCTGGCCGCAGCGCGAGCGCGACCTCGCCGGCGAGACCATCGACCGCTTCGTCTTCCGCAGCCTCTACCGGCTCCACGCCTTCAACGGCGATCCCCACCCGGGCAACTACCTGTTCCACGGCGGCGGCAGGGTGAGCTTCCTCGACTTCGGGCTGGTGAAGCACTTCACCGCCGAGGACCTGCAGCCGCTCGAGGACGCGTCCCGCTTCCTCGCGGTGGAGAACGACGGCGAGGGCTTCCGCGACGCCCTCGAGCGCGCCGGCTTCCTGCGGCGGGGCGCCCCGGTGTCGACCGAGGTGGTGGTCGAGCACCTCGGCCAGTTCTACCGGACGGTGCTGCGCGACGCGCCGATGACGATCACCCGCGAGTACGCCTCGGCGATGGTCCGCCGCTACTTCAACACCCGCGGGCCGCTCGCCCCCTACAGCGACATCCCCAAGGCCTACGTGATCCTGCAGCGGATCAACCTCGGGCTGTACGCGGTGCTCGGGAGCCTCGAGGCCACCGCCAACTGGCGGCGCATCGCCGAGGAGATCTGGCCGTTCCGGATGGGGCCGCCGTCGACCCCGATCGGCGAGGCCGAGGCCCGCTGGGAGGCGGCGCGCCGGGCAGCCTGATCTCGGGCGCCCGGTGGCGCCGACGGCGGAACCGGCCGTCGTATGTAAGACGGCGGTAAAGACGGTGTCAGCGGGCTCGGGGCACGTATGATCGGTAGCAGCGTCGGCGCTGGCGGGTCGTTGCCCCAGGAAGAGTCCCCCCACCACAGCGGTTTATGAGCTCGTCGATCACGCCGCCCGAGCGCGTCGCATCCGCGCGGTGGCGCGCACGCCCGGTCCTCAGCACGGTGCTGCGCGTCGCCGTCTTCGTGATGCCCATCGTCGCCGCCCTGGCCCTCTCGTACCTGGTGGGCCGGGTCTTCCGCCGTCCCTCCGACGTCGGCGGCGCGGTGGTCTGGTGGATCGCATTCCTGATCGTCGAGGTGCTCGCCTTCGCCGTCTTCCAGCGGATGGCGCAGCGGCTGATCCCGCTGGCGACCCTGCTGCGGCTCTCCCTGCTCTTCCCCGATCGGGCCCCCTCGCGCTTCGCGGTCGCCCGCCGTCGGGTGCGCGACCTCGAGGTTGAGACCACCTGGACGGGCGCCGAGGGCGGCGGCGACACCCCCACCCGCGCCACCGAGACCATCGTCACCCTGGTGGCGGCGCTCACCGCGCACGATCGCGCCACCCGCGGGCACTCCGAGCGGGTCCGCATCTTCACCGACATGGTCGCCGACGAGCTGAAGCTGAGCCCGGCCTCCCGTGACCGGCTGCGCTGGGCGGCGCTGCTCCACGACATCGGCAAGCTCAGCGTCCCCGCCACCGTGCTCAACAAGCGTGGCGACCCCGGCCCGGAGGGCTGGAAGAGCCTTCGCCAGCACCCGGTGGAGGGTGCCCGGCTGATCGAGCCGATCCGGGAGTGGCTCGGGGAGTGGGCCCTGGCCGTCGAGCAGCACCACGAGCGTTGGGACGGCAAGGGCTATCCCCGGGGGCTGCGCGGCCGGGAGATCTCCCTCGGCGCCCGCATCGTCGCCGTCGTCGACGCCTTCGAGACCATGACCGCGGCCCGCCCCTACAAGCGGCCGATGGGTGTCGCCGCCGCCCGGCGCGAGCTGGTGCGCTCCTCCGGCACCCATCTCGACCCCACCCTGGTCCGCGCCTTCCTCACCATCTCCATCGGCCGCCTCTGGCGCACCGTGGGCTTCACCGCCTGGCTGGCGCCGCTCGCCGGGGCGCCGCTGGGGCTGATCCCCCGCCTCCTGCCCGCGGGGAGCGGCGCCGCAGGGGTCACCGCCCTGGTCACCACCGGCACGGTGGCGCTGCATCCCGCGGTGCTGCCCACGGCCCCGCCGGCCACCCCCGCGGTGAGCGTGCCGGCGCCGAGCCAGCCGCCGTCGGTGGCGGGCGGCACCACCACCAGGGTGCCTCCGTCGGCAGCGGCCTCGGTGATGACCACGATGTCGACCACCCGCCAGGAGGCGTCGACCGCCTCGACCACCACCGTGCACACCACCACGACGACGACGGCGACGACCACCGGCCACCCGACCACCACGGCCACCACCACCGCCACCACGACGACGGCCACGAAGAGCACCACCACCGGCACCACCACCGCCACGACCAGCAAGAGCACCACCACCGGCGGCGGGCCGACGCCCACCCCGACCTCGTCGAGCACCAGCACCTCGCAGGCGACCACCACCGGTACCGTCGCGGCCACCCCTGCGGCCACCCCTGCGAGCACCCCCTGACCGGCGCCACCGCGGTCGCCGCGACCGCCGGGGAGGCCGGTCACCGGTCACCGGCCGGGCTGGGCGTGGCGGTGGTCTTCGACTGGGCGCTCGCCGCCCAGCTGATCACCCAGGGCATCGCCGGGCTCGGCGGCCACCTCGGGCAGTCCGGCGGTGTCCGCGGCCTCGCCGGCCTCCTCGCCGCCGCCGCGGTCGTGGCCGCCCTCGGCGAGGCGCTCCGGCGCGGGGTGCCCGCGGCGCGGTGGGTGCAGATCGGGCTCTGCGCGCTGCTCACCCTCGCCGGGCTGCTCGGGCTGGCCGTCATCGCCGCCGGCCACGCGGTGGGCCGGGGCCGGGTGCTCTCCCTCGCCGTCCTGGTCACCTTCGCGCCCTTCGTGGTGTGGCGGCTGGCATCGCCCCGCACCGCCGCCTGGTTCCGGCGGACCCGGGGTGCGGGTGGGGCGCCGCGGGTCAGTGGACCCGGCTGGGTGACGGCGCTGCTGGCCTGGAGCGCGGCCTGGGGGGTGCTGGTGGCGTGGTCGCAGTCGCTGGGACGCTGAAGCCGTCCCGGCGGCGGGGTGGGTGTTCTGGGCGAGAATGGGCCCGATGACCGACACCCCCACGCCCTCCCGCTCCGCCGGCGGCCGCAGGCTGCGGCTGATCGTGCCGCTGGTCGCGGTGACGGTGGCGCTGGTCGCCGCCCTGCTCATCGCCCGCGCCGGCTCCGGCTCCGGCGGCTCGGCGGGCGGAGGCACCCCGGGCACCGGCACCCCGGTGGCGGTCTCCACCGATCCCGCCCGATGGGAGCTGCCCAGGCTCAACGGCCCCGGGCTGGTGAAGCTCGCCGACCTGAGGGGGAAGCCGGTGGTGGTGAACTTCTTCGCATCCTGGTGCGGCCCCTGCCGGGCGGAGCTTCCGGTGCTGTCGGCGATGTCGACCCAGCTCGGCGACCGGGTGCGCTTCGTCGGTGTCGACTCGGAGGAGTCGGGCGACGGCCTCGGCATGGCCCGGCAGTACGGGGTCGACCGCTGGCCGATCGCCCAGGACGTCGGCGGGCGGCTGAACAGCGGGCTGCACGACGCCCTCGGTGCCATGGGCATGCCCGTGACCGCCTTCTACGATGCCCAGGGCAGGCTGCTGGGGGTGAAGCTCGGCACCTTCCTCCACGACACCCTGCGCGACCGCCTCAACGAGCTCTACGGCCTCGGGGTCAGCTGAGCGCCTCCAGGGCGGCGCGGGCGGCCGCCTCGAGGCCGTCCAGGGTGGCGTCGGCGTGGAAGTGCGGCTCCCACACCTCGGCGAGCGCGTCGCTCACCACCACCGCGCTGGCCAGCTCGACGCCGCGATGGCGGGCGACGGCGACGAGCGCGGCGGCCTCCATCTCCACGGTGAGCACCCCCTGCCCCCGGTAGCGGCGCACCTCGGCCGCGGTCTCGCGATAGGGGGCTCGATGGTCCAGGTCCGCCCCTCCACGACCCGGAGGCCGCGGGCGCCAGGGTGGCGCCGAGGTGGGCGGTGAGGCCCGGGCTGGGATCGGCGAGGCGCCCCGGCGGCAGGGAGTGGTGGGAGGTGCCCTCGTCCCGGATCGCCGAGGTGCACAGCACCACGTCCCCGGGGGCCAGGCCGGGCTGCAGCGTCCCCGCCGTGCCCACGCTGATCAACCGCTGCACCCCCCAGGCGACCAGCTCCTCCAGCACCACCGCGGCCGAGCAGCACCGCCTCGGGCGCCGGCGAGCCGTCGATCAGGCCCTGGGCGCGTGCGCAGGCGAGGAAGTCGGCGGGGGTGAAGAGGGCGTCCTGGGCGTGCTTGCTGGCGAGGTTGGGGTAGGGCATGGCGGCGGTCATTCTGCCCGGCGCGCAAGCCTGCTGCGGCTCGCCGCGTTGGAATGGTGCAGCGGTCTCGCTGTCCGGCGTCAGCGGGATCCCCGTGGCGCCGTGAGCCAATGGGGGAAGTGGACCAGATGCGGTCATCGACTCCGACCAGGTTTCGCGACCACTACGCCATCCTCGGCGTCGGACACGACGCCGGCGAGGCGGAGATCAAGGCCGCCTACCGGGAGCGGGCGAAGCAGTGCCATCCCGACCTGCACCCCGGTGACGCCGCCGCCGCCGAGCGCTTCCGCCAGATCAGCGAGGCGCGCCGGGTGCTGCTCTCGCCGGGCTCGCGCACCGCGTTCAACCTCGACCGCATGGAGCACGAGATGCGGCTCGAGATCGTCAGCGTGGTGCACCTGCGCCGACGGCCCCAGACCGACGGGTACCCCGCGGCGCCCGCCGCACCCCGCGCCCCGATTGCCCGCCCGCCCTGGCAGGGAGGCGGCCTGATCGCCGCCGGCATCGTCCTCGTGCTCGTCTGCGTGACCATGCTGCCCTTCGTCGCCATCACCGGCGGCGCCCAGCCCGTGAGCGTCACCGGCTTCGACGGCGGCGCCCTCGCCGGGGTGCTGAACAGCGGCGCCGCCGCGCTGCTCCTCGCCCTCGCCGTCGCGGTGCTGCAGGGCCCCCCCGGGCACCGGCGCTGGGAGGCCCTGGTCGGCTTCACCGGAATCTGGCTGCTGGCGGTGACCGGCGCCGAGTTCGATCCGCACGTGCTGCTCGGCGGCTTCTTCGCCTCCGACCTCGGCCTCGACCTGGGTGCCCGGCTGCTCCCGCCGGCGATCGCGCTCACGGTCTGCGGCGCCTGGCTGCTGCGGCCGGTGCGCGTGCCCGCGACCGCCGCGGGTCCTCAGCCGGCGGGCGCGGCGCCGGAGAGCGCGTAGAGGGTGTCGGGTCGCACCCCCCGCTTCTCGCGGGTGCGGCTCCCGGCGGGCACCAGGAACCCCTCGGCGGCGAGCGCCTGCAGCGCCGGGCGGATCGCCGAGCGCGAGAACCCGGTGGCGGCGGAGAGCTCGGTCGCGGACAGCGGCGCGCTGGCGCTCACGATCGCGCAGTAGACCGCCTCGTCGACGGAGAGCGCGTACTCGATGCGGGCGAGGGTCGACGCCTCGTCGTCGCCCCAGCCCTCGGGGGGCCCGGCCTGCAGGCCGGACCCGCGGCTGGCCCGGCGGCCGCCCCACACCAGCCCCAGCCGGCGCAGCTGCGCCACCGCGTTGTGGATCGCGCGCCAATCGCTGGTCGAGGTCGGGATGCACGCCGTCCCCTGGCCGTCGGGCGCGTAGAGCCAGATGTGCCGGGTTCGGCGCTCCTCGCGCCAGCCCTGCTTCCGGGCGACGGTGACGATGTCCGACCAGTCGAGACTCACGGCGCGGGCTCCACGATGGCGATGGCGAACCTCCTGATCCTCACCATCCCGACACAAGCGTACCCGCGTTCGCCGCGCCCGATCGGCCGGCCTGTTGTGACAGGTCGGTGCTGCTCCTGTGACCGCTGGGTCACAGCCGGGTTCGGGACAGCCTCGACGAGTACGGTGTCTGGCCGGGGGTATGGAGGACACGGATGGAGCAGGGGGGAGTGCGCGGCGCGCCCCGGGCGGGACGCTCCCGCGGAGGCTTCCGGCGGCAGACGGCGTGGGTCGGGCTCGGCCTCATCGTCGCCGGCATCCTCGCGGTGGTGCTCCTCACCGCCGGGCTGGTCGCCACCTGGACGGGCCAGACCGGCGCCGCGACCCGGATCACGCTGACGATGCCCTGTGCCCGGGTCGACGCCACCAGCGTCGGCCACCGCGCCTACGGTCTCGATCAGGTGCTGAGCGCCTCCTGCTCGCCGGTCGCCGCCCACCGCTGAGGGTCACGGCAGAGCCGGTCCCACCGTCACAATGTGGGGGCGCGCCAGGGTAGCTCAGTGGTCAGAGCAGCGGATTCATAACCCGCAGGCCGTGGGTTCAAGTCCCACCCCTGGTACGCCGTTCCCCCTCTCGGCAGCGGTCTCCGCGTAGGAAACCGCGCGCCCCCGGCGTCACACCCACGGCGTGACGGCCGCGTCTCGGCCGGGTTGCGGTGCCGCCACACCGTGCGACGCTCGGCCCGCCCTCGCAGACGATGCACGGGTCCGAGAGAGGGAGGCCGTATTCGTGAGACGAGCCGTGGTCGCGGCCTGGATGGCGGCGGCGCTAATGCTTCTGGCCGGGTGTGGCGGGGTGCATCCGGTCCCGCTGGCGACCCCGGCGCCGGCCTCCGTCCCCACTCCGGCGCCCACCCCGGCCGCGACCCCGGAGGCCACCGCCGAACCGGTGCCGATGGCGGTCTCGCAGCTGGTGCCCCCCACCCCGAGCCCCACCGTGGCGGTGCCCACCGCGGCTCCCACGCCGCGGCCGGCGCGCCGGCCCACCGCCGCTCCGGCACCGTCGCCGCCGCAGCCGCCGGTGATCATCAGCCGGGCCTCTCCCCCCGCCCAGGCCCAGCCCGCGAAGGTGGTCAGCGACAACTGGTCCGGCTACGTCGCCCGGGGCGGTGGCTTCTGGCAGGTGAGCGGGTCCTGGATCGAGCCCACCGCGCGCTGCACCGCGGCCACCGCCGAGTCGGTGTTCTGGGTCGGCCTCGGCGGGTACCCGAGCTACCCCCTGTACCAGGCGGGCTCGGGCGCCTTCTGCCGCAACGGCGTGCCCATCCACGCGCTCTGGTACGAGCTGCTCACCCCGGGCAACACCGCCCCGCTGGTGGCGCTGGTGCAGATCAGCGCCGGCGACCGCATCTCCGCCTCGATCAGCCTGCGCAGCGGCGCCGGCGGCGGCCAGGTCCATCTCGTCGACGAGACCAGCGGGTACACCCGGGACGTCGCCTTCTCCCCGGCGGAGGACTCTCTGGGCAGCGCGGAGTGGGTCGCCGAGGCCACCAGCCATGGCGGCACGGTCTCGACCCTGGCGGACTTCGGCACGGTGAGCTTCGCCGGCTGCAGCGCCAACCTGGGCGCTGCCGGGGTGGCCACCTGGCCGGCCGGGCAGTTGATCGAGCTGACCCTCAGCGACCGCAGTGGCGGCCGCGCCGAGCCGGGGGCGATCCGCGCCTCGGCGGGCGGCGGCGGGTTCTCGGTGAGCTACCTGGGCGCCTGATCAGACCAGGCGCCGGTCGCTGGCCCAGCGGGCGAGCTCGTGGCGGCTGCTCAGCTGCAGCTTGCGCAGCACCGAGGAGACGTGGGTCTCCACCGTCCGGGCCGAGAGGTGGAGGCTCTGGGCCACCTCCTTGTAGCTGTAGCCGCGGGCGATGTGGCGGAGCACCTCGCGCTCGCGGGCGGTGAGCTGGTCGAGCTCGGGGTCGAAGGGCGCCGCCAGCCGGCCGCGGAACGCGTCGAGGACGAAGCCCGCCAGCCGCGGCGAGAAGACGGCGTCACCGTCGCGCACGGTGCGGATGGCGGCCACCAGGTCGGCCGGGGCGATCGACTTGGTGACGTAGCCGCCGGCGCCGGCGCGGATCACCGAGATCACGTCCTCGGCGGCGTCGGACACGGAGATGGCGAGGAAGCGGACCTCGGGGAGCACGCCGAGCACCGCCTCGAGCACCGCCCGGCCGCCGCCGCCGGGGAGGTGGACGTCGAGAAGGACGACGTCGGGCCGGGTGACGACGATGCCCTCGACGGCGCTGTCGACATCTCCGGCGTCGCCCACGATGTCGAGGTGGGCGCCCAGCTCGGCGCGCAGCCCGGAGAGAAAGAGGCTGTGGTCGTCGACGAGGAACAGCCGGGTGCGTGTGCTCATGCCGCGGGCACCGGGACGCGCAGCTGCACCTCCGTCCCCACCCCGGGGGTGCTGGTCACCACCGCGGTGCCGCCGAGCCGCTGGATGCGCCCGCGGATGGACTCGGCGATCCCATGCCGGTCGGGCGGCACCGTCGAGGGATCGAAGCCCCGCCCCTGGTCGCGGACGTAGGCGGTGATCGCCTCGGGCTCGGCCTCGACGTACACCGAGACCCGGGGGGCCCCGGAGTGGCGGGCGGCGTTGAGCGCGGCCTCCTGGCAGGCGAGCACCACGGCGCGGAGCCGCTCGTCGACGCGGCGGTCGCCGACCACCACCGCGTCGACGGCGACGGCGTGCTCGCGCTCCACCCGGGCGGCGAGGCCGTCGACCGCCGCGCCCAGGCTCTCCGCACCCTCCTCCTCGACCCGTCCGTTGAGCCAGGCGCGCAGCTCGCGCTCCTGCCGCCGCGCCAGGCTCACCACCTCGGGCGGGGCGTCGGCGCGCTGGATGAGGGCGAGGGTGTGGAGCACCGAGTCGTGGAGGTGGGCGGCCATCTCGGCGCGCTCCTCGGAGCGGATCCGCTGCCGCCGCTCCGCCGAGGCGGTGCGCGCCAGCCGGAGGATCCAGGGGCCGAGGATGAGGCCGAGGCCGGCGGCGGTGACCGCCACCGCGAGGAGGGCGGTGCCGGTGACGGTGAGGGTGCGGTGGGCGATCAGGAAGACGCTCATGCCGCCCACCACCAGCAGCGCGCCGCCGACGATCCGCGGCAGCGACGCCGGGCCGGCGAGCAACGCCTCGACGGTGGTGGCGGGCAGCCGCCGGCCGATCCGCGACCAGCGGGCGCGGTCGTCCTCGTCGCTGCGCGACCAGATCAGCGCCGAGCCCACCACCGCGATGCTGAGCGGGCCCACCAGGGTGTCGCCGAACCACACCCCGACCTCGCGGAGGATCAGCAGGCCGCCGGCGACGATCAGCACGAGAGCGAGCAGGCGGCGGGTGGTGGCCCGTGGCGGCGGCCATGGGACGGCGGTCGCGCCGTCGGGCTCGTGGCTCACCAGCCAGGCGACGATGTACAGGCCGACGCCCGAGCCGCCGGCGACGGCGAGGAGCACGAAGGCGGCGCGCACCAGCAGCGGGTCGACGCCGCACCGCCGGCCGAGACCCCCGGCCACCCCGGTGAGGACACGGTCATCGGTGCTGCGCGGGAAGGCGCGCCCCCGCCATCCCCGCTGGCCGCGCGGCGGTGGCGTCGGGACACCCTCCGACGGCGGCGGTGCGATGGCGATGGCGGTGGCTCCTCAGCGGTGGGACCGGGCTTCGCACCGATCTTCCCACGCTCCTCGGGGGGCGGCCATCCGGGGGGTGCCCGCGCCGATGCCCGTACCCGTCTCAGGGTTCGGCGCGGGACATCCCGGATGGCGACGGCCGTGGTGGGGCGCAGGCTGTGGCCATGGACGACATCAGGCAGCCCGGCCGGCCCGGCCCGGGCGACGACAGCATCCCCGCCGGGCCGCCCCAGCCGGATCCTGCACAGGCACCGCCCTCTGCAGCGCCCCCCCCTCCGCCCCATGCACCGCCGCCGCCGCCGCGGCGGCTCACCCGCAGCGACGAGGGCCGGGTCATCGCCGGAGTGGCGAGCGGCATCGCCCGTCACCTCTCGGTCGACCCCAATCTGGTGCGGATCGTCTTCGCCGTGCTCAGCTTCACCGGCGGGGTCAGCTTCCTGCTCTACATCGCCGGCTGGCTGGCGCTCTCCTCGGACAGCGAGCCGGAGGCGCCGGGCGTCACCCTGCTCCGCCGCCTCGGCCAGGGCGGGTGGAAGGCCTACCTCGCGGTCGTGGTCGGCGTCGTCGCGGTGGCGGCGCTGGCCGGCGACATCGACCCCGGCCACCCCGGCCTGGTCTGGGGTGTGCTGCTGCTCGGCTTCGGGTGTGCCCTCCTGATCCGCGAGGGCGACTCCCATCGAGCGTCGCCCGGCGCCGCCGGGGCTCCGGGCGGTCCGGCAGCGGGGTGGGGCGCACCGGCCGCCGCGCCGGCACCGGTGTCGGGCTGGGGTCGGCTCGCTCCCCGGCGCAGCCGCCGCCGCCACCGGTCAGCGCTCACCCGCATCACCATGGCTGCGGTGCTGCTCGTCGCCGCCGGCGCCGGTCTGCTCGGCGACTCCGGGGTGGTCTCGGTCAGCGTCCAGACCGTGCTCGCCCTCTGCCTCACCGTGATCGGCGTGGGGCTGATCGTGGGGGCGTGGATGCGGCCGCCGTACGGCCTCATCGTCCTCGGCCTGCTGCTCGTTCCCACGGTGTTCGCCGCCGGCATCTCCGACGTGCCCATCCACGGCGGCGCCGGCGACCGGGTCTGGGAGCCGCACGCGGTGAGCCAGCTGGGCGACGGCTACAGGCTCGGCGCCGGCAGCCTCACCGTCGACCTCACCCGGGTGCCCTTCGGGCAGAGCCCGACCACCGTCCACCTCGAGCTCGGCATGGGGCAGCTCGATGTGGTGGTCCCCGCGGACGTGCCCCTCGACATTCACGCCCGGGTCGGCGCCGGCGAGGCCCTGCTGCTCGACAGGGTCGAGAACGGTCTCGCGGTGGACACCCGGGTCCACGCCGACGGGTCGTCCGCGCTGGGGCGGCTCAGCCTCGACCTCCACACCGGGCTCGGCCAGGTCCACGTGAGCCGCGCCGACACCGCCACCGTTCAGGGAGCCCTGTAGATGTTCCGCCGCTCTCCCGACCCCGTCTCGCTGGTCGCCGGCCTCGGCTTCACCGCCCTGGGCCTGACCCTGCTGATCGGCCACGGCAGCCTCCACCTCGACCCACGCTGGGTGTGGCCGGGGGTGCTGGTCGTGCTCGCGCTGGCGCTGCTGCCGGGGATCCGCGGCCACCGCGACCATGCCGGTGAGCCGCCCCCACCACCGCCGGCCGCGCCCCCGGCCTCACGGGCAGGAGGCGCTGCCGAAGGGCTGTGAGGCCGAGCCGGTGCGGTTCGGCGAGCTCACCTTCACCGCCGCGGTCGAGGGCGCCCCTCCCGGCCCGGCCGCGGCGGGATGGCCGGAGGCGGGGAACACCAGGGCCGAGGTGACCACCGCCCGGGTGGTGCCCTGGGGGATCGCCACCGGCTTCTGGGGCTGGTCGAAGGCCGTCGCCGCGCCGGTGCAGCCGACGTCGGTGCCGGCGATGCTGAAGGTGAGCGTCCCCGCCGCCCCAGGCTGGAAGGTGAAGGTGGCCGTCTCCGGGCACACCCACCAGCCGCCCTGGTCCTGGCAGGTGCCCATCGCGAGGGTGACGCTCTGCACCGTCAGCGCTCCCGCCGGGGTCGCGGCGGGGGATGCGGCCGCGGTGGGGGCCGCGGTCGGCGCCGCCGTGGCAGTGGGCGGGGCGCTCGACGCCGAGGGCGCCGGCTGCGACACCGGGGCCGCGATCACCGGCGACAGGTTGACCGTGGGGGTGGGCGCCGGCGCGGCGCCGCCCTGAGTGGAGGGGCGGACGGCGGCCGCGCGCGGCGCCTGCGAGGAGAGTGGAGCAGGGGTGACCAGCGCCGCCGGCGCGGTGGGGTCGAGCGGCACCGGCTGGAGGGCGACGCCGCCGGCGCCGGCGTACGGGCTCGGCGTGCTGAACGCCTGCCCTCCGCTGAGCGGCAGGGGATCCGCGGCGGGGTGGTGCAGCAGCAGCGCGGTGCAGAGCGCGGCCGCGCCGACCACCGCGAGGCCGGTGCCGACCAGGCGGCGGCGCGGTGGAAGACGGCGCCCGGCGGCCGGTGCCGCGGCGGCGGCCGCCTCCCCCGCGGCGGCGGCCCCGGCGGCGAGCAGGGCCACCAGCCGGGCCGCGGACCAGCCCCGGCGCCGGCTCCGCGCCGACGGCACCTCGTCCGGAGGCGCCATCTCGGCGGCGAGGTCGGCGACCTCCTCGAGGTCGGCCGTCCACTCCGATCGGCGCGAGTCCAGCGGGGCGCTCACGGGCGGCTCAGGCCAGCGCCGCCGCGACCGGACGGGTGCGGACCCGGTCCCGGCACGAGGAGCACTCGACGATGTGGGCGGCGACGTCGCGCATCCGCCGGCGGGTGGTGGGGCGGCGGCGCTCGGCGCTGCCCAGCAGCTCGAGGGTGCGCACGCAGCCGTCCGCGGGGCGCTCGGACTCGGTGGCGCGCCGCAGGTACTCCTCGCGGAAGCGGCGGCGGGCGCGGAAGAGCAGGGTCTCGACCGCGCCGGGGCTGAGTCCCAGCACCTCGGCGATGGCGTTGTAGGACAGTCCCTCGAGCTCGCGGAGCACCAGCGCGGCGCGCTGCCGCGGGGGCATCGACTCGGCGACCCGGGTGACAATCTCGCGCATCCAGGTCATCTCGTACGCGGCCTCGGGCTGATCCGTGCGGTCCTGGGTGGGGATGGTGCGCATCAGGGTGCCGTCGTCCTCGATTCCCGGAGAGCGGCGCTGGGCGCGGAGCAGGTCGATGCAGAGGTTGCTGGCGACGCGGTGCAGCCAGGCGCGGACGTTGAACCCGTGATCGATCCGGTCGGCGCCGCGCACCAGCCGCAGGAAGGTCTCCTGGACGACGTCGTCGGCCGAGGCGTCGGAGCGGAGGTGACGCAGGCAGAGCATGCGGATGGCGGTGGCGTGGCGCGTGTACAGCCGCTCGAACGAGTGGGCGTCGCCCTCGCGGTAGGCCATGAGGAGGCTGACGTCGTCGTCGACGGTGGCGGCCTCGGCGGGCGGCCGCAGCGGCAGCACCTGGCCGGAGAGGGTGCCCGTCGCGATGGGGGAGAGCGCGCAGGTGGCGCTCATCGACCGGACCTCGGGATCGATGCGGGCCGCGGGCCGCTCACGCGCTGCGTGCTCATGTGTCACCTCCCGCCGTGTTGAGGGAGGATGATGCGGGTGGAATACTCCCGACATCCTCCGCCCCCTTTCGCTGGGGGCGCCGCATACGGTAGCATGCGTCCGTAGCGGACGCAATGACCCGCGCAACATTCATCCGCATCCATCCGCATCCCCGCGTACGACCCGGTCGTTGAGGCTTGGAGGGCATCACCATGGCGTTCGTCTCGGTCTCGAGGGCGGCGGCGGCGCTCGGCGTCGGCGACGACACGGTGCGGCGCTGGGTGAAGGCGGGGCGGCTCTCCTGCTCGGAGGACCAGCTCGGCCGGCTGCTCGTCGAGGTCTCCGATGAGGAGCTCGCCGCCACCGATGCCGAGGCGGCGCCGGCGGAGCTCGCGGCGCTGCGTCAGCGGCTGGTCACCACCGAGCAGCGGCTCGCCGCGGTCGGTGCCCAGCGCGACGCCCTGGAGCGCGAGCGCGACGTGCTCGAGCGCGAGCGCGAGATGCTCGCCGCCGAGCTGAACTCCCGCCGCTCCGAGCTTGCCGTCGCCGCCGAGCGTGAGCGCGAGCTGCTCCGGGCCCTGCACCAGGCCCAGCAGCTCCACGCCCAGGCCGCCGGCCGGCTGCCCTTCGGCGGCGCCGACGATCCCGGCGCCGGGCCTGGCGGCTCGGGCGAGGCGGTGCTCACCCCGGCGGCCACCGGCACCTTCCGCCGCGGGCCGCTGCAGCGATGCCGCCGCTGCGGGCTGGAGAGCCGGATCCAGGACCTCATCTCCGAGGGGCTGTGCCGCGACTGCAGGGAGGAGCTGGCGGCGCCTGCCGAGCCGGCCGGCTCCGCCTAGGCGCGGCTACGCGTGGTTGATCTGCAGCGAGGTGTGGTTCGGGTAGGAGGCGTCGGCGAGCCGGAGCGCCAGGGTGTAGTTCCCGGGAGGAAGCCCGTACGCGACGATGCCGGCGTTGGCGCCGCTGGCGCCGCTCACCGGCTTCCCGTCGGGCCCGATCAGCGCTCCCTGGACACCGGGATTGCGCCAGGCGGCGCAGAAGTACCCGTCGGACCCGACCGTGGTCGGGAACGCCCTCCCCTCGGGCGTGGCCGGCAGCGTCCCGGAGTCGCCGTAGACCGCGACGGTCTTGCAGTTCCCGACGGGAACGCACGACCACGACCACGCCGGCTCGCAGCCGCTCCTGCTGTTGGTCGGGGGTGAGGCCGGCCACGGGGTCCCGCCGGGCACCGAGGCGGCGGTCGGGGTGGGGCTCGGCGGACCGGCGGCGGACGGGCTCGGCGGACCCGCGGTGGCGGCCGGGGTCGCGGTGGGATGCGCCGCCGCCGAGGGCGAGGCGTTGACCGTCACCACCACCGGGTGGTTCGCCGGGGCGCCGCGGGCGGTTGCGGACGGGGTCGCCGGCGACGCCGTGGGGGTGCCGCCGCTCAGCGGCACCGGGCTGTAGCCTGGCAGCAGCCCGGTCTGGGGGCCCGGGGTGGGCGCCGGCGTCGGCGAGCCCCGGAGGCTGCCCGCCGCCACCGCCGCGACCAGCAACAGGGCCGCGGCCGCGGTGAGCAGCGCCGGCCAGCGCCGCATCCAGCCGCCCCCGCCGCCGCCGGGAACCGGACGGCGCGCGGCCGGCGGCGGAGCCGGGGGTGTCGCCGCCGCCGTCGAGGCGACGAAGACCGGTGGGGCGGGGGGGCGGCGGGACGCGGTGAGCGCCGCCCGGGCGGCGTCGACCATCGCGGCGCAGGTCGGGTACCGGTCGTCGGGCCGCTTCGCCATCGCGGTGGCGACCACCGCGTCCAGCCCTTCGGGCAGGGAGGGGACGACGACGGTGGGGCGGGGCGGCGGCTTGGTCAGGTGGGCGTGCATCACCCCGACGAGGGTGTCGCTGCCGAAGGGGGTCGCCCCGGTGAGGCACTCGTGGAGCACGCAGCCGAGCGCGTACACGTCGGCCCGGCCGTCGAGGGTCATCCCCTCGATCTGCTCCGGGGACATGTAGGCGAGAGTGCCGACGAACTCGGCGGTCCCGGTCATGCCCTCGGCGGCGAGCTCCTTGGTGATGCCGAAGTCGGTGAGGTAGGCGTGCTCCGACCCCGGTGCGCCGGAGATGAGGATGTTCGACGGCTTGACGTCGCGGTGCACCAGCCCGCGGCCGTGGGCGGCGTCGAGGGCGCCGGCCACCTGGCCGAGGATCTCCACCACCCGCGGGGGCTCGAGGCGGCCCGCCTCGCCGAGCAGGGTGCCGAGGTCGCTGCCCTCGATCAGCCGCATCGCGATGAAGAGCGCGCCGTCGGCCTCGCCCGCGTCGTAGATGGGGACGATGTGGGGGTGGTCCAGCGAGGCGGCGGTGCGGGACTCGCCGAGGAACCGCGCCCGGAAGCGCTGGTCGCGAGCGAGCGCCGGGGCCAGCACCTTGACGGCAGCGGCGCGCTGCAGCACGAGGTGTCGAGCTCGGTAGACCGAGGCCATCCCGCCGTGACGGATCAGGCCTTCGATGCGGTAGCCGGCGAACACACCGGCGCTCTCGTCGCCGACCATCACTCCCTCTATCTTCGGGGGGACCATGTCCCCCCGTCCACTCGCGGGCAGCGCTTCGCGCTTCTCGCGAGTACCCCCCTGCGCCGGCCTCGCCGGCGCCGCTGCCATCTGCACCGCGGGTCGGCGAGGCACTGCGCCGGACGCCAGCCGCTCTCCATTTGTACCTCTTCGGCCGCCGGCCGGAGGCGTGCATGCTTGCGCGACACTGGGTGGCATGGCCGGCACCGTCTCCAGCGCTGCTCGGGCGCGCCCGCCAGGCACGCTGGGCGGCGGGCTGCTCACCCTGCTGATCGCATGGTGGGTGGGGTTCAACCTGCGCGCGGTGCTGCTCGGGGTGCCGCCGGTGCTGAACCGGGTGCAGTACGACCTCGGACTCTCGTACACCGCCGCCGGGCTGCTGACCTCGATCCCCATCCTCGTGCTCGGAGCCGCGGCGCTCCCCGGCGCCGCGCTGGTGCGCCGCATCGGCGGTCACCGCACCGTGGCCCTGGGGCTGCTCGCCGTCGCCGCGGGCACGCCGCTGCGCGCCGCCGGTGGGGTCCTCCCCCTGTACGCGGGCACGGTGCTGCTCGCGCTCGGCATCTCGATCGCCCAGCCGGGGCTGCCCGTGGTGCTGCAGGCGCGCTTCCCCGGCGCGGTCCAGCGTGCCTCCGTCACCGTCTCCTGCGGGCTGATCACCGGCGAGCTGGTGGCGGCGTCGATCACCGCGCCGCTGCTGGCCCCGCTCACCGGCGGTGGCTGGCGGGGCAGCTTCCTCGCCTGGACCGTGCCCGCCGCGCTCGCCGGCGGCGCGTGGCTGCTGGTGAGCGCCGACCGCCCACCCGCCGACGTCGCGAAGGGCTCGGGGACGGGCACCCCGCGGCGCTCGGCGCGGCTGTGGTGGGCATCGACCATCTTCGCCGCCCAGAGCCTCACCTACTTCTCGGTCAACACGTGGATCCCCACCTCGGTCGCCGGCGGCCCCGACTCCCGGGCGGCGACCCTGGGGCTGATCGTGCTCAACACCGTGCAGCTGCCGGTGACCCTCGCCCTCATCACCACCCGCCGCCCCTTCGTGCGCGCGCGCGGGTTCTATCTGTGCGCAGGCGCTCTCGCCGCCGCCGGCGTCGGCGGCTGGCTGGTCGCCGCCGACACGGCGGTACCGCTCTGGACCGCGCTGATCGGCGCCGGGGTGTCGATGACCTTCGCCGCCCTCCTCGCCTACCCGCCCAGCGTCGAGGCGCCAGCCGACGTGGCCAGGTTCACCGCGGTGATGCTCACCGCCGGGTACTGCGCCGCCTTCGCCGGACCCCTCCTCGGCGGCGCGATCCTCGACCTGGTCCACTGGCGGCGGGCCCCCTTCCTCCCGATCGCCGCCGCCACGGCGGTCATGGTGCTCGCCGCGCTGCGTCCGCCGCCCCCCGCGGGCGAGGTCGTCACGTCTCGCTGAGAGGCCCTCTGCGGTACCCGTGCCCATGGGCAGACACCGGGGCGTCTGCAGACACCGGGTGAACTGACTGACCCGGTGTGGCCTCGTGCCTGCCCATGGCACGGCGCTGTGCACTGCGCTGCCGCTGCAGCTCCCCGAACTCCACGATTGCAACGGCCCTGGCTCTCCATGCGATAGGTGGCTATGCAAACCCATCCTCGATGTGCACAATTGGCGACCCCTTGTTCGCGGGAGACGTGTGGTGCTTGCGTCCCCGTCCAGGTGCTAGAGAGGGTTCTTTGCCATGGCTGACCGCGTCCGTAGGCTGCGACGGCCGCGCCGGGGCCGCCCGGCACCGCCGCCGCCCGCCTCCTTCCAGGAGCTCACCGGCCTCCCGGTCGAGCCGCCGCGTCCGCGGCCGACGTGGGCGTGGTCGGAGACCATCACCCTGGCCACCGCCTCGGAGCCGGAGGCCGCCGGCGGCTCGCGCTCCGTGCAGGTCGGCGGGACCGGCGAGCCCCAGTCGGTGCGCGCCGACGATGGCGCTCCGGGGTGGGCGTGGAAGGGCAACGGCACCGCCGTGCTGCCCACGGTCGTCTTCGCCGAGCCGCTGGTGGCGGTCGAGGAGGAGACGCCCCCGCCGGCCGCTGCGGTCGCGGTGGCAGCCCCCGCTCCGGCGCGGGCGACGCGCGGGCTGCTCCAGCGGGTCCTGCTGCTCGGCATCCCCGCCCTGGTCGCGCTGGGGGTGGTGATCGTCCTCAGCCGTGCCCTCCCCGAGCCCTCCGGCGCCGGCGCCGAGGTGCTGTGGTGGTCGGTTCTGGCGGTGTCGGGCCTGGCCACACTGGTGCTCGTCGACCTGGCGGCGCGGCGGTTGCGGCCGAGCGCGCTCGCCGGAGCCGGCCTGCCCCGTCTCGGCGGCGGCCTCGGTGAGATGACCGTGGTGGTGGCGATCGGCGCTCTGCTCGCGGGCGCCGGGGTGCTCCACATGCCCTCCTCGTCGGGCGGGGGTGCGACCGTCACCGCGGTGCACGCCGCGCAGCCGGAGGCCCTGGCGCCCGCGGCGGCGCCGCCGCTGGCGATCGCCCCGGCGCCGGAGCTGCCGATCCTCCCCGCACAGCGCACGCCGGTCACCGGCGGAGGGGGCTCGGACCTTCCCGAGGCGATACTCGATCCCGGTGTGGCCACCCTGCCGGTGGTGCTCCACACCGCCCGGCGCGCCGCCCTGCCCGTGTCCCTGGGCGCGGGGCGGGGAACCGCCGCGGCCGATGCCGCCGCGCTCTCGGGCAGCCTGGGGACGCCCGGCGCGGCCCCGGTGACCCTGGGACCGCTGGCCCCGGCCTCGGCCACCACCGCTCCCTCGCGGCCGAGCGCGAGCAGCCAGTCGGGCGTGACCGCGTGTGGCGGCGCCGACGCCGCCGCCTGCCCGGCGGAGCAGGTCCACAGCCTCAGGTCGGAGGCGACGTCGGCGCTCGCCACCGTCGAGCGGGGCGCGGTGCCGCAGTGCTCGCCGGCGACCGCCAACGTGCCCGCACCGCCCCTGGCCGGCTCCTGCGTCCAGGCGGTGCACCTGGAGATGCTGCTCACCGATCTCCCGATGGCGGTGGTGGCCGACGGGATCTCGAGCAGCTCGCTCAGCTCCGGCTGCGCTGCGGTCCCGCTCGGGCGGGTGTCGGTCGGTGACCTGCAGATCGGTGGCATCCACGTGGCCGGCGGTCCGGGGGCGCTGATCCCGACCTCGACGCCGGATCCCAACACCGTGGTGGCGCTCGCCGCCGGCACGGTCGTCCTCAACGAGCAGCGGCCCGATCGCGGCGGCCGTGGGCTCACCGTGAACGCCGTGCACATCATCGCGCCGGCCAGCCTGCTCAGCCCCTTCTCGCTGGACATGGTGATCGGCCACAGCCACAGCGCCGCGACCCCACAGCACGGCTGCGCCGCCGCGCCGGTGGTGGCCGTCGCCTCACCCCCCGCTCCTGCGACGAGCGCCGGGCTGGGCACCCCCGAGGGCTTGCTCCCCGACGTCCTCCAGGTCCGCCGGGTGCTGAGGGGCATGATCAGCCTCTGAGCGACGGTCGGGAGGGGGAGCGTCGGCTTCCCCCTCCCTCCTCCGGCGGCCGGAACTCGCGTACGCGGGCCCCTGATGCACGATGGTGGCATCAGACCGTCAGCGACAGGAGGCCCGCCCGACCCGATGCAGCGCACCCTCATGGAGGCCGAGCACGACCTCTTCCGCGCCTCCGTCCGCGCCTTCGTCGAGCGCGAGGTCATCCCCCACCACCCCGACTGGGAGCGCGCGGGCATCGTCCCCCGGGAGCTCTGGCTCTCCGCCGGGCGCTCCGGCTTCCTCGGCCTCGGCATCCCCGAGGAGCACGGCGGCAGCGGCGTCGACGACTTCCGCCACAACACCGTCGTCAACGAGGAGCTGACCCGCGCGGGCGCCAGCGGCGTGGGGTTCCCGCTCCACACCGACGTGGTCGCCCCCTACCTGACCGCCCTCGCCACTGACGAGCAGAGGCGGCGCTGGCTGCCCGGCTTCTGCTCCGGCGAGCTGATCAGCGCCATCGCGATGAGCGAGCCGGGGGCGGGCAGCGACCTCCAGGGGATTCGCACCACCGCCACACCGAACGCCGACGGCTGGGCGCTGAACGGGCAGAAGACCTTCATCACCAACGGCATCAACGCCGACCTGGTGGTGGTGGTGGCGCGCACCGACTCCGACGCCGGCCACCGCGGCATCAGCCTGCTGGTGGTCGAGCGCGGGATGCCCGGCTTCGAGCGCGGCCGAAACCTCGACAAGATCGGGCTGCACGCCCAGGACACCGCCGAGCTGTTCTTCAGCGACGTCCACGTCCCTCGCGCCAACCTGCTCGGCGTGGAGGGCGGCGGTTTCGGCCACCTCATGGACAATCTCCCCCAGGAGCGGCTCACCATCGCGGTGAGCGCGGTGGCCGGCGCCGAGGCGGTGCTCGCCCTCACCGTGGAGTACTGCCGCGACCGCACCGCGTTCGGGCGGCCGATCGGCAGCTTCCAGCACAACCGGTTCGCGCTCGCCGAGATGGCCACCGAGGTCGAGGTGGCGCGGGTCTTCGTCGACCGCTGCGTCGCCGAGCACTGCGCCGGCCGCCTCGGTGTCGCCGACGCCGCCAAGGCGAAGTGGTGGACCACCGAGCTGCAGAAGCGGGTCGTCGACCAGTGCGTGCAGCTCCACGGCGGCTACGGCTACATGACCGAGTACCCGGTCGCCCGCGCCTACCTCGACGCCCGGGTGGCGACCATCTACGGCGGCACCACGGAGATCATGAAGGAGATCATCGGCCGGTCGATGGGGTTCTGAGCCGAGCGGTGCCCCGCTCACCGTCATTCGCACAGGACCCGTACCGACGCATGCACGCCGCGGGGGCCGACCATCCAGGTCCGCAGCTCCGGGCCGTGGACGCGCGACCGCAGGGTCACCGCGTCGTCGAGCTCGATGGGCGCGCGGTACTCGCACTCGGCGGCGACGGGGACGCGTTCGGGGAGGAGGCGGGCGAGCTCGTCCTCGACTGCGGCCCAGTGCACCGCGTTGTTGACGTGGCCGAGGACGTCGAGGTCGCAGGCGCGCACCTGCCAGGGGTGCTCTGTGAGCGGCTCCTGCGGCGGCGGGTGGACGAGCCGCGCCGAGACCGTGCGGCCGCCGGTGGTCGACCCCCACACCTCGTCGAACCCGGCGGGGAGCGGCGCGGCACGTCCGGTGACGGCGTCGATGCACGCCCACAGCACCGCGGCGTGCAGCCGTCCCCCCGCGTCGCCGAGGCAGGTGGTGCGCCGCTCCGCCCAGCGCGGACCGGTACCGCTGCAGAAGGTCGAGTGGGCGACCGGCTCGAGGTAACGCGGCCAGCGGTCGACCACGACCGCGGCGCGCCGCACCACCCAGGTGACACCGTCGCCGATGCGGGCGTCGACGGTGTCGTCGGTGGCCACGTCCTGGAGGTGTCGGGCGAGGGCGTCGAGGCGGAGGCGGCCGTGGCGGTCGACGTCGCCGAGGCGCACGGGGCGTTCGGCGCGGAAGATCCGGCCGTCCGCGTGTGGCGTGCGCGTCGCCCCCTCGAGGACACCGCCGGGCTCGGGGGCGGCGCGTCGCACGTCCATGTCCACCTCCACCATGATGACCCTGTTCCGTCCCGAGGAGATGCCGCATGCTCGACACCACCACCCCCGCCGGCCGGCGCGCCGCCGAGCGCCTGCGCGACGAGATCATCGCCTGGCTGGTCACCGTGCGTGCCGACGGGCAGCCGCAGCCGTCGCCGGTGTGGTTCCTCTGGCAGGACCCGGACATCGTCGTCTACAGCAAGCCCGATACCGCCAAGCTGCGCAATCTGGCCGCCAATCCGCGGGTGGCGCTGCACCTCGACGGCAACGGGAAGGGTGGCGACATCGTCGTGCTCGAGGGAACCGCCGAGCTCGACCCGTCCCTGCCTCCGGCCGACGCCGTGCCCGAGTACGTGGCCAAGTACTCCGACGTGATCGCGGGGAACGGCTGGTCGCCGGCGAGCTTCGCCGCCGACTACTCCGTCGGGATGCGGATCCGCATCGGGCGCAGCCGGGTGTGGTGAGCCGGCTGGGGCGCCCCCGCCGCCGCTGAGGGGCGGGGTCCAGGTGCGGAGCGGCCCGGTCGGCGCCAGCTGATACGGTTGCTCCAGAAGTCGAGGAGAGGAGGCGCGCATGACCGCGACGGAGTCGCCGCAGACCAGCCGGCCCGAGCTCGACGAGCTGCGCCGCACCGTGGCCCGCTTCGTCGACCGCGAGGTGCGCCCCGTCATCGACGACTGGGAGCGGCGGCAGCGCTTCCCCGCGCACCTGATGCGCGCCATGGGCGGCATGGGCCTCTTCGGCGCCGCCTTCCCCCGCGCCGTCGGCGGCGAGGAGGCGGGAAAGCTGGCCCAGTGCCTCATCGTCGAGGAGCTGGCCCGCGGCAGCGGCGGCATCTCCACCACCTGCCTGGTGCAGGTGCTGGCGCTGCTCCCGATCGCCGTTCACGGCGACCACGCCCAGATCGAGCGCTATGTGGTCCCGGGGCTGCGCGGCGAGATCGCCGTCTGCATCGCGATCACCGAGCCCGGGCACGGCTCGGACGTCGCCGGCATCGAGACCACCGCGGTGCGCGACGGCGACGGCTGGCGGCTGCGCGGCAGCAAGATGTTCATCACCAACGCGCCCTTCGCCGACCTCTTCCTGGTCGCTGCCAAGACCGACCCGGAGGGGGCGCGGCGCGGCATCAGCCTCTTCGCGGTCGAGCGGGGCACCCCCGGGCTGGAGGTGGGTGCACACCTCGACAAGATGGGCTGGCACTCCTCCGAGACCGCTCCGGTCTACCTGAGCGACTGCCGGGTCCCCGCCGAGAGCCTGGTCGGCCAGCTCGGAGCCGGGTTCCAGTACATCATGGAGGACTTCAACCTCGAGCGCCTGCTCCTCGCCGCCCAGTGCGTCGGGCTCGCCGAGGAGAGCCTGGCGATCGCGCTCCGCTATGCCCGGGAGCGCGAGCAGTTCGGCCGCCCCATCACCGAGTTCCAGGCGGTGCGCCACAAGCTGGCGCGCATGGCCACCCAGGTCGAGGCCGGCCGGCACCTGGTCCACAGCGGCTGTGAGGAGCAGGACGCGGGCGGCGAGGGCCGGTGCACCGCCTCGATGGCGAAGTACTTCTGCGGCGAGATGGTGAGCGGTGTCGCCTACGACGCCATCGGCGTGCTCGGGGGCGCGGGGTACCTCAGGGACCACGCCGCCGAGCGCATCTATCGCGACGCCCGGGTGCTGAGCATCGGCGGCGGCACCAGCGAGGTGCAGCTGAACATCATCGCCAAGGAGCTGCTCCGCGAGTAGCCTTGCGGCGTGGAGACGGTCGCACCGCCGCCGTACCTGCTGCGCGAGCAGGACCGGCGCCTCTTCAAGCGCTGCCGCCGCGCCTGGGACCTGGGCGCGACCACCCGCGGCAACCTGGTGCCGCGGCGACCGGCGCGCACCCACGATCTCGACCGGGCGCTGCGTGACGCTCTCGCCATCTACTACTTCCCCGGGATGTGGACCTGGAACCGCGCCATCGTCTACCCGTCGGTGCTCGAGGCCTTCGCCCGCTCGATGGGCGAGCAGCGCGACGGCCACCGGGCCGACCACGGCCTCACCGAGGCGGAGGAGCTGGCCTGGCGCCGTGACCACGAGCTCGGCGAGGAGATGCTGCGCAACTACTTCACCTGGGCGCCCACCGTCGACCGGTTCACCCCGGCATGGGTCGGGGTCGAGTTCGGCCGGGGCATCCCGGATCCCGCCCGGCCGGGCCAGGAGGTGGTCACCTCCGGCGGTCGCGAGATCCGGGTTCGCGAGCGCATCGAGGTGCTGGTCAAGGACGACGACGACGTCCCCTGGCTCCTCTACCACCGCTTCGTCGACGGCCCCTGGGCCGACCTCCACGACCTCGAGCTCGACGAGCGCGGGCTCTTCCACAGCTGGGCGTGGGAGCTCGACTACCTCGGCTGGACCATCGGCGGGGTGATCTACCACGAGCTGCGCCGGGCCGCGCCCGCCGAGGGCGTGGCCACCGACGTCGCCGGCCTCCCCGCCCGGAGCATGCCCCTCTGGGACCCGCTCGCCGCCATCGACCGCCGCTCCCAGCCCCGGGTGCCGCTGCGCTCCCCCGAGGCGACGGGCCCGCGCCTGCTCCAGGAGGAGACGCCATACTTCCGCCGCACCCGCATCCGGCGTACCGGTGAGGAGAAGGCCACGGTGGGGCGGCAGCTGATCCTGGAGGTGGGGGACATGACCGACCCACAGGTGCGGGTCTATCCCCACCCGTCGCCGGAGAGCTGCGGCGGCTGCGACTTCCGCGAGCCCTGCGCCGCGATGTACCGCGGCGAGGACGCCAGCCCGCTTCTCGAGGCCGGCTATCGCCCGCGCAGCGACCAGAGCGCCACCTGGCGGCTGGGCTCGCGGGGGATGCTCGGGCGCGGCTCGCTGCCCTGGAAGGCGGGACGGTGACCCGCGACGAGCTCTACGCCGACATGGTGGCCAGCCGTCCGGAGCACGGCGAGCTGATCTACGTCGAGCGCCGCGGCGGGGAGTACGCATGGGCGCGCGTCGACCTCGACGGGGCGCCCACCGACACCCCGTCCACCATCGGCGACGTCTGGATGTTCTACGCGGTGCAGTGGCGGCTCGACGATCCCGAGAGCTGGCGGCCGTTCTTCGACGACCTCATGGACGAGATGGAGTCGATGGTCACCGGGAAGGAGGTCGATCGCTGCCGCTGGCCGGTCGACGACCTCTGGCCCCACCAGCACTGAGGCCGGGCTCGGCTCAGCTCTCGGTGCGGACCCGGTTGGGGCAGGCGCCGAGCGAGGGGTACGTCCAGCCCCGGGCGGTGTCGAGCACGGGCAGGTCCATCCCGCAGCGGCTGCAGGTGGCGACGTACTTGCCCTCGCCGCTGCGGCGCAGGGTCAGCGGATGACCCATCGACTCGGCCTCGGCGGACGCCGACTCGAGGGCGGTGTAGAGGGAGACGACCTCGCGGGGGACGGCGACGAAGTGCTCGACGGCGACCGCGGGCGCGGCGTCGCCGGCGTCGTCGGTGGGGACGGCCTCGTCGAGGACGGTGGCCGGGTTCACGACGGCGGTGGGCTGCTGGCGGCGGGCGCGGGCGCGGCGGGGGCCTCGGGGGGTGGTGTCGTCGTGCATCTCTGCCATGGCGGGCGGCCTCCTGAACGGGCGGTCCACAGGCGGCCGCCGCTGGCAGTGTGGCAGCGCTCCGGGCGCCCCCCCGGCCGGTTGACAGGCTGATACGACGCAGCAGCGGCGCCGTCACCGATGTGACACCGGCCGTGACAGTATCGCGTCGAGCGCGTCAGCAGCCGGGCAGAGTGCGGACGAAGACCTCGATGCGCTCCGCCGTCGCCTCCCAGGAGCGGTCGAGCATCAGGTCGTGGCCGCCGGGGAGGATCACCGCCGCGGTGCCGTAGGCGCGGGCGGTGTGCTCGATCTCCCACGGGCGGAAGATGCCGTCACTCTCCGCGCCGATCACCAGCACCGGGGCGGTCACCCGGGCCGGCCGCAGCCGCACCAGGCCGAGCAGGTCGAGGTAGGCGCGGTACGACTCGTTGCCGACTCGTCGATGGCAGGCGCGCACCACCTCGTCGTCGGTGTCGGGGGCGAGGAACAGGTCGCGGACCAGCGCCTCGGTCCGGACCAGCGGCGCCATGTTCAGGGTGGCGTTCACCTTCGCGAAGACGGCCGGGTGACGCCCGGCGACCCGCAGCGACGCCGGCCCCGCGCCGTGCACCGGCACCGGGGCGAGCAGCACCGCGCCGGCGGGACGGTTGTCCATCAGCCAGCGCTGGGTCACGTAGCCGCCCATCGAGTGGCCCACCACCACCAGCGGCGCCGGCAGCGCCCGCGCCGCGGCGTCGAGGTCGGCGACGTAGTCGATCAGCTTCGCGCGCCGCAGGCCCTCGCGCGGCTGCGCGCCGTGGTGGCGCAGGTCGATGGCGGTGACCTCGTGGCCGGCGGCCTGGAGCCGGGGGACCATGTGGTCCTCCCAGCACCAGGCGCCGTGCCAGGCGCCGTGGACGAGGAGCAGCGAAGCCATCGGCGGCGCAGTCTATCCGGCCAGGTCAGGGGGTCGGGCTCGCCTCCGGGCTGGGGCTCGGCGAGCCGCCGGCAACCGCCGAGAAGTCGAGCGGGTCCTTCGGCGCGGTGACGTCGACGGGCTGGTCCCAGCTCGCGAAATGCAGCCCCTGGGTGCCGGAGCTCGGCTTCAGCGCCACCGGGTATGCCTTGCCGGTGGTCGAGACCCACAGCACGCTGTCGGAGTCGCGCAGCGACACCGCCGGCTTCCCGTCCACGGTGCTGGTGCCGCCCTTGGTGACCGCCCCGCCGGTGGGGGTGGAGAAGAGGTCGGCGAGCTTGGAGAAGTCGGTGAAGCTGGAGAGGCCGTCGACGATCTCGCTGCCCGGGCCGGTTCCCGCCGGCACCACGACCCAGTGGTCGCCGATCACCGATGCCGCCTGGTCCCCGCCGAACTTGGCGAACAGCGAGCGCCCCCGCAGGAAGGTGTGGCCGCCGGTGATGACCAGGTCGGCGTGGACGGTCCCCATGGTGATCGTCCCCTGGAGGTTGCCCGACCGGTTGTAGTGCAGGTCCATGCCGAGGGTGTCGGCGCCGGTGGGGACCTCGCCGTACATGTGCACCGCCTCCGCCCCGCGGAGCGCGGCGACGGTGTCCTTGAGGATCTGGTCGGGCGGCTTGGACGCCTCACCGTTGTCCGCGGCGCCGGCACCGCTGCCGCCGCCACAGGCGGCCAGGAGCACGGCGCTCAGACCCATGGTCACGGCTGGACGGGGGAATCGGACCACCTGCGGGCTCCTCGGTGACGACCCTCGATTCGGTGCCGGGCGCATCGTAGCCGCCGGGAGGTGTCGCGACCGGCGCGTCGTGTCCCGCGCCGGTCGCCGCCCGCGACGACGCGGACGGTGCCGCTCTCCGTGCTTTGGCCGGGGGCTCACCGAGGGCGCTCCGGGGGACCGCCGGCTGGGGCGGCGTCCCCGGGTTCGACCACCCGGATCGACACCGCGCGGAGGCGGCCCGGCGAGTCGTCGAGCACCCGGCGCCGGGGATCGGGCACGTCGAGCAGCCGGGGGGACAGCAGCGGTCGCAGGCCGGCGAGCCGGGGATCGGCGAGCACCGCGTCGACCGCGCGGCGGTCGCCGCCCACGACCACGGCGTCGAGCCCGCCGAGCGCGGGCAGGAGCACCGCGACCGCCGCCTCGGCCGCCGCCTCGAGGGCGGTGCGCGCCTGGCCCTCGCGCCGGCGGGCGAAGCGATGCTGCGACCAGCCGCCGGCGGCCGCCCGGCCGTGCACCGGGCGTGAGCCCACCCGCGAGTCGACCAGGCGGGTGCCCTCGACGACCCCCGCGGCGAAGCCGCCGAGGCGCACCAGCAGCACCCCGACCCGGCGCTCGGCGAGGGCGTGGTCGAGCAGCCCGCCGTAGCGCGCCCCGGGATCGGGCGGGAGTGGCGGGAACGGGACCTCGCAGCCGGCGAGGGCGCCGTCGGCGGCGCTCACCTCCACGGAGGCGGCGCCCGCGGTCCAGGTGAGCGCGCCGTGGCGCTCGGCGAAGCCCTCCAGCCAGCGTTCGAGGCGCTCGGGATCGACGCTCACCCAGCGGCCGCCGCCCGCCGCCGGCCGGCTCACCGAGCCGCCTCCGTGAACCCCGTCCCGGGGGGCCGTTGACGCATCTGCTACGCTCCTCGCCGCGTGAAGGGAACCGCCGCGGCACCTGTGCGAGGTGGCTGATGGTGAGGGGGTCATCCTGCCTCGGACGGTGGTGGAGCCACGGACAGCGGGCAGAGGAGGATGACGACCGATGACCCTCAGAATGCGCCTGGCGGCGCTCGCGGGGGTGCTCGCGGTGGGCGCGGCCGGCGCCGTCACCACCGGGCTGGCCACCTCGGCGCTGGCCGACACCGGGACTCGGTCCGGGGTGGTGGCGGTGGACGTCGCCCCCGGTGACGCCACCGACCTCGACGGGCTCGCCTACGCCTTCCCGGCCGACGCCGGCAAGGCCCCGGCGGCGCTGCCCACCAGGGTGACGGCGGCGCTCCCCGCGACCGCGTCACGGGCGGTCGCTCCGGCTGCCGCCGCGGTGGTGAACGCCCCGGCGGTGAGGGGGGTGCCGATGGACGTGCCGGTGCCGGGGTGCACCGCCTCGAACAGCAACTGCGGACTGCCCACCTGCCAGGCCTCCGACGCGGGCTGCAGCCTGCTCAACTGCCTCGCCCTCGCGGCATGCACCCCGGGCGTCAACGGCCTCGGCCACTGCGCCGGCACCGCGGCGGGCGGGGTGCTCGGATGCGGTCTCGGCAGCCCGGGGATCAACGACTGCTTCCTCGGCCTCGGCTGCGGCCTCGGCGGCTTCGGCCTGGGGGGTTGTGGGCTCTTCAGCCTCTCCGGCTGCGGCATCGACCGCCTCGGCTTCGGCTTCGGCCGCTGCGGCTGCGGCGGCCACCACTCCGGCTGTGGCGGCCTGTTGTTCGGCGGCTGCGGGTTCGACTTCGGCTGCGGCGGCGGTGACGACCGCAGCCACCATGGCGGCTGCGACCTCTTCCGGTTCCGCGACTTCCGGCATCTCTCGTTCTCGTCGTCCCACGGGCACGATTCCGAGAAGCACTGAGCCGGCGATGGGGAGGAGAGCCGCGAGCGCGCGGCTCTCCTCCCCGGGACCCGGTCTTCCTAGTTGCGCCGGCAGTTGTGCCAGCTGCACCAGTCGTTGTTGCTGCTGCGGCAGTTGTGCCACGAGCACCAGTCGTTGTTGCGGCAGTCGTGCCACGAGCACCAGTCGTTGTTGCGGTTGCTGCGGCAGTCGTGCCACGAGCACCAGTCGTTGTTGCGGCTGCTGCGGTCGTCGCGGCAGTCGTTCCAGCTGCACCAGTCGCGGCTGTTGCTGCCGCGGCAGTCGTTCCAGCTGCACCAGTCACCGTTGCGGTCGTCCCAGCAGTCGTGCCAGCGGCACCAGTCGCTGCTGCGGCTGCCGCGGCAGTCGTGCCACGAGCACCAGTCGTTGGTGGTCATCGTGCTCGCCGACGACGACGGCGAGGCGGTGGCCGCGCTCACGGTGGCGCTGGAGAAGCCGAGGCTTCCCACCACCCAGCCGGCCATGATCGCGCCCACGGCCAGGAGCCGGCGCAGAGCCGACATCTTAGCTTAGAGCTTGCGCCAATAGGTGATTGAGTCGGGTGACTCGGTTGAGTCG
>JRHI01000716.1_pt1 | contig 33850 bp, 38 predicted proteins | sample 215371 | NCBI WGS metagenome assembly JRHI01 (sample SAMN02929681, study PRJNA255918) | sediment metagenome | biome: cave system; feature: Ice Cave; material: Sediment; isolation source: sediment from deep within a dark volcanic ice cave with no known source of... ...
ACCTTGACGTTCACCGAGGCGGGCACGAACTTCAGGTCGTCGGTCTCCTTGACGGTGGACACCGCCGTCCCGCTCGTGACCGCCACAAGGCCCGGCCTGGCGCCGCTGCTTCCGCCCCCCGGCGAGTTGCTGGCGCCCGCGGGAGAGCCGCTGCTGCAGGCGGTGAGCACGAGCACCAGGGAGGTGCCGGCACCGAGCAGGATGCTCCGCATTCTCGTCATCGACCTGATCTCCTCGCGCGTTGCCGCGGCTCCGGCGATCTTAGGGTATGGCCCCTGCGCGACGGTCACGACGTGCCCGTGACCGCTACACGGGTCTGAGGTGCTCTCTCTGCGCGGGACCAGCCAGGAGGGAGGTGAAGTGCTCGCGTTCCTCGACGAACTCGGAGGAGTTCGCGAACGCCTCCATCGCCGAAGCCGATGCCCACCGCGAGATCGCGACGAGGGCCTCGCCATCCTGGTCGGACTCGCACACCTGCGCGCCGAAGCAGCCGTCGGCGGCGGCGGCCTTGGATGCCACCCTTCGCATCGCGTCCAGCAGCGCCTCGCCCTGTCCGGGGCAGGGGTAGTACCGGGAGACGTCGACGACGGCGGCGCTATCGGTCGCAGCCACGAGGAGAGGGCCTCAGCGGAGGGACGGCTGCTTGTCGGTGGGCTGTGCTGCAGGGGCCGCGCCGTTCGACTCACCGGCGCGACTGGTGGGCGACGAGGTGTCGGTCCCCTGGACAGTGCTCGTGAGCTCGTGGGACGCGTTCCTGAACTCCTTAATCGCGCGGCCCATGCCCGCTCCCACGTCAGGCAGTTTGCCCGGGCCCCAGATGATGAGGACCACGATGAGAAGCAGGATGATCAGCCACATGTGGCCCGGGTTGAGGAATGGCATGACGACCTCTTCGTGTCAGCAGGTGGGAGGAGAAGTCAGTGGCAGTGGCAGGTGCAGGGGCACCAGGCCCCTGCACCTGCCCACCTGTGATCAGTGTGCGCCCGAGCCGTCCGAGCAGAGGTACCTCTCGTAGTCCTCGCCGAAGACGGCGAAGCAATACTCGGGGGGAATGACGCTACTGGTGGGCGCGCCATTGGTGTGGGCCGGAGCCGGAACCGCGACGGCGCGGGCGGCCGGAACGAGCAGCACTGCCGCAAGGGCGGCGAGCGTGAGGCAGGAGCGCTTCATCGTCGAGAACTCCACTCCTTACTTGGCGGAATAGACGGTTTTGAGGGTGGGCTTGGCCTGCCCGCCCGGGGCGTACTTGCCGGCGGCGACCTGCTTGATGGCGGTCCGGATGCGGAAGTAGGTCCCGCACCGGCAGAGGTTTCCGGCCATCGCCTTGTCGATGTCGTCGTCGTTCGGATGTGGGTTCTTGTTGAGCAGCGCGACCGCGGACATGATCTGCCCGGCCTGGCAGAAGCCACACTGGGCCACGTCGTTGTCGATCCAGGCCTGCTGGACGGGGTGGAGGTGCTCGCCGTCGGACAGGCCCGCCACCGTGGTCACGTGGCCGCCGGCGACCGAGCCCACGGGCGTGATGCACGTCCGGACGGCCTGACCGTTGACGATGGCGGTGCAGACGCCGTCCAGCCCCACGCCACAGCCGTACTTGACGCTGTTGACTCCGAGGCGGTCACGGAGCACCCACAGCAGTTCCTCGTTACTGTCGGCGTTGACCGAAACCTGCTTCCCGTCGACCGTGAAGTTGATGAGCGGCATCGCAATCAGGCTCCGTGCTCGTTGATCGGGAACATGCGGGCCTTCTTGCCGGTGGCCCGGGCCCAGGCGTTGGCGGCAGCGGCCGCGGCGGCCGGCACGCCCACCTCACCGATGCCCCCCGGCTCCGCCTGGGTGTTCGGCACGATGTGGCAGCTCATCTCCGGTGCCGAGTCGTACATCCGGGTCCACTTGTAGTCGTTCCAGTTCGACTCCCGGGTGGCCCCGTTGTCGATGTGCAGGCCGGCCTTGAACACCGTCGAGAAGCCGTCGTGAGCGGCGCTATACATGTTCGAGGTGATTCCCGTCGGGTTGATGGCCCATCCCGGATCGACCGCGATGGTGCACCGGGTCATCCGCGGCTCCGCACCCCGGGTGTCGACCTCCATGAGATAGGCGCAGAGGGAGTGGTACTCCTGGTGGAACCCGAGGCCCTGGGCCACGCCCGCGGGCAACGGGCGGCCCCACTGGCCCTCGTGGGCCACCAGGTCCAGCACCCGCCTCTGCTTGTCCTCCATGAGATACTCCCGGCGGAACTGGTACTCGTCCTTGCCCAGCATCCGGGCCAGCTCGTCGACGAGGATCTCGTTGAGCGTGTTCACCTGGCCCGAGTACACCACCCGCCAGGCACCGTTGGGCACGGCCAGGACGTGCTGCTGCAGCGTGACGGCCTTGACGCCGAAGTTGTAGGGGACGTTCCCCGACCCGGCACACTGGAAGAACCACAGGCCGGCGCCGTTGTTGTTGTAGGTGACCACCTGGTGGGTGATGATGTCGCCGAGGCCGTGGCGGAGGTCCATCTCCGGGCAGGCCATGCGGTGCTCGAAGGTCGCCACCTGCCCGCCCTTGATCGTGGCCCGCAGGTGGTGGAGGCTCGCCGGACGGGTCCGGCCCACCTTGAGGTCCTCTTCCCGCATCCACATGAACTTGACCGGCATGCCGGCGAGCTTGGAGATCTGCGCCGCCTGGAAGGGGGCGTCGTGGAACAGAGAGCGCCCGAAGGCGCCGCCCCTCGGCATGATGTGGATGACGACCTGGTTCTCCGCGTAGCCGAGCACCTTGGCGATGTTGCGAACCGCGGTGATCGGGATCTGCGGCCCGGACCAGACCTCGACCTTGTCGGCCGTGGCGTGGGCGATGGCGGTGTTCGTCTCCATGGGCGCATGGCTGACGTACGGCCAGCGGAAGTTGGCGTCGAGCACTCCCTCGCCCAGGTCCGGGGCGACACACTTGTCCTGGATCCCCGCCAGCAGATCGTCGATCTGCTTGTCGGAGAGGTTGTCCATCGGGCCCGCGCTCCAGGTGACCTTGAGCGCGTTCTTCGCCTTCTTGGCGATCCCGAAGGTCTCAGCGGTGATCGCCACGCCCCCCGGGATGTTCTGCTCGGGATAGCCCGGGAACGAGGTGATGGCGATCACCCCGGGCATGGCCATGACCTCTGCCGCGTTGTCGACCGACTTCACGGTGGCACCGTGCCTCTCCCAGAGGGCGGGGATCGTCGGCTTCGCCCCCGGGACCTCGGTGAGGTCCATGCAGTACACCGCCTTGCCGGTGACGATGTCCTTGGTGTTGGCGCGCGGGCGTGGCTGGCCGATGAGCTTGAAGTCCTGGGGGTTCTTGAGCTGCGGCACGCCCGCCGGCTTGACCTTGGCGGCCTCCTCCGTCAGCGCGCCGTACGACAGCTTGCGGCCGTCCGGGGCGACGACGTACCCGTTCACCGTGCGCAGCGTTCCGGGCGGAAGGCCCCACCGCAGCCCGGCGGCCGTCGTCATGCGCGCCCTGATGTTGGCGGCGATGACCCGGACCGGATCCCACAGCGCGCGGGTCGAGTTCGAGGCACCGGTCCACTGCGAGTCCTGGCGCTTGGGCTCGGCCTTCGAGAGGGCCACGTCCATGTTTTCCAGCGGGACGTCGAGATTGTCGGCCATCATCATCGCGACGGTGGTCATGATCCCCTGGCCGACCTCCATCCGGGGGATCTCGAAGTACACCCGGTTGTCGGGCTTGATCTCGACCAGCAGGTCGTACAGGAAGGGCCCCTGCAACTGGATGAACTCGTCCATGAAGTCCGAGTGCTCTTCGTACATCGGCGTGCCAATTCCCGGGATGGCGGCGCCGGCGGTATGCAGGTCGAGGCGGGCCGCGATGGCCAGCGTCGGACCGGCAATCAGGAACCCTTTGAGCAGGCGACGGCGATCAATTACCTTATCGACAAACGACATTGAAGCTCCCCTCCGCGTTCAATCACTAGACTCGCGGGTGCTGGCTTCGGCCGGCTCGGCGTCCGGCCACGATGGTGTCCCAAAGAAAGCTATAGGGGCGCTATCCAAATACAGTTCCCCTGCCTCACCCCACACAATCGTGGTTGTCCTGAATTGCATCAAATCAGGCCGTGGACTTGATGCTAGGCCTCGCTCTTTGCCGTGTACAAGCCTGCAAATGCATGGAGTTGCGGCAGTATCATTGGTCAATGGTTGACCAGTGGCGCATCCTCTCCCTGAGCGCCGCCTGCCTCGCTGCGGCAGCCTGCGGCTCCGCGCCAGTGGCCACCCCCGTGTCAGCGAGAACGCCCGTGCCGGTCGGGAGCGTCATCGTCGACGGCTCGGTCGACCGCCCAACCCGCTTCTCGGTCGCTGACCTGGCAGCGTTGCCGGGCCGCTCGCTCGCCGTGAGCTGGAGCACCACCCGCGGTGGGACACAACACCACGTCGAGGCGGGACCGCTGCTGGTCGACGTCCTCGCCAAGGTTGGCCCCCGCTTCGACCGGCGGGTGAAGAGAGGCGAGCTGCGGGACTTCGTCGTGGTCACGGGGGCCGACGGCTACGAGGCCGTCCTCTCCTATGGCGAGATCGCACCGACCTTCGGAAACCGACCCGCCCTCCTCTCCCTGAGGGAGGACGGCGTGGTCCTCACGGCTCCTCGGCTCGTCATTCCCGGGGATGTCCTGGCCGGGCGCGACGTCAGCCAGGTGGTGCATGTCGAACTGGGCTCCGCCCCGTCCGCACGGCCCTGAGAGAGTGGGACAGATCCCCTAGGAAATGTTCCGCCGTCCGCACAGGTCCGTGCGGATCACGTCGAGCGGATGATCGTGCCGACGTGCTCGCCCCGGAGAGCCCGGAGCACGTTCCCGGGCGTCCGCCCGTTGACGATCTGCACCTGATGCAGGTTTCTCGCCGTCGCCATCGCCTCGAGGAGCATCCGGTCGACGGGCAGCGTCGGCAGCCGGCGGTCGCGCAGCTCGGCGACTGAGATCTCAGGGATGAACTCGGGGACGGTCGTCTCGGGGTGGTTCGGGTCGGCCGTGTAGAGCCCATCGACGTCCTCGACCAGCGTGAGGCGCTGGGCGCCGACGGCGTCGGCGATCAGGAAGGCGCCGGTGTCGGCCCGGTGCGGCGGGATCCGCCCGACCGGTGGGGGCAGCTCATGGTGATGGTATGGGGGGAAGGCGCTGGCGACGACTGCCCGGGCGGCTGCCAGGTGGAGGCCCAGCTGGCTCGCGACCGTGGCGTGCTCGACGTAGGAGACATTGTCGTCGGCGAGGAGGGCCGCGATGAGGTGGCCGTTGTTGCCGGCTTCGGTGGCGGCGAGGCTGGCCAGCGCGCCGACGGGCAGACCCAGGTCGAGCCCGACGCGGTAGATGTGGCGAGCCCTGATCCCGGGGCCGGCCAGGATCAGCAGGCGGTGCTCGGGCAGGGCCCGGCGGAGCTCGTCGACCACCGGGAGGATGGCGTCCGCGCCCCGATCCATGATCGAGCGGCCGCCGATCTTCACCACGTTCAGCCACGGCAGCAGCCGGATCTGGACTCGGTCCTCCACTGGGCGGGTGAGCTCCCGGTCGAGCAGGGTCTGACAGGCGAGCGAGGAGGGGACGTGCTTGATCTCGTCGGTCATCTCGGTCCTCCTCAGTCCGCGGTGATGATCGTGCCGACGTGCTCGCCGGCCAGGGCCCGAGCGATGTTGCCGGACACCAGACCGTTGATGACCTGCACAGACCGAACGTGCTTCGCCGCCTTCATGAGGTCGAAGACGGGCCGCTCGATGATGACATCGTGGAGGTCCATGGCCAGCAGCGTGTCGACGGTGATCCGCGGGATGAACTCGGCGTCGGGGTGCGTCTTGGGGTTGGCGGTGTAGAGGCCGTCCTCGTCCTTGACGAAGATCATCGCCTTGCACCCGAACGTTTCGGCCACCAGGTAGCAGCCGGCGTCGGTCCGGTACGGGGGGATCAGCCCCTCCGTCGGCAGCCGCATCCACATCGCGTACGGGGGCATGCCGGCGAAGACCACGGCGTGGACGTCGGCCAAGTACAGGGGAACGGCCGACAGGCCGGCCGCTTCGACCACGGGGATGCCGTGCTTGACGAGCAGGTGGCCGAGCATGGCCGCGTTCTGACCGGCTACCGCCGCCCCGACCCCGGTCAGTACCCCGGTGGGCAGCCCGAGGTCGGCGGCGATCGAGTACAGGTGCCGGGCTCGGGTGCCGGCGCCCGTCCCGATCAGCAGCTGGTGATCCTTGCGGGCGGCCACGAGCTCCTCGATCACCGGGTAGACCGCCGTCCGGCCGCGATCGATCACGCTCTGCCCACCGATCTTGATCACAGTGGCGTCAGGCAGGATCCGGTAGTCGGGCGCCGAATCGGTCGCCGCCAGGAGCTCCTCGTCGGTGAGCGACCGCTCCATCAGGATCGCTTCGAGTTCCGCCGTCTCATTCCGCATGCACAAGTGCTCCGTCGAAAACGTCCGGACACGTCGCTGCGTGACCAATTCTGCCTGCTTCCAGCGAGCGACCGCCACCAGGATCTGCTCGGTACTGGCCGGTGCCAGGCAAATCCCGCAGATGCGTGGATCTTATGGGGTCCACATTGAGGACGTCAGATTACTCGATGGAACTCACAGCAACTGCGGCATACTATCTGATGTGCCGACCTATCGCATGGGAGAGGCGGCGGAGCTGCTCGGGGTCAGCCCCGACACCGTCCGCCGGTGGAGCGACGCCGGCCGCCTGCCGACATTGCGGACCGAGGGGGGCCACCGCCGCATCGACGGAGCCGCGCTCGCCGGCTTCGCGGCGTCGCTCGCGGCCGAGCAGCGTCCGCCCGCCATCGTCTCCGAATCCGCGCGCAACCGCCTCACCGGCCTGGTGACCCGGGTGGTGAGCGACACGGTGATGGCCCAGGTCGAGATCCAGGCCGGCCCGTTCCGGGTCGTGTCGCTGATGAGCCGGGAGGCCGCCGACGAGCTCGGCCTGGCCCCTGGGGTCCTCGCCGTCGCCTCGGTGAAGGCGACCAACGTCGTCGTGGAGCTCCCTGCGCACAGGGAGGACAGCCGGTACGGGAACCCCTTGTAGGAGATGCCATGGTCAAGATCGTCCGCCTGCTCGGCGCCGTCGTCGCCGCCACCGTCGCCGCGGGATGCGGCGGTTCGACAGCACCGCCGGCATCCCCGACGACGTCGGCGCCCGGCTCGGCGCTCACCGGGCCGCTGACCGTCCTCGCCGCGGCGTCGCTCACCGAGGCGTTCAACGACACCAAGACCTCCCTCCAGCAGGCGCACTCGGGCCTGAACATCACCTACAGCTTCGCCGGCTCCCAGACACTCGTGAGCCAGATCCAGAACGGTGCTCCCGCCGACGTCGTGGCGACCGCCGACCAGGCCTCCATGCAGACCCTGGTCACCGCGTCCCTGGTCGACGCACCCACCGTCTTCACACGCAACCGGCTGGAGATCGCCGTCGCACCGGGCAACCCGAAGGGCATCAAGGCGCTGGCCGACCTCGCCGCCCCCGGTCTCATCGTGGTGCTCGCCGACCCGTCCGTGCCCGCCGGCAAGTTCGCCAAGCAGGCGCTGCAGAAGGCGGGCGTCACGGTCACGCCGAAGTCGCTCGAGCTCGACGTCAAGTCGGTGCTGCAGAAGGTGGCGATCGGCGAGGCCGACGCAGGCATCGTCTATGTGACCGACGTCACCGCCGCGGGGACCACCGTGGCCGGGGTGCCCATCCCCGACGCGCAGAACGTCATCACCACCTATCCGATCGCGGTGGTGAAGGCGACGACGCATCACGCCGCCGCCACGGCGTTCGTCACCGAGATCGTCTCCGGGGTGGGCCAGCAGGCGCTGCGAAAGCGCGGCTTCCTCGCGCCGTGAGGCGGGGGAGGCCGCCGCTCGGCCTCCTCGTCCCGGCGCTGGGCGCCGTGGCGCTGATGGCGCTGCCGCTGGTGGGGCTGCTGCTCCGCGCCCCATGGCGCGGGATGGGTGCACAGCTGGTCTCGGCCGACGTGGTCACGGCGCTGCGCCTGTCGCTGGAGTGCTCGCTGCTCGCGGTGGCGGTCTCGCTGGTGCTCGGTGTCCCGCTCGGCTGGCTGCTCGCCCGGACGGCCTTCCCCGGCCGCTCGGTGGTCCGCGGGGTGGTCACCCTGCCAATGGTCCTGCCCCCCGTCGTGGGCGGGGTCGCGCTGCTTCTCGCCTTCGGGCGCAACGGCTTCGCGGGCGGTGTGCTGGAGCGCCTCACCGGGGTGACGCTCCCCTTCACCACCGCGGGTACGGTGCTCGCCGAGGCGTTCGTCGCCATGCCCTTCCTCGTGGTCTCGGTGGAGGCCGGCATCCGCCAGCTCGACCCCCGGTACGAGGAGGCCGCGGCGACGCTCGGCGCAGGGCCGTGGGCGCGCTTCCGGCGGGTGACCCTTCCCCTGATCGCGCCGTCGCTCGGCGCCGGGGCGGCGCTCTGCTGGGCCAGGGCGCTCGGCGAGTTCGGCGCCACCATCACGTTCGCGGGAAACTTCCCGGGGAAGACCCAGACCATGCCGCTCGCCGTGTACATCGCGCTCGAGACCAACCCGGACGGCGCCGTCGCGCTCTCGCTCATCCTGCTCGCCGTCTCTCTCGCGCTCCTCGTCGCCCTGCGCAGCCGCTGGCTGGGGACGTGAGCCTGGTCGCCGACGTCCACCTCCGGCTGGGGGACTTCCGGCTCGACGTGTCGATGGTGGTGGAGCCTGGGGAGGTTGTCGCCGTGGTGGGCCCGAACGGCGCGGGGAAGACCAGCCTGCTGCGCGCCCTCGCGGGCCTGCTCCCGCTCGACGCCGGGCGGGTCGAGCTCGACCGCGAGCTGCTCGAGGAGGGCGGGGGCATGCGCGTGCCGCCGGAGCGCCGCCCGGTCGCCGTGGTCTTCCAGGACCACCTGCTGTTCCCCCACCTCAGCGCGCTCGACAACGTCGCCTTCGGGCTGCGGATGCGGGGCACAGCCAGGGGCGAGGCCCGCCGGCGGGCGCTGTCCTGGCTCGCGCGGGTGGGGCTCGCCGACCATGCCGCCTCGCGACCCGGGGCGCTGAGCGGCGGCCAGGCGCAGCGGGTGGCGCTGGCGCGGGCGCTCGCCACCGAGCCGCGGCTGCTGCTCCTCGACGAGCCGCTGGCGGCGGTCGACGCCTCGGCCCGGGTCGAGCTGCGCCGCGTCCTGCGCGCCGAGCTCGCCGCCTACCCGGGGACGCGACTGCTGGTCACCCACGACCCGCTGGAGGCGATGGCGCTCGCCGACCGGCTGCTGGTGCTCGAGGACGGACGGGTCGTGCAGGAGGGGCCGATCGCGGACGTGACGGCGCGTCCGCGCTCCGTGTGGGTCGCCGCCATGGTCGGGCTCAACCTGTATCGGGGCCGAGCGACGGACGGCGTGCTGGAGCTCTCCGACAGGCACACGCTGGCGGTGGTGACCGACGTTCGCGGTGACGCGTACGCCGTGGTGCACCCGCGCGCAGTGACGCTGCACCACTCGCGTCCGGCGGCCAGCGCCCGCAATGTCTGGAGGGGGGAGGTGGACAGTCTGGACCTCGAGGGCGACCGAGTGCGGGTGCGCATCACCGGACCGGTCCCCATCGTCGCCGAGGTCACTCCGGCCGCCGTGGCCGAGTTGGGGCTTGCCACCGGAGGCGAGGTGTGGGTTGCGGTGAAGGCGACCGAGGTCTCGGTCTATCCCGCGTGACCGGTGGAATGATGGAATCTCCACCGGTCACGGTTCCGCCTTCCTACACGCGTGGTGTGTCGGGGAGGACGCCGGTGACCGCCACGGTCACGATCCCCTCATCGACGACGTGCACTTCGAGGCGCCTCCTGATGAGGTCACGTCCGACGTGCAACGTTGCATGGGGGCCTCCTCGTGGTCCTTCGGTGGCTCAACCCGAAGGGTGCCACGCGGAGGCCCCTCTGTGGCATTCTCTCGACCGCCTAGAGCTCGGTGACCTTCACGAGCAATGGCGAGACCGGGACGGTATGAGCTGCCACGGCGGTGTCACTGGTGGGGCAGCCATTCAGCACGGTCCATTCGAGGGTGCAGGCCGGGGGCGCGTCCGCAACTGCCGCCCGGGGCACGCCGGCGACCGTCAAGGCCAGTGCCATCAGCGGCGGCATGATCGCAACCGACGTCCATTTCAAGTGCATCGCGGTCCTCCTTGTAGTCATTGTTGGTGTTACCGCAGAATGGTGGTTCTGGGCCGGTACGGCGGCCGGCTCATGGTTGGTTATCGCCAATTCAGCCACCGCCTGGCGCGGAGGCCGAGGCCGAGTGCCGTCAGCAGAGCCGCCAGGGCGACCGGGCCCAGACGTAGTTCTCGGTCCAGGTGTTCGCCGCCGGGTCGCAGGTCTCGGTGCGCCGGACCTGGCCCAGCTGAGTGCTCTTGATGAGCTTCGTCACACCGCCGGCGACAAGGATCTTGCCGTCGCCGAGGACGCCGAGGGACGGGTACCAGCGCCCGTACTTCATGGAAGCGGCCTCGACCCAGTCGTTCCTGGCGGGGTCGAAGTATTGGGCGTTGCGCAGGCCCTCGAGTTCGACCGCGCCGAAGTCGTACGGATAGCCATGGTCGCGATCGATGCCGCCGCCGGGCTCGTTGTACCAGTCGGTGCCGCCGACACTGATGAGGTCGCCGTTGGCCATGTTCGCCATGTCGGAGCAGAACATGTCACCGGCGTTGTGCTGGTTCGCGGGCCTGTCCGGCGGGCAGCTCGGGTTCTGGCTGACGCCGGTGGCGGAACCGCCACCGCCCAGGGTGGCCGACGAAACCGTCGCGGCTCATGGAAATTCGCGCGGGCGCCACAGCTCCATCCCGTGGGAACGCGAGGCGACCAGCGCTCGACTCGGTTCCGCCATCCATCCTCCTCGCACCCCCCGGAAGCCGATAGGAGGCTCCCGTCTTACATATAGAGATCGTCGATACGCGACAGATATTGCGGCGGGCGGCAGGCGATCGGTAGATGCATTTAGAGGTATCGGTCCGCGACGGGTACGAGTTCGACCGCTGTTCCATACAGATCAGTGGTGGCCCCGTGCCCCTGCATCGCGACCTCGCCGAGCCTCTCCTCCGCCGGGTCCAGACGGGTGAGCTGGCCCCCGGCCAGCCGCTCCCGACCGAGGCGCGGCTGATGCGGGAGCACGGGGTGCGCCGCGAGGCAGGACGCGGCACCTTCGTCGCCACCCCGTCGATCGTGGTCGACCTCCCCCGCCTCGGCGGCCCCACACCTTCCACCTCGCGATGCGCCTTGCGGACGGCCGGGTGCTCATCGCCGGAGGCGCCTCGGGGCCGGCGACACCACCGGAGCCTACTCGGGCTGTCCGTCCCGTCCGTCGCGTCGCAGGGTCGCCTCGTAGGTGCGGCGCACGCCCGCGCGGAAGGGGCCGGGGAGGACGGAGCGCAGTGCCGCCGCGACCGCAAGCGACCGCGGGACGGTGACCGAGGCGCGCTCGCGCCGCACCGCGTCGAGGATCGCGGCGCTCACCCGCTCCGGCTCCAGCCAGGTCCGCGCGGCGCTCGGTGGGAGGTGGCGGACCGCCTCGGCCGTGAAGATGTCGGTGCGCACCACGCCGGGGTTCACCCAGCAGACGTGGACGCCGAGGCGGGCGAGCTCCGGCGCGGACGCCTCGCTCAGCGCGATGAGCGCGGCCTTGGACGCCGAGTAGCCCGCCTCCCACGTCCAGGGGATCGCCCCCGCGATCGACGCCACGTTGACCACCACCCCACGCCGGCGCGCGGTCATGTGGGGAAGCACGGCGAGGAGGCAGGCGGCGGCGCCGAGGTAGTTGACCCGCATCACCCGCTCGAGGTCGGCGACCGTGCAGTCGCGGAGCGCGCGGTGGAGCCCGACGCCGGCGTTGTTCACGAGCACGTCGACGCGCCCGTGCCGCTCCACCACCCCGGCGACGGTGCGCTCCACCGCGGCGGCGTCGGTGACGTCGCAGACCGCCGTCTCCCCCGGGGTGCCCCGCCGCGCCATCTCGGCGGCGAGGTCGCGGAGCAAGGGCTCGCGGCGGGCCACGCCGACGACCGTCGCACCGGCGGCGGCGAGGTCGAGGGCGGTCGCGCGGCCGATCCCGCTCGAGGCCCCGGTGACCAGGGCGACGGCTCCGTCCAGCCTCATCGGCGCGCCCGGGCGCCGCTCAGGACGGGGGCAGGTAGCGCGGCGGCGGGGTGTGGCCGGTGGAGGCGGAGGCCGGCGGCCCGGCGGGCGGAGGAGGCGGCGGCATCCCCTGCGCGCCCCCGCCGCGGGCGGTGAGCTGCGGCCTCCGCCGCTCCTGGGCGCGGGCCTTGAGGTGGTCGAAGAGCCGGACCAGCAGGATCGGGAAGGCGATGCCGCCGGCGCCGGTGATGAAGGTCAGCCAGTTGGGCAGGTTGTGGGGGTCGTTCAGGCCCTGGTAGCAGAGGTAGCCGCTGAGGAAGGAGAGGACGATGATCACCGCCATGCTCAGCACCAGCAGCAGCTCCTGGTTGCTGTCCTGCATGAGGGGATGGGAGGGATAGCGCACCCGCAGCGCCCGGTACATGTTCAGCGCCGTCCACGAGTCGAGCATGATGCCACTGACGAAGGCGAGGATGGTGATCGTCCAGCGAAAGGCGCTCAGGTTCTGGACGATGAACGCGGCGATGTTGACCACGATCAGCAGCACCGGAGTGATGCCGCCGATCACCGGGATGATCCAGGCCCGGGCCACCTGCCAGGCGGTGCGCCGGCCGCGGTCCGGCGGCGGCTCGGGGGGTCGGCTGGCACGTCTCCGCCGCAACATGGGGATAGAGTACGGGTCCCCGGGGTGCCGTGGGTGGCCGCCGTCGCTCCGTGACCTCGACCTACGCGGGGCGGCCCAGGGCGGCACCGACCAGGCCGGGGAGGACCTCACCCGAGCGGCCCTGGATGCGGGCGCTGGCGGCCTCGTCGAGGTCGGTCTCGCCGTCGTTGACGATCACCAGGCGGGCGCCGCGGCGGGCGGCGGCGAGCGGCACCCCGGCGGCGGGCCACACCGAGAGGGTCGAGCCGACCGCGAGGCAGACGTCGCAGCGCTCCGCCACCGCCATCGCGCGCTCGAAGTCGGCCTCGATCAGCGCCTGGCCGAAGCTGATCGTCGCCGACTTCAGCAGCCCGCCGCAGGCCTCGCAATGGGGGTCGTCGTCCCCCTCCCGGACCCGGTCGAGCACCACCTCCATCGGCAGGCGCAGACCGCAGTCGAGACAGCCGGCGCGCCGGGTGGTGCCGTGGATCTCGATGACGTCGGTGGAGCCGGCCAGCTGGTGGAGGCCGTCGATGTTCTGGGTCACCACCACCCGCACCAGCCCGGCTCGCTCGAGGTCGACGACGGCGCGGTGGCCGGCGTTGGGCTGGGCGGTGTCGACCGGCGACTCCAGCCGGTTGCGCCAGGTCTCGCGGCGCACCTCGGGGTCGGCGACGAAGCTCTGGATGGTGTAGCGCGCCGGGTCACGGGTGCGCCAGACGCCGTTGGGACCGCGGAAGTCGGGGATGCCGGACTCGGTGGAGATGCCGGCGCCGGTGAAGACCAGCACCTCGCGGGCGCCGGCGAGCCAGGAGGCGACGACACGCAGCCGATCGTCGGCGGGCATCATCGGAGTCTAGGTGGAGGGGATGGGCTCCACCAGCACATGCGGCATCGACATGGAGGCCCCGGGTGGACGCCAACATCGAGCAGGAGCGGTTCTGGAACGACGAGGCCGGCCCCGCGTGGGTCGAGCACCAGGAGCGCCTCGACGCCCTGGTGGGGCCGTTCGGCGAGCTCAGCCTCGACGCCGGCGCACCGGCGCCGGGGGAGTGGGTCCTCGACGCCGGGTGCGGCACCGGGGCCACCGTCCTCGAGCTCGCCACGCGGACCGGACCGGGGGGACGCGTGGTCGGGCTCGACATCTCCGAGGTGATGCTGGACCGCGCCCGCAGCCGGGCCGCCGCGGCCGGCCTCGGCACCGTCGAGCTGGTGCGCGCCGACGCGCAGGTGGCGGAGCTGCCGGCGGAGGCCTTCCACCTGGTCCACTCCCGCTTCGGGGTGATGTTCTTCGCCGACCCGGTGGCGGCGTTCGCCAACCTCCGCTCGGCGCTGCGCCCGGAGGGCCGGCTGGCCTTCGTCTGCTGGCAGGCGCCCGACCGCAACCCCTGGTTCTCGGTGCCGATCGCGGCGGTCTCGGGCATCCTCGAGGCGCCGCCGCCTCCGGGACCGGGCGCGCCCTCGCCGTTCGCCCTCGCCGACGCCGGGGTGACCCGTGCGATCCTCGAGCGCGCGGGGTTCTCGAAGATCGCCGTCGAGGGCCGGGAGCGGCCGGTCCGCCTCGCCGGGCCGGGCGAGGCGGGGAGCGTCGGCGGGATCGCGCTGTCGGTGCTCCCGGTGCGCGCCGCCTACGCCGCCGCCGGCCCCGAGCTGCAACGGCGGGCCCGGTCGGCGGTGCAGACGGCGCTCACGCCGTTCGCCGGCCCCGAGGGCGTCGCCCTCCCCGGCAGCGCCTGGGTGGTCACGGCGCGGCGGTGAGCCGCCCTCGTCACGCTCCCGGCCCTCGGCGCTCCGGTCACCTCGACCATCCGCGGTCTCGACCGAGGTGCCCCTCGGCCCCGAGGACGGCCTGCGGGTGGAGTCGGTGGCCAACCTCGACAACGTGCTGCTGGTCGCCCGCTCCCGCCTGGTGCGCCGGGTGGGTCGGGCACGCGCCTCGACGATGAGCTCGATCTGCGGCGCGCTGGCGGTCGCGGTGGGCTGCCAGCCCTGACCGGGGGGCCAGCCCGGTGGTGGAGGCGCCGGGTATCGAACCCGGGTCCGAAGCCGCGTCCCGTGAGACCTCTACGAGTGTAGTCCCGGTTTTGATCTCACCCGAGCAACGCCCTGGGACCAGGCTGTGCTCGGGCCAGCCACGGTGGATGTCCCGCCCGGCGCCGTGGCGCCACCGGGCGGCGAGACCGCTGGTATTAACGTCGGCTCCGGACCCCGCGGCCGAGGATACGGTCGACGTCAGGCCGAAGCCTGAGCGTTTGGCTTACTTTCGCTTAGGCAGCGAGAGCAAGGCCGGAGGTGCTGTTCGCACATATATTTTTCCCGGTTTTACGAGCCCGGGGCTCGACTCGCCATCCCACAATCCACGACCCCGTCGAAACCATACGCCCCCATCACCGGGGTGGCGGGCAGGCGGGCATGCGACCGTGTGAACCTCCATCGTACCCCGCCGGCCCGGCTTCAAACACGGTTTCCGGGGGTAGCCTTCCCGTAGTCTTTCATCATGGCCCAGACCAAGACCAAGAATTCGAACCAGCCCCCCACCCTCAGCGGCGCCGACCCCACGGTGGGGGCCACGATCACCCGCGTCGCCCTGATCGGCACCCACAGCGGCGGCAACCGCCGCGAGCGGGCCGAGATCCAGCTCGACGAGCTCGAGGAGCTGGCGCGCACCCTCGGAGCCGAGGTCGCCGACCGGCGGCTGCTCCAGCTCCGCGAACCCCATCCCGCCACCTACCTCCGCGCCGGCACCGTCGAGACCATCGAGGCGGCGCTCGAGGAGATGGACAGGCCCGCGGTGCTGGTCAACGACTCCCTGACCCCGCGCCAGCAGCGCAACCTGCAGGCCGCCTGGAAGGTCCCGGTGCTCGATCGCACCGAGGTCATCCTCGCCATCTTCGCTCGCCGGGCACGCACCGCCGAGGGGCGGATCCAGGTGGAGATGGCCCAGCTCGAGCACCTCCTCCCCCGCCTCGCCGGCGGCTGGCGGCATCTCGAGCGCCAGCGCGGCGGCGTGGGACTGCGCGGCGGCCCCGGTGAGACCCAGATCGAGGTCGACCGCCGCCTCGTCGGCCAGCGGCTGAAGCGGCTGCGGGTGCGCCTGAAGGAGCTGGAGCGGCGGCGCACCACCCAGCGCAAGGCGCGGCTGGACGTCCCCCTCGCCACCTGCGCGCTGGTCGGCTACACCAACGCCGGCAAGTCGACCCTGCTCAACCGGCTGACGAACTCCGACGTGCTCGCCGACGATCTGCTCTTCGCGACCCTCGACCCCACCTCGCGGCTGCTCAGCCTGCCGTCCTCGCGCCGGGTGATCCTCACCGACACCGTCGGGTTCATCCAGAACCTCCCCACCGAGCTGGTCGAGGCCTTCGCCGCCACCCTCGAGGAGGTGCGCGCCGCCCGCATGCTGGCGGTGGTGGTCGACGCCTCGCACCCCGAGGCGCAGAGCCAGCTCACCACGGTGCTGGAGACGCTCCACGCCATGGACGCCGACCAGCCCGCCCTGCTGGTGGTGTCCAAGGCCGACCTGGTGCCCCCCGCCGAGCTGCCCCACGTCGTCGCCGGCCTCCGCGAGATCGCCGAGACCGAGCCGATCGTCATCTCCTCGGTGACCGGCGCCGGGCTGCGCGATTTCCGCGCCGCCGTCGACGCCCTGGCTGCGCAGGTGGTGATCGAGACCCGGTCCAACCGGCCGGTGCCCACAGCGGAGGACGGCGACGGGGAGGGCATCCTCGCGGAGGGCGTGCTCGATCCCGGCGACGAGGAGGAGCCGCCGGGCCTGGCCCACAGCGCGGCGGTCTGAGCCTTCTCTAGTGCCGGGCGGCCACCCGGTCGGCCTCGCGCTTGGAGTCGCGCTCGGCCATCGCCTGCCGCTTGTCCCAGAGCTTCTTGCCCCGGGCGAGCCCGATCAGCAGCTTGATGCGGTTGCCCTTGACGTACATCCGCAGCGGCACCAGCGTGAGCCCCTGCTGGTGCACCTTGCCGTCGAGGTACTCGATCTCGCGGCGGTGGAGGAGCAGCCGCCGGCGCCGCTCGGGGTCGTGGTTGGCGATGTTGCCCTGGGCGTAGGGGCTGATGTGCACCTGGATCAGCCAGGCCTCGTTGCCCTCGACGCGCACATAGCCCTCGGTGAGCTGGGTGCGGCCGGCGCGCAGCGACTTCACCTCGGTGCCGGTCAGCTCGACGCCCGCCTCGAAGGTCTCGAGGATGGCGTACTCGTGCGACGCCCGGCGGTTGCGCGCCAGGGTGCCGTCGGGCTCAGACTTCTTCTTCGTCGCCATGCTGTGATGTGTGTACCCGATCAGACCGGGTCTGCGGCCGCTTCCCAGCGGGCGATCTCGGCCTCGGCGGCGGCGATCGCGGCGGCGGCCTCCGACCCGGGCACGGGGGCGGCATCGTAGCGCTCGAGGCGCACCAGGCCCTGCATCGACAGCCGCTCCCGCCAGCCGGCCTCCTCCAGCATCGGCCGGGGTCCCAGCTGCTGGGGCCAGCCCAGGCAGAGGTAGGCGACCGGCACCACGTGCGGGGGGATGCCCAGGATCTCGCGCAGCTCGCCGGTCTTGATGATGCTCACCCAGCCCACCCCGAGACCCTCCACGCGAGCCGCCAGCCAGAGGTTCTCGACCGCGCAGCAGGTGCTGTAGACGTCGGTCTCGGGCTGGCTGTTGCGCCCCAGCACGTGGGTGCCGCCTCGGGTGGGGTCGCAGCTGACGCAGATGTTCACCGGCGCCTCGCGGATGCCCTCGAGCTTGAGGGCGAGGAACTCGGATCGACGGGGCTCGTCGTAGAAGCAGGCAGCCGCCTGGCGCTCGCGCAGGTAGAGGCCGTGGACGCTCGCCCGGGTCTGCTCGGAGCGGATCACGGTGAACGCCCACGGCTGCATGAATCCGACCGACGGCGCCCGGTGGGCGGCGGCGAGCACCCGGTAGACGAGGGCGTCGTCGACCGGGTCGGTGCGGAAGTGGCGGACGTCGCGACGCTGGTGGATGGCCCGGTAGACGGCCTCACGGTCGGCGTCGGCGAAGCGGTGGCGGCTGCTGCTGTCGGTCATGGCGGGGGGGCGCGGCGGCCGCGCAGGTAGGCGGCCGCGTCCATCGCGCGGCGCCCCGGCGGCTGCACCCGCCGCACCGCGTAGACGCCGTCGCGGGTGGCCACCTCGGCGACCTCGCGGTCGGTGCGCAGCACCGTGCCCGGAGGGCCGGCCTCGTCGCCGCGCGAGAGCGGCGCGCCGGCGAGCAGGCGCACCTCGGCTCCCCCCAGCGGGGCGGTCACCCCCGGCCAGGGGTCGAGCCCGCGCACCCTCCGGTCGACCTCGGCGGCGCCGGTCTGCGACCACTCGACGCGGCCGTCGTCGCGGCGCAGCCGGGGGGCGAGGGTGGCGGCGGCGCCGTCCTGGGGCTCGGCGGTCGCGGTGCCGGCCTCGAGCCCGGCGAGCACCTCGAGGAGCAGGTCCGCGCCCATGGCGGCGAGCCGCCGGGTGAGCTCGGGGGTGGTCTCGGTGGCGGCGATCGGGGTGGCACGCGTCGCGTACACCGGGCCGGTGTCCATCCCCGCGTCCATGCGCATGATCGAGACCCCGGTCTGCGCATCGCCGGCGAGGATCGCCGCCGCCACCGGGGACGCCCCCCGCCAGCGGGGCAGCAGCGAGGCGTGGACGTTGACGCCGCCGAGCCGCGGTCCGCCCAGCAGCGCGGCCGGCAGGATCTGGCCGTAGGCGGCAACAACCAGCGCGTCGAGGCCGAGGTCGAGGAGCGCGGCGGTTGCCGCGGGCTCGCGGATCCGCGGGGGCTGCAGCAGCGGCAGGCCGCGCTCTCGGGCGAGCTCGCCGACCGGGCGCGGCGCCGGGCGGCCACGGTCGCCGGGGCGCTCGGGCTGGGTCACCACCGCGGCGACGTCACAGCCCGCATCGAGACACGCCGCCAGCGATGGGACGGCGAAGTCCGCGGTGCCGAGGAATGCGATGCGCAGAGTCACGCGGGCCTAGACGGCCAGGGTGACCGGCTCGCCCTCCTCGGTCGCCTCCTCCTCGCTGCCCACCGCCACCGGGCGGAGGGTGTCGATGCTGGTCAGCCTGTCGATGAAGAGGACGCCGTCGAGGTGGTCGATCTCGTGCAGGATGGCGCGCGCGAGCAGGCCCTCGCCCTTGATGCGCACCTCCTTGCCGTTGCGGTTGAGCGCCTTGATCGTGACCCTGTCAGCGCGGGCGACCTCGCCGACGAAGCCGGGAACGCTGAGGCAGCCCTCGAGGCCGATCTGCTCGCCCGAGGTGCGCACCACCTCGGGGTTGGCCAGGGTGTAGAGCTGGTTGTCCACCTTCATCACGATGACCCGGAGCTGCACGTCCACCTGGTTGGCGGCGAGACCCACCCCGGGGGCGTCGAGCATGGTCTCGACCATGTCGTCCATCAGGCGGCGCACCGAGTCGTCGACCTTGGGCACCCGCCTGGCCTTGAGCCGGAGGCGGGGGTTGTCTTTGGTGATGATCTGGAGAAGCGCCACGCTGAACCTCACAGGGCCGGATCGACGTCGATGCTCCAGCCCCGGTCTGTCGGAAGATGGGGAAGCGCTTCCCGGAGGGACGCCCCCCGCACCGTGATCTGCCACCGATACTCGCCGCGAAGGCGGTGCAGGAACGCGGGCGTCGGCCCGAGGACGTCGACTCCCGAGCCGGGGGTCAGTGTACCAGAGAGCTTTTCGGCCGCCCTCCGCGCCCGGCGCTCCGCCTCGGCGTCGTCGCGGTGCGAGCAGGTGCAGACGCAGAGCCGGCTGTAGGGCGGGAACCCGGTGGCGCGGCGGATGCGGATCTCCTCGTGGGCGAAGCCGAGGTAGTCGTGGCCCAGCGCGTGTCGCACCGCGTAGTGGCCGGGGGTGTACGTCTGCAGGATCACCCGGGCGGAGTGCTCGCCCCGGCCGGCGCGCCCCGCCACCTGGGTGAGCAGCGAGAAGGTGACCTCGCCGCTCCGGTAGTCGGGGAGGTGGAGGGCGGTGTCGGCGTTGACCACCCCCACCAGCCGCACCCCGGCGAGGTCCCAGCCCTTGGTGACCATCTGGGTGCCGATCAGGCAGTCGGCGTCGCCGCGGGCGAAGGTGTCGTAGATCTCGAAGTAGGTGTCGCGCCGCTGCACGGTGTCGCGGTCCATGCGCAGCAGGCGCAGGGCGGGGAAGCGCTCGCGCACCACCCGCTCCAGCCGCTCGGTGCCCATCCCCAGCGCCCGGATGGCGAGCGAGCCGCAGGCCGGGCACTCCCGGGGCGGCGGCCGCGACGCGCCGCAGTAGTGACAGGCGCAGAGGCCCCGGCCCTGGTGGAAGACCAGGGCGACGCTGCAGTTGGGACAGCCCAGCGCCTCCCCGCAGGAGCGGCAGACGATCACCGTGGCGGTGCCCCGGCGGTTGAGGAAGAGGATCGACTGACCCCCGGCCTCGGCGCACTCCGCCAGGGCGCGCTCCAGCGACTGCGAGAGCGGGCTGCGGTTGCCGGCGCGCAGCTCCTCGCGCAGGTCGACGACCTCGATCGGCGGCAGCGGCCGCCCGGCGATGCGGTCGGGCAGGGTGGCGAGCTCGAGGTCGCCGCCGTGGGCGCGGAAGAAGGTCTCCAGCCGGGGCGTCGCCGAGCCCAGCACCACCGCGGCGCCACACAGCCGGCCGAGCTCGAGGGCGGTCTCGACGGCGTGGTAGCGGGGCACCCGGTCCTGCTTGTAGGCGGAGGCGTCCTCCTCGTCCACCACCACCACCCCGAGGTCGGCAACCGGCGCGAAGACCGCGCTGCGCGAGCCCACGACGACGTCGGCGCCACCCTCGCGCACCCGCCGCCAGGTGGCGGCCCGCTCCGCGTCGGTGAGCCCCGAGTGCATCAGTGCCACCCGCCCCGGGAACCGGGCGGCGAAGCGGCGGATGGTCTGTGGGGTGAGGCTGATCTCGGGCACGAGCACGAGGGCGCGGCGACCGGCGGCGAGCGCCGCGGCGATGGCGGCGAGGTAGACCTCGGTCTTGCCGCTGCCGGTGACCCCGCGGAGCAGCAGGCGGTGGTGGCGGCGCTGCGCGATGGCCAGCAGCAGCGGAGCGGCGGCCAGCCGCTGTGCGTCGGTGAGCGGCGGCGGGACCTCGGCCTCGCCGGTCTCGGCGGCCTCCCGGGCACCGCGGGACGTGGTCCGCGGGCCGCGCTTGCGGCCCCGCGGCCGGGAGGAGCGGACCCCGGACGGCAGCATCGCCTTGACCACCTCGCCGAGCGGCGCCCGGTAGCGCTCCGCGACCCACCGCGCCAGGGTGACGAGGTGGGGCAGCAGGGGGGGCGGCTCGTCGAGCACCTCGAGGATGGCCCGGGCCTCGAACTCGGTGGTGGCGACGCGCTCGACGAGGTGGCCGATGACCTCGCGCTCGCCGAAGGGCACCCGCACCCGCGCGCCCGGCACCGCGCTCAGGTCGAGGTCGGCGCCCACCGAGTAGGTGAAGGTGTCCCGGGGGAGGATGGAGCGCAGCTCGGGGACGATGGTCGCGTAGCCGGAGATCTCGGGCACGCGGGGGAGTCTGACAGGCGAACACGAGTTCGGGGGAGGCGGTGCTCCGTCATCCCCGCTCTCTCGCCGCCCACCGATCCGCGACGATCTCCAGGACCCGGCGGGCGACCTCGGGCTTGGGCGCGCGGGTGAGCTCGGCGACCACGCCCTCGCGGTCCAGGATCGTCACCGCGTTCTCCTCGCCGCCCATGCCGGTGGCGACGTCGTTGGCGACGATCAGCTCCAGGCCCTTGCGCTCGAGCTTGGCGCGGGCGTTGTCGAGGAGGTAGTCGGTCTCGGCGGCGAAGCCGACCACCATCACCCCCAGGTCGCGAGCCTGGTCGCGCACCGCGCAGAGGATGTCGGCGGTGGGGACGAGGTCGAGGCGCAGGGTGGCGTCGCCCTTCTTCAGCTTGCGCGGCGAGGGCTCGGCGGGCCGGTAGTCGGCCACGGCGGCGGCCATCACCAGGATGTCCGCGGCGGCGAGGCGCCCGCGCACCGCCGCGAGCATCTCCGCGGCGGTGGCGACCTCGACCACCTCCAGGCGGGGATGGGCGGCGGGCGCCACCAGGGTGGTGACCAGGGTGACCGCCGCCCCCAGCGCCAGCGCCTCGGTGGCCAGCGAGTTGCCCATCCGCCCGCTGCTGCGGTTGCCGAGGTACCGCACCGGGTCGACCGGCTCGCGGGTGCCGCCGGCGGTGACCAGCAGGCGGCGGCCCGCCAGCGGGAGGGAGCCGTCCCCGGCGCCGAGCAGGGCGGCGCAGGCCTCGACCACGTCGGCGGGCTCGGCCATCCGGCCCATGCCCTCCGCGCCGCTGGCCAGCCGCCCCGCCTGCGGGCCCACCACCACCGCGCCGCGGTCGCGCAGGGTGGCGAGGTGGCCCCGGGTGGCGGGGTGCTCCCACATCCGCGTCTCCATCGCCGGGGCGAGCAGCAGCGGCGCCGCGCAGGCGAGCACGGTGGCGGTGACCGCGTCGTCGGCGAGGCCGAGGGCGAGGCGGGCACAGAGGTCGGCGGAGGCGGGGGCGGCGACCTGGACCTCGGCCCAGCCGCCGAGGCCGAGGTGTGCCATGCCGTGGGCGGCGAGGCCCCCCTCGCCCGGCTCCCAGATGTCCGCGGCGACGGCGTGGCCGGAGAGGCTCTGAAAGGTCATCGGGGCGACGAAGCGGGCAGCGGCGTGGGTCATCGCCACCCGCACCTCCGCGCCCCGCCGGCGCAGCAGGGTGACGATCTCGCAGGCCTTGTAGGCGGCGATGCTGCCGCTGACGTAGAGCGCGACCCGGCGGCCCGCCAGGTCAGCCGGCGTTGGCGCCACAGCTGGCCTCAACGATGTCGAGGATCTGCGCAGCCGCGCGCTCGACGCTGTCGTTGACCACGAGGTGGTCGTAGCGAGCCGCCTCGGCCATCTCGCGGACGGCGTCGGCGTCGCGGCGGGCGAGGGCGTCGTCGTCGTCGGTGCCGCGGTCGCGCAGCCGCTGGCGAAGCACCTCGATCGAGGGCGGCAGGAGGAAGATGAAGATGGCGTCGGAGAGCCGCTCGCGCACCGCCGACGCCCCCTGCACGTCGATCTTGAGGACCACGTGCTCGCCCCGCGCGACCATCGCCTCCACCCGCCGGCGCGAGGTGCCGTAGCGGTTGCCGTGGACCACCGCGGTCTCCAGGAACTCGCCCGCCTCCTCGAGCCGGAGGAAGGTCCGATCGTCGACGAAGGTGTAGGAGACGCCGTCGACCTCACCGGGACGCGGCGGCCGGGTGGTGTACGAGATGCTGTAGCGCAGCCGCGGCTCGCGGGAGAACAGGGCGTGGAGCACGGTGTCCTTGCCCACCCCGCTGGGCCCGCTGAGGACGATCACCCTCCCGCTCACAGGGTCCCCTCGCGGGCGTGCTGGAGCAGGGCGACCAGGTCGGGGGGCAGCGGCGCCTCGTAGACCCGCTCGGCGCCGTCGGCGGGGTGGACGAGGCGGAGGCGGCGGGCGTGGAGCGCGGGACGGCCGGAGTGGCGGTCGTCGCGGCGGCCGTAGAGCGGGTCGCCGACCACGGGGCGGCCCACCCAGGCGAGGTGGACGCGGATCTGGTGGGTGCGCCCGCTGCGGAGCGACACGTCGAGGACGGTGGCCTCGGCGAGCCGCTCGACCACCTGGAAGTCGGACTGAGCGGCCCGGCCGCCGTCGACCACCGCCATCCGCTGGCGCTGGCGCGGGTCGCGAGCGATCGGGGCGACGATCTCCCCGCTGGACTCGGCGAGGCTGCCCCAGACCATCGTCCAGTAGTTGCGTCCCAGGGTACGGGAGGCGAGCTGGGCGGAGAGGGCGCGGTGCGCCGCCTCGGTCTTGGCCACCACCAGCAGGCCGCTGGTGAAGCGGTCGAGGCGGTGGACGATGCCGGGGCGGTCCTCGCCGGCGGCGGTCGACCAGGTGTCACCGCGGCGGCGGAGGGCGTCGGCGAGGGTGCCGGTGGGATGGCCCGGGGCGGGATGGACGACCAGGCCCGCGGGCTTGTCGATGACCGCGAGCCACTCGTCCTCGTGGACGATGCGCAGTTCCTCCTCCGGCGCCGCCGCGGCCGCGGCCGGCGCCGGCGCGGCGGCGGGGGCCTCCGCCACCTCCACGCTGGCGCCCGCCTCGATGCGCTGCGAGGGACGGCCGGGGCGGCCGTCGACTCGCACCCGGCCGGCGTCGATGAGCGCCCGGGCGGCGGTGCGGCTGATGCCCCGCTCGCGCACCATCCAGAGGTCGAGGCGCGGTGCGGGCGCCCCGCCGGCGGGCTGCGGCTCCACCACGACGGTCATCGCGCGTGCTCGCCGGCGCGGTCGGGACGCCGGCTCAGGGTGATCGCGGTGATCAGGATGCCCACCACGATGGCGGCGTCGGCGACGTTGAAGACCGGCCAGCGGTGGAGGTCGACGAAGTCGACGACATAGCCCTGACGGAAGCGGTCGACGGCGTTGGCGGCGGCGCCGCCGAGCACCGCGCCGAGGGTGACCTGGGTGAGGGCGCCGTTGCCGGCGCGGTGGCCGACCACCAGGATGTACACGCTCACCAGCACCGCGACCACCAGGAATGCCGCCTGGAAGCCGGGGAAGAGCCCGAAGGCGGCACCGCTGTTGTGGATGTGGTGGATGGTGACCGGCCCGCTCGCCGGCACCTGGTCGCCGTAGGCGATGTTGCGCACCACCAGCCACTTGGTGAGGTGGTCGAGGACGAACACGACGATCGCCGCGCCGAGCAGGATGGAGAGCCCGCGCCAGGGCGACCCGGCGGCACGTCCCCCGGCGCTCAGCGCCCCACCCCCAGCCGGACGTGCTGGCCGGCGACGGTGCCCTCCCACTCGGCGAGCACGCCGTCCCGGTCCGGCGTCTCGCCATCGCGGAGCACGATCCGGGTGGCGAGGGTCTCGCGCTCGAGGTGCTCGCGGTGGACCTCCACGGCGGAGCGCAACTCCCCGTCGGTGTCGACGTCCAGGGTGATGCGGTCGTCGAGGGCGAGGCCAGCCTGCTTGCGCAGCTCGTTCACCTTGCGGCTCAGCTCGCGGATCATCCCCTCGCGGCGCAGCTCGTCGGTGAGCTCGGTGTCGAGCACCACGCCCTCGTGGTCGCCCTCACGGGGGGTGTAGCCGACCGCCTTGACGTTGAGCTCCTCGGCGAAGATCGCCTCCAGCTCGGGGTCGAGGGGGACGCCGAGCACCATGGCCCGCGCCAGCGGCTGGCGCACCTTGATGCGGGCGGTCTCGCGCCCCGCCAGGCCCTCCTCGACGAGGCGGCGCAGCCGGGCCATCTCCGCGATCACCTCGGGGTCGCGCATCACCGCCGGGACGACCGGGTAGTCGGTGAGGTGCACCGAGCCGGCGACGCCCTCGACCGGGGGCTCGTCGCCGGTGAGCCCGTTGAGGTTGCGGTAGATGCGCTCGGCGAGGAAGGGCATGAATGGAGCGAGCAGCCGCGACAGGGTGTCGAGGACGGTGAACAGGGTCGCGTAGGCGGCGCGCTTGTCGTCGTCGTCACTGTCGGTCTTCCAGAAGCGGCGGCGGGAGCGGCGCACGTACCACTTCGACACGTCCTCGACGAAGCCCTCGACGACCCGCGAGGCGTCGGTGGCGTCGTAGGCGTCGAGGGCTGCGCGCACGCCGTCGACGGTCTGGGCGAGGCGGGCCAGCACCCAGCGGTCGAGCACCGGGCGCGACGGCACCGGCGGCGCCGGCGCGGCGGGGTCGAAGCCGTCGATCTCCGCGTAGTCGACGAAGAACTTGTAGACGTTCCAGAGGGTGAGGATGAAGCGCCGCACCACCTCCTGGATCAGCTCCGGGGCGACCCGGTACTCGGTGCCCGCGCTCACGCTGGTGTAGAAGTACCAGCGGGTGGCGTCGGCCCCGAACTGGTCGAAGAGCTCGAAGGGGTTGATGATGTTGCCGCGCGACTTCGACATCTTCTTGCCGCGCTTGTCGACCACGTGGCTCAGGCAGATGACGTTCCGGTACGCCGGCCTGTCGAAGAGCAGGGTGCTCTCGGCGAGCAGGGTGAAGAACCAGCCGCGGGTCTGGTCGATGGCCTCGCAGATGAAGTCGGCGGGATGCCGCTCCTCGAAGTGCTCGACGTTCTCGAACGGGTAGTGCCACTGCGCGAACGGCATGGCGCCGCTGTCGTACCAGCAGTCGATGACGTCGGGGCAGCGCCGCATCTCCCCGCCGCAGGCCTCGCAGGTCAACGCCACCTGGTCGATGAAGGGCTTGTGGAGGTCGTCGTCGACGGTGAGCCCGAGCTCGGCGGTCGAGCCCACGCAGCGCTGCGCGGCGCAGCCCTCGCAGATCCAGATCGGCAGCGGTGTGCCCCAGTAGCGGCTGCGCGAGACGTTCCAGTCGACCAGGTTCTCGAGCCAGTTGCCCATCCGGCCGTCGCGGATGTGCGGCGGCTGCCAGGCGACGCTGCGGTTGTGCTCGAGCAGCCGTTGCTTCACCGCGGTGGTGCGGACGAACCAGGACGTCAGCGCGTAGTAGATGAGCGGCGAGTCGCAGCGCCAGCAGAACGGGTAGGTGTGCTCGATGGCCTCCGCCCGGTACAGGCGGCCGGCCTCGCGCAGGTCCTCGATGATGCGGGGGTCGGCGGCCTTGACGAAGAGCCCGCCGTAGCGCGCGTGCTCGGGGAGGAAGCAGCCGTCGAGCCCCACCACGTGGCGGATCGCGACCCCGGCCCTGCGGCAGAGCTCGAGGTCGGCCTCGCCGTAGGCGGCGGCGGTGTGGACGATCCCGGTGCCGTCGTCCATCGACACCAGCTGGGGCGCGGAGAGCACGACGAAGGCGCGTCCCTCGGGGAGCATCTCGGTGAAGAGCGGCTCGTAGGTCCGGTCGACGAGCGCGGAGCCGGGGATGTGCTCGACGACCTCGCCCTCGCCGCGCAGCACCTCGAGCCGCTTCTCGGCGAGGACGACGTCGCCGTTCTCGGTGCGGACGCGCACGTAGGTCTCGTCGGGGTGCACCGCGACGGCGACGTTGCCGGGGAGGGTCCACGGCGTCGTCGTCCAGGCGAGCAGCGAGACGTCGCCGTCCTCGCCGGTGAGCCTGAACTTCACGTACACCGACGGGTCGGGGACGTGGTCGCGGTAGCCCTGGCTCAGCTCGTGCGAGCTCAGCGAGGTCTGGCAGCGCGGGCAGTAGGGCACCACCTTGTAGTCCTGCTCGAGCAGCCCCGCGTCCCAGATGCGCTTGAGGCTCCACCACACCGACTCGATGTAGGCGCTGTCGTAGGTGCGGTAGGGACGCTCCATGTCGAGCCAGAAGCCGAGGCGCTCGGTCATCGCCTCCCAGTCGTCGATGTACTCGCTCACCGACGCCCTGCAGAGCGCGTTGAACCGGTCGACGCCGTACTCCTCGATCTGCCGCTTGCCGCTGATCCCCAGCTTGCGCTCGATCTCCAGCTCCACCGGCAGGCCGTGGGTGTCCCAGCCCGCCTTGCGGTCGACCTGGAAGCCGGCCATCTGGCGGTAGCGGGGAAAGAGGTCCTTGAACGCCCGGGTGAGCGCGTGGTGGATGCCCGGCCGGCCGTTCGCGGTCGGCGGCCCCTCGTAGAAGACGAAGGGCGGCGCCCCCTCGCGGCGCTGGAGGGTGCGCCGGAACACGTCCGCCTCCTTCCAGAAGGAGAGCACCTCGCGCTCTCCCTCGGCGAGGCCGGCACGGGATGGGACGGGAGTGAATCGTGGCATTGCTTTCAGTGTATGAGGGAGGCGCCGTGGCCAAACGGAGTATGGAGGCTGGCCCGGCCTTCCCGGGATGTCCGAAACGCCCTGCCTACACGGTCGAGAGGGGTACCGGCGGGCGATGATCCACGTCAGGCTGACCCGGCCACACCGGCGCCGGCGGGCGCGCGCGGCGGCCGCTCTCCGAAGATCGCCCGGCCCAGCCGGACCACCGTCGCCCCCTCCTCGACCGCCACCTCGAAGTCGCCGCTCATCCCCATGCTCAGCTCGGGCAGCGCGCCGCCCCAGGCCTGCTCCAGCTCGTCGCGCTTCCGGCGCAGCGCGGCGAAGACGGTGCGCGCGTCCTCGGGATCGGCCACCGGCGGCGCCATGGTCATGAGACCGCGGAGGCGCAGTCCGCGGAGCCCGGCGATCGCCGTCACCGCCTCACCCAGCCCGGCGGGGGCGAGTCCGGTGCGCCCGGGCAGGCCGGTGAGCTCCACCTCGAGCAGCACCTCGAGGTCGCCGAGCTCGGCCGGCCGCCGCGCCGCCAGGGTCTCGGCGAGGCGGACGCTGTCGACGGAGTGGACCACCGCGAAGATGGATGCCGCGCGCGCCGCCTTGTTGGTCTGGAGGTGCCCGACCATGTGCCAGCGCACCCCGTCGGGCAGCAGCGGCCGCTTCGCCGCGGCCTCCTGGACCCGGTTCTCGCCGAGGTCGGTCACCCCCGCCGCCACCGCCCCGGCGACCCGCTCCGCGGCCACCGTCTTGGAGACGGCGATGAGGCGGACCGAGGCGGGGTCGCGCCCGGCCCGTTGCGCAGCTGCGGCGATACGCTCCCGGACGGTGGCGACCGCGCCGGCCACGGCGAGAGCGGTGGAGGCCATACCGGGAGTCTGACGGGCGCGCGCGCCGGCCGGGGCCGGGGGAGGCTCCTACCCGACCTCGCCGTCCTCCTCGGCGGCGCCGGAGGGCTGCAGGCTCTCCTTGCCGACGCGCTCGACGAACTCGGGCATCGCCTCGCCGGGGAGCCGCTCGCGGAGGTAGCGGACGATGATCCCGGTGGTGGCCGCCCCCGCCCGCTCGCCGAGCACCCGGCCGACGCGCCGCGCGGTGACCGGGTCGTGTCCGAGACGGCCGCCGACGAAGACCTCGTAGCCGTCGACCGGGTTCTTCTCGGCGTCGCGCATGGCGACGGCGTGGAGCCCGACGTCGGCGGCCGCGTGCTGAGCGCAGCCGTGGGAGCAGCCGGAGATGTGGACGCGCAGCGGCTCGGCGCCGGCCTCGACCTCGACGATGGGCGCCAGCTCGCGCTCCATGGTCCGCGCCAGGCCACGGGAGTCGCCGACGCCCCAGACACACCACTCGCTGCCGGCGCAGACCTGCACGTCGACCAGGCTGCCCGCGCCCCGCGCCGGCAGCCCGACGGTGGCGAGCGCGTCGCACACCCGGTCGACGTCGGCGGCGGCGATGTCGTGGAGCTCGACGTTCTGCTCCTTGGTGAGATAGATGGCGCCGTCACCGAACTCGGTGGCGAGCCCGGCCAGGGTCTCGACCTGCCAGCCGGTGAGGTCGCCGAGGGGCACGTGCGCCTCGACCATGAAGAGCCCCTCCTGGCGCTGGGGCGCGACCCCGGCGTGGGCGCCCGGTGGCCGGCGGTCGCCACCCATCACCTCGGCGGTGGTGCCGGCGATCACCCCGGTGTCGGGGCGCAGCTCGCGCAGCCGCTCCATCACGGCGGCGGTGAAGCGCTCCCCGCCCCACTCCTCGATGAGGAACTTGAGGCGCGCCTTGGCGGGACGCTCGCGGAAGCCGTTGGCGCAGTAGGTGTCGGCGACCGCCTCGGTGACCGCGAGCACCTCGTCCTCGGGCACGAAGTCGAAGAGCAGGTGGGCGAGCCGCGGGCTCGACGCCAGCGAGCCGCCCAGCCAGAGCTGGAAGCCGGGGGCGGCATCGCGGGTGGTGGCCACGAAGCCGAGGTCGTTGACCTGGGCGTGGCACATGCACCCGTCGCAGCCGGCGACGTAGACGTTGAGACGCCGCGGCAGGCTGGAGTTGTAGCGCGCCGCGTTCTGGAAGAAGAACTCGTGGATGGCGACCACCGCCGGCCGGGTCTCGAACGGCTCCGCGGCGCAGATCCCGGAGCGCGAGCAGCCGACGATGTTGCGCACGGTGTGGCCGCAGGCGGAGCGGGTGACCAGGCCCAGCTCCACCACCCCGTCGAGCACCTGGCGCACCTTCCTGCTCGGCACCGAGTGGAGCTCGAGGTTCTGGCGGGTGGTGATGTGCGCCTCGCCGTCGGCGAGCCGCTCGGAGAGCGCGGCGACGGCGCGGAGCTGACCGGCCGGGATGCGACCGCCGGGGACCCGGACCCGGACCATGTGCAGCCCCGGGGTGCGCTGGCTGCACACCCCCCAGGTCTTGAGGCGGTAGAACTCCTCGGCGGTCAGGCTCTCGTAGCCCTCGCGCTCGAGCCGGTCGAGGTCGACGTCGAGACCCTCGCGCTTGACGCGCTCGACGTCGATCTTCTGCTGCCACAGAGCGCGTTCGGTCTGGACCGCCATGGCGCCTCCCTCGTCTCCACCGGCCCCCGCGCACCGGTGCACACGATGCTCCAGCCAGTGCTCACAGTCTTGGGAGGCGGCGCCGCTCCGGGCTACGGCGGTGGCACACAAACCCCGCGGCGGCGGCTTGGGGCGTAGCGGAGGAGGTGGTGCGGAGAGCTGGTGCGGCTGTCCCGCACATGCTCCGTGCGCTGGTGGGACTGTCCGGCGCCCGCGGTCAGCCGACGTGGGCGGAGGTGATCCCCGAGACACCGACCACGGCCAGGCCCGCCCAGGCCACCACCAGCACCAGCACCCGGTTGTAGAGGGTGTTGCCGAGCTTTGCCGTGAAGTCCATCCCGGTCCCTCCGCGAATGCCGTTCCCACCTCAGAGTGGCGCGGGGACGCGGTCGATCCACGCCGCTCACCGGCCTCGTGACGGCGATTTCACAGCGCCGTTGCAGCACCGCCTCGAACGCGTCGAGGAGATCGCGGGCGAGCCGTAACCGGGCCGCGATCGAACCTGGGTCGAACCTTGCCCGGGGCTCCGGAGAACGGCCGGGATGAGCTCCGCGGCGTGAGGCGCGCCACCGACTGGGTGGGAGGCCGGATGGCGCGGGGCGCCGCGCCGGCGGGATCGCCGTCCCCGGCGGACGGCGGCGGGCTCCGCGGCGCCGCCGTCCGCTCTCCGCGGTCGCCGGCGGGCGGCGGCTGAGCACCGCCGCGCGGGTCGAGGGCGTGCTCCTGCTCGGGCTCCTGGCCGCTGCCGCGGCGGTGGTCTTCCTCGGCGGCTTCCACCACCCCTACCTGGTCTACCCGGTGCTCGCCGCCGCGATCATCGCCGGCCGGGAGGCCACCCGCCAGCAGATGCAGCGCCGCACCCAGCTCGAGATCGAGGAGCGCTTCCGCCACCTCTACGGCGCCGCGTTCGACGGCATCATGGTCCACGACAGGGAGCGCGTCCTCGAGGCCAACCATGCGATGGCGGCGATGTTCGGCCACTCCGACGACGCCATCCTGGCGGTGCCCCTGGCCGAGCTGATCGACCCGGCCTCGCTGCGCCGGCTGCGCCGGGGTGCGCCGGGAGCCGACGAGGTGGTCGAGGTCCGGGCGATCCGGCACGGCGGCGGCGGCTTCGTCGCCGAGCTCACCGACCGGGCCGTGTCGCTCGCCTCCGGCGAGATCCGGGTGGCGGCGCTGCGCGACATCGGCGACCGGGTCACCGCCGAGCGGCTCCGCGCCATGCAGTTCGCGGTGACCCGCATCCTCGCCGACGCCGACACCCTCGACGACGCCGCGCCGCGGGTGCTGGAGACGATGGCGACCTCGCCACCGGCGCGGTGGTCGGGTACGAGGCGCTGGGACGACCTGCGGGCGGGTCCCGGGACGCCAAGGTCGACGAGCTCTTCGACGCCGCCGACCGGCTCGGCCTGGGTCGCGACCTCGACTGGGTCTGCCGGCGCGCCGCCCTCGAGGCCGCCCGGCGCCTCCCCGCCGGCTGCCAGATCTTCGTCAACGTCAGCGCCGGCTCGCTGCTCGACCCGGTGCACGACCTCGACCGGGCGTCGCCGCCACCACCGGTGCGGAGGTGATCGCCGAGGGCCTGGAGACCGCGGAGACCGCCGCCACCCTCCGCCGTCGCGGGGTGACCCTGGGACAGGGATTCGCGTTCGGCCGCCCGGCCGACCCGGAGGTGTGGGGGCGGGCGGCGTCGGCCTGAGCATGGCGTGCCGGTGTGGACACGCGGCGACCCGGATGACAGACTGGCCGCCTGCCGGGGGATCGCGCCGCGATGCCCCCGGCGCTACGAGCACGATCCCACGCATTCCAAGGGAGAGAACGCATGCTGCGACTGACACAGGGTGAGCTGCAGGCCCGGGCGGCGTCGCTGCGCAGCAGTGCGGGCGAGATCGAGAACCAGTTCGCCCAGATGGCGTCCCAGATCGGCGCCCTGGTCAACGAGGACTGGGAGGGGGCGGCGCGGGACCGGTTCCAGGGGCTGTGGCAGGAGTGGCAGAACGGTGCGCGTCAGTGCCACGAGGCGCTCCAGGGCATCGCCCAGCTCCTCGACGCCGCGGGACGCGCCTTCGAGCACACCGAGGGCGACGTCGCCCGCTCCTTCACCGCCTAGCGCCGCAACCGATCTCAGAGGGAGGGAGGCCGTTGGCAGATCTCATCGTTCGGAGCGAGGACGTCGCCGCCCTCGCCACCGCCTTTCGCGCCGCCCGGGGACGGATCGAGCAGGCCAGGACCCGGTTCCAGGCCGCCTCGCAGGTGAGCTCGTCCCTGGGGCGGAGGGACCTCGAGCAGCAGTACGACGAGGCGTTCCAGTCGATGGCACACGCCCTCGACCAGCTGATGACCTCGCTCGGCGGCGGCGCCGACCACTTCGACAAGGTGGCCGGCAACTACTCGACGACGGACACCAACCAGGCCGCCAAGGCGGCCAGCCTCCAGGCACCCTGACGCCGAGCGCATGATCGCCGGCTCCACGGTCTCGGAACTGCTGCGTCGCGGACCGTCGAGGTCCTCACCGAGATGCTCGACCGCGGCGTGCTGGAGGCCGGTGACGTCACGGCGGACGGTTTCGTGTCCTGGCGACTGTCTCCGGGGCTGAGCATCACCAGGATCGTCGAGCGTTGGGATGCTCGGAGCATGCCACGCGTCGGTGAGGTGTGCTGGTTCATGCCGAACCCCCGTGGGACCGGTTCGCACCAGCGCCCGTGCCACGCCCGGATACGCCCGGGTAGCATCGAGCGATGCCCGACGGCGCCCAGTTGGGAGCGAGCGGCCCCCAGCAGCCCGAGCAGAAGTCGGTGCTCGGCTTCCCGCTCCGCCCCGGCGGCGACAGAGCTCAAGGCGGCGGCTGTGACGTTCACCGAGAACGAGATCGTCGACATCGGACGCACAGTGTCCGGCCGGGTCGTGTGGCTCGAGCAGGGAAACCCGTCCGCAGGTCTGCGTCACATCACATCCCGGCATGCGCCCGATTTCGCTGAGGTTGGAATCACCACCGAATCCGACGTCTCCACCCTGATCATGGATACGCTGAGGACCAAGACGCCGGTGCGAGTCCAGGCGGATGGAGGCCAGATCTTCCGGGTGACGATGGGCGGGACGGAGCGGAACTTCAGGATCGTCGTCGGCAGCAACGGCTTCGTGGTGACCGCGCATCCGATGACATCCAGGACGGCACCGTCATGAGGTTGGTCACCGGCACGGTGGTGGAGAACGTCGCCGGTGCGGAATACGAAGGCGTCGTCTACGATCGATGGCTGATCGTCCGGCTGGCCGATGGCCGCCGGGTCGACGTCTTCGATCCCGGGCCGCCGATCGGCGAACCGCTCATTCCGGGGACGCACGCCGAGGTCGCGCTGGTCGCCGCCATCCCGACGCGGGTGCGCATCGACTGGGCCGGGGAGCCCGACCGGCTCTGGCAGGGCGAGGTGCTCGACACCGCGTGGCAGGCGGTCCCGGACAAGCTCGAGGTGGTTCGGCCGGAGCTCACCGAATTCTCGTGGGTGATGGTGGAAACGCCGATCGGCGGTCTGCTGCTCTCCCCCACGGATCTACCCGAGGGGGTGCGGGAGGAGGCGTCGGTGTCATGGGACGGCAGGCGGCTCGACCTCTTCGGGTTCAGCCGCACCCTGCCCTGATCCCGCCGTGCGCGGTATGTACCGGTCGCCTGCGATCTCCCCGGCCATGGCCCGGGAGATCGCCTCATCCGAGCTGGCCGAGCGGCCGATGCTGCTGAACGCCGACGGTGGATATCCCGGCCCGGCAGAGTTCGTGCGGCGGCTCGATGCCGAACCCCCGTGGGACCGGTTCGCACCAGCGGCCGTGCCACGCCCGGATACGCCCGGGTAGCATCGAGCGTTGCCCGACGGCGCCCAGACCGGAGCGAGCGGCCCCCAGCAGCCCGAGCAGAAGTCGGTGC
>JRHI01000717.1_pt1 | contig 33810 bp, 22 predicted proteins | sample 215371 | NCBI WGS metagenome assembly JRHI01 (sample SAMN02929681, study PRJNA255918) | sediment metagenome | biome: cave system; feature: Ice Cave; material: Sediment; isolation source: sediment from deep within a dark volcanic ice cave with no known source of... ...
GGCAGGCCCGCCATCTCGGCGATGCCGCCGGCATTGTCGGTCACCGGCCCGAAGGCATCGAGCGCGACGATCATACCGGCGAGACCCAACATCGTGGTCACCGCGATCGCGGTGCCGAAGAGACCGGCGAGTTGACTGGTCGCGATGATGCCGCCGATGATGACCAGCGCGGGCAGCGCGGTCGATTCGAGCGACACCGCAAGGCCTTGGATGACATTGGTGCCATGTCCGGTGACCGAGGCCTGGGCGATCGAGACCACGGGCCGCTTTCCGCTGCCGGTGTAATATTCGGTGATGACGACAATTAATCCCGTCACGAGCAGCCCAACGAGACCGCAAAGGAAGAGATGCGAGCCCAAGACCGGGGTGCCGCGCGCTATGCCGATGGTCCCCCAGCCGACAGTGAGAGAGGTGGCGGCGGCAAGGCCCGCGATCGACAAGATTCCGGCGGCGATCAGGCCCTTGTACAGCGCCCCCATGATCGAATTGCTCGACCCGAGCTTTACGAAGTAAGTTCCGGCGATGGACGTGACGATGCAAGCCGCGCAGATCGCCAACGGATAGAGCATGGCAGCATCAAGCACCGGCTGACCGGTGAAGAAAATCGCGGCGAGCACCATGGTGGCGACGACCGTCACGGCGTAGGTTTCGAAAAGATCGGCCGCCATTCCGGCGCAATCGCCGACATTGTCGCCGACATTATCGGCGATCGTCGCCGGATTGCGGGGATCGTCTTCGGGAATGCCGGCTTCGACCTTGCCGACGAGATCGGCGCCGACATCGGCGCCCTTGGTGAAAATGCCGCCGCCGAGGCGGGCGAAAATCGAAATCAGCGAGGCGCCGAAACCGAGCGCGACCAGCGCGTCGATCGTCTCGCGGCTGTTTGGCGCATGGCCGAGCGGCACGGTGAGAATATAAAAATATACCGCGACGCCGAGGAGTGCGAGGCCCGCGACCAAGAGCCCGGTGACGGCGCCCGCCTTGAACGCAATGTCGAGGGCCGCGGCGAGCGATTGCATGGCCGCCTGGGCGGTGCGCACATTGGCGCGCACCGAAACATTCATGCCTATAAACCCCGCGGCGCCGGAAAGGACCGCGCCAATCAGAAATCCGGCCGCGAGCAGCCAGGAAACGAGGAAGCCAAAGGCGGCGAAGATGGCAATGCCGACTACGGCGATCGTCATATATTGGCGTTTCAAATAGGCTTGCGCGCCCTCGGCGATAGCCCCGGCGATTTCCTGCATCTTGGGCGAACCGGCATCGGCGGCGAGGAGCTTCGACGACGTCACCACGCCATAGACGATCGATAAAAGGCCGGCGAAAATCACCATCCAAATGGAATTCATTGTTGGCCACCTTGCATGATTGTTCGAAGGATTGACGAGGCCTCTCGCGGCTTGGCCTCGACCTATACAGAAACCGATTCACCGCGCAATCTCGCCTTGAACACCCTGACAGCCATCTTGCGGCTAATCCGGAAGCCAGCCTAAATCCTCGGCGCATCGGGCGCTCGGAGTCCAATCGATCCCAATTACTTAACTTGACAATTCCAAACGAGTGTACCGCAACTTCGGAGATCCGTGGGCAGAATCAAGTGAAAGCCTTCTTGGTTACCTTAACGAAATCTATTTCCTGGTTGAGATCAACCCCGCCTGCCGGATAATTCGTCGAGAGTACGAGGTGTTGAATGCCAAGGCTGAAGCTGTGGCTCCGGGATCCGAGCGCGGCGCCCATAACCGCCACGTCCCCAGAAACAAAACTACCCGTACCGACGTTTCCAGGGTCCCGCACGGGTGACACCTCGATCATTGGCCCGCGCCAATTGAAAATGAGGGATGGATTGAGCAACAAGGCAATTTTAAAATATTAATTTTGTCGGGGTTCGAGAATTCAAAACAATTGAACGCTTCGCGTACGGGCCGGAAGGCCCTAGCGCAAAATATGAGTAAGATCGCGGCTCCGATCCTCAACGAGGACGGTCAATGTTTGCAGGGCTGCGGGATCAATTCCCTTGCCGAGATGGCGCTCCGTGAGACCTTGCGCGATGGACTCGTCCTCACTCGCTGGGTTAACGCATAGCCCGAGAATGTGGTCGGCCAATTCCGTGAGGGTGAATCCGCTCGCCGGCGTCGAGAGCGGAGCCTCGAAGTTCAAGCGCTCCTCCAAAGTGGCCCCCAGCTCAACCGCCATCAGGGAATCGAGGCCGATATCGGCAAGCGGCTTGCCGCGGTGCAAATTCTCGTGCGGGAGCCGCAAAATACGGGCAACTTCTTCGACGATCACGCCGATGATTTCCTTGCGCGCTTCTTCGAGGGGGAGCGTCGCGACCAGGGCGCGGAGGTCCACCTTTCCACGGATGTCGGCGGCAGCCGCCTCATCCGCGCGAACGAGCCTGCTAAACGCCGGCGATTGCAGAAGCGGCAAATGGGCGCGCGCGGTCGACCAATTCATCTCGCTAATGACGAGAACGGCCTCCTCGGGGGCCGTCCCCGGACCCGCCAGCGCTTCCGCCATGAGATTGAGCGCGTCGCGGGCGATCATGGGCCTGACCCCCGCGCGGCTCGCAAGCATGTCCTTGACAAGGCGGTTGCGGGCGAGCAGGCCCACATCCTCAATCCCTCCAAAGGCAACGGCGAGCGCGGGGCGGCCGGCCGCCCTTCTTTGCCGCGCGAGCCCTTCGAGGAAGCCATTGGCCGCGACATAACTGCCTTGACCGGGATTGCCGATCGCCGTGGTCGCCGAGGAGAACAAAACGAAATAGTCAAGCGGCAGATCGCGGGTAAGCCGGTCGAGATTTTCGGCGCCCGTCACTTTCGGCGCCAACACTTTTTTCAGCCGTTCGGCATCGAGATTGGCGATGAGCGCATCATCATGCGCCACTGCGGCATGAAACACTCCGGCAAGCGGCGGCAGGGCGCGGCCACACTTCTGAATGAGCTTCTCGACCGCGGCCGCGTCGGCGACATCGAGCGCTTCGGCGTGGACATTTACACCGCTGGCCGCGAGACTGGCGAGCGCCTCCCGCGCCTCGGGGCTCGCCGCGCCACTCCGCCCGGCAAGGACGAGATGACGCGCGCCGCGCTCAGCAAGCCAGCGCGCCGTCGCCAGGCCGAATCCGCCGCAACCTCCAGTGACAAGGTGCGTCTTGTCCGGCGCGGGCTTGAATCGCCGGCGCGGCGCAATGGCAGGCTCGTTTGCCTCGGGCGGCGTGATGACGATTTTGCCGACATGGCCGGACTGCTGCATGAGCCGCATCGCGTCGATGAATTCCCGCGCCCTGAAGGTGCGATACGGCAAAGGGGAGAATTCGCCTTCCGCGATAAGCTCGATGACTTCCTTGAACAATTGCCGGCCTTTGTCCGGTTGCGCGAGCATGAGCTGGTCGAGATCGACGCCGAAGTAGGTAAGATTATTGCGGAACGGGCGCAGACCGATATGGGTGTTCGCCAGAAAGTCGCGCTTGCCGAGCTCCACGAAACGGCCGAACGGTGCAAGCAACCCGACCGTAAGCTCCATCGCCTCGCCGGAAAGGCTGTTGAGCGCGACCGCCACGCCGCCGCCCGTCGCCCGGCGCACGCCATCGACGAAACCGTGGGCGCGCGCGTCAAAGACATGTTCGGCGCCGAGCGCCGCGGCGAGATCGCGTTTTTCAACCGAACTCGTGGTCGCGATGACCCGCGCGCCGCGCCAGCGAGCGACCTGCAAGGCCGCGAGACCGACGCCGCCCGCCCCGCCATGGATAAGAACCCACTCGCCGCGCATGAGACGGGCACAAGTGACTAGGCCATAATAGGCGGTGAGAAAGGCGACCGGGATGGTGACGGCGGCTTCGAGCGGCAGGCCCGCCGGGACCCTTGCCACCGTCCTTGTGTCCACGGTGACATGGGTGGCGAACGCTCCGCCGGTAATGGCGACAACGGCGTCGCCGGGATTGAGACCCTCGACATTCGCTCCCGTCGCGACGATATGGCCGGCGCATTCGAGGCCGAGGGCCGGACCGGCCAACCCATCTTCGAGCATTTCGTCCGGCAGAACCGAAAGCCCCCACATGACGTCACGGAAGTTAAGGCCGGTTGCCGCGACGGCAATTTCCACTTGCCCAGGTCCTGGCGGCCGGCGTTCGATCGGCATCCAGCGGATACGGTCGAGGCCGCTCCCCTCGCCCTTTTCGAGCCGGCTCGCTGGAGCAGGCGCCTCTTGCGCCGCCATCGTCACGAAATCGCGTGGTTGCAAACGCACGACCCTGGTGGAATGCGCGTCGAGAATGATTTCCGTCTCGGCCGTCCCGGAGAGAATGATGTCGGCCAGCCGCCGCGCTTTGACGCGTGCCGGTAAGCCTGGGTCGACATCGACCCGCCGCACGTCAAGCGTCGGAAACTCGTTGGCGAAGCTGCGTGTAAAGGCCCAAAATCCGGCCTCGACGGGACCCGCCGCGCCCGGCCCGGCGCGCAGCGCGCCAGGGCTTTCGATCCAAAGCCGCCGCCTGTGTTTTCCAAAGTGCGCCGCGCAGTTTTTGAGAGTCAGGCATCGCTCGGCAAGACGTCCGGCGGATGGCGCGCCGCCCGCCATGTCCGGCGCGAGAAAGACGATCGTATCGGCATCCGCGAAAGAGAGCTGTTCGAACGCGCGCTCGTCCGCGATTGTGCAAGCAACCCCGGCCGCCCCTAGCAAGCTCGAAAGCGTGCGGGCGGTTTCCGCCTGGTGCGGGTCGCTCCGGCCGGCGATCACCACGTTGGCCGGAAGGTCTCGTCGCCCGGCGAATGCCGGCATTTGTCCGGCGACGAAAAGCGCCGGACCGGCCGCGGTCGCGACGGTCTTCACCGCGACGCCGCGCAGGGGCGTGGCCGCGAGCCGCGCCGCCCAATCGGACAGCGAGGAAGCCGATTCTTCCTCGGTCCCGGTGCCAAAGAACCGGTCCCCTCGGAGACCAAAAACAACATCGCGGAATAGCGAGGGCGCCGGTTCGATCGCGGCCAGCAAGGCGTTAGGTGCCATCGTTTCGACAACCCGCGCGAGACATGCGGCGTCCGGCGCGACCCGTTGCAGGGCATCTGCCGCGATGATGAGATCGAAGGAGCCTCCGGCGAGATTTTCGAGGCTGTCCGCAAAGCAGATCCCTGGCTCCCGCGTGAAAGCCAGGCGGACGCGTTCGAGACGCCGGGGATTGGGGTCGATGATCGTCAGCCGTCCGCCGTGCGCATTTGCCAGTGCCGCTGCGTGCCACGAAAGTGGCCCATGGCCGATCTGCAGGATCCGTAGCGCCCGGTCGCGCGGCCAGGACGCCTCCAAGCGGCCCAAGAGTTCGGCAAGGAGCCTCGCCGCCGCGACAACCGAGACCGAACCGACTTCGAACGACTCGATCATGGAGCCGGTTAGCGGGACAATCTCGCTTTCGCCCCTCGCCAAGGCCTCCATCACGGCGCTGGAGCGAGCAGCTAGCAGAAGCTCGGCAGACCGGCGCGGGTAATCCGCGGCGATACTCCGTAGAATGTCCCTTGGAGCGGGAAGAGGGAAGCCGCCCGCCAAAACGAACAGTTCGCCATCGGAACGAGCGAGGCTGCTCTTTTCGAGCGCAACCAGCAAATTGACGAGCCACTCGCGCCGCGCCGGGGGGAAGCGTCCCGCCGCGATCAGCCGGTCCGGGGCGATCGCGCCGTCAACCGCCAGACCGCGGGCGAGACGGTGGGCGGCCGCGGTGGCCCACCCTTCGATCAACATCAAATCCGGCGGCAAGGTTTCCCCGGCGGCGGCCTCTTCTGGGATCGCAGCCTTGACCAGAAGCTCAAGCGAGAGCGGCGGATCGCGCGGGATCGCCGTGGGCTCGTCGGCGAGGATCGCGGTTGGCACGAGAGAATGGCTGGCGAGGTCGCCCGCCCCGCGCGGCCGGACCGCTTGGTAGCGCACGTCTTGCAACCTCGCGATCAGGCTGCCAGCGCCGTCGATCAGCGTAAAATCGGCGACGATGGCGCGCGCGTCGTGGCGGCGGACGTCGATCCGCGCCCGCGCGATCGCGGCGCCAGGTTTTTCCAGCCGTATCTCGCCGAAACGGACAGGCAAGTAGGCGGCAGGCCGGCGGCTTGAGGAACTGCCCGCAAAGAGCAGGATCAAACCGTGGAAACACGCATCGAGGCGGGCCGGATCGAGACCGTACTCCGTATTCGCCTCCGCCGCGATCAGATCCACGAGGATGACATCGTCGCCGATCCGCGAGGCGGCCAAGACCTGTTGGTAGGCGGGACCGAATTCGAGGCCCGAACGCCGCGCGGCCGCGTAGAGATCGGCGCCGGAGACAGGCTTTGCGCGCGGCTCCGGGATCACCGGATTGGCGGCGGGCGACGCAGGCTTAAAGATAACTTTGGCCTTGGCATGACCAACCCAGGGAGCATCGCTCAACCGCGCCCGGCTCATGATCTCGATCGTGCCCGTGACCGGCGCCGCCCGGCATAGGATCTCGCGCGACGCGTTCGGGGAAAACGCCATCGGTTGAGCGATTTCGAGGTCGTTGATCGTCGCGGTTTCCGCGCCGGCCCAATCGCGCGCGACCGCGAGCGCCATTTCGGCGAAGGCGGCACCTGGAAGAAGCACCTGGCCGTCGATGCGATGATCGGCGAGGCCGGGCAGGAGCAACGGATCGAGCTGCGCGCGCCATTCGAGCGAATCAGACGAAAGACGCGCGCCGACGAGCGGATGCGATGGTCGCACGCGGAGCCATCCGGTCGACTCAGAGGTTTCCGCCAGCCGGTATGGCTTGCGCCTCCACGGATAGGCGGGCAGGTTGGACACCGGGCCTGGATCGGCGCCGAACGCGATATTTGGATCGATCCGAGCGCCAAGCGACATGGCGAGCGCAACCGCGTGGCGGAACGGGTCGCCGGAGGTTGGTTTTTGCTCATGCATGTCGAGCGTGGCAATCGCCGAGTCCGATTGCTCGGCGATCCTTCTAAGATCGGAGAGGAGCACCGGGCCAGGCCCGATCTCGACAAAAACCCGCGCCCCAAGGCGCATCGCGAGCTGCACGCCTTCCATGAAGCGCACCGGCTCGCGGACATTGCGCCACCAATATCTTGCGTCGAGGCCGGGACCGGAAACAACGGCGGCGTCCACCGTCGAGAGAAAACTCGCCCGCCGCGATCCTGGCCGCAGCCCTTCGAGATCGGCAAGGAAGGGCGCCTCGACGGGCGCCATAAGATCGCTGTGGAACGGATAGGCGAGATCGAGGCGGCGCATGCGCGCCTTATAGGCGCGGCCCAACTTGGCGGCTTGATCCAAAGCGGAAATGGGGCCCGCGACCGTGAAGCTGCGGGGGGAATTATGCGCCGCTATTGCGAGCCCGGGCACCTCGCGGACCAACATTTCGATCACCTCGAACGGGCCAAAGACAGCGGCCATGCCGCCGGCGCCGCGGACAATCTCCTGGTGGCGGCTGCGGAAATAAATCACCCGGACAGCGCTTTCGAGGTCAAGAATGCCCGCGGCCTCCGCCGCGGCGATTTCGCCCATGCTGTGGCCGAGGACGATGGCCGGGGCGAGACCGAGCGCCGAGAAGCAACGCGTCGTCGCAACCTGGATCGCGAAGATGAGCGGTTGAGCGACGCTGGTCTTTTTGAGGCGCGCGGCGATGCCGGAACTAAACATTGTTTCGGCGAGGGACCAGCCTGCTAAGCCCATGAAAATGCGGTCAACTGCATTGAATTGCGTACGGAAAACCGGGTTCGCCTCATAGGCGGCCCGGCCCATGCCCGGCCATTGGCCGCCATTGCCTGAAAACACGAAGGCGACGGGCGCGGAGCGCTCAACCGCCGTGCCGATGATTGCGGTCGAGTCCGCGGCGTTCTTGCCGCTCGCTCGGTCCAGGGCCTGAATCAAAGCCGTGGGCTCGTCAAACGGGATCGCTAGTCTTTCGCAATGGAGCTCGCGCCGGTGGCCGGTCGCGGCGGCGACCCGCTGCGTTTCGTCGACGCCGGCGCGGGCGAGCCGAACCGAATATTGGCGCGCGAGGTCCGCCAAGCCATCCCGGCTCTGCGCGGAGAGCAGCAGAAACCGAGGCGCGATCGCCGAGACGTCCCGATTCGCGACAGGTGGCGGGTCGGCGAGGATCACATGCGCATTCGTGCCGCCAAAACCTAACGAACTGATGCCGGCATAACGCACCGGGCCATTGCGAGGCAGCGCTAGGGGTGCGGCGCAGACCAAAAGGTTGAGGTCGGCGAAGGGAATGTCGGGATTTGGTTCATCGAAATGCAGCGAGCGCGGCAATTCGTCGTGCTCGAGCGCCAGCATGGCCTTTACTAATCCAGCGAGGCCAGATGCCGGTTCGGTATGGCCGATATTCGTCTTGATCGAACCTATCGGCAAAGGCCGGGTGCGCCGCTGGCCCAAAACTTCGCCGATTGCGGCCGCCTCGATTGGGTCGCCGGCGCGTGTTCCCGTCCCATGCGCCTCGATGAAGGCGATCGCATCCGGATCAAAGCCATTCTTCAAATAGGCCCGTTCAAGGAGGGCAGCCTGATGCGCCTTCGAGGGCAAGGAGATGCCGGTCGTGCGGCCGTCGGAATTGCTGTGCGAACCGGCAATCACTGCATGGATGCGATCCGCGCTGGCGCGAGCGGCGCCGAGCGCGCGCAAGACGAGGACGACTCCGCCTTCGGCCCGAACATAGCCGTCGGCTTGCGCGGAAAATGCCCGGCAAAGACCAGTTGGCGACAGCATCGTGGCCTGCGAGAAGCTGATGAAGCCGAAGGGACTGGCCAGGATGTTCACGCCGCCGACAATCGCCGTGTCGATCCTGCCGCATTGGATCGCCGCGACCGCCGCATCCAATGCGACGAGCGACGAGGAGCACGCCGTGTCGACCGTGAAGCTCGGCCCATGGAGATCGAAAACGTAGGAAATCCGGTTCGATAAAATGGCCAGCGTATTGCCGGTGGCGAAATAGGCATCCGCGGCGGCTGCGTCGTGCAGCCTGAGGTTGCCGTAATCGAGCGCCGAGGCGCCGACGAACACCCCGGTTTCCCCTCCGGCAAAGTCCGATGGACGAATTCCGGCATCTTCGAGACCTTCCCAAGTGAGTTCGAGCAGCAGCCGCTGCTGCGGGTCCATTTGTTCGGCTTCGCGCGGGGAAATGCCGAAAACGGCGGGATCGAAGCCCCAGACATCGTCGAGAACGCCGGCCGCCCAGGAATAACTGCGGCCTCGCTCCCTTGGGCGCGGATGGGCTAGCCGTTCCAACGGCCATCGATCCGGAGGGATGCGGGATACCGCGCATCGGCCCGCCGAAAGCAAATCCCAAAGCGCAGCGACGGAGTCGGCGCCGGGCAGTCTGCACGCGCGCCCGATGATCGCGATTTCCAACCCGTCCAAATTGGCTGGTGGTAGGCGAGCGCTCTGATGTTTTCTCATAATCCTGCCTGATTTATAATAGCTAATTCGAACCGAGCAGCGTCCACGCCCACATGATCGCGGAAATCTTTATGTGATATGTTAACTTGTCATATAGCCGCGAATGCGCTTTGCCTAGAGCTATGGAACCAATTCCGCCGGAAAACCGTGAAGGGGGACTTAAGAATAATCAATTTGCGCCGCTAGGCGCGGAGTTCTTATGGTAAACAAACATATAACGATTAAAAGGCCAACATGGATAATGTATTTTTATTGTTGACAGGGATATTCTCCGTTTTGATGGCCTTATTATGGCAAATGTAAGTTATTTGCAGACAGTGATGCATTCCGCGATGATTATATATGCTTTATTAACTTCCGTATCTATCGTAATTTCACTTTCGGTGTCTCTTTTAAACCACGCACGATGTTATATTCTTCCACCTTTGCTTTTGCTGGTTAGCTAACTGGGCTTTCACGGTAAAAATAAACGATGGAGTCAACTTCCAATTTGTCAGCATATCGTCAAATTTTGCTGAAATGTCTGGTTTACCCCTTGTCCCTCACAGCCGAGCGATACCCGAGCGATATCAAGGAACGATGTTAGAAAGACCGCAAAAGCCCGTTGCCCGGAAGCTGCCGAGGCCGCGCTTTGCCGCGCGCGCGCCAGGCGGGAGCCTATGGTTTTCGATCGAGAGCTTGAACCGGCTTGCCATCAAGGCCGGGCGCAGCTTACAAAAACCCACTCTTCCGGGGATCGGCGTGACCGAAGCAGCGATCGCGACGGAGGTGCGGTCGTCGTGGCTTTGGCGCAGCTTCATTGTCCTTGTCCTCGCCCCCTTAGTCACGAGTTGCATCCATTTTGGGTTCCTCGCGTCCGATCAGTTCGGGTCCGAAATGCGCTTCGCCGTGAGAGGCGCGACGGAGGCGCTTCCCGGCAGCGACGCCCTAGCGGCTTCGGGATTGGGCACTTTGACGTCCCTCAATTCGAATCAGGATGTCTATATGATCGCCGATTATATCGCTAGCCGTTCGATGATCGACGATCTCGCCAAGGAGATCGATTTGGGAGCCATATATAGCAAGCCGGGGATCGACCGGTGGGCGGGGCTCGGCGCTTCGAGAGCGGCGGAGGACCAGCTTCGCTATTGGCGCAGCATGGTCCAAACGTCCGTGGAGGCCGCTTCGGGCATCGTAACGGTCACCGTCAAAACATTCTCCCGCGAGGATTCAGTGCGGGTCGCCACCGCCATTCGCGTGCGATGCGACCTCGTTGCAAATCAGCTTCTCAGCCGGGCGCGGAACGATGCGGTCGAGCGCGCCGAGGCCGAGGTTAAAACCGCGATGGCGCAACTTTTGGCGCGCCAGGCGAGTCTCGAACAGTTCCGGAACGTGCGGATGCAGATCGACCCGCTTGCCGCGGCGCGGTCTCTGGGCGAGACGATCACGACCTTGCGGCGCGATCTCATCGACGTTGAAGTAAAGCTGGATACCGCAAAGGCTTCGCTCGACTCCGATGCGCCGCAAATCAAGATGCTCGCGGCAAATCGGCAAATCCTTTCCGATCAGATCGCGGCGCTCGAAGCCAGGATCACGGGCGCCAATCACATCTCGCCGACCGCCTCCGCCGCGCTCGCCGAATATGATAAACTGGACGTCGAAAAGAGCCTCGCCGAGCAAGCCGCCGTGCTCGCGGAGAGGATGTTGGACAACGCAAGGGCGGACGCCAACCGCCATCATATCTACCTCGTCGCCATTGAAGATCCCACCGTGCCGCAAAGTCCGATCGCGCCGCGGCGAGCACACATGATTTTGCTTATATCGCTGGGGGCGCTGAGCTTCTGGTCGCTCATCGCGGTAATCGCCGCCAACGTGCGCGACCACACGATATGAAGAACAAGGTAACGGCCGGGGTCCGGACGGCATTCCGATGAGCGAAGCGCATCTCGCGGCCAGTCCCCCCGAACGTTTTCTGGCGGACCAGTCAGGCAAAACCGAGCTAGATCCTTTTGTCCTGAGGGAAGATCTGCGCCGAGTCTCCGTTCCGATCGATCAGTTCGGATCATGGCGAATGCACGGTTTGTCGTTCGCCCTCCTGGTCGCACTGCCCATAGTGTGCGCGGCGGTCTACTACGGTCTCATTGCCGCCGAAAAATATGGCGTGGAATTTCGATTTAGCGTCAGATCGGCGGCGGAGCTCGTCGCGAACGAGGACAATATTGCGCTGCTGATCAAGGCCGGCAAACCTGGGACACACGAAATCGGGCGTCTCCCCTATATGGCCGCGGACTATCTGCGAAGCCGCAATGCTGTCAGGGAACTCGATCGGGACGGTTGGTTGCGGTCGGTATTTTCGCGGAGTGAGGCGGATTGGCTGTCTCGGTTCGATCCAACGAAGAACGACGACGATCTCTGGCTTTATTGGCGGGACATGATAAGCGTCAACGTTGACCGCGTCTCGGGGCTGGTGCTCGTGCGGGTCCTGGCCTTCACCCCCGAAGATGCGCTCGCCGTGGCGCGCGCGACCTCGGTTTCCGCCGAAAAGATGATCGACAGTGTCGCGATGCGGGAGCTCCGGGACGCACAGTTTTCGGCCGGCCAGGAATTGGAACGCGCGAGCCTCCGTTATTCGGCGGCGCTCGCTGCTCTGCGTGATGTGCGCAACCAGGAGGGAACCGTCGATCCGGAGCGAACGATAAAGAACTCCGCGGACACTTTATTGGGCGTCCTGCGTGAGAAATTGTCTCTGGAACGCGACCGCGACGCCAACCTCAAGGTTTTGTCCGCCGACGCCCCTCAACAAAAAGTTCTTTCCAATCAGATCCGGGCGCTCGGGTCGCAGGTCGCTTCGCTGACCGAGGCTCTAACGAGTCATCGGAAGAACGCCAAGACTGCGGCTCAATCCATCGCGCAATTCGATAAGCAGGAGCTGGAAGTTCGCTTCTCGAAACGTCTTCTGGAAGTCGCTCAGGCCTCTTACGAACGCGCGCGGCAGGAGTCCGAGCGGCAGCATGTCTATTTTGCGCTTTTCGTCGAACCAAAGTTACCGGAAATCGCCGAATATCCGCGCCGCGCGCGAGCGGTCGCGTTCGCCGGGATATGCGCATTCTCGCTGTGGAGCGTGATGATGCTCGCGGCCGCCGGTATTAGGGATCACAAAATCGAACGTTGAACCGCGGCGCATCGCGGAGACCGCGCGGGCGCCGCGAATGGGAACGCGGGACGGCGATGTTATTCAGTATCGACGAGGACACAGGTTCGCGGATCGTCGGTTGGGTCATGCCCGACAATCCGGCGACGACCCCGAAGGTCGTTATCCATCTCGATCCACAACATCATGTCGTTATAGACGCCTTCGTGGTACGTCCCCTGCTGCTCGAACAAGGCCTCCACAACACCGGCGTTTGCGGCTTCGTGGTGGATGAAAACAATTGCCCCGGGGTGACCGCCGCTGGACATTTGGAAATCAAGGATGCCGACAACCATATTCTCATCTACCGGCGCCGCGAAGCCGCGCAACTCGTTGACCAGAAATTCTTGCGGGTTGAGACCCAATTGTTTCGCTCGCACAGTCTGGATGATGCGCTGATCGCGCGGTTTCAGATGTCCTATAAATCCTTGGAGTTGCTGCCCGAAGAAACCACAAGGTCAATATTCGCCATTCCGTTCACAAACTCCCTTTTCGCATCCGGCCGCATTTTTTGGCGGGTGTGGGAGCCGATGCTCCGCGATCGTGACTTCAAGACCGGGATTCTGGTGCGTGAGCCGTTCGAGGAACTGTCCGAGCGGCTATTGATCTTGAAGTGGGCATCGCTTTCCGGCGCGAATTCGACGGCCGCCGTCCTTGGACAAACCGTTCAGCTCTGCGCGAAGACGTTTTGCAGTGTCAATCTCAGCGATATGACCGCGCTGCAGGATCTGCTGTCGCGCCCCTCCGACGAGTTGCGCGCCGTTCTGTATAATCCATTCGTCTATCAACTGGCGGCCCCGAACGCCTTCGATCCTCCGCGGACACCGGAAACCGCCGCCGCGCTCGATTCGCTGGCCGAGATGGACGCGGTCGGCTTGCGCGACGACGCCGACGCGTTCCTCCGTCTTGTCGGCGCCGTACTGGACCTGCCGGATCAGCTGCCCGGCATTTCGCCGCGCACAAGCCAGACGGTGATTGGGCTTGCCGAGATATTGCGTGAAATGGGTCCGGCGCGCGCGTTGATCGAAAAAGACCTCGAAGTTTATTCCGAGGTGGCCCGGGTTCTTGCGCCGCGTCCGGCGGATCAATTAGGCTAGCAGGCCGTTGAAGAATTGCCGGATTTATTTGACAATGCCCAGCTCCAACCTTTTGCTTTTGAACGGTTCGTCTTCAATCCGATGAGCCATTCGATTGGGAAGCGCTTTGATGGAAAAATTCAAGCGGATGGCCGCCATCGATGGCGCGCCGTCACCGGCCCGCCTGATCGCCGTCTCCGGCGTGGAACGGAACGGCAGAGACTATCTTGCCGCAAATGGACGGCCGTGGCTATCGATTGAACCCATTTCGATTTTGGCGCCCGGGCGATGGTTTCGGATGCGTTACCGGCTCGGGCTTTACGACCGGCCGGTGCGGCCGTTGGTAAGTTACCGGCGAGGCCCGGAGGAAATCGGCTGGCATCTGCTGCCAGGCCCTGTTCTTGGGCGCGCGGATTGGTTTGCCATCGTACCGGCGGAGGCCACCGCGGTGTGGATATCGCCGGTTTCCGAACCCGGCCGATTTTGCTTTAGCATCGAGGCGATCGAACCTTTATCACGACTCGCTTTGCTGCGCCTGGGATTGGCGGGTAATAGAGGCAGACTCCTGAGTGCGATTGGGACCTGGCTTCTGGGATGGCGTAAGGAAGCCCAAGAAAATCTCCGCTGGTCCATTCAAGGCGCGCCGTTAACCACATGGCCCTCCTATCGCGACAGGCTCTCGGTGGCCGCTCGTCTCGATGAATTCGAGAGCCCGCGCTGCGACTGGGCGCGGGCGCCGGTGGCAAGGCTTCTCGTTCGCCTCGAAACAGAGACCACGGCGGCGCGAATCGACGAAACCATCGCGGCGCTTAGAGACCAACTCTACCCGCGCTGGACACTCACGGTTCTGGGAACCTCGGCGGACGCCGAGGTCAACGGCCGGCTCAATTCATGGCGGACGAGGGACGCCCGGCTTGGGGTGCGCGGCGAACGGATGGAACTTGATGGAGAAGACGCGGATTTTGTCGCTTTCGTGGACTTTGGAGATCGTCTCGCGCCCCATGCGCTCGCTTGTTTTATCGAGGCGAGCCAGAGGGCGCCGGACGCTTTGGTGCTTTATTGCGACGAGGAGACTGCGTCAGCGGAAGGAGACGCGCCAATATTCAAACCGGATTGGAGCGCCCATTTGCAGGCCGCAAGGCCATATGTTGCGCGATTGATGCTGACAAGACTCGGCCATGCGCGCAGCAGGATTCGACCGGCGAAAGTCCCCATCGGCGAGACCGGTTTTGTCCAAAACGTCCTCCAAGGCCTGGGGCGACGAGACGTTCGCCATATCAGCCGTTTTCTCGTGCAGACGAGACAAAGGCGCCGCGAAGAGCAAGATGCAAACTCGTCAAGCGAGACTCGTCGCGCGCGGGCGCCCGAAACAAGCGTAACAATCGTGATGGCGACGCGCGACAATGAGGTGTTTTTGCGCCGGACGATTTCCGGCATTTTGGAGAAAACCCGGTTCGCACGGCTCGATCTCGTCATCGTCGACAATGGCAGCACCGATCCGCGGGCTCTGAGCCTGCTTCAATCGGCCGCCAAGGACTCGCGCGTCACGCTGCTGCGTGCTCCAGGACCGTTCAATTTTGCCGCCCTGAGCAATCTAGGCGCCGCCCAGGCGCGGGGCGCCGTCATTGTTTTCTTGAATAACGATATGGATATCATCGAGCCCGAGTGGCTCCGCGAGCTTGCGGAACCGGCCAGCGACCCACAAGTTGGCGCCGTCGGCTGCAAGCTGCTCTATCCGGACGGACGCATTCAGCACGCCGGCATAGTCGTCGGGTTTGGCGTGGGCGTGGGGCATTTCGATGCGGGGCTCCGCGATGGGGAGCAGGGCTGGCTCGGCCGAAATCTTATCCTGCACGAAGCATCCGCGGTCACCGGAGCGTGCCTTGCCGTGGAGCGGGCGAAATTCGTGGCGGTTGGCGGATTTGACGCCGTTCATCTCCCCGTCGAGTTCGGCGACATCGACCTTTGCCTGCGGCTCGAGGAGCTCGGGTTCGCGACCCTGTGGACGCCGTTCGCGCGTGTTGTTCATTTCGAATCGGCAACCCGCGGCAAGGCGACTTTCCGGCGTCTCGACACGCATGCGGCCGAGCGCGCCTACTTCCGCCAACGCTGGGCCGACAGGTTGCGAGACGATCCTTTCTTTCATCCCAGTCTCTCGCTCGTCAGTTTATCGGCCGCCCTCGCCTGAGAGCTCGCCGGAGCGGAAGCGATTCGTTGCCGGGTTCGCAATAAGAGCGTTATCTTGCGTCATGGTCCCGCGGGCATTCGACGGGCGGCAATTTGCGGCCATATTGAGCGGACATGGAGCAGCGATGGACGAATTTGCCGCGAATCGCGAAGCAAAAGAGGCGCCGTCATCGGCCGCCGCGAGTCCGGCCGGTGAACGGACGGCCGTGCCGGCCTGGGCGCAACCCGCGTCGGTAGAAAGCCCTGGCGTTTCCGATCCAGCGGCGGGTGCTGGCGCGGCTAAATCGGCGGCGCCCGGCGAACTGGCGGCGATCAACCGCAGTCTATTCATGATGCAAGATCATTTAGCCGAACTCGACGCGCGGCTGGCGCCTCTCGAACCGTTGCTGCGGGCAGGCGCCGTGGCGCGAACCGGGCTTCGCCGGCTGGCGGGAATTTTGCTGTTTCCGCTCAAGCTCGCGGCTCTGATCTTGCACTGGCGCGAGACCGGCCGCGGCATCAAGGACGCGCGTTTTCGCAGCGAACGGCTGGTTTTCGATTCCTCGCGGAGCGTCTTTCGGCGCAGGGTCGATTTTCCCGCGTTCGCGGGCCATTTGCGGCGCTCAATCGGCTTTTTTCCACCCGCGGTCTATCGAGTCGAGCCCCGCCAGAGGCTCGCTCTTGCCCGGCGGCCGAGAGTCCTGCACGCGATCGCGAATGTCTGGGTCGGAGGTTCAACGCAGCTTATCGCCGATCTTCACGGCCAACTTGGGCACCGCTTCGAAATGAACGTCGTGACATCCGCCTTGCCGGCCCATGGTTCTCACAAGGGGATGTCGATCGATGTCGTGCCAAAACCCAATTCCCGGCATCTCGTGCGCTGTATATTCAGCCGCTTCCGGCCGCACATCGTGCATGTCCATTACTGGGGCGATGTGGACGAATCGTGGTACAGGACGATTTTTGAGATCGCTGCTGAATTCGGCTGTCCGATATTGCAAAACATCAATACGCCGGTTGCCCCCTTCGCGGGCGTGCGCGTCGATCGCAATGTCTTCGTTTCGCACAGCGTCCTCGACCAATTCGGTTCGACCGTTCCGGCAAGCGTCATCCGCCCGGGCATCGACCTCGACCGGTTTGCGCCGCCCGCCGTGATCGATCCTCATGCGTTCGATGCCATCGGCATGATCTACAGGCTCGAAAACGACAAGCTCGACAAGGACGCGATCGAATTGTTCCTAGCGATTGCCGAAAGTCGGCCAACAACACGCATCGTCATCATCGGCGATGGATCCTTGTTCGCGCATTTCCGGTCGCGCGTCGAGCAGGAAGGCCGGCTTTCGCAATTTGAATTTACCGGCTATGTGCCCTATGAAGAGCTTCCGGCGCAGCTGGCCAGGTTCAGGACCTTCGTCGCGCCGGTGCGGCAAGAGAGCTTTGGTCAGGTCGTCCCTTTTGCTATGTGTGCCGGATTGGCGGTCGCGGGGTACAATGTTGGCGCCATTCCCGAAATTCTTGGTGGCACGGAGACGCTCGGCGCAACACTCGCCGAAACGGTGGCGATCGTGGCCGCGCTTCTCGACGATCCCAAGCGGATCGCGGCTCTTGGCGAACGAAACCGCACCATCGCGCTTGAACGATTTTCGGTGGAGGATATGGCGGTCAGGTACTTCCAGCTCTACCGGGACCTTGCGCCGCGAGAAGTCGAACTTCTAAGCGGGCTTCCCGACGCGGTTCATTTTCCCAATTAACGAGTGCCATAATTATGACGGTGAGAGCCCTCGTCACGGGCGCCAGCGGCTTTCTTGGCCGGGCCCTCGTCCCGGCTCTACTGGCCGCCGGCGAAAGCGTGGTCGCGACCGGCCGTAAAGCCTGCCCCTTCGCGCCGCATCCGCGCCTGATTTGGCGGCGGGCCGATCTCGCCGATCCGGCCGCGCCGCTGGCCGGAATCCTGCGCGGCGTCGATACCATCTATCATTTGAGCTGGTCGACGATCCCCGCCGATTCCAATCAAGCGCCTTCCGAAGACGCGCGGATCAACATTGTCGGGTCCTTGCGCTTGCTCGAAAGCGTCGAGCGTGGAACAAGTCCGCGGTTCATTTTCGCGTCCTCCGGTGGAACGGTCTACGGGCGGCTCGTTACGGCGCCGGCGCCGGAGGAGCATCCGCTGAGACCCCTGTCCGCCTACGGCGTGTCAAAACGGTCGGTCGAAGCCTATCTCGATTTTTTTGCATCGTTTGGCGCCATCAGGCCGGTGTCGCTCAGGATCGGAAATCTATTTGGACCGGGGCAGGACACCGCGCGGCTTTTCGGCGCCGTCGCTCATTTCAGCAAACGCGCGCTCGCAGGCGTCCCGATCCTCATGTTTGGCGATGGCGCGGTCGTCCGCGACTACGTTTATATCGACGACGCCGTGGAAGCGCTGGTGCGCGCCGGGCACACCGAAGAGTCATCTGCCGCGTTCAACATTGGCAGCGGGAAAGGCCGTTCGCTGAACGACATCGTTGCCGTTCTTCAGAAGCATTTGGCTAAGCCGATCATGGTCGAGCGCGAGCCAGGAAGGCCATTCGACGTGCCGGTCTCGGTTCTCGATCCGGGCAAAGCCCAGCTCGAACTCGGCTGGTCTGCACGCGTTTCCTTCGAGGAAGGCGTCGCAAGAACCCTCGCAAGCATGGCCAAAGCCGTAACATGAAAATCGCGCTCTACGTCCATTGCTTTTTCCCGCGCCATTTTTACGGCACGGAGGCCTATACCCTGGCCCTTGCAAAAGAACTGGCCGCGGCCGGGCATCAACCTGTCGTGGTATCGGCAACATTGGCCGGCGAACCGGGCCAAAGTAACGTTATCGAAGAGTATATTCACGAAGGTGTTCGCGTTGTCTCGATCGACAAAAATCTTTTCCCGAACCGCTGCGTTCGCGACAGCTACGAGCAGCCCGCCCTGCGCCATCTCCATGAGCGTCTGCTGCGCCAGCTGCGGCCCGATGTCATTCATGTTTGCCATCTGATCAGCCACACGACGGCATTGCTCGACGTGGCGCGGCGGATGGATATTCCGGTGTTCGCCACGCTGACCGATTTTTTCGGGTTTTGCTACAACAACCAGCTTGAGAGCGCGGAAGGGGCCCTCTGCGGGGGGCCGGATCCGGCGCGCGCCAATTGCATCGCCTGTTTTCTCAAGCTGGCGGGCGCGCGTCCAAATGCCGAATTCATCGCCAAGCTTGGCGGACACCCGGTTCTGCGGGCTGCCGTCTCACGCCAACTCGCTAAGCTCGGCCGCCGCGAGCGAGAGTCCTTCACCGTCAGCTCCTTTGCTCCGAACGACATCGTCGTGCGGCCCGGTATTTTACGCCGCGCGATGGAGGTCTATCGCGAGGCCATCGCGCCGACACTCTTTCTGAAGGGCGCCTATGAGCGCAATGGTTTTGCCGCGCCGTTGCGCCTCAGCCATTTCGGCATCGAAATCGACCGCTCGCCCAAACCGGCGCGCCACGATCGCCGCGCGGTGCGGCTCGGTTTTATCGGCCAGCTTTGCCCGCACAAAGGAGCGCATCTGCTGCTCGAGGCCTTAGGGGCCAGCGGCCGCGCCAATCTTTCGCTTAGCTTATGGGGGCCGCAGGATCAAGACCCAGCATATTACGCCAAATTGCTGCGGCTAGCGGGGGGACTACAGGTCAAATTTCCAGGAATTTTGCCGCGGACGGAACTGGCGGAGGCTTTCGGCACGCTGGACTACCTCGTAATTCCGTCCACTTGGTACGAGAACAGTCCACTCATTCTTTTGCAGGCCTTGGCGACGCATACGCCGGTTATCGTGGCGGATGTGGCCGGGATGACGGAATTCGTCGAAAACGGCGTCAATGGATTTCATTTCGCGCGGGGCAATCTCGGTAGCCTTACCGGCATTTTACGTAAAATCGCCGACGAGCCCAATCTTGCCAGCGAGATGTGCGCGGCCAGTTCATACGAGAGGATTCCAGCCGATATGGCCCGCGATCTCCTCGCCGTCTATGCGGAGCATGGTCTCGGTGCGCCGAATTAGCCCCGTTCCGAGGCGCCGCCGGTGGCGGGAAAGCCGGCGGGGCGATCCAATGTTGCCGATGCGGCGTTGTCGCATGACACGGGGCCCTTGCATCCCCCGGTTATAATAACGGGTGAGACTTTCCCGAACTGGCGATTTATCGACGCTGTTTCGCCAAAATGGTGAGTTACGATTTCCACTTCAAAAGGGGCCAATGATGACCTCCAATAACGGGCCGTCCTGAGGCCCCCCCGATGGCGGCAATCGGATGAGACGCACGGTGTGACTGCATCAAAAACCAATTCCGGTGACCCAACAGAGCCTGGCACGCTTGCCGGGATGCACGCGGCTGCTCTCGAACGCGCCGCGATGGCCTCGGAGGAATTGCGCCGCTCGGCGCGCTTGGTCCGGCTTGCCAACGCAAGGACCGTCTCGCGGACAAGCTGGGCGATCACCGCGCGAATCGCCTATCAGACCTTCGGTCCGATCCGGCGATCCCGCTCTGGCCTGTTCGGATTTCTGGCTTTTTTCGCCATGCCGGCCGCGTTGGCGGTTGTCTATTTCTCGCTCATTGCTTCGAGCCGTTACACTTCGGAGGCTCGGTTTGCGGTCAGAGGCGGTGCGCGGCCGCCCATCGACGCCATCTCGGCGCTGACCGGCCTTGCCTCCTTCACGCAGGTGCAGGATTCTCTCATCGTCGTCAATTACGTGAAAAGCCAGGCCTTGGTCGAAGCGCTCGATCGCCAGCTCGACCTTCGCGCGATCTTCGGACGCGACGGAATCGACTGGATTTCCCGCTTTAATGCCGACGATCCGATCGAAGATCTCGTCAAATATTGGCAAAGGCACGTCAAAACGTCGATCGAAGCGCCGTCCGGGATCGTGACCATGCGGGTGAGTGCATTTTCGCCGGAAGAGGCGCTCAGAATCGCCAACGCAACGGTCGATTTTAGCGAGCGCCTGGTGAACGGGCTTTCGGCCCGCGCGCGTCAAGACGCGGTCACCGAAGCAGAAGCGGAACTTGGGCGCGCCGAAACGCGCCTGACCAATGCGCTCGCGACCATGCGTGATCTTCGTAACCAGCAATCGACGCTCGACCCGCAACGCACGGCCGAGGGTATCGGGCGCTTGATCTCGGAACTCCGCCTGGAAAAAATCCGCCTCGAACAGGAACTGACGGCGTCGAAGCGGGGAGACGTCAGCGAATCCGCGCCGCAGGTTCAGATCATGCGCACGCGTGTCGACGTGATCGGCGAACAGATTACCGGCCTCGAGCAGCTTTTGACTTCGCGAGACGATACGGAGCCCGGTACAATCGCCGGAAAGATTACTCGCTTCGACGAGTTCGAACTTGAGCAGCAGATCGCCGAAAAACAGTATACGCTGGCCGCCGCCGCCCTCGAGCGCGCCCGCGTCAATGCGGAAGGAAAGCACGTCTATCTCGCGACGTTCGTCCATCCGGTGCTGCCGCGGACCTCAACCTATCCAAAACGAGTCCTTTTCAGCTTGTTTGGAATAGCCGCGGCCGCCTTGCTTTATGCGATCGGCATGGCTCTTTGGCGGACGGCGCTCCGCAAGCTCGCGAGGTGATGGCGGACAATGATCCGGCTTTCCCGCGTGTCGAAATGTTACCGAACCGAGAACCATCGGAAGGTCGTTCTCGACGATGTGACGTATTTTTTCGATGCGCAACACACCTACGGCATCTTCGGCTCGAACGGGGCGGGAAAATCGACCCTACTGCGCCTGATCGGAGGCACCGAACTGCCCAATTCGGGCCAAATCTTCCGCGATCTCCGGATCTCCTGGCCGCTCGGCTTCGGCGGCGGATTTCATACGCTGATGACAGGACGCGAGAATATCAAATTCGTTAGCCGGATATACGGCGCCAAACCGCGGCGGGTGATCGATTTCGTCGAATATTTTTCCGAACTCGGAAATTATCTCGACATGCCGGTCGGCACCTATTCGTCCGGCATGCAGGCCCGTCTCGCCTTCGGCCTCTCCATGGCGATCGATTTCGATTGCTACCTCGTCGACGAAATCACCGCCGTCGGCGACGCGAGATTTGGCTTGCGGTGCAGACAGGCATTCGAGGAAAAACGCGGCCGCAGCAGCATGATCATGGTGTCGCATGACATCGGGACAATTAAGAACTATTGTGACCGCGGCCTCGTGCTTTACCGCGGTAAACTCGTGGCCTTCAGTCGCATCGACGATGCCATCGAGTTCTACCGGAAAAATCTTTGATGATTTTCCCGGAAGCCGCCCCGGTACGGAGAATGTGAGCGGCCGGAAATGACCTCCGGCGGGCATCCGGCGGTTCGAGACGATGCAATCGATGTCAGGGGTGCCTGGCGCGGCGTCTCCAGACAAGGACTAGGCCAGTGACAAACTTCATTCGGATCCGGAGGCGCTAATGGAAGCTATGCCGGTCACAGAGCCGATGCGGCGGCCACACGCTTCCCCGCTCGCGATCAACGCCGCCGCGATCGGGGCGATCGTACTGCGCGACATTAAACTGCGAGCTGGACCATACTATACAGGATTTTTTATGATTTTATTGTTGCCCCTGGCGCATCTATTAGTCGTTGTGATCGTTTTCCACATCTTGGGCCGCTTGGCTCCGCAAGGAACGGATCAGCTCGTCTATTTCGCCTTGTCCATCTTGCCCTTCGTGATTTATACATATTTGTCGCGGCAGATCGTCATGGCGCTCGGCGAAAACCGTCCGCTTCTTTATTTCAATCGTGTGAAGATTTTCGATATTCTCCTTGCAAGAGGGATCTTGGAGGCGACCGGTTCCGTCGTTGTTTTTATTATTTTCGTTTGCATATTGGCGGTTTATTCAACTGATTTTTCGCCGCGCGACTGGCCAGGGATCGTGTTCGCGGTCGCCGCGACAATTTATTTTAGTTTTTCTTTTGCTGTTCCCAATGCGTTGATCGCCCATGTCCTCCCAGTTTGGTATATGTTTTTCAATTTATCCATACCCGTGATTTGGCTCGCCTCCGGCATCCTTTTCTTCCCCACCGCCATTCCTGAGCCTTATGACCGGTGGCTTGCCTTGAACCCCCTGCTGCAATGCGTCGAGTGGATTCGTTATGCGTATTACGAGGACTATCCGGACAAGCTTCTCAATATTCCTTACCTCATTACCTTTGCGACGGCGTCTCTTGCCATCAGCTTGCTCGGCGAAAGACTCGCGCGGCGTGTGCTTTATCAACGGGCGTGATCGACGCGCCAAATGCCATCGCCAGGGAACGTGATCTTCCGGGGCTGGCCGCCGCTCCGCCACGCTGCATTTAAGGCGGCGATCAAGCAGCTAGAGTCGTCCTAGAATTACGCCGATGCGTGCATCCTTTGCCCGTTAGCCTCGCTAGGCAGAATAAGCTGACGGCGTTGCTCGGCATGGCCATGCGCCGCGAAATGATCGCGGCCGGAACGCCAAGTTCGGTGGCGTTTCAAAGCTTTGGCCACATCTGGATTGCAGTCCAGATAAGCCTGTTCTTCATAGTTGTCAGCCGTGACGAATGGAAAAGCGGGCCGAAAAGGGCGACGTCCTTCCGCACACCAAGAGGTTTGGCGGACGCAATCATAGAGGCGGAAATCGTGAGAGTGATGCTGGGCCAGAAAGTCTAGGATTTCTTGACTCTGAAATAAGGTCGTGTCGAAGTAGTATTTTTGGGCTGCGTTCTCGCGCAGTTCATTGACCTGCTTGGGGAGCTGCGCAAACCCGAACGCTGGAAAAAGGGCGGATAACTTTTCTTTGGTCGCGATGAAAGTATAGGCCGCTACCCTGCGAGCGACTTCGCTGCCAGGAATTGTGGCGAAATCGTCGCCGAGGATCATGCGAGCTTGTAAGTTGAGAAAAATATCCTTGTATCGAAGTAGAAGCGCAATTACCGAGGACGTTTTGGAAAAATCCGTTGCCCGACCTTCGATCGATCTAAGCTGGGGATCGTGATGATGCGCCAAAAAGAAAAGTGGACCACGGTTGTATATTTCGAATTGCCAATTCAAATGTGAAAGAATTTGAGAGATAGGCTCTCGGATAGTCGTGAAATATTCTATCTGGCGGTCAAGCGAGCTCAAAGCGGTGCCGAATAGCTCTTTCTGAAGATGCCCGCAGAGCCAATCATTGCTTCGCGCTGCGTCTAGAAGTTTGGGAGGGGGGATCCCCTCGCAGCGGCCCTGCCCACGATGGGAGCAAGACCAAAGCACCTTATACACAGTGCAGCCCCCTGTTTTAGGCACATGAACGAAAACGATCAACGGGAAACGTTCGACATCGTGTGCTGGTGCATCAGAGGGCGCTGTCATTTTTATCACCTCTTAGTCGATAACACGTTTGCGTATGAACAAAGACATCACATACCAGACATCGCCAGATCACCAGTATTTGTCCGTAGAGTATTTGAGATAGAAGGCGGCGGGATTTGGGGGAGGACGCGGCTCATCTGATGCCTGATTTTATCCGGCATTCTTTTGGTGTTGCAAGCGGCGATATCGGATAGCGCTGATTTGGAGGTACCTGGGCTTGCAGAGAGCCGTATTTGCTACGATCATAAGGGCATCCAAGCGATCTCACCGATGGCGAATGGTCATTGGTGAGGTCCTTCAGTGCCTGCGGCAAACATAAGACGGATGCCTGGGCGACGGACGAGACTCCGCGCAGTGCTCGACGGCGTCTTCCAGAAAGCATAGGATCGCGGTCAGGCCGAAAGGAGCGAGCGATTGTTCGCCGATAATCAAGGAATATTGAATAGCAATCTAGCACGAGAATTGGCCCTCGAATTCGGCGTCGAGACCTCGATTTTTGAGCGTGACTATTTGCTGAACGCGGTTGTGTGGGCGTTTAAGGGCGATATTGCGAGTGGTTACCGGCATTACATCGCAGATGGCCGGGCAAACACTGAGAAGATCCGGGACATAATTAAGGCCTATTGCGGCGAACGCCTTCCCTCCCCGAGTCAACAGAATTCTAACGCTTCACCGTTCGTAGTATTGGATTTTGCCTGTGGTTACGGTCGCGTCGGCCGTCATTTCAAAAATGTTATGCCTGAATTGAAATATGTCGGAATGGATATTCACCTTGATGCAGTTCGGTTCAATCGCGATACCCTTGGGCTTCAAATGTTGCAATCCACGCAAAAAACGGAAGAATTTTATGTCGGTCAGACTTTCGATTTCATTTTTGCGCTTTCTTTCTTTTCACATGTCAGGCGTGAGCATTTTCTTGGATGGCTGTCGGAATTGCACGGGATGCTGAAACCCGGCGGCGTTCTAATGATTTCGACTCACGGTCAAATATCGCACCGGTTGCTGATGCCGGACGTTGTTGTCGATTCCCATGGCTATGGAATGCTCGTGGCGTCTGAACAATTTGATTTGTCCACCGATTTCTACATTCACGCGATAACTTACCCGGCTTATGTCGAGGCGATGGTCTCATCCTTAAAAGGTCTAAGTCTCTTGAATTATTCGGAGGGCTTTTGGTTCGGACATCAGGACTTGTATGTCCTTAAAAATGTCGCGCCTGCCAAGCGGCGCAGCGAACGAATCCTGAAGCAGCTCAAAGCCCTGCTGAAAACAGCGCGCAACGCCACGGCGGATGGATTGCGCAGGGAAAGTTGAAAGCCGCCGCGCAAGCTCTCTCTGCCGATTTGTGCACGCGTATTTTCGCCAGGCGAAAAGGGCCTTTCTTTTTCAAGAATTGCTCTTAAGCCGATCCCCGTCCGGCGCGCGCCTGAGGGCCCAATGATGGTTGTCCCCGTTGCGTTCGACATTACGAGGCTCGCCACCCGCGTGCTGAACCTTACGCCGAACGGGATCGATCGGATTGACTTCGCCTTCGCCCGCCATTTTCTCGGCCCCGCGCGGCAAGACCGATTAGCAATCATGATGACGCCGCTCGGCCCGCGCGCGATCGCCGCCGGCGCAGCGCGCGACATCGTGGATGGGATTTCTATTCACTGGGGCGAAGAAGACGAGCCTGAACACGATGAAAGCTATCGCAGGATCGCCGCCTGGATCCGGGGCGAGGCCGCGCCATCCCCCGCGGTTCAACGAATTGCGCGGGGACGTCCCCATCGCACGGCCGGAGTTTTGCGATGGATCGGCGAACACGGCCTTCCCCTCGGCCGCTCTCCTGCCGCCGCTCTGCCGGAGGGGGCGCGCTATCTCAACGTCAGTCAATTCCCGCTCTGGATCGCGCGCTATTTCTCCTGGCTGAAGGAGCGCCCAGATGTCAAAGCCGTTTTCTTCATTCACGATTTGCTGCCGATCGAGACCCCTGAGTATTTCCGTAAGGCCGAGTACGAACGGCATGCACGCCGGCTGATCAATCTGGCGGGTTTCGGCGCGGGAGCGATCGTGACGACGGAGGTCGTAAAAGCCGCGCTACAGCGCCATTTGGCGCCACTTGGCCGCGCCGGCTTGCCGATTCTTGTCGCGCCGGCTCCCGTCGCGCCGGTCTTTCGGCGGCGCGACCCGGTCGACCCAGCATTGGCGGACTATCCTTATTTCGTGACCTGCGGCACAATCGAGCCGCGCAAGAACCATCTCATGCTTTTGCAGGTGTGGCGGGAACTCGTGCGCCGCGACGGCGCCGCGGCGCCAAAACTTGCCTTGATCGGCGGCCGGGGGTGGGAGAATGAAAATGCCATCGATCTGCTCCAACGCTGCCCGTCAATCAGCGGCCACGTCATCGAGGTCGCGGGCCTATCGACGCCGGGCCTGAAGCGGTTGCTTGACGGCGCCCGCGCGTTGCTCATGCCTTCCTTCGCTGAAGGATACGGACTGCCGGTCGCCGAAGCCTTGGCGGCTGGCGTGCCGGTGATCGCCTCGGATATCCCGGTGTTCCGGGAAAGCGGCGGCGGCCGCATCATCGCGGTGAGTCCGATCGACGGCGAAGGTTGGCTCGAAACGATTCGCGCCTTGGCCCGTTCCAATCGCCCGGAACGCCAGACGATCGGGGCCGAAATCGAAGGGCATGAAGCAACGGCGGGATCGAACTATTTCGGCGAAGTTAGCGGCTTTCTAGAAACCCTATAAGAGCGGCCTATTGCCCATTGCCGCCGGCCGGCCGGGCGATGCATCCTCGCGCCGCAGTTTCCGCGCCACGTGGAAAACGTTGACGGCGAAGAGACAGACGAAAACGATTCCGGCGCCGCAAAGCACGAGATCGTAGGGCGAGAATGTCTCGCGTCCGATCGCAATCCTCAAATCGCCCGCGAAATACATCCAGCAATTGATGCCGATCAAGCCGACGCGAAGCTCCGTCGGTCCCAGGGCAAGAAACGATAATTGAAACCTTTGCGAGACTTGGTTGTACAGGAACACATACATGCAAAGCATGAAATAGCCAAGCAGCGCAAACAAAGCCACGTCCAAACGGATATAGGCGGAAAGCCCGGCGCCGGTCATGATCGCCAAGTTGCACAGCGCATCGACGGAATGATCGAGAAAATAGCCGTAGCGCGGGCGATCTATCCGGCGGTAACGGGCGAGGCTTCCGTCGAGCGAATCGCCGAACCAGTGGATGACGATGCCGAGCGTCGCCAGCCAGAAAAACGCCGGATGCAAGTGGGTCGCCGCATAGCCGCCGAACACCAGCGCGGCGCCGCCGGCGCCAAATCCGGTGAGCCGGTCCGGGGTGACGGCGCCCGGCATATGCAGGCAAAGCCAGTCGAGGAAATCGCGTTCGCGGCGGGCAAGAATATTTTCTTGAACGCGCGACACCCCTGGTGGCTGCCGTGGCGCCGGTTGGGCTTCTTGAACGAGAGCGACGTGTTGCACCAAAAGCTCCCCCGCATTACGAATTATCAATTACGGTGCACGAACATATTCATCGAACATTTACCTTGTGACAATCCAATAAGATCGCAGGCGAATGTGGCAAAAAAACGCAACCTATGCGGCAGTTGGCGCGGATTCGGGTTGGACCTGTTCCAACTCTTTGATTTCGCGCCATTCCTTTTCCACCAAATGATTGCATTTCCTAGGATAGCACTTTACCCGATTCCGGGGTGAATCTATCAGGTTCTTGCCCCAAGCGCTTGCGATTGCGGGTTCGAATTTTCTCTAACCCAGCGGAAAAGCAAAAAACTCGAGAAACGCGCCATGCGGCGAAGCTGGCCAAAGAATCCGCCAAGCATAGCTTGGTGGAATGGCCACTGAAATGCGCCGCCCGCGACCAATGACATTATCATTTTATGACTGTAGACGCGACTATCCCGGTGTAGGCCGGCGTCGTAATCAAGCTGACTATTTCCATGACTTTCCGCAGACTGGCGATCGGGGCGTTGGACACATAAAGCAAGTCCCTGTTGAGGATTTGGAAACTTTGAGCGACGAACAGACTGTTCGTCTCGCGCAGGTTAAGCCGATAGACAATCGGCGTCGAATAGCCATGCTGGATCAGTGGACTATCTGGCCTCAGCGCGCGCGCGACGGCTTCCGGCTCATAGCGGAAAACGAAGACCCCCGCCGGATCGGACTGGGCATCGAGAAGCCCGCCCGCCTTGGCTAAGGCCTGCGACAGGTTGATGCCTTCGGCATCGAACGGGATTTCCGCGTTGCGGCCCGTCGCGCCATAAGCGATGAAAGTTTGCGGATCCCGGATCAAAGTCAAAACGTCGTTCGCGCGCAGGTAGATATTTTCTCTTGGGTCGGCGGTCACCCGGGTCATCGCGACGCGCTCGGTCACCTCTCCCCTCGACAGCTGGACGTAGGTTTCGTTGACCGGCGCGCGAATTCCGCCGGCCGCCGCGATGATCTCCATCACGCGATCGCCTTTGACGCTCAACGGCACCCGGGCGCCAGTGGCGACTTCGCCGGTGACCGTGACGGTATTGCTGACTGAGTGGACGACATTGACCAAGACTTGCGGCTGGATGGCTTTGCCTTGGAGTGAATGTTCGACGATGGTCTGCACGGCTCTGGTCGTGCGCCCGGCGACGGGGATACGGCCGGCATAGGGAACGGTGATCGCGCCGTCCCGTCCAACGACCTGATCGGGGATCGTCGCGCTTTTCGAGCCGGTACTGAACCGGTCGGCGACGAGAGGTGCCGAAAAGAGGCCGCCCGCGCCCGCTTCCCAAATTGTCACCGCGACCGTGTCGCCAATGCCGATGCGAGGTTCGACCGACGGCCGGTAGTCGCCAAAGTGGGCAAGAAAGCTGTCCGGCCCGCGATGCCGCAATATTTCAACGACATAGGGATCTATATCGACGAGTTCATAGCTCGGCGCGGCCCCCGTGCCGGCTTCCTCGGCAACGTCGCCCGCGCTCGGCCCGCTCCCTGAAATGCCCGAACACCCCGCAAACACGAGGCACGCCCCGCCGGCCAATAGGATGCGCGCGATATTTAGAAATATTCCCGGCATTCACAACCTGTTCCGCTTGGAACCGATCTCCTACCATTTTCAAGGGCGTGCGGCCACGTCCGATCGTTCCCAAACGACCTTATCCGGACAATGTGTCTAAAAAGCTACAATGGTCCGGCATGCTTGAGGCATGGCGGCCGGGTCCAGGACGGCGGCGATTCGCGGCTGGCGGATGAAAGAGTCGCGATCCGGCGGCTGCCGGCCATGGTTTGAAACTCAGCTTATCCGGCTGTCAAAATTTCCTCGCCGGCTCTAAAACCTGTTGCCAAAATGCATGGCCAATGTAGCTTTCAAGCCCGAAGTCGAAGCGACGTCCCATCAATCGAGAACGGGCCCAAACCAAACGCCCGTCACAAAATGCGGCGGCAACTCTGTGAAATGCCGGTTTAGCTCAGTTGGTAGAGCAACTGATTTGTAATCAGTAGGTCGCGGGTTCGATTCCTGCAACCGGCACCAATAATATCAAAGAGTTATCGAAAAATCACCGTTTGAAATGAGATCGCTAAAACGGTTTTTCAAACGATTTTGGCTGACGGGTAGTTCCGGATATCACGGCGAAAAGTGTCGTATGAATGAGTTGCGGTAGTTCCCTGAAGAACCCGCTCTCGGGTCGGTGGCTCGCGCAAGACCCGCTTCCGCAAAGGGCGTCGATTCGGCCACCGGCCATCTGCATCTCCTGCTCGCGTCCGATCACGCAGGTTCAAATCGTGGGCACGCAACCATCTCAAATTGCGGTCCATTCTGAAGCTTTGTTTGATCCTAGGACCGCTTTCGCCCGCATCGAAAAACGGGCTCTTTCGTGCCGCAGCCTAGCAGTTGGTCGACGCACCATGATAATCCCACCATCGCTAGGCAGCGATAGGTCGTTTCGGATAGATCTCGACGCCAAGGTTGACTTCTTCAACATTTTGGAACAAAACACGAACATCGCGATTCGGGGAGAATTCAGGGAATTAGGAAAATGACTTGATGGGCTCTATCGGCTGTATGAAGTCTGGTTCGAGCGTCGGCCGACGGTGTGCCGACTTTGATGTGCCGACCTCTCAAGATTCCTTCGGTCGTGCGCCTAAGAAGAGTCGGAGCGAGATATGTTTGAGCTAGCGATTTTGACGACAGCGGCGACAACGACGGCAGCCGTCACCCCTGTGGCTTTGAGCGCCGCTGAATGGGAGCCAAAAGACTATGTCGGGCTGATCTCGGCTATCACAGCGGTCGTGGCACTCGTTGTAAGCTATTTTGTCAGCGCTCGTACGCTGAAGGCTTCTTTGGCCAATACGGAAGCGAGCATTTGGCAAAAGGCAAATGAAACGGAGGAAAAGGCGATTCAGGAACAACTGGACAGCTTTTTTGGCCCATTCTTACAAATGTCCGAAGTGAATCGCCTGCTATCACGCGATCTCAGGAATCGTCAGCCGGATTCCGCAACGTTCTTACTCCTCGAAAAGCTCTTCGATCGCGAATGGTTAAAGAATATCTCAAAAGAAGAACAGGCCATCGTCGGAGAGATCGCTGCTAACGCGAAAACTCTCCGCGAATTCATCGCCACTAACGCGAAGATGGTGAATCTAAAAATTCAACCATATCTTTCGCGTGTCTCTGCACACTACCGAATTTTGGAACTCGCCTATGAGGGGAGGCTCGGCGAGGAGGGCAAGCCTTTCGTCGATAGATATGTGTTCCCACGGCAAATTGATGACGTATTGGCCCTAGAAATATCGCGGCTTGAGAGACGCCGAGAAAGTCTTCGTTCGCAACCCGCGAAGCCGGCACCGCCGAATGAAGAACTTGTCATTCCCGATCAGCTCCGTTTGAAGGAATGGGTGAATCCACCTCGGGAGTCGCGACCGGAATTGAATGTTCCTGTGTCTTGAGAGCTGCCAACGGCGGTATGATACTCGAATGGACTCGCACGTTTTCGATTGGTCCATCACGACGGGTTGGGATTAATCCGCGTTTCGGACGCGAAATTGCGGCACCTGCGCCTTCCGTCGGGCTTCTACGTAAGATAGGATTCAGATGTCCGATTTCATCTACCTCGACAATCAGGCCACGACGCCCACGGATCCGCGCGTCAGGGACGCCATGCTTCCGTTCCTAGAGGCAGGGGCGGTGGGTAATCCTCACTCGGAGCACGTTGCTGGACGGCGAGCGGCCGCGGCGGTGGAATATGCAAGGGCGCAAGTTGCCGATTTGATCGGCGCTCGGCCGGCAGAAATCGTGTTCACCTCCGGCGCGACCGAGGCGAATAACCTTGCGCTGCAAGGAATTGCGCGTTCTCCCAATCGTCGCGGCGATCACTTTCTGACCTGCGCGACGGAACACAGGTGCGTCCTGGAAACAATGGCCTTTCTGGAGCGAAGCGGCTTTCGCGTTGAGATTCTTCCAGTCGACTCGAACGGTGCCGTTGACACTGCTGCGCTCGCGGCAGCAATCACAAGAGAGACCGCGCTCGTCTCCATCATGACCGCCAACAACGAAATCGGTGTACTCCAGCCGATCAGCGATATTGCCGCGATATGTCAATCATACGGCGTCGCGTTCCACACCGATGCCGCACAGGCGGCGGGGAATATCTCGCTCGATGTCAAATCTCTCGGCGTCGATTTGATGAGCCTATCTGGCCACAAGCTCTACGCTCCGATCGGCGTGGGTGCCCTATATATCTCCGAAGAGAGTTCGGTCGCGCCGGAGCCGTTGTTTTGGGGAGGAGGTCAGGAGCGCGGCTTGCGACCGGGAACGATTGCTCCCCATCTCTGCGTCGCGTTCGGCGCGGCAAGCGCGATCGCAATCGCCGAACTCGAAGAGAACGCGCGAGCCGCGGCCGCACTCCGCGACCTATTCCTAAGCATCGTATCAGCCCGATGCCCGAACGTTCGGGTGAATGGCGATCGAAGTCTACGTCTTCCGGGCAATCTCAGCCTTACATTTCCGGGGGGTGACGCCGACCGACTCGTCGCGGCCTTGCAGCCCGATATCGCGCTCTCGACGAATGCCGCTTGCAGCGCGGGTGTATTGCGGCCGTCCCATGTGCTGTTGGCCTTAGGACTGAGCGAATCGGACGCCGCGAGCACGCTCCGTGTGAGCTTCGGCAGGTTCAATAACCGCGCAGAGGTCGAGATCGCGGCCGAGCGTCTCGCTGATGTAGTGACGCGAACCCGTGAGGTATCGTTGGAGATTGCCGCGGCGTAGCGGTCCATTCGATAACCGGAATGTTGGCCCGCGCCGATTTCGCCTTGCTACTGGACGTGTCGTCCAGTAGCATCGTCTCATGTTGCGAGGACCGATCACAGCGAACGAGTTCAAGGGACAGTTCTCGGGTCACGAGACCTTCCCTTTAAGGGGCCAACGGTGACTGAGCCAGACCCGCGGCGAGCCCCGTCCGCACCAGCGGTCGGGGCCTTTCCCGTCCAAGCGCGAGCCACGCCACTTCGCTACCGCCGATCCGCTTTTCGAATTTGCGGGGCTTTCCGTGCGTAGGCGATTTCGTCGTAGCTTTTTCCACCGATCCGGATTTCCGGCTTGGGAGCATGCCGGTGCAACAGGTTGCCAGTTGCACGAATACCTAGGCTCAGGACCCATTAATTTCCTTGCATAGAAAGCGAACGGCTGATTCATTGGCAGCGTGGGGAGGCGCTGCCATGGGTGATTTGATTTTGCTCTCAGAGGCGCAGATGCACCGGATCGAGCCGTATTTTCCGCTGTCGCACGGAGTGCCAAGAGTAGATGACCGGCGGGTGATCAGCGGGATCGTTTTTGTAATCCGCAACGGCTTGCGCTGGCGTGATGCACCGCGTGAATACGGGCCGCACAAGACGATCTACAACCGGTTCGTGCGATGGAGCAGACTCGGCGTGTTCAACAAGATTTTTGCTGAGCTTGCGCGCAAGGCGGGCAAATCCGGCCGGCTGATGATCGACGCCACCCATCTGAAGGCCCATCGGACTGCGGCCAGTCTGCTCAAAAAGGGGCTGTTCCCCGACGTATCGGGCGTACCAAAGGCGGCTTGAACTCGAAACTGCACGCCGTATGCGATGGCCAGGGACGACCCCTGATCATGCTGCTCAGCGAGGGCCAGATGAGCGATTACAAAGGCGCGGCTTTGATGCTTGATGCCCTGCCGCGGGCCAAGGCGATGCTCGGTGACAAGGGCTATGACTCAGACTGGTTCCGCAATGCCCTGATCAAACGCGGCATTGTCCCCTGCATCCCCTCAAAAGCCAACCGCAAAATACCAATCGCCCACGATCAGACGCTTTATCGCCAGCGCCATAAAATCGAAAATATGTTCGGTAAGCTCAAGGACTGGCGCCGCATCCACACCCGCTATGATCGATGCGCGCACACCTTCTTCTCAGCAATCTGCATCGCGGCTACAATCATCTTCTGGATCAATGAGTCCTGACCCTAGTTTACTAGGTGGCAATATATTGGGTATCACGGCGACCTCCCCGCATGAGATTGCGAGAGAGAGTCGCCAAGAATCTGCGCATGCTGCGACACGCCAAAGGCCTGTCGCAGGAGGAGCTCGCTGACCGTGCCACTATCAATCGCAATGTCGGGATGCTGGAACGGGAGGAACATGCCGCCACGAT
>JRHI01000718.1_pt1 | contig 33768 bp, 30 predicted proteins | sample 215371 | NCBI WGS metagenome assembly JRHI01 (sample SAMN02929681, study PRJNA255918) | sediment metagenome | biome: cave system; feature: Ice Cave; material: Sediment; isolation source: sediment from deep within a dark volcanic ice cave with no known source of... ...
CTGGATCCCGCCCGGCTGCAGGCGAACATCAAGCTCGCCTGTTGGATCACGAAGCGCGCCTCGACGCTCCTGGACTCTGCGATCCCAACCGAGCGCGTCCGCCTCGGCAGCCATGCGGCGGGCCAGGTGACTGACTCCGGTGATCACCTGCTCCGCCGCTTCGCGGACACGATCTTCGTCCGGCCGCAGGACAAGTTGAAGCTCTACTGGCTGTTCCAACGCTCCGCCTGGCAGCCGGCAAGGAGGGCAGCCTGATGTACCGACGCATCAATCCCGACAGCCCACGCGATCTGCCGATGCGGATGCTCTTCCAGCCCGCGGGCGAAGACGGCCTGTTTCACCGAGCCTGCGAGGCCGACTCCTTCCGCGGTCTGGTCGCCGCAATCCTCGACGATCCGAACTACGAGACGGCGGACGCCGAAACCCGGCTGGTGAACCGCCTTCGGATCGCTGAAGACGTCCGGCTGATCGCCGAACTCGATGACCGGCACCTAGAGGTCGCCGACCGCGACGCTGAGGGCACCATCAACATCGCCTCCGACGAGCCCTTCATCAAGTCACTGCACCGCCTCGGCGTCGTCTCTCTCCCGACCGGCACGATCGGCGGACCTGAGCACGAGTGAACGGTCGCCGCGAGTTGTGGCGGAATCGTCCGATCGCGGATGTCCACGTCACTCCGAAGATGATCAACCGAACCCTTGAGGTCTGGGGACCGCTCGTAGGCCGTGACCTCTCACGCGAAGAGGCGCGAGACATCATCGTGGACATGACCGTCTTTTTCAGCTACCTCCTGAAGTGGGACGAGGTTGCCCGGAAGTCCTCCAGGCGGTCCGGCAAGCGACGAGACCGAGCGGTCGGGAGTCAGGCCGCGTAACTCGTCGACGAAGGCGATTACGATCAGTTCAGACCAATGTTCAACCAGCACAATCAGCCCGCCTCAATGTCGTCGCCGCCGGACGTCCGCCGGAAGGCGGTGCTCTATGCGCGGGTCTCCAGTGCGGAGCAGGAGCGTGAGGGCTTCTCGATTCCGGCCCAGCAGAGGTTGCTTCGCGAATATGCCGTGAAGAACGACTTTGTCGTCGTTCAGGAGTTCGTGGACGTGGAGACGGCGAAGCAAGCCGGGCGTACCAACTTCAACAAGATGCTGGCGTTCCTGGCCGAGATGCCGTCCGTCATTGCAGTCCTCGTCGAGAAGACCGACCGCCTGTACCGCAACTTCCGCGACTACGTGACAATCGACGACCTCGATCTGGAGATCCACCTGGTCAAGGAAGGTGAGGTGATGAGCCGCGACAGTCGCTCTCACCAGAAGTTCATCCACGGCATCAAAGTGCTCATGGCGAAGAACTACATCGACAATCTCTCGGAGGAGACTCGCAAGGGGATGGCTGAGAAGGCCGAAACCGGCGTCTTCCCGCACCGGGCTCCAGTGGGATACAAGAACGACACCACCACCCGGACGATCGTGCCGGATCCCGAACGGGCCCCATATGTCCGCCAGCTATTCGAGTGGTATGCGAGCGGCCGCTACAGCGTGGAGGATCTCCACCAGCGCTGTGTCCGTGACGGCTTCAAAGTCGCTGGGACGAAGGCGGACACGATTCCTCGGAGCAAGGTCGAGTACCTACTGAAGAATCCGTTCTACACCGGCCAGTTCCGTTGGAAGCAGCAACTCTATGCCGGGACTCATGAGCCGATCGTCAGTCGCGAACTCTTCGACAGAGTCCAAGTAGAGTTCGCGTCCCACGGCCGCGATCGCGGCAAGTACCGTCTTCATGAATTCGCATTCGGCGGCCTCATCGCTTGCGGCGAATGTGGATACACGCTGACCGCCCAGCGCCAGAAGGGTCGGTACGTCTACTACAAGTGCACCAACTATGGGAGAAACTGTAGTCAGGGCTACTACCGCGAGGAAGTCCTAGTGGAGCAGTTCGAGCAGTTCGTGCGGGGAGTCCAGATGCGCCCAGCAGTCGTCAACTGGGCGAACGAGGTCTTGAAGCAGTCCTTAGGGGAAGAGACCGACTTCCACAACTCTGCCGTCGCCAGGCTCAACGCGGAGCTCGACAAGATCAAGGGCCGGATGAACCGGGCCTACCTGGACAAGCTCGACGGCAAGATCGACGGCCAATTCTGGGCCGAGTGCTCCGCCCAGTGGCAGGCGGAGAAGGCTCGGATCATCGATAAGCTCGAGCGTCACCGCCAGGGGGACAGCTCCTACCTGGAAGAGGGTGCCCGCCTGATCGATGTGGCGAGCCGAGCCTTGGAGCTCTACAACCGCTTCGGGTTGGTTGAGCGCCGAGGATTCCTGGCCTCGATCCTCAAGGAGATCAAGGTCAAGGACGGCCGGCTGACCGCCGAGTACCGACCAGCCTTCCAGGTTCTGGCCAGGATGGCAGCGGAGACGGGATCGCCCCCTGCCCTGAATGGCCGCGCGAGGAGGAGTTCAAAACTAGCGGTATGGGGTGGCTGATGGGGTTTGAACCCACGACCCCCAGGGCCACAACCTGGTGCTCTGCCACTGAGCTACAGCCACCGTGAGAGGGCGAATTGTACCCTGCGTACAATCTCAGGCATGGCCACGGCCAACCAGATCAGGTTCGATTCGCTGCTCTCCAAGGGAGACCTCGTCGAGAGCTCCTCGGAGATGACACCCGAATACCTGAAGGAGCTCAAGCACACGCTCACCGTCAGCGGTGACACCGAGCTGATCTCAGCCCCGGCCTATTACCGGGCCGCCAGACGGGCGCCGAGCGTCAATGCCTTCATGACCGGCATCGCGATCATCCAGGATGAGCTGGCGCACGCGCATATCGCGTACCACTTGCTAGAGGAACTCGGCGATGACGAGCAGACCCTGATCTTCGAGCGCGATCCCAAAGCCTTCCGCTACCCCTATGCCTTCGACGTTCCGCTCGACTCCTGGACCGAGCTGGTGATCGCCAACGCGTTCTACGACCAGGCAGGTTTCTGCCTGCTCGGCGACATCCATGACGCGTGCTCCTATGGCCCCTGGAAGCGTGGCCTCGTCAAGGTCATGGCGGAGGAGAACTTCCACCTGCGCAATGGCCAGAGCTGGATGAAGAAGATCGCCAAGGCCGGCGGTGAGGCACGCGACGACCTGCAGCGAAACGTGGACTGGATGTTTCCGCTGACCGTCGAATGGTTCGGGTTGCCCGACACCCTCAAGATGCATCACACGCAGATCGAGTTCCGCCTGAAAGCGAAGACCAACGACCAGCTGCGGCAGTGGTGGCTCTCACTGGTGGTGCCATTCGCGGAGTCCATCGGCGTCAAGGTCCCCGCTCACCGCGAGGGCGACGCGTATGTGCTCGACTACCCGTTTCCCTGCACCTTCGATGCAGAGGAGAAGCGCTGGGATTTCAATGATCCGTGCAGCTGGGATGACGTCCTCGTCCGCTGGCGGGCCCGCGGTCCGCGCAATGCCGAGATGGTCGCCGAGTTCCAGGAGTCCTACCACAAGCTTCGCAAATCCCGGCAGGGGTGACGACGCTCGAAGGGCGCTGCTGGGCTGCCCTGGCTGAGATCCAGGATCCTGAGATGCCAGTCGGCATCGTCGATCTCGGCCTGATTTACGGAATCACTGTTACCGGCGGGTCCGTTAGCGTCGACCTGACGTTCACGGCAATGGGCTGCCCGGCCACCGATTTCATCCTCGATGACGTACGGGAGAGGCTGCTCGCCGAGCCCGGCGTGGACGCCGTCGAGATCCGGGTCGTGTGGGACCCGCCCTGGAGCAGCGAGCGGCTGACCGAGGCCGGCCGCGACGCCCTTGAAATGTGGGGCTTGGCCGTATGACCATGACGCGCATCCACCGCCGGGTCCGGGAGTACGAGGTCTTCGCCCGCAAGGCGAGGATCGACGCTCTTCGTCACGTCGGCCGGGTCGTGGCCCCCGATGACGACATCGCCCAGTCCTACGCGCGGGCGACCTATGACGAGGAGCGCTGGGTCGAGATGATCATCGTGCCGCGAGAGGACGTCATCACCGTGCTGGCGCCGGGCGAGGAATGACCGGCCCCGACGGCGTCGCTCTTCTCGTCCTCTCCCTCGCCGATTGCAAACAGCTGCTCGGGCTTCGCTACGCGGAGTGGTGCAGCGCGACCCCGACTCTCGAGGCGGACATCGCTGCCGCCGCCATGGGCCTCGACGACCTCGGCCACTCCCGTGTCCTGGCGGGCTGTCTGCCCGAGCTGGGGATTGACCCGCGCGGGCCGGAACGCGAAACCGATCCCGCCGCCTATCTCAACGTGGCTTTCTTCGACGAGCCCTGGACCGACTGGTCGCAGTTTGTCGCCGCCAATGCGATCTTGGACACCGCCTTCACCCTCGTCATCGAGTCCCTCGTGGAGGGCGAGGTCGAGGTTCTCCGGACCCGGCTGCGCAAGATGCTGAATGAGGAGCGGTATCACTTCCTGCATGGCCGCAGCTGGCTGCGCGAGATCGGGCCCTGTCCCGCCGTCGAGCGCGCCTGGGAGGAGGCCTTCGAGTGGTTCGGCCCGGAGGGCGAGCCACTCCGGCGAAAGCTTGCCGAGCGCCTCGAACAGCCGCAACCCAGCATCAATATCGACTGGACCCGGTGGGATGCGCGCCGGCGCCGGATTCGCACCGGTGCCATCGACGAGAGGACCTTCGATATGCTGCGCGGCCTGGAGGAGAGGCGCTTCGGCGTCGTCAGTGGCAGCACCGAAAAGCAGCTCTGAGCTACCCCGAACGCCCCCTCRCTGTCCTTTCTGCGCCAGTCGCGCGGGCGAGGTGATCTCGCTTTTCGGCACCCAGGCGATGACTCTCCAATATCGATGCGGTCGGTGCGGATCGCTCTTCGAGGCGATCAAGTACGACCGCCCTGATCCTGACCCGGTCCCTTCTGATCGGCACCAGGATCCACCAACCGGCGGCGCCTGACAACCGCCAGCGGGATCCCCGCCAGCACCACGATCACGATCACCAGCGCAACCAGCACCGGCAGCGTCTGACCGCCGCCGATGCGCGGAGCGCTCGAAACCTGGCCACTCGTATTCGCGCTGCTGAAGCCGGCGGCATAGAGGCCGGTGCTAGAAATCTGCGCCAGGACGTCGGTGCAACCGCTGGCGGCGGTGCTCGAGGTGGCCGGCAGCGGCTGCCACGGCCCTCCGTCACGGCTCACGTAGATCGCACCCGGGGCGGGCAGCAGGGTCGAATAGAGGAGCCGGAGATTGGCGGGCTTGACCAGGGCCGAGGAGGCGGTTATCTCGTAGACATTGGTGACCAAGGTCAAACCGACCGGCTTGGGAAAGTCCCGCCGCGGCTTGATGTCGATGGTCACTCGAGCAGAGCCATCGCCCGGCGGGGCAAAGGCGCCCGGCGCGAAGCTGAGTTGAGCCTGGGGGTTAGGATCGGCGGTGGCGACATAGCCGGGGTTGACAACCCCATTCAGGACCTTGACCTCGCCGTGCCCCGCGGCCGGCTGGTGGTTGGTGCCCGCTCGCGGCGGCGGCGATACGAATCGGTAGTCGATCGGCGGGCAGAAGCCTTCAAAGAAGCCAGGCGGGGTCAGGAACGCCACCGCCGAGTAGAAGGCGGCGGCCAGGGCGAGCAGCGCCAGCGCAAGGCGGCCGCGGGTCACAGCGCTAGGTCGGCCAGGGAGTGACCGATGATCGGTCCCACCAGGTCACGCGCCGCCCACCGCCAGAGGCCCAGGAGGATTCCCACCGCAAGCACCACGAGCACGAACTTGGGGGGATGCGACAGCAGGTGCCCCGCCGCGAACAGCAACGAGCTCCCGACGACGGCCGCCACGGGCCCCCAGACCGCCTCCAGGGCCCCGAAGAGGGCACCCCGGAAGGCGAGCTCCTCCCCAAGGGAAATTGCGATTGCGGACAGCGCCAATGGCGGCGGGAGCAGCGGCGCTCCCTGCCAGCGAACAGCCGCCGGCAGGAGGAGCACACCGGCCAGCGCCAGCCCGCCGAGGATTCGCAGCGCCAGCTGAGAGCGGCCCAGGCCGAGGGCGGCGGGACGCCACCCGAGGGCGACCAGGCTCAGGGCGAGCCCGCCGACCGCGATGGTGGGCACGGGTCCCGCGCTTCGCTCGACGAGGGCTCTGACCCACTCGAGCGAGACGGCGGCGACGGCGATGGCGGCCAGGCGAGCCATGGCCGAATGCTATCCGGCGGCTGCCTCGACCTCGCCCTGGCGGCTGGTGACGATGGGTACGAAGAGCTTGACCAGCTCAGGATCCCACTGGCTGCCGGCGCCGGCTTTGAGAGCCCCCACCGCGTCGTTGTGGCTGAGGCCCCGGCGGTACGGCCGGTCGCTGGTCAGGGCGTCGTAGGCATCGGCGATGGCCACGATCCGGGCCGACAGCGGGATCGCCTCACCGACCAGGCGATCCGGGTAACCGGTGCCGTCCATCCGCTCGTGATGGTTGCGGATGATCGGCAGCACGTCATGGGCGGTCCGCAGGGGTCGCGCGATCTCCTCGCCGATCACCACGTGGGTTCGCATGATCTCCGCTTCGCCGCTCGTCAGTGGGCCCGGCTTGAGCAGGACCGAATCGGGAAGCGCGATCTTACCGATGTCGTGGATGACGCCGCCCCAGGCGAGGTCCTCGAGTAAGGACCCGGTCAGTCCGGCCGCGACCCCCAGCAGGCGGGCATTGAAGCCGACTCGCTCGGTGTGGGAGAGGTTGAAGCTCTCCTTCGCCTCGACCGCTCGGGCCAACGCGAAGATCGTCCGCTGGGCGTCGTCGAGGGACTCGTAGAGGGCCCTGACCCTCAGCAGCGAGCGGACGCGGGCGACCAGTTCAACCCGCTCCAGGGGCTTGACGATGAAGTCGTCGGCACCGACTTCCAGTCCCCTTACCCGGTCGGCGATCTGCCCCAGCGCGGTGACCATGACAACGGGCAGGAGCCGGCCCTGGGGGGTCGCCTTCAGCCGCTGGCAGACCTCGTAGCCGTCCATCCCCGGCATCATCACGTCGAGGAGCACCAGGTCGGGCGTCTGGCGGCTGATGATGTCCAGCGCCTCTGGGCCGCTGCGGGCGGTGACGACGCGGCAGTCGACCTCGAGCAGGCAGGCCTCGACCAGCTCGAGATTGAGCGGATGATCGTCCACCACGAGAACGGTGGGCTGGCGCCGGCCGAGGTCAGGCACTGATCAGCACTCCTGGATGGAGGGCCACGGCAGCCGAGAGGATGGGCACCGAGCCGGTTCGGGGATGATCCTTGAGGGCTTCGCGCAGCCAACCCTCGTCGCTTTCCGACACCGAGCTGCCGATGATGATCCCGGAGAGCCTCCGCCGGCGCGCTATCTGGGCGGCCTCCCGCGGCGTGCCGGTAGCCATCACGCGGTAGGCGCCGTTGTCGAGCCTGGTGAGCAGGTCGGGGTCGGCCACAGAACCCTGGACGACGAGCAGGAGGGGCCGGGCGTCCGCGACGTCGGCCGGCCGCACGCGGGGCAGACAGATGGTGAATTGACTGCCGGCTCCCATCACGCTCTCGACGCGAATCGTCCCGCGCATGAGCTCAAGCAGCCGCCGGCTGAGGGACAGACCGAGGCCGGTGCCCTCGGCGCTCACGCCGCCCGGCCGCTCGACCTGGGTGAACTCCTCGAAGATCCGTTCCTGCTCTCTCCTGGGTATGCCGGGTCCGGTGTCGGCGACAGTGATCTCCGCCAGGCGGCCGGCCCGGGTCGCCGCGATCCGCACAATGCCCCCGGGGGGGGTGAACTTGACGGCGTTCGACAGGAGGTTGAGGAGAACCTGGAGGAAGCGGCGCCGGTCGGCGCGAACCCAGATGGCGGGACCCGGGTCTCTGATCAGATCCAGCGGTTTGGCGTCCGCCATGGGGCGGAGCTGGTTCAGGGCCTCGTCGATCATCGGCCCCACCTCGATCGGCTCCAGCTCGACCTCCATCTGGCCGGCGGCGACCTTGCTCAGGTCCAGCACGTCGTTGATCAGGGCCAGAAGATGGCGCCCGCTGGATTCGATGTGGCCGACGTACCTGCCCTGCCGCTCGTTCAGGTCTCCCGTGCCGGGGCTGGTGAGCAGCTGTGAAAAGCCGAGGATGGAGTTGAGCGGCGTGCGGAGCTCGTGGCTCATCGCCGCCACGAACCTCGACTTCGCCTCGGATTCCTGACGCATCGTCTCTGCCTGGACCCGCTCCGAAAGGTCCCGGATTGACGCCGAGAGCATGGTTCGCCCTTCCTGCTGGAAGAAGGCCATTGAGAGCTCGATCGGAAACTGACTGCCGTCAGCCTTCATGCCGATCGTCTCGAGACGGCGCCGGGGCAGCTTATCCGGCACCGTGCCGAACGCCGCCAGCGCCTGGTCGTGCTTTGCCCGCAGGGCAGGGGGAATGATGAGGTCCCAGAGCACCTCTCCGATGACGTCGCTGCGCCGGCGGCCGAAGGTCCGTTCGGCGGCCGGATTGAACTCGATGATGCGGCCGGCATCGTCGGCCGCGACGATGCAGTCGAGCGCCGACTGGACGATGGCGCTCTTGCGTCCCTCGCTCTCACGGAGAGCATCCTCGGCGCGGCGGCGTTCCGTGATGTCGTCGAAGATCACATAGAAGAATTCGGGCTCGCCGTCCGGCCCGCGCACTGCTGAGAGTGTGAGATCAGCGATGAATGTGTCACCGTTCGCCCGGCTCAGTTGTCGCTCGAAGCGAAGCTGGTCGCGGCGGCCGTTGACGATCTCAGTCATCTCGCCCCTGAGATCGCCCCCGCCGACCAGGGCACGCAGCGCGGAGCGGCCGCACAGGTCCTCGGAGCGATGACCGCTGAGCTCTTCGGCGCGGTGATTTACCTCGATGATGTTCAGCCGGGCGTCGAGGCGGGCAATGCCGATCGGCGCGGTCTCAAAGATCGCTCTCACGTTGCGCTCGGATGCAACCAGGTGCTGGTGGAGCCGCGCAGCCTCTAGTGAAGGAGCCAGCGTGGCGGCGAGAAGAGACAGCAGGCGCACGTCTCCCTCGTCGAAGGATCGCGTCTCATTGAAGCGGACCGCCATCGACCCCACGGTTCTGTCCTGCACCAGTAGTGGGACCGCAAGAATGCTCCTGACGCCGCCTGCCAGTGCGTTGGTGCGGGCGTGCTCCCAATTCTGGTAGTCGGAGACGGCGATCGCGCGGCTTTCGGCGAACGCTCTGCCGAGTGCCCCCGAGTCGGGCGGCTGGAGCTCTCCGATGACCATGCTCGGCTCGCTGTCGCTCAGCTTGCGCAGGGCCTTCGCGCCTTCGTCCCACCACTGGATGACGCAGCTCGAGCCGGAAAGTAGCTCACAGGCCTTTTCGCTGGCAACGGCGGCGAGCACCGCCGCTTCGAGCACCCCATGGGCGGCGATCGCCAGTTCGTGGAGCGAGCGCAGGGTCTCCGCCTGCTCCTCACGTTCCTTGGCGATGCTGGCCTGAAGGAGAGCTGGGCTGATCTGCGCGGCAACGAGGGAAACGATCTCCCTTTCACGCGGCGTCCAACGCCGAGGCTGCTTGGTCCAAACCGCGAGTACGCCGATCGGTCCCTCGCCTGACATCAGCGGGATGCAGAGGGCGGACGCCAGCCCGCGCTCGGCGGGGCCGGCGAGGTGGCTTGCCCACGCCGGGTAGTCATCGATCGCAACGATGCGCCTTTCTCGGAAGGCCAGCCCGATGGCACCGTCGGTGACATCGGTGGCGGGGTCGACCATGTCCCTGTCGACTTCATGGAGGGGACTGAGAGTGTCCATTGGACTGTTATGCCGAAGGATCACGGTGCCGTCCACATCGAGCAGGTCGCGGCAATGTTCGGATGCGATGCGGGCAAGTTCAGACGGCTCGAGGGTGCCGCTGGCGGCCACCGCCAGCTCGTGGAGAGCGCGGAAGAGCCGGGCCTGGGCCTCATGGTCAGCCGAAAGCCACGCGGCATGGAGTGCGGGAGCGATCTGGGCGGCCAGCAGAGGCAGCAGTTGTTCGTGTTCTCTCTTGAAATGGTTGAGCTCGTCAGAGCGGACCAGGAGGCCCCCGACGTTCTTGTCGAGCACCTTCAGTGGAACCCCGATGATGCTCCGCACCCCCGCCTTGACCGCCCAGGCATCGTTGTGCTTCCAGGCTGGATAGTCATTCACGACGACCAGCTGGCCGGTCGCCGCGAGCTGACCGCTGACGCCTGCGCCGGCCTCCAGCCGAAGCTTGGGGATTTCCTCGGGATGGTTATCGCTGATGACCCTGAGCTTGCCGTCCTGCTCGAACCAGACCAACGTAGCGCTCCAGCCGGCCACGAGATCGCGAGTGCGGTCGACCGTCAGCCGGGCAAGCTGGTGAAGGTCGAGCACCCCACCGGCTGCCACGGCGAGCTCGTGCAGCACACGAAAACGCTCCGCATGCAGGTCCCGTTCGCGTCCGACCCGGGCCGCTTCGATCACCGGGGCCGCCTGGGCGGCGAACATTTTGAGCAGGTCAAGGTCATTCGGCCCCCAGATATGGGTGTCAAAACGGCCAACCACCAGCGCCCCGACCGGCCGCTCACGGATCTTCAGCGGCACCGCCATCGAGCTGCGCACGCCGCGGCGTACGAGCGAGGGCAGGGCGCTCTCCCAGGCTCCGTAATCCTCGACCAGCACCGGTTCGCCAGTCAGGAAGGCCTGGCCGACGGCCCCCTCCCCCGGCTTGATCTGGCGGAAGGCGGGGTCCGGCCTGGAGAGATTGCCCGCGAGCAGGGCGAGCATCTCAGTGGCGGGGTCGTACCAATAGAGCATTGCGGCGTCGGCCTGGATGAGACTGGCGGCATGTTCGATGGTCGCCCGAGCGAATTCGTCAGTCTCGAGCCCGGCACTGGCGGCGAGGGCCAGGTTGTTCAGCGCGCTGAAGAGGCGCGACGACCCGTCGCCGGCACCGAAGTGGAGTTGGGGACTGCCCATCAAAGGCAACACGGTCTCACGCCCTATCGAATACGGCAAGGGGCAGGTGGAGACCCGGACATGACGACGACGGTGCGCCGACATTCCGGAGTCAATTCGCCCGCCGGACTGTGATCCCCGGTCAGCCCTCGGCGGGAGCCTTCACCGAAGCCTCCACCGCGGAACTCCGCACGTCGAACCCCCGCCACCAAGTGGCCCTCGCCGCTTCGAACTCAAGGCCCATTCCCGTGGGACGCGTCTCCAATCCATATCGCTCCTGGATCTTCTGCTTGGCGTCAGCCTCCTGGGTGAACCTGCCACGCAGATAGGCCCCGACCATCCGCGTCGCCCGATAGGCATGGTGCGACTCGATCACAACCCCGCCGGATCCCTGCTTGGAGATGCCAAGGAAGCCGGCGACACCGATGACGAGTGACAGGGCCCCATTAGAACTCCAGCGGGCAGGGGCCATCAGAGGCACGTCGTCCACCACGGTGCAGAGGTACGCCACAGGCACCCGGCCGAGGGAACGGCGGACCCCGGCAGGAACGCCCGGCACGCTGACGACATCGGCCGGCGAAGAGGGGACCGAGGGCAGTGCCCAGACCCGGTGGGCGCGCAGCCGGATCACGGTGCGGTTCTGAGGCCACCAATCACCGGGTATGCCGGCAAGATCACGCAGGTAGCCCCCGATGAAGCCGACGTTCTTGAGGGCATAACCCGCCAGGTTCAGGTAGAAGGAGGGGCCCTCCATCACGGCTCGCACCTGGCTGGGTATCGAAAGGGGGTCGTAGACCTCGACGTCGCCCTCCAGAAGGACGCAGTGGCGGCCGCCGTCGACGAGAAAGCTGGCTGATGGGCTTCGCCTGGCGAGAGCAACCTTCACCGCGTGGCGCGAGGTGGTCATCCAGACCGAATCACCGCCGAAGTGGAAGGCTGCGGGATTGACCAGCGGATGGGAGCCCGCGTTGAGAGCCAGCATGCCGATGCGCGCGGTCACGAGCAGAGCACGACTTTCCGGATCCAGTTCCACCTTAAATAACGTAGCGAAGGGCGGTCGAGGTCGGGGCAGACGCCTTCGGGCTAGCGCGTCTGCTCGTACTGCCAGACCGCCGCCGAGATCCTGCTAGTGAGCGCCCAGCCCTCGTCACCACCGGGCCCGTCGGTCATCACCACGATGACATATGGTCCGTTCCTGCTCCCCATCACAAGCGCCGCGTCGGCAACCAGCGGGTCGAGCTGGCCGGTCTTGTGGACGACGGTGGCGCTCGCCGGCACGCCGGCGGGAATGCCCTGCTCGAAAGCGGTGTGGGTGAGCAGCGGATATAGCCAGGACTGCGCGGCGGCCCCGCCGATCTGGCCCCGGGCCTCGGCTGCCCAGAGCTGCGCAAGGTCGTCGGACGTCGTCGTGTTGCCGTTGAAATAGGAAGAGGCGCTGGCTCCATCCGCCCGGGCGAAGGCATTGAGTGCGCCCGCCCCACCCAGGTCCCGCACGAGCATGTGGCCGGCGGTGTTGTCCGAGAAATGGGCGGCTCGATAGGCAATGTCGGCGCGCGAGAAGCAGGCGCCATCCTGGTAATCGGAGAACCAACCGTCCTCCCATTGGTCCGGCGTGTAGCAAAGCTGGTCGCGGGCTGTGACGCGACCGGCGGCGATCAGGGCTGCCTCATCCATCAGGGCGGGCAGCTTGTAGGTGCTGGCCGCGGTCATCTGGGTGGATCCGTTGAGTGACCATGTTTGGGGCACCGGCCCGCCCAGCTCCACAACGCTGACGCTCACGCGGCCGGCGCTCTGCGTCACGACCTGGTTCACCGACTGCGCCAGCACTTCGAGGTGCGGCTGGGCGGGCGGAGCGGGAGTCGGAATGAGCGGCGCGGGAGTCGGCGCGGGCGGAGCGGCCGGCGTCGCCTCCACGGCTGGTGTTGGCACCACGGTCGGTATGGGCACTGCGGTCGGCTCGGAGGTCGCGGCCGGTGTCGGGGCCGCAGCCGGCGCAGGCGTCACAGGCGGAGTCAGCGCCGCGACCACCTGCGGTGTCGTGGCGGGTGTTGGAACGGCTACCGGCGCAGGGGGCTGAACCGCAACTGATTCGGGCGCCAAGGGAGCGGCAACCGGTGTCGGGCGCGGGGTGGCCACGAGTCGTGAACTGGCGGCGACCGCCGGATCAGCGGCGGGGAGCAGTCCGGGCTCGTCGGGGTTGGCAGCCGCCGAAAGTCCCGCCGTGTGGAAGATCGCGCCACCGGCCCGCGCATCGGCCAGGGCGACGCTCACCGATGTGATGAAAACACCGGCAACGAAGAGCGAGAATCCGACTGCACGCAACATTTGCGTCAGTAACGGTCCGGAGCCTCAAGAGGCTATGCGTATTAGTGCAAGCTAAATGTAAACGGCAGCGTCATCACGCCGTCAGCATCTTCTTGACAGCAGCAACCACCCGTCCCACGGAGGGGAGCCAGGCAGTCTCCATGGAAGCCGGCGGGTAAGGGGTGTCGTATGAGGTGACGCGAACAATGGGGGAGTCGAGCGAATAAAACGCCTCCTCCTGGAGGGTGGCCACCACCTCGGCTCCGAAACCAGCCGATAGCGGTGCCTCGTGGACAACGACACAGTGACCGGTCTTGACAACCGAATCCACCATGGTCTGGATGTCCAAAGGGACCAGCGTACGAAGGTCGATCACCTCCGCGGAGATGCCCTCCTCGGCGAGCTTGGCCGCCGATTGCTCGATGACCTCCACCGCTGCGCTCCAGGCGATCAGCGTGACGTGCTCACCTGCCCGGACGAGCCGCGCTTGCCCGAACGGCACCGTATAAGCCTCGTCGGGTACCTCGCCGCGCCCCTTCCGGTAGAGCCGCTCGGGCTCGATGAAGAGGACCGGGTCGGGATCCCGGATCGCTTCGATCAGCATGCCCTTGGCGTCATACGGCGTGACCGGCATCACGATCTTGATCGCCGGCGACTGGACGAATTGGGCTTCGATCGCGTCAGGGTGGAATTCCGGGGTCTTCGTGCCCCCTCCCATCGGGGCGCGCACCGTGACCGGCAGCGGGTACCTGCCCCGTGAGCGGTACCGGTAGCGGCCGAGCTGGGCGCCCATCTGGTGAAACGCCTGGTGGGTGAAGCCCAGGAACTGGATCTCCGCGACCGGGATCAGGCCGGAGATGGCCAGGCCGATCGACGAGCCGATGATCGAGGCCTCCGCCAGGGGAGTGTCGAAGACGCGCTTACGGCCGAACTTCTCGATCATGCCATCGGTGGTCCGGAAAACGCCCCCCAGGCGGCCCACGTCGAGCCCGAGCACCATCACTCGCTCATCTCTCTCCATCTCCGTCAGGAGAGCCGCCCGGATCGCTTCGATGATGGTCAGCTGGGCCGTGATGTCACCGGCCCAGGAGCTCGCGCCGCTGCGCCGCCTGGCGTGGCGTCAGCTCCGCGAAGATATGGTCGAAGATCTGCGCCGGCTGGGGCGGGGGTGCCTGCTGGGCCTGAGCGATAGCCTCGTCGATCTCGCGGTCAACCGACTGCGAGAATTCGCGCTCGCGATCCTCGTACCAGAGCCCGCGCTCTGCCAGGTAGGCCTGTACACGCTTGATCGGATCCCGCCCCCGTGCCTCCTCGAGCTCAGCCGGGTCCTGGTAGCGACTGGGGTTGTCGGTGGTGTTGTGAAAGGACATCCGGTAGGTCACCGACTCGATCAGCGTCGGGCCCTCTCCGGAGCGGGCGCGGGCTACTGCGTCACGAGTTACCTCGTGGACGGCGAGCAGGTCGTTGCCGTCAACCAGGCGGCCCTCGAAACCGTATCCGGCGGCGCGGTCCGCGAAGTGGCGCGCCGCCGACTGGAAATGGCGAGGTGTTGAGATCGCCCACTGGTTGTTCTGGAGGAAGAACACTATCGGTGCCTTCACCACGCCCGCCAGGTTGCAGGCCTCGTGGAAGTCACCTTCCGAAGACGCACCCTCGCCGCAATAGGTGAGCACGACACCCTCCTTGCCCTGGATCTGGAGACCCCAGGCGAGGCCGACTGCGTGGGGTAGCTGGGCCGCGAGCGAAACCTGTGTCGGCAGCATGTTCAGGTCGTCGGGGATGCGCCCCGCGACCGGGTTGCCACTCAAATTGAGGATGTGCTTGCTGAGGGGGAATCCCCACATTAGGTAGGCGGGCAGCTCCCGGTATTGCGGCACCAGCCAGTCGATCCGTGGGTCAAACGCCAGCGCCGAGCCGACCACGCTGGCCTCCTGGCCGAGGACCGGGGAAAAAACCCCGAAACGGCCTTGGCGCTGAAGCACGGTGGCCTTGTTGTCGAAGGCCCGGCTCAACATCATCCAACGCAGGCCCTCGAGGATGAACTCCTCGTCGAGGGCCGGCTTGGCCCCCTTGCGCAGCTTGCCGGCGGGGTTGAGGACCTGGTACTGGCCGCTATCTGTCAAGACGGCTCGATTATCCCAGCCCGGAGCGCGCCGCCTGTTGCCGGTGGAACTAAACCGATAGGACCAACTTCCCCATCGTGCCCCGGCTCGCCAGCAGCCGGTGGGCCTGAGCCGCCTCCTCCAGGGGCAGCACCTGGCCGATCGGCGGTCGCACGGCTCCGCTTCGGATCAGGTCGAGTCCCTCGGGCACAGTCCGCGAATAGAGGTCGGGATGGCGCGCTCGCAGCGCCCCCATGCTGAATGGGAAAACCCCCACGCCGAGCACCCGCAGGTCGCCGACGCTGGGTATCTGCTGCACCTGACCGCTGGTCGACCCGATGAATACCATCCTGCCAAACGGTGCCATCACATTCACGGCCGCGGCGAAGGTCGGCCCGCCAACCATGTCCACCATCACGTCGACCGGGCCTGGCAGTGGCTCGTCGTAGCCCACCGCGGTGTCGGCGCCCAGCGCCTTGACGCGCTCTCGCTTCTCCGCTGTGCTGGCGACGCCGATCACACGGCCGGCGCCGAGCGCGCGGGCGACCTGGATCGCGGCGCTCCCCACCCCGCCGGCAGCGGCCGTGATGAGCACGGTCTCACCCTTGCCCAGCCGGGCCACGTGGCGAAGGGCGTAAAACGCGGTCAGCGCGACCAGCGGGTAGCCGCCGGCTTCGTCGAGATCCATCCCTGCCGCGTCCCAGACAAAGCGCCGGTCGGCGGCGACCACCTCCGCGTAACCGCCGGCAGGGACGATCGCGATGACCGGCCGGCCGTTGCCCAGCTCGTGGCCACTGACCTCGAGGCCGGGGACGAAGGGGGGCGGGGGCGCCTGCGCATAGGTTCCTCGCGTCGAGGCGAGGTCGGCAAAGTTGACCCCCGCCCGGTGCACCCTGATCAGCACCTCGCCCTCTCCCGCTGTCGGCTCGGTCACCTCCTGGAGCTCGAGCACCTCGGGCCCGCCGAGGCGCGTGGCGACGACCGCCCTCATCCGACGAGCAGGTGCTGCTCGACGGGCAGCCGGCGGATACGCACCCCGGTGGCGGCGGCGATCGCGTTGACAATGGCCGCCGGGCCGGGCACGGCCGGCGGTTCCCCCACCCCCCGGCTGCCGAGCGGTGCGTGCGGGGAAGGGATCTCGAGGATCCGCACCTCGATGTCGTGCACCTGGTCGACGGTCGGGATCTCGTAATCGAGGAAGCTACCGGTCCGGAGCTGGCCCGCCGGGTCATAGTGGAGTTGCTCACCGAGGGCACGGGCAATGCCCTGCAGAGCGCCACCCTGGATCTGGCCTTCGATCTCGGGAGGGTTGATCGCGCGGCCGACGTCCTGGATCGCGACGTAGCCGAGCACCTTGAACAGGCCTGTTTCCCGATCGACCTGGACGCGGGCGATATGCACGGTGAAGGCGGGTGAGTTGGTCTCTATGGTGGCGCGCCCCTGACCATAGATTGGGGGGTGCTTGCCGCTGCCCGAGGCGAGGTCGCCGATCGCCACCTTCCGGTCGGGAACCCCTTTCACCCGGACCTCGCCGTCGATCAGGTCAAGGTCGGCGGCGTCGGCCTCGAGCTGGTCGGCAGCAGCCTCCAGCAGCTGCCGCCGAGCGTCCAATGCGGCGGATTGAACCGCCGGACCGACGCTGTAGGTGATCGCGCTGCCCCCCGAGACGGGCGAAACCGGCGCGCTGCCGGTGTCGGCCAGCTCGACCTGGATCCGCTCCACGGGCACGCCCAGGCTCTCCGCTGCGATCAGCGCGAGGCCGGTGCCGGAGCCACTGATGTCGACCGAGCCCACCTGCAGGGTGACCGTCCCATCAGACTCCACCCGGCAATTGGCCGCAGCGGGACCGAAGGCGCCACCCCACCCGCCGGCCGCGACGCCGATACCTTCACCAGCCTGAGCCGGGCGGGTGTAGAGCGGGTGCTGGCGGGCCGCCTCCAGGCATTCGACAAAGCCGACCCGCGGCCAGTTGGTGCCGTCGACCTTGGGATCACCCTCCCGACTGGCGTTGCGGAGCCGGAATTCGATCGGGTCGATACCCAGCTTTCCAGCCAGCTCGTCGATGGCCGACTCCAGGGCGTGGTAGGCCTGGGTGCCGCCGGGCGCCCGGTAGGCGTCGGAGGGAGTCTTGTTGGTCGCCACCTCCAGGTTCTCGATCAGGTAGGCGGGCAGCCGGTAGGGGCCGCCGAGATGGCCGGCGGCGAGCCCGCCATGCCAGCCCGAGGCGGCGCCGTTATCCCATATCATCCGCGCCTTGAGCCCTGTGAGCAGGCCATCCCGGTTCGCCCCGAGCTTGACTTCAAAGATCGAGGCGGGGGCCGGGCGGCCGACCTGGAACTCCTCACTGCGGGTCAGCGCCAGCGCGACCGGCCGGCCTGAGCGGCGGGCGACCAGCGTCACCAGCGGCTCGAGCAGCACCACCTTGCCGCCGAAGCCCCCACCGACGGGCATTGAGTGAACGCGGACCCTGGCGAGGGGAACCTTGAGCAACTGCGCAACGTGATCTCGGACAAAGCTGATTCCCTGGGTCGGGGTCCAAATCTCAACCTCGCCGGCGTGCGCCTGGGCAACCGCCACGTGGGGCTCGATGAACCCCTGGTGCGCGCTCGGCATGTGATAGGTGGCCTCGACGACGACATCGGATTGAGCCAGCGCCGCGTCGACATCCCCGCGCCGGTTCTGCGCCGACGAGCTCACGTTGCGCGGCCGGTTGGCAGTCTCCGGTTGTTCGGCTCCGCCGCCGCCGTGCACTGAGGCGTCGTCGAAGCCCTCGGCGCGCTCGGGAAGGACGAGGGGAGATTCGGGTCGCATCGCCTCGATCGGGTCCAGCACCGCCGGCAGCTCCTCGTAATCGACCTCGACCAGCCCCGCCGCATCGAGCGCCACGGCCTCGCTCTCCGCCAGGACCACAGCCACCGGCTGGCCGACGTAAAAGACCCGGTCAGTAGCCAGCGGCTGGTCGGGCCCGGCCACGTCGACGCTCTCCAGGTCGGCCGATGTGTAGACCGAATGGACGCCCGGCACGGCACGCGCCGCGGCTGTCTCCACCGAACGGATCCGGCCGGCCGCCACCTGGCTGAGCACGAGGCGGGCATGCAGCAGGCCGGCCAGGCGCAGGTCCTGGGTGAACCGGGTGTCGCCCCGCAGCTTCTCCGGTCCCTCGAGCCGGCGAGCGCCGCCGGCGATCACTGCCACCGCAGCATCATCGCAGCCGGGGCTGCTGGCACGCCGGGCAGAAGTAGGTCAATCGCGGCGGATCCCCCTGGCTGCGCACCGCGACCCTGCCATTGCAGCGCGGACAAGCGCGTCCACCCCGGCCGTGGACGGCCATCGGCACTCGGCTGCGCAGGCCGCCCAACATAAGCCTGCGGGCCTCGCCGTAGACGCGCGCCAGGCTGTCGTCATCGAGGTCGGCCACCGCGGCCCAGGGATCAAGCCGCAGGCGCCACATCGCTTCGCACTTGTAGATGTTGCCGATCCCCGCCGCCACCCTCTGGTCGAGGAGCACGTCGCCGAGCTCGCTCCGGGCCGACGCGCGGGCGCGCTGGACCAACTGCTTGAGGTCGACCTCGGCCGCCAGGATATCGGGGCCCAGATGGCCTAGATCGAGCTCGCGTTCGCGCAGCAGTTCCACCACCGGGGCGTTGAACAGCACTGCGACCGTGTCGTCATTGCCCAGCACCAGGCGGGCCTGCCGAGGCGGTTTACGCCACACCTCACCCGGTCGATAGAGGTGCCAGCTCCCGGTCATTCGCATGTGGGTATGCAGCACAAGTCCGGTGTTGAAGTGGATCATCAGGTGCTTGCCGTTGGTCTTCACGGCGGTGACGGTGGTTCCCACCAGCACCCCGAACTGCTCGGGCTGCGCGCGCACGATTTGCCGGCCCTGGAGGCGGGGTCGGAGCGCGTTGGCCGAGCGCCAGATGGTGTCGCCCTCGGGCATGCCTTTCAGCCGGCGCCGAGGAGGACCATGCCGCGGGGGCTGCTCTTGAACCCGGCCTCGCGCAGGGAGGGTAGAAGTCCGCTTTCGTGGATCGGGGCTCCGTCGACCTTCAGGATCTCGACCCGTCCACTGCTGCCGGCGACGGCAGCCAGCGCGGCGAGATGCCCGGCGTCGACCGCGCCGAAAGTGAGCAGGGTGCGGCCACCACGCTCGAGGAAGATGCGCAGCTCGCCCGACTCCAGCACCACATGGGCGCCGGCCGCTCGCGCCGGTCGGCCCGCGCAACCTGGCCAGGGGAGCACCGCGCCATATGGATTGGCCGGGTCGGTCGCGCCGAGAGCGAAGATCCGGCCATCCGGCTCCCGCAACGCCCGCAGCCTGTCGACGGCGCCCGGCAGCGCGAATTGGGACGCACCCAGCCCGTCGACGAAGTAGCCTCGCCTGATCCGGCCGGCCTCCTCCATTGCACGCAGTACCGGGTAGACGCCCGTGAAGCCCCCCGGGGTTCCCTCGGCCAGCACCGCCTCGCGGGTGACGAGGCCGTGCCGCTGCAGCAGCACCCCGGCCAGAGCGTGCAGCCGCTCGGTTGAGGTCCCCGCCGCCCGCCGCAACTCGCTGGTCAGGGACCACCGGCCCGCCCCCCGCGGCCGTCCCAACCGGGGCAGCCGGGCCCGGCCGGCCCGCCGCCGCGCGCTCGGGCCGATGAAGCGGAGCGGCGCAAAGGTGTCATTGGTGACCTCGCCGGCCCAGACCATGTCCCAGAGGGCGTCGAGCACCTTTTCCTCGTCGCCACCGTCAGCCACCCGGTAGAGGTCGGGGAAGAAAGCGGCGCCTCGGCCTTCGAGATGTTCGCGGAGCAGGCTGTGCAGCTCGCCATCCGGCCGGTCGGTGGGCTCGGGTACCAGGAGCCCGCTCTCACTCCTGAGGTAGAGGGCGACCCGGCCATCCTGGCTGCCCAGCGAGCCGCGGCCCACCCAGACGACCTCACCCATCGACACAAGCTCATCAAGCAGGCGGGGACGGTAGTCCCGAACTCGAGCGGCCAGAATGTCGCGCTCGATGACGCTCGCCGGCAGCGGGACGCCCTGCAGCTGGAAGATCGCCTCAGCCAGCCGTTCCGGTCCTCTGGCCTCGACCCCGATGCCGTGCCAGGCCGGCAGGAAGCGGGCCAGGACCTCGGTGGGAACCGGTTCGACCTCCCGCCGCAGCGCCGCGATCGAGCGCCGGCGAAGCGTGCGGAGCACCTCCGGATGGCAGAACTCCCGCCCCGCCTGGCCAGGGCGAAACTCCCCGGCCAGCACGTCGCCCCGGAGTACCAGGGCTTTGAGCCCGGCATCGACCAGGCGGATCGGAAGTCCCCAGCGTGAGGCGGGATCGGCTGCCAGGAAGGGCACATGGGTACGCGCCCAACGCACCAGAAGGCTGTTCAACGGCTCCGCCGGCGACGCCAGGAGCGCCTCCGGCAGCCCCGCCGGCAGCACCGACCCGATACCGTCGCGGTAGCGGGCGGCATCCTCGGCGGCGATCCAGCGCTGCTCGCCGGCGATCCGGATCCTCACGACCCGTCGCTCCTTCTCGAGTTGATCGAGCCAGGCCGGTTTGACTCCGCGGGCCTCGCCCTCGTCGGTGCTCAGGTCACCGAGGCGACGGCAGAGATCAGCCGCCTCGTCCGCGTCGCGGGGGCGGCGCGTCTCACCGAGGCCCTGCAGCTCGAGTTCCAGCGCCGCGATGGCGGCGGGGTCCAGCAATTCGCGGAGCTCTTCGGTGCCGAGCAGCTCGGCGAGCAGCTCGCGGTCGAGGGTCAGCGCCTGGGCCCGACGCTCGGCCAGGGGCGCGTCCCCTTCGTAGAGGTACTGCCCGATGTAGTCGAAGAGCAGGCTGGCGGCGAAGGGCGAGGCGCGGTCGGAATCCACGACCGCCGCCCGGACCTCCCGCGCCCGCACCGCCCGCATCAGCCCGGCCAGGGCGGCGAGGTCGAAGACGTCGCGCAGGCACTCACGGTAGGTCTCGATCAGGATCGGGAAATCCGGGTGAGCGCCGGCCACCTGGAGGAGGTCAGCGCTCTTCTGCCTCTGCATCCAGAGCGGGGTCCGCCGGCCCGGCCGCCGGCGCGGCAGGAGCAGCGCGCGGGCGGCGTTCTCCCGGAAGCGCGAGGCGAACAGGGCCGAACCGTGCAGCTGCGCTGTGACCAGCTCGGTGACCTCATCGGGATCGAGCAGCAGTTCATCAAGCCCGGGCGGCGTCTCGGCATCGGGGAGGCGCAGGGCGAACCCGTCGTCGGTGTGGATGGATTGCACCTCGAGCCCGGTCCGCTCCCGGAGCCGGGCCGCGACGGCCAGGGCCCAGGGCGCGTGAACCCTGCCGCCGAGAGTTGTCAGAACGCAGACGCGCCAGTCCCCGAGCTCATCGCGAAAGCGTTCGATCACGATCGTCCGGTCATCGGGCAGGGCCGAGGCCTGGGCCTGGTCCTCGAGGTACTGCAGGAGGTTGCGAGCAGCCCTCTCATCAAAGCCGCAGCCCTCCCTCAGCCGAGCCGAAGCCGCCTCGGGAATGGCGGCTCGCAGCTCACGGATGAGCGTTCCGAGGGAATGACCAAGCTCCACCGAGCGGCTCTGGGAATCGCCATGCCAGAAGGCAAGCTTGCCCGGCTCCCCGGGCGCCGGCGCGACCAGGACCTGGGAGGCCGAGATCTCCATAACGCGCCAGGTGCTCGCACCGAGCACGAAGTTCTCACCAGGTCGGGTCTCGTAGACCATCTCCTCGTCGAGCTCTCCCACGCGGCGCCCGTCCTCGATCAGGTTGACCGAGTAGAGCCCTCGGTCCGGAATCGTTCCGCCACTGGTGACCGCCAGGCGCTGGGCGCCGGCCCGTCCCCGCAGGCGACCGTTGACCCGGTCCCACACGATCCGCGGCCGCAGCTCGGCGAACTCATCGCTCGGGTAGCGGCCGCTGAGCATGTCGAGCGTCGACTCGAAGGCGCGGGGGCCGAGGTCGCGGAAGGGGTGGGCCTTGCGGATCACAGCGGCCAGCTGGTCGACATCCCATTCCTCGAGAGCGCACATGGCAACCACCTGCTGGGCGAGGACATCGAGTGGGTTCTGGGGGATCACGGTGGACTCGATGTCCCCGCGCAGCATCCGCTCGACGACGACCGCGGTCTCCAGGAGATCGCCGCGGTACTTGGGGAGGATCACCCCCCGGGAGACCTCGCCGACGGAATGGCCGGAGCGGCCGATCCGCTGGATGCCGCTGGCGACACTGCTCGGCGCCTCCACCTGGAGCACCAGGTCGACCGCGCCCATGTCAATACCCAACTCCAGGCTCGAAGTGGCCACGATCGCTCGCAGCCGGCCCTCCTTCAGCTCATCCTCCATCGCCCGCCGCTGTTCCTTGGCGATGGACCCATGGTGGGCCTTGACCAGGTCCTCCTCGGCGAGCTCGTTCAGCCTCGCCGCCAGCCTCTCGGCCAAACGGCGACTGTTGACAAAGACGATGGTCGAGCGATGCTCGCGGATCAGCTCGAGCAGCCGAGGGTAGATCGCCGGCCATATGCTCCGGCGGCTGCCGTCCTGGGCCCCTCCGAGAGCGGCCGCCGGACCGCTGCGCAGCTCCTCGCCCTCCCCGAGGTTCGCCATGTCGTCCACCGGCACCTCGACCGAAATGGCCAGGCTCTTGGCTCGCGACGCATCGACGATGGCGACCTCGCGCTCGGTCCCGCCGAGGAAGCGGCCGACCTCGGCCAGCGGCCGCTGGGTGGCTGAGAGACCGATTCGCTGGGGATCGGCGGCGGCCAGGTGGGATAGCCGCTCCAGGCTCACGGCAAGGTGGGCGCCCCGCTTATTCGGAGCCAGGGAATGGATCTCGTCCACGATCACCCAGCGAACGCTCCGAAGCATCTCGCGGGCCTGGCTGGTGAGGATGAGGAAGAGAGACTCGGGCGTGGTGATGAGGATGTCGGGCGGCCGCCGGTTGAGGTGGCGGCGCTCCTCAGCGGTTGTGTCGCCGGTGCGAATGCCCACGCTGAGATCTGGGATCTCGAAGCCGAGACGCTCCGCGGCGTGGGAGATCCCATTGAGGGGAGGGCGGAGATTGCGCTCGACATCGACCGTCAGCGCCTTGAGGGGTGAGACGTAGAGGACGCGGCAGCGCCGATCCACAGAGGGAACCGCCTCGGCGGCGAGCTGGTCGATGCACCAGAAAAAAGCGGCCAGCGTCTTTCCACTCCCGGTGGGCGCGGTCATCAGCGTGTGGCGCCCGGCTGCCACCTCCCGCCAACCTCTGTCCTGCACCTCGGTGGGCGCCGCGAAGGCGCCTGTGAACCACGCCCGCGCGGGTTCGGAGAACAGGTCGAGAACCGGGTTCGCCACGCAGCTAAGTATTCCCCGCGGAGACCGCCGCGTGGGGCCTGGCCGATCCCTTGGCGACTCCACCTTGACAGGCAGGGCGGCTGTTTGGTTGAATGACCAACCATCTTGGTCGGTTGACCAGCCAGCCCCGGATTGCAGGAGACGTCAGTGTCAGAGGACAGCAAAGAGAAGATCGTGGCGGGGGCCTACCGGGCGCTCACCAGTCTCGGGTATGCCTCCGCCTCGGTGAAGGACATCGCGGCCGAGGCTGCCGTCGCGCCCGGCCTGGTGCACTACTACTTCGAGACCAAGGAGGATCTGCTCGTGGCGGCCATCGAGTACGGCTGCCGCGGCATCTCGGCCGACCTGCTGCCGCTGGCCGGCATGGACGCGCTGGAGGCTGCTCGCGCCGGGTTTCGCACTGAGAAGGAGCAGCTCTCCGGGTCGCCCGACGTGTACCGGCTGATCTTCGACATGGTCGGCGTCGGGCTGCACAATCCGAAGATCGCCGGTGCGGTGAAGAGCCACTTCGAATCGCGCCGCCAGGTCATCACGGCAATCGGCGCCGCGCTGCTCGACCAATCCCGGGCGCGACCCGGGGTCGCCCTCGAGTCGATTTCTGCGGCGATCTGGGCTGCTTTCATCGGGATCTCTGTGCAGAAGCTCATCGAGCCGGACTTCGACTCCGACGGCGCGCTCGACGCGCTTGCCGAGATGGTCTTCGCCTACATCCCAACCGCCACGAGAGAGGGGGTCTGACTTTCATGTTCGCTGCCTGGGGCCGGTTCGTTCATCGCCGGAAATGGATCGTGCTCACCTTCGGGATCCTGCTGCTTGTCGTTGTCGCCGGGGTCGGGTTCACGGTCAAGGGCCAGCTGAACAATGTCAGCCACCTGAACCTCGAGTCCCAGCGCGCCTCGCGGCTGATGAATATGCAACTGCCCAAAACGACCAGCGGCGTCTCAACCTTCGAGGTGGTCTTCTCGAGCGCGAGCCTCAAAGTCGAGGACCCCGCCTATCGAGCGGGGGTCGAGGCGGTCCTCCAGCCTCTTCGCAGCGATTCCCGAATCAGCGACATCCAGACCGCCTACTCGGCGACCCCCGATCGGGCCGAGGCCTTCAAGTCGCGCGACGGCAGCGAGACGCTGGCGGTTGTCACGGTGAAGGACGATTTCGGCAAAGCCCGGGGGTACTTCCACGAGATCAGGGACAAGCTCAAACCGGCCGGCGGGCTGGCCATCTTTGTCACCGGGACATTGGCCATCAGCACCGACTTCGACAAGTACCTCGAGGCTGACCTGCAACGGGCCGAGCTCTACTCCATCCCCCTCTCCCTGCTCTTCCTCCTGATCGTGTTCGGCACCCTGGTCGCCGCCCTCCTTCCCGTCGGGGTAGGTGGCGCAGCGGTCGTCGCCGGGGTCGCCGGGACGCTGATCCTGGCTCGGTTCACCGATGTCTCCACCTACTCGCTCAACATCGTCACCCTGATCGGTCTTGGAGTCGCAATCGATTACTGCCTCCTGATCGTGAATCGCTACCGCGAAGAGCTGGCAGCGACCGGCGAGTCGGAGGCGGCCCTGGTCCGCACCATGGAAACCGCCGGCCGGGCGGTGACCTTCTCGGGCCTGACCGTGGCCATCGGCCTGGCCGGCATGCTGTTCTATCCGGGCACCTTTCTCGTCTCAATGGGCCTCGCCGGGTCCATCGTGGTTGCCCTCGCGGTGATCTTCGCGCTCAGCCTTCTCCCCGCCCTCCTCGTCTTCGTCGGATCGGGCGTCAACCGGGTTCGGGTGCCCTGGTTCGGCACCGGCGGCGGGGGCGGGTTCTGGCACGGAATGGCGACCTGGGTGATGAGGCGCCCGCTGGTCGTGCTCCTCCCCACGATGGGCGTGATCCTCCTCGCGGCGTTGCCCTTCGCCTCGATCCGGCTGGCCAACGGGGACGAGCACATGCTGCCGCCGCAGGCGAATTCCCGAGTCGGCCTGGACAGGCTGGAGAAGCACTTTCCAGGGCAGGATCAGAACACCTTCGTGGTGGTCGTGGATTACCCAGCCGGCCTGCGCCTCAGCCGGGAGCGGATCGGCCAGCTCTATGACTTCGGCGGCCACCTGGCCGGGATGAAGAACGTCATCCGGGTCGACAGCCCATTCACCTTCGATGCCAACCTCTCCCGGTCGCAGTACGAGGCGCTGCTCGACAACTACCAGGCCGGGGCGTCGCCGGCGGCCCTTCCGCCGGCCGCCCAGCAGCTGCTGAAACAGTCGGTGGGCACGGACATCGTTGCCTTCTACGTCCGGACCAACCGGCCGGTGCAGAGCGATGACTCGGTCGCGCTTCTCCACTCAATCCGGACCAGCGCACCGCCCTCCGGGGCCCGGCTGCTGGTGACCGGCGCGACCGCTTTCAACCAGGACTTCATCAACCTCATCGTCGACGACACGCCTCTCGCTGTTGCCTTCGTCGTCCTCGTCACTTACATCGTGCTGTTCCTGCTGGTCGGTTCGCTGATCCTGCCCCTCAAGGCGGTGCTGACAAATCTGCTTTCCATCTCAGCATCCTTCGGCCTGCTGGTCTGGGTCTTCCAACAGGGCCACCTGAGCCGTCTTCTGAACTTCACGCCCCAGGACATCGACCCCTCGGTGCCGGTGATCATGTTCTGCATCGTGTTCGGTCTATCGATGGACTACGAGGTGATGCTTTTGAGCCGTATCCAGGAGGCCTACCGGCGCACCGGCGACAACATCCAGGCCGTCGCCGAGGGCCTGGAACGAAGTGGCCGCCTCATCACGGGGGCGGCGGCGATCATGATCGTGGTCTTCCTGGCCTTCGGCCTGGCCCAGGTGCTGCTCATCAAGGCGATCGGGATCGGGCTGGCGACCGCAGTCTTCATCGATGCGACGCTGGTGCGGATGCTGATCGTGCCCGCGGTCATGCGCCTCCTTGGTGACCTCAATTGGTGGGCACCGCACCCGCTCGCCCGCCTGCATGCGTTCCTTCGCCTCGGTGAGAGCCCGCCGGCCGGGCCGGCGATCGGGGAGGCGATGGTCCCGCGATGAAGATCAGGGAGGCACGGGAGAGCGACCTGGGGACGATCGCTCGGCTGATCCGGGCCCTCGCCGACTACGAGAGGCTCAGTGATGAGGTCGTCCTGGACAGCGAGGTGCTGCGGCGCCATCTCTTCGGGCCGCGGCCCTATGCCGAGGTGCTGATCGCCGAGGAGGTCGGGGAGGCGGTCGGGTTTGCGCTCTTCTTCCACAACTTCTCGACCTTCCTGGGCCGTCCGGGCATCTACCTGGAGGATCTCTTCGTGGTCCCTGAAGAGCGCGGCAAGGGGATCGGCAAAGCCCTCCTGGCCCGCCTTGCCAGCGTGGCAGTGGAGCGCGATTGCGGCCGGCTGGAGTGGGCCGTCCTGGATTGGAACGAGCCGGCGATCGGGTTCTATCGCCGGCTGGGCGCCCGACCCAACTCGGAATGGACTGTTTACCGGCTCAGCGGCGATGCCCTCGAGCAGCTCGGCCAAGCCTAGCCGGCACAGCCGAGCCTCTCAGTCGGGCAGCCGGAAACGACCGATCGCGTCCTGGTTCCAGCCAATGCCAAGGCCGGGGGCCGAAGGCGCCACCGCCTGGCCGTCTGAGATCTCGATCGGTTGCAGGGTCAGGGCTCGAAGCTGCGGGATGTGCTCGAGGTAGAGGCTGTTCGGAATCGCGCAGGTGAGCGATACATGGAGCTCCATCAGAAAGTGGGGAGCGACCTTCACGTTGAAGGACTCGGCGAGATGGGCGACCTTGAGCCAGGGCGTGATGCCACCGATCCGGGCCACATCCGGCTGCACGATGCCGCAGGCACCCGCCGCGAGGTATTCCCGGAATTGGCTGATCGAATAGATCGACTCGCCGACGGCGATGGGTATCGAGCACTGGGCAGCCAGCCCGGCGTGACCGCTGAGGTCCTCCGCCGGCAGCGGCTCCTCGAACCAGAAAGGGTCAAAATCCTCGAACAATCGTCCCCGTCTCACCGCCTCAGCCTTGGTCCAGGCCTGGTTGACGTCGATCATCATGTGGAGTCCCGGCCCGATCGCTGCCCGGACCGCCGAGAGCCTCTCACAGTCCTCCTGGGCGTGCTCCCTCCCCACCTTGACCTTGACACCCTTCCAACCCTTGGCCTTCGAGGCCAGCGCGTCGGCGACGATCTCCTCGATCGATGAATGGAGCCAACCCCCCTCGGTGTCATAGACCGGGACCCGCTGCCGGGCGCCGCCCGCCAGGAGCCAGAGCGGCTGACCGGCGGCGAGGCAGCGCAGGTCCCAAAGCGCCGTGTCCACCGCGGCCAGGGCGAGGGCGGTGATCGCGCCGATCGAGGTGGCGTGGGTCGCCCAGAATAGTTTCTGCCAGAGCCGTTCCACCTCGCGGGCGTCCTCGCCTATGAGCAGCGGAAGCATGTCGGTCCGCAGCAGCGCCAGGACGCTGCGGCCGCCGGTGCCGATCGTGTAGGAGTAGCCGAGCCCGATCAGACCCTCGTCCGTGGTGAGCTCGACCATGATGGTCTCCTGTTTGGTGAAGGCCTGGATGGCGTCGGTCCGCACCTTCTCGACAGGCAGCTCGCAGATCCAGGCGGATGCGGCGACGATCCTCACCAGGGGAGCTTAGTGAAATCAGAAGTGACGGCAGAGGTCCTCGAATCTCTCCAGCACCACCAGCCGCGGGCTCTCGGCGAGGTCGGCCAACTCCAATGACCAGGTCCTCGAGTGCGGTATGAAAACCGCGCCCAATCCTGCCTCCAGGGCTGGGTTGATGTCCGATCGAGGCGAGTTCCCGACCATCCACGTGCGATCGGGCACCAGGCGGTGTTCTGCGATCAATTCCCGGTAGGCCGTGACGTCCTTCTCCGGGGTGATCACGGCGCGCCCGAAGTAGCCGGCCAGGCCGGACCTGTCGACCTTCAGCTGCTGCTCCTCCCGCGCGCCCTTGGTGAAGAGGATCAGGTCATGCCGCTCCGCCAGTTCAGCCAGCGCACTGGCCACACCGGGAAGGATCTCCAGTTGGCGGTCCGTTATGTCCCGCGCGAAGGAGAGAAGGGCTTCCCCCTCAGCCGGGGTGACCCCCCGTTCGGTCAACTTTTCGAAGGCCTCGTGGAGGTTCCGTCCGAAGGCCGCGGACCCATAGCCGTGGCGGCGAATGTTCAGCTTCTCGACCTCGGCGACCGCATCGCGCACCTGCGCGCGAGTGAGGTGTGAATGGCCGAGGAAGTCGATGAATCGCTCCACGGCTGCCTCGAAGTACACGTTGTTCTCCCACAACGTGTCGTCGCCGTCGACGACGAGGTGCTGGCGGGCCACTCGCCAGCCCGGCTGCGGCAATTTGGCCGGCCTAAGCCGTCGCTGCCCGGTCGGCAGGGCAGTGGCGGCCGCCACCGTTTTCGATCAATGCCGCGGCAAGCGATGGATGAGCGACGTATGGCATGGTTGGTGTCCTCCTGGCATCTGAAACGCTTCGCTGCGCCGACGACTTCACGGGCTGCCCAGGGCTTAATGTGGCAAGGAGCTCGTCCGGGCCACATCGCGTCGACAGTGGCGGTGACAATTGTGCACCGCACGGCATCTGATGAAATTCGAACCGAACCGATAATTTGGAGGCAGCGTTTCCCATGAGCAGCGAGATCCAGGGCAAGGGCGCAGCCAAGGCGAAGAAGCGGGCGGCAGACGCCGGAGGCACGCCGCTGACCTCGGCAAAGAGCCAGCTCGCCGGCCACAAGGACCGCGCCACCGAGGGTCTCGGCCAGGTGTCCGACGCTCTCCGCCTCACCCGCGATCACCTGCGCCAGAGTCAATCGCCTCTTGTTGAGTACGTCGACCGAGCCGCGGGGCAGGTCGACCGTCTGGGCGGCTACCTGAAGCAGCGCGAGTTGGATGACATCATCGCCGACGTCGACAGACTCGCCCGCCGCCAACCGGGAGTGGTGGTGGGCGGGGCGCTGATGCTGGGTCTCATCGCGTCTCGGTTTCTGAAGGGTTCGGTCCAGCCACCCGTGCCCGGTCCTCGGACCGTTGTTCGCGGCAAGACGCGCGGCTACGCCGGTACGGCACACGGGAAAACGCGCCGGCGGACCCATGCCGGCGCCTCGCCTCCCATCAGCCCCCCTGGAGCGGGTGATGGCGGAGAGGCGGGGCAGCCGCCCTCAGCTACTCGGCGCTGACCCTTCCCTTAAATGCGGGGAGAGGGACCTGGCGAAAAGATTCGCGCCCGGTGCTGTGCCTAGGGAGTTGCGTGACCCTGCGAAGACGCCTTCTTCATCTCGATGCGGACCCGCCTGAGCCGGCGGCCGAGGCGTCCCGGCAGGCTGTCAGCGGGTCGCGTTGCGAACTTTAGGATTCCTTCCAGCAGGTTGGTCACGGGTGTTCAACGGCGCCTCGAGCCGGATGGTTACGGTCCAGCCCAACCAACTTCGACAGGAAATAACTGAGCCGGAATGGCGGGGGGCCATTCCGGCTCGACGAACTACTTTTGGTTTGTGTCTTAGCTGCTACTTCGATTCCGACTGACCCGACTGGCCGTCCTCGTGCTCGCCCGGTCCGGTCTGGGCGGCGCCGTTCTCGCCTGACTGGCCAACCTGGCCCTCGTCGGTCTGCCCGGCAGCGTCCTCTTCGTTGGTTCCGCTGTTGCCTTCCTGCAGTTCTGACTGGCCGCTGACCGCCGACTGGTTCGTGCCGGCATTCGCCGTATCAGCCGCGACCGAGGTCTCGTGGCCACCCGACGTGGCCAGCGCGTTGGCCGCACCGAAAAGGCTGAGTGCCGCGGCGGCAACGACGATGATCCAAAACTTCTTCATGTGATTGTTTCTCCCTGGCCGGCTTTGGACTTGTCTGCCGGTTTCCAAACAACTAGACGCGCAGCCCAGGGGCTTTATTCGGCTTTTGTTTTCAGCCCCATTGGCCAGCCGCTAGACAGCGTCGGCGAGCCGGTGCCGGAGCCGGCCGCGCGCCTCGTGGAGCCGCGACATGACCGTGCCGATGGGAATCTCGAGGATGTCCGCGATCTCCCGGTAGGGCCGGTCCTCGTACTCGCGCAAGACGATGACTGTCCGCAGGTTCAGCGGGAGGGCCAGCACGGCGGCGCGCACCACGCCGGCGCGGTGGCCGGCCTCCCACTCCTGGGCGGCATCCGACTCGGCCGGCAATTCCTCGGCCGGCGCGCGCCGGGCACGGCGCAGGTGACTGATACCGAGGTTGAGCGCAATCCGGCAGGCCCAGGTGGAGACCGATGACTGGCCTTTGAAGCTTGCCGAGCTGTGCCAGATCCTGACGAGAGTTTCCTGGGTCAGGTCATCCACGTCGGCGTCAACGAGGCCGAGACGATGAAGCACACGCTTGAGGACGGGGGACAGGCGGTCGGCCAAGAGCCCGAAGGCGGCTCCATCGCCGCCGGCGATCCGCTTCAGCAAGTCGAGTTCGTCGGGCTCGACCTCCGCTACGTCAGTTATTTCCCTGGTGGTCGCCGTCGCCACTCTGCGCCTGAACGTCGTTGAGGACCTGCTGGGCCCGGTCGTTCTGCTGCTGGTCCTGCGATGAGACCTTCAGTTCGGGCAGCAGGGATTGGGCAGCGCTCACCGTGGCCCGAATGGCCGGTCGGTCCTCCACCGGGGAACTCTTCACGTCTGTCTTGAGACGATCCCCCCAGAGAAAGAACCGATTCATCGAAGCCCGGTAGCCGGCGTCATCATGGCGGCCCGCGCTCACCCTCGCCTGCCACAGGTAGCCAGAGGCGAGTTCCGCCTCGAGCCGGGGCCGGTCGTGAGGCGAGGTGATTGCCCAGCGGGCGTTCTCCTCAAGCCCGCGGACCGGGTAGAGGACGGAGTCGGGACCGGAGGAGGCGGCCACGGGAGCCCCGGCGAGGGCGGTCAAAGCAGCGCCGGCGAGGACGATGGCGGCCAGCCGCCGACCGGGGACCCGGGGAGCGCTGTTGGCGGGGTTGCCGGGTGCGATGGCATGCTTGAGAGCCTCCCGCCAGTCAGCCGGCTGAACGATGCCGGCAGGCAGCGTCCAGGCGACCAATGCCGCATGAAGGCCGCCTTGGTCGAGGTTGGCGGCGCACTGCCGGCACTTGGCGGCCCGGCTGCTCAGCCGGTCAGCCTTGACGGGGTCTTCTTCCCGGGCCAGCTCGACCTGCTCGAGGCTCAGGTGGCGATGGAACATTTGCTGCAACCTTAGACGCGCTGGTCCACTATTTATTCAAGCTGTTTGAATCGCGCCGACTTCGATCGGTGCATAGCTGAGGGGGAGCAGGATGCCAACCAATAAGGTCAAGGGTTCCGGTACCCGGACTGACCCCTGGCAGCTGACAACGCCGAGCGGGAGCTCGGAATACCAGATGTTCCGAGACGAGACTGCCACACCGCCCACCCTCGTCTGCCAGGTCGGCAAGACCGAGCTCCGGTACCAGCTGAAATGCATCGAGGATCTTCACCAGATGCTGAAGAAACACGGCGATTGGATGCCGCTGGGCAGCGCGGACGAGCAGAAGCCCGCCTCACCGGGCACGGTGGAAGCCTGGGGTCGATCATCCGACAACCCGGTGGGAGGCTGGTACGGCATGAAAAAGGGGCTTCGAGGTCGGTTCGGCATGTATCTGCCGCCGCTCCTGGAGGCGCTCGGATTGGCCGAGGTCGAACACAATCCCAAGAACAACCGGATGCGCGCAGTCTCCTGATGTCGCGGGCACGCTCGCGCGAGCGGCGCCCGGCGGCCGCATCAGCGACGGGTGCCGCCGGTCCCTGTTCCGCCTTCCGCCGGCGGGGCCTCAGCCAGCATGGAGCGCAGCGCCTGGGCGGCTCCCATCAGCCCGGCCGCCTCGTAGGGGACGACGATCTTGGCGTTCTGGCTGGCGGCGAATTTGCTCAGGGTGTCCAGCTGAAGGATCGCCAGCAGTGCACTGTCGGGATTCCCGGCATGGATCGCGTTGTAGACGGTGGCGATCGCCTGCCCCCGGCCTTCAGCTTCGAGGATGGCCGCCTGCCGCTGTCCCTCGGCGCGCAGGATCTGAGATTCCCGCTCGCCCTCGGCACTCTTGATCACCGCCTGCTTCTGCCCCTCCGCCACGTTGATCGCGGACTGCTGCGCCCCCTCCGACTGGAGGATCGAAGCGCGCTTTTCCTGGTCTGCCTGCTTTTGGAGGGCCATTGCCTGAAGGATCTGCGCGGGCGGAACGATGTCGACGATCTCGATGCGGTTGATCCGGATGCCCCACTTGTCGGTCACTGATTCCATCTGCAACTGCAGCTGCGCGTTGATCTGCTCACGCTGACTGAGCGCGTCGTCCAGGCTCATCGAGCCGAAAACCGCCCTCAATGTCGTCCGCGACAGCTGGTCGACCGCCACGAAATAGTTGCTTACCTCGAAGAGCGCCTTCTGTGGATCGACGACCTGGCTGAAGATCGTCGCGTTGACGGCCACTGACACGTTGTCCCTGGTGATCACGTCCTGACGATCCCCGGTTCGCGGGGTCTCCCGGATGTCGGTGATCACGATGGTGTCGAAGTAGGGAATCAGGATTGTCACTCCAGGTGGCCGGATGGAGTGATATTCGCCCAGCCGCTTGACCACCCCGACAGTTCCCTGCTGAATCACGACCACTGTCCGCAGCACGGTCACGACGGCCAGGATGACGATCACGGCGAAGATCGTGAAAAGCGTCCAACCGAACATTTTGCTCCCCCTCTTTTACTGCTGTACCACCAACGTTGACCCGCGGATCTCGATCACCCAGACGGTGGCTCCCTTGGGAATCGGGTCTGCATCGACGCCGACCGCCGGCCAGTTCTCTCCGGCGATCCGCACGTGCCCGGGCTCATGGACTCCGGCGATCCCATCGACGACAACGCCGCTCTTTCCCACCATCCCGGTGGCTCCCGACGTCAGTCGCGGAGCTCGCCGCCTGACCAGGATGGGCCGCACCGCGGCGATCCCGGCGACGGCCACGACGAGGAATGCGATGGCCTGCATGATGACGCCGAAACCAAGTGCCGCTGCCAGAGCGGCGGCGGCTGCACCGAGGGCCAGGAAGGCCGCGTATAACGCCAAGGATGCGATCTCCACGATTGCAAAGACAATCGCCGTAACCACCCAGGCCACCGCTGCCATCACTCTGTGGGGAGTCTACTCGCGCTCATCTCGCCGCTAGTGGACTGTAACGGCTGAATGAGGTACAGGCCGAAG
>JRHI01000719.1_pt1 | contig 33766 bp, 30 predicted proteins | sample 215371 | NCBI WGS metagenome assembly JRHI01 (sample SAMN02929681, study PRJNA255918) | sediment metagenome | biome: cave system; feature: Ice Cave; material: Sediment; isolation source: sediment from deep within a dark volcanic ice cave with no known source of... ...
ATGCTGACCCTTGTGGAACAGGCTCTTAGAAGCGGCGTCAGATAGCAGATCGCGTGCCCCCACTCAAGACGTGTTTTTCTGCGCGGAAAGGACTTCCGATTTCTTTGCTTCCTCTACCGATTCGCCCCCTCAGCGCGACGACCTTGAGCTTACGTTCTTCCCCCTCGCTTGGCGCGCTTCCGAAGCAGGAAGATGACTCCTCCGACGATGCCCCCGACGATGGCACCGACGATGGCACCGATGATGCCTCCCCCGATGGCACCCCCGAAGTCAACGTGTGACCAGGAGGTCCGCGGTACAAAGGTGTAACCCGGATCGTAATGAAAGGAATCGATGATGGCGTTGAACTCAGGCAGGTTTCGATCGAACTCGGCTTGTTTGGCGTAACAGTGGAGGAACACGATCTCGGAGGAGCCCATGGTCCCGACACTCAGTGCCCGGACTTTGCCGGTCCCGGCGACATCCAACTCGACAGGTATGAGGATCCGGTTGCTCGACCAATCGAAGGCAATGTCGCCGAACGACAGATTCTTGGCGACGTCGGAGAACGCCCCTTGAACTTGCTGGACCTTCCCCTTCACCCCGCCGGCGAACTCTCTCTCGAAATCTTCATGAGAAGTGCCAGCGGTACTCATCGGCTGCACCTGGATGAGGATACGGGGGAAAGTGCCAGCGACCTGGCCCCTCGGCTGGAACCCCGCCTCGTATTGGACCGGCGAGTTGGGCATCCGCTGCCGGACCTCGTTGTTAATGGCAGTAACTGTTTCTGGCGGCATGCGTACCCAGCCATCGGGGAGGACCAGGGCAAAATGGGCACCTGGACTCCGGTACTCCTCCGCCCCTGTGGTCTCGCTCGACAGGAGAAGAAGACCGGCGATCAGAACCACCGACGCCACGACGTTGCGCATCAGCATCATGCACCTTGACAGGAGGCAGCCCGGACTGGTTCCCAGACGCCGGTTTTTCGTGACGAATCCGATTCGCCCCGTTCACGGGAATTAGGGACAATCGGGATTCCTGCAAAGGGTTGTGCCACTTCTACCCAAGAATTGGCCTGGCACGCGCGCCCTGGGACTTCATTTCAGGTCGTCGATGAGCGTTTCCTTCCGTTCCACGTCGCGCGGAGCCGAGATTGGATGTTTTTCCCCCGCCTCCCAGGCCGTCACCAATGCCCGCTGGATGGCCGGCGGCAACGTATGCCAGGAGGTGTGCAGCGCTCTCTGCGGGTCGATCAAGGCGATGACCTGGGGCGGGTGCAAGTCCGAGTATTGGAAGACCGTCTTGACTCCCAACCAGACCCGGTGGTCGCCGGCCCCTTGCCTGGCGGGAAGCGTGAAGACCTGGTAGGCCTGACTCTCGTCCCCGGGCGCCAGGCCGGCCAGGTGCTTCTGCAGCTTGCGCGTCAGGTCCGCGGTGGACGCCGCGCCCAGGTCTGGGGACGGATCGAGCCGCTCCTGTTCGTAAAGCAAAAACATGGCCGTCGCCTCCCTCAGTTCGGCACGAAACGATGGTTTCTTCAGGCGGGACCGCACCAGCATGTCCGGACGGAAGCCCAGTCTTCCCCGTTCTTGCCACAGGATCACCAGGCACGGCAACGCCGACAGGACGCCGAGCACGAGAAGGATGCGCAACAGCGTCCGCCGGCCGCTCAGGTGGTAGGTGAAGCTGGTAGTGACCAGCGACGTGAAGAAGACAAAGTAGATTATTCCCACCATGAGACAGTAGCCGATGAGTTCGCCCGTCGCTTCGCTCAAGGGAATGTGCGGGGCATAAGTAGTGCGGTACTCGAGGACGGCCGCCGTTGCCATCGCTGCCAGGATGGACAGGAGGATGCCGCTGAACAACCGGAACTCCTGCCGGCTGTCCCGAGAGAAGAGCAGTGCGACCGGGCAGGTGACCGGATAGAAAACGTAGTAGAGGAAACCCCGCGGCCTGTGGCTGAAGTAGAAAAGACGCAGCCGGACGAAAATGCGGAGGGCGTCGCCAACCAGGGCAATGCGCCGCAGACAGGGCAGGCGGTGCAGCAGCGCGGCGGGGTTGCCGATCAGTCCGGTCAGGGCGACCGTGACCACCATCAGAACCACGAGAAAGTACTGTTGGAGCATGTAGCAAAACAGGGAGACGAAGAAGGGGGCCGTGAGGAAGAAGACGGCGCGCAGTGCGAAGTCGAGGCCGACGCCGCGGATATCCTGGGCCCAGGGCGCGTGGCCTTCCTCGGCCGCCGCCACGACGTCGATCGCTGCCGGCTCATCGGCCGGCACCACTTCCAGAACCTGGGGTACTTGCTTCCATGAGGACGTATTCATCGGCTGCCTCCTGGCACACGGGACGCGCGAATCGTGGCCGTATGATGCCATCCGGGAGGGCATGCTTCAAGCGAATACTTGGGGGAGGAAAGGGGGACCCAGCTCCCGTTCCGTCATGCCAGGTTGGCCATTGTGCCCGCCGCGGGGCAGGCAGTTTGCGGTCTGGAATACGGACCGTTACGGCAACGGCGTCACCTGCTGCGCCTCGACGTACATGTTGCGGATGTCCATGCGGTAGACGAGCGGGCCGGTCACCTGAATCGTGCGGCCAAGATACGAGTCGAGGTTCGTTCCTGGTGCAGCCGTGACATACGACTCGATGTAGCCACGGCCATTGATCAGGATGTAGGTACGCCTGCCCTCCAGGACGCGGCCGGCCAGTTCCAGCCGGCCCGGATTCGTGGTCCGCTGGGCAGGAGGTGCGGGATTGTAGTTGGACTGCTGACTCGGGGGCGGGTAGGAAGCCGGGTTACAAGGACTGGCGGCCGGCGGGCAGTACGGGTTGTTGGCGACGGGCTGGAGCCGGCTGTCGGGATAACGGGTCTCAATGGCCTGGGCTGGATGCGCGCCGGGCTGGGCGGCGCCATGCTGCGCTTCGCGCAGGAAGTAGATCCGGTTGTAGCACTGCATGGCCAGGTCGTGGTTCTCATTGCGGACCCGGTCAGCGAGTTCGCGGTACTTCTGCTCGGCCTCGCCATACCGACCCGCCTGTTCCAGTTGCTGGGCCTGCAGCCAGGTAGGATCGGAACTCGCCACCGTACCCAGCGGTGACGGCGTTGCCGAAGTCAGGCTCGCCGGACGGGCAAAGTTGCCACCCGCAGCCGTGGCCATCGGAACAGGCGGCGGAGGCGGATTGCCGTATCCAGGAGCAGGCGGTGGCGGACTGAGTGCGGCTACTTGCGCCGGAGCCGCGGTGCGGACCACCGATTGGGCGCGGAGGTAGCGCAACTCGCCGGGCGGCGGCTCGATGGGCAGCCATTCGCCGTCGTCCGGCGTGGTCATTGGCTTGCCCACCGCCACCACCTGACTGCCACGCTTGATCCGAGCGCCGACCACGCTGGGTTTCTCGTTGACCGCATCGCTGCCAATGCGGACGGGGACCGGAACGTCATCGTGCGTGATGACGGTCCAGGTCCACTGGTTGTAACGACTCGGTTCCAGGAAGCGCATCTGGATCCAGCTAAAGGAGCCCGGTGGCGACTTGATCGCCAGCCAGCCGCCCTCTTTTTCCTCGACAACCTCGACAACGCTTCCCTGGCGCAGTCGATTCGTCGGGTACAGCTTCGGGTCCGTGCTCGGCCCGCTGCGCACCTCGGCCTCGGCGTCCTTGACCGTGGCCGTGTAGAGCACCGGCCTGGGTTGTTCCCCCACGCTCAGCGTCAGAACGACGAGCATCCCTGCGAGTGTCTGTGCAGCGGGCATGGCAGAATCCTCTGGGGAGGGCCGGGCGATGGGCAGGCCGACGTGGCGGCTCGAGAACGGTCCTCTTCCCTTTAAGTCGGCGCGGTACCGGCCCTGGTCCAAGGGTAACACCGCTAATTGCCGTGCCGTGATGAGCGCCGGCGCGGAGCCTGCGGCCAGCGGTGCTTATAACGGCTAGCCCAATTCCCACAAGGCCAGCCGTTGGCGAATTTGGGCAAGTCGCGCAGTTCGGCGCGATCCGGAGGCTGGGCAACTCCTGCTGGCCACCGTAAAGAAAATCGGTTAGGTTGTCCCTGCGGCCGGACACAGCCGAGACCCGCCTGCAACCACGGAGGAGCCTGCCATGGCCGACTTCACCTATCACGACATTGCCAGGATGCTCGATCATTCACTCCTTCAGCCGAACCTGACTGACGCGGAGCTGGAGCAGGGCTGCCGTCTGGCCCGCGAATACGAGGTCGCCTCGGTGTGCATCAAGCCTTACGCAGTGCGCCTGGCCGCGGAAATCCTGGCCGGCTCAACCGTGGCGGTGGGCACGACCATCGGCTTCCCGCACGGCGGCCACGCGACGCGCATCAAGGTCGCCGAGGCGGAGCAGGCCATGGACGACGGCGCCCGCGAGCTGGACATGGTGGTCAACATCGGCAAGGTGCTGGGCAAGGATTGGCGTTACGTCGCCCAGGATGTGCAGGCCGTCGTCGAGGCGGCCCATCGCGGGCAGGCACTGGTGAAGGTGAWCTTCGAGAACAGTTTCCTGGCCGACGAACACAAGGAACAGCTGTGCCGCATCTGCGGCGAGGTCGGCGCCGACTTCGTCAAGACGTCCACCGGCTACGGCGCGAGCGGCGCCCTGGACGAGGATCTGCGGTTGATGCGTCGCTGTTCGCCGCCGTACGTGCAGATCAAGGCGGCCGGCGGCGTCCGCAACCTGGACCGGCTCCTGGCGGTGCGTGCCCTCGGCGTCACCCGCGTGGGCGCCACGGCGAGCAAGCCGATCCTCGACGAGTGCCGGGCGCGCTTGCTCGCGTAGCCGCAACGCGCCGCGGAGCGCAGGGCGGCTATAAAACTAATAAGGAGGGATATTATCCAATGCGGCGACTGTCGCATTTCGCCTTGGTGGGATTGCTGCTGACCGGCGCTCTCGTTCGCGCCGGCGACTGGCCCGGTTGGCGTGGCCCGACTGGCCTGGGCATCACCGACGAAAAGGACCTGCCTCTGACGTGGGGTGGCAAGAACAACGACAGCATCCTCTGGAAAATGCCGCTGCGCGGACAGGGTCAATCGAGTCCGATCGTCTGGCGCGACCGGGTCTTCGTCACGAGCGTTCTCTGGCCGGCCGAGGTCAAGCAGCGCGAAAAGGAGTTTCCCGAGCATCGCGTCTGCTGCTACCGCGCCACAGATGGCCGGCTGCTGTGGGACGTCCCGATACCGCATGGGACCTGGCTCCTCAAGGACCTGCGCGGCGGCTACGGCGCGCCGACGCCGGCCACCGACGGGGAGCGCGTCTACGTCTTCTTCGGTTCGGCGGTGCTGGCGGCGCTCGACTTCGACGGCAAATCCGTCTGGCGGCAAGAACTGCCGCTGCCTTACGACTTTGACGTGGCCATCTCCAGCAGTCCGGTGCTTTACCGGGACACGCTCCTGCTGCTCTGCGACCAGACGAAGAAGTCGTCGCGCCTGCTCGCCTTCGACAGAAAGACGGGCGCCCTTCGCTGGGACGTGAAGCGGCCGGACGCCGGCTTCAACCACAGCACGCCCGTACTGGTCGAGGTCAAGGGACGTCCGCAGCTCCTCGTCAGCGCCGCAAACGCCGTGCAGGGTGTCGATCCGGACAATGGACAGGTCTTATGGTGGTGTACCGGCTCGGGCGACGTGTGCTCGGCAGCGTTCGGTTCCGGCATCGTCTTCAGCTACAGCGGCCGTGGCGGCGGGCCAGGAGTGGCCGTGGACGCTACCGGAAAGGGCAACGTCACGGCCACGCACGTGAAATGGAAGGTGCCGCAGGTGCCGGAGGGGTTTGCGTCGCCGTTGATTGTCGGGGAATACGTGTACAAGCTGGTCAATCCCGGCGTGCTGCGCTGTCTGAAACTGGCGACGGGCGAGCAGGTGTACGCCGAGCGCCTGGAGGGGATATCCACGCGGACGAGTCCGTTCGTGACGCCGGAAGGCCACCTCTATTTCACCAGCGCCGGACGCAGCTACGTCGTCCAGGCGGGGTCGCGCTTCGAGGTGCTGGGAACGAGTGACCTGCACGACAACAGCGACGCTTCCGCGGCGGTGTCTGGAGCGCGAATCTTTCTCAAGGGACAGCGCTACCTATACTGCATCGGCAAGAAGTGAACCAGGGTTTACGCCCGCAGCAGGTGCAGCCGCGCCACGTTCAGCGCGAGCTTGGCCGTCCGGCTCTGCACCTCCGGCCGCGTGCTGACCCAGTTCCACGTTTGCGACGTGACGCCGCCTTCCCATGCCAGCGCCACGTACACCATCCCCACCGGCTTGTCGGTGCTGCCGCCGCCCGGTCCCGCGAGACCGACTGTGCTCACGGCCAGGTCGGTGCGGAAACGCACCCGGCAACCGACTGCCATCGCCTCGACGACCGGGGCACTGACTGCGCCGTGCTCCTCGATCAGATCCGCTGGCACCCCGAGCATCTCTGTTTTGACCCGATTGTCGTAGGCCACAATGCCGCCGCACAACCAGGCGCTCACCCCCGGCACCCGTGCCAATCGCTCCGCCACCTGGCCCGCCGTCACCCCCTCGGCTATCGCCAACGTCCGCCGCTTTTCCGCGAGCAGCCGGACCACGGCGTCTTGCAAATCCTCCTCCTCCGCCCCGAAGACCAGTTCCCCCAGGCGCTCGCGGATCGTCCGTTCCACCGGGCCGATCTGTTGCTCGGCCTCCGCTCGACTAGCCGCGCGAGCCAGGATGCGCAATGAGATCGTCGCGTCGCTGACCGTGATGCCGACCTCCGGGACGTGGCCGCGCCGCGTCAGGTCGAGCAGCTTTTCCTCGATGCCCGATTCGCTGGCGCCGAAGCAGTTGATCTTGCGCTGCACCAGGACGGCCCCGCCAAGGCCCATCTGCAGGAGTCGCGGCTTGACCTGGCCCTCGAACATGGCGACCATCTCCGAGGGCACACCCGGCATGGCCGCGACCGTGCAGCCGCCCAGGCGCGCCCAGATGCCGGGCGCCGTGCCACAGGTGTTGGCGATCGGCTCGGCGCCCGCGGGGAACTGGGCCTGGACGCGGTTGCTGGCCGGCATCGTCCGATTACGGCGGCGGAACATCTGTTCGATGTGCGCCAGCGATTCCGGATGCAGCACCAGTTCGACGCCGCCGGCACGGGCCAGGGCCGCGCGCGTCAGATCGTCCTGCGTCGGGCCAAGACCGCCGGTAGCGAGCACCAGCTGCGCCCGCTCGGCGGCAATGCGAAATGCGGCGACGTTGTCGTCGAGGTCGTCGGCGACGGTGGTGTGCCAGCCGACGGGGATACCCATTTCGGCTAGGCGGCGGCTTAGCCATTGGCTGTTCGTGTCGAGGTTTTGGCCGCTGGTCAACTCGCTGCCGACAGAGAGGATTTCCGCTTTCATGGCAAGTCGTGGAGTGCCTGGGCCTGGTGGTTTCAGGGCATTGGTCATGCTACCATTCGCGTCGGCCTCTCGCCACGGCAAGAAGGGAACGCCGCATGCTCCTCGAAGAGGCGAACCTTCCGCCCGCCACGGTGTCTAACCTGCGACCGACTATTTTCCCTCCTTCCTTACCTTCGACGAATCACTGCGCGAGGGCCGGAATAATCGGCGTTTGGGAAAAAAGGAACTCCCCAGGCCGTATACGAAGTGGGAGTGATGCCGCTCTCATCTCTCCTCGAGAACAACAAACCGGGCGCTGACGCTTCCGGCTCTGATTAGCGACGGGGATGGTCAGAGCCCGGAGCGTCAGCGACGGGAGCAACAAACTTGTGAAGGGCTTCCCTGTTTCCCTGGTGTGAGGAGGACCGCACCATGTTCGACCTCTTGATCGTGTTGGTTTTGTTGCTGTCGGCAGTCGTGGTGGTCAGCGGCGCCAAGGCGCCGCCCCTCCCGTGGTAAGTGGCTGCCGGCGAACGCCTTCCTGGGGTTCGCCGGCAGCCCAACAGCATGCCGTTCCGAGAATCCGCCGTCTCGCTAGAATGAAGAGGGACAGCGCCGCGCGGCGGCGCTGTCCGGCGCCGCGCGGCCCTCGGATGGCTCCTCATGACCGATCCCCTCGACAACCCGGGCCTCACTTCCCCGGAATCGCCGCCTCCGAAGGGCCGGCCACTCCTCGCCTGGAGCGCGATTGTCCTCCTGATCCTCTTCATAGTGCTGCGCGCCCTGCTGTCGAGTGCAGTACACAAGGAAGAATCGACCTCGAACCGCATGCAGGTGCTGGCGCTGCGATTTCAGGGGAAATACCTCCTGGGCGCCGCCGACCTGATCCGGGCGAACAAAAAGGATGTCTACAAGCAGATCCTGCCCCTGAACACTGGCTTGCTGGGGCAACGTCTCCGCTTCGTCGTCCTGGCCGGGGAGTTCGCGGGCCCACAGGAAGCGCTGCAGCATCTGGAACAACTCCAGAATAAGGTGAAGGGTGACGCGGACGAGAGGCCGCTGGTTGCTGTCCTCGAACGGCTCTACCGTGACTACGCCCAGCAGCAACTCGCTGCCCCCGCCGTCAGTGCGGAGGAACGAGAATTGCTGCGCGAACGGCTCGGCTGGTTCGGACAGCTGGCCCTGGCACCGGACGGCGGTCCAGACACGCAGGCACGGCAAGCGCTGCTGGAGTCGGCGCGCCGGACGTTCCTGACCGCAGTGGGTGGCCTCACCGGCATCTTCGTGCTGGGCGGGGCGGGTCTGATCGGACTCTGCCTCTTTCTCTCCTTCTTGCTCTCCGGCCGGCTGCGCTGCGGCGTTCGCGGTCCATTCGTCCACGGCGGCATCTACGCCGAGACGTTTGCCGTGTGGATACTCCTCTTCGTGGGGATTCACCTGGCTACGGCCCAGCTGCCGGAGACCCGGGCGCCACTCCTCCGCGCGGCGGTCATCAACCTGCTCACCCTGGTCGCCCTCGGCTGGCCGGTGCTGCGCGGCGTACCGTGGCGGCAAGTGCGCCAGGACGTCGGCCTGACGTGGGGACGCAACCCCCTGTTGGAGCCGTTCCTCGGCCTCTTATCCTACGCCATGGCCATTCCGCTAGTGTGCATCGGGGCCCTGCTCATGTTTGCTCTACTCACCCTGCAAAAAGCGTTGAGCAACGATCCTGTCGCGCCGCCCGGCCACCCGCTCGTCGGCATGGTCCACGGTACGGACTGGCTGGAGTTCCTCCAGGTGGTTTTCCTGGCGAGCGTGGCCGCTCCTCTCCTCGAAGAAACCTTCTTCCGCGGCGTCCTCTATCGCCACCTGCGCGGAGCCAGCGAGCGCTTCGGCCACTTCGCCAGCATCCTCCTCAGCGCCGGTACGGTGAGCTTCTTCTTCGCCGCAATCCATCCGCAGGGTCTGGTGGCCATCCCGGTCCTGATGGCCCTGGCCTTCGCGTTCAACCTGGTTCGGGAATGGCGCGGCACCCTGGTGCCGTCAATGATCGCCCATGGGCTGAACAATTTCCTGGTCACGCTTCTGCTGTTCACTGTCTTGAGCAGCTGAGCGGACCTGTCTCGCTAGCGGAGACCATCGCCATGGCGCAACTCGCTCCGTTCAACCTGAAGGCGTGGATCGACGAACACCGGCACCTCCTCAAACCGCCGGTCGGCAACGCGCTGCTCTGGAATGGCAGCCTGATGGTCATGGTGGTTGGCGGCCCCAATCAGCGGTCGGACTATCACATCAATCCGGGCGAGGAGTTGTACCACCAGATCGAGGGCGACATTGTGCTGCGGATCATGGAGGATGGCCGGCCGCGCGACCTGCCCATTCGCCAGGGCGACATCTTTCTGCTGCCGGGTGGCATCCCGCACTCGCCGCAGCGGCCTGCCGGTACAGTGGGCCTGGTTGTGGAGCACGTTCGGCCAGCGGGGGCGAACGATCGCCTGCGCTGGTTCTGCCCGGGCTGTGGCGCCGTGCTGCACGATGCGGAGCTCCAGGCAACCGACCTGGCGAAGCAACTCAAACCGATCCTGGAGCGGTTCCACGGCAGTGCGGAACTGCGGACCTGTAAGAAGTGCGGCGTCGTGCTGGAAGTGCCAGGGAGGACGTGAATTCCTGGCCGGCAGACTATCGTTTTCCTCGGAGCAGGCTGTGGGAACCTCCTTTTTCAAGGTCGATGTGCATACACACATCCTGCCGCAAACCTGGCCCGACCTGCGCCAACGTTACGGCTATGGTGGTTTCGTCCAACTCGAACACTCCGGGCCCGGCTGTGCCCGCATGATGATCGACGGTCAGCTCTTTCGTGAGATCCAGGACAATTGCTGGGACCCCGACCGGCGCGCCGGCGACTGCGGCCAGCAGGGCGTTCACGTGCAGGTGCTCTCGACCGTGCCGGTGATGTTCAGTTACTGGGCCAAGCCGCGCGACACCCACGATCTGTCCCGCCTCCTCAACGACCACCTTGCCGCGGTAGTCCGCCAGCAACCGCGTCGTTTCGCCGGCCTGGGGACACTGCCGTTGCAGGCTCCCGACCTGGCTATCCGCGAACTGGAACGCTGCATGACCGAGCTTGGCCTGCAAGGAGTCGAGATCGGCAGCCACGTCAACGACTGGGAACTCGATCATCCAGCCCTGTTCCCCGTGCTGCAGCGTGCGGAACAACTCGGCGCCGCAGTGTTCGTCCACCCGTGGGACGTCCTCGGCAAGGAACGCCTCGGGAAATACTTCCTCGCCTGGCTGGTAGGTATGCCGGCGGAAACTTCGCTGGCGATCTGTTCGCTGATCTTTGGCGGCGTCCTCGACCGGCTGCCGCGGCTGCGCTTGCTGTTCGCGCACGGTGGCGGCGCCTTCTCTGGTACTCTCGGCCGCATCGAGCGCGGCTACCAGTGCCGGCCGGACCTCTGTGCCGTCAACGAAAGCGCCAATCCGCGCAGCTACCTGGGGGGTTTCTACGTCGATTCGTTGGTCCACGACGCCGACGCCCTGCGCCTGCTGCTGCGCCAGGTTGGCGCGAAACGTATCGCCCTGGGCAGCGACTATCCCTTTCCGCTCGGCGAGGAGCAACCAGGCCGGCTGATCGAGTCGCTGCCGGACCTGTCCGACGCAGTCAAGGAGCGCCTGCTTGGCGGCACGGCGCTGGAGTTTCTGGGCGTGGAGAAGAGTCGGTTCGTTTCCCCTGACTAACCCGCGACACCAGCAAGGGGTTGTTATTCCCCTTGCTCGCCCTGGGGGCTGGTAAAGAGGTATCCGCATGCGCCCCGATGCCGCCCTTGCCCTGGAAATGGACGAGGCCGATCCGCTGGGTCGCTATCGCGAGGAGTTCCTGATCCCGCGGCATCCCGATGGCCGGCCCGTCCTTTACTTTTGCGGTCATTCGCTGGGCCTGCAACCGCGCGGTGTGCGCGACATGCTGGGCCGGGAACTCGACGCCTGGGCGAACCTCGGCGTGGATGCCCATTTCCACGGGGAGGCTCCCTGGTACTCGTACCACGAATTGTTCCGCACTTGGGGCGCGCGCTTTGTCGGTGCCAGGCCGGGTGAAGTCGTGCTGATGAACTCGCTGACCGTCAACCTGCACCTGGTGCTGGTCACGTTCTACCGTCCACGGCCGGGACGACGGCGCATCCTGGTAGATGAGCCGGTCTTCCCTTCCGACCTCTATGCGCTCCAGTCGCAGATTCGCCTGCACGGCCTCGATCCAGCCGACACGCTGCTCTTCGCTCGACCGCGTCCTGGCGAACACACGCTGCGCACGGAGGACCTGCTCGACCTGCTCGCACGGCAGGGAGAGGAAATCGCCCTGGTGCTGCTGAGCGGCGTCAATTTCCTTACGGGCCAATGTCTCGACCTGCCGGCACTGACAGCGGCCGCGCATCGGCAGGGCTGCCTCGTCGGCTGCGACCTGGCCCACGCGGCCGGCAACGTCGTCATGAACTTGCACGACTGGCAGGTCGATTTCGCGGTTTGGTGCAGTTACAAGTACCTCAACGGCGGCCCCGGCGCGGTGGCGGGGTGCTTCGTCCACGAGACGCACGGCCAAAACCTTGACCTGCCTCGCATGGCCGGTTGGTGGGGTAACGATCCAACGACGCGCTTCCGCATGCACCTGCAGCCGGATTTCGTGCCGCTGGCCGGGGCCCACGGTTGGCAAGTCAGCAATCCGCCGATCCTGGCGCTGGCGCCGTTGCGCGCGTCGCTGACCCTGTTCGATGCCGCCGGCATGCCGGCGCTGCGAGGCAAGTCGGAACGACTGACCGGCTACTTGCAGTATCTGCTGGATCTGCTGCCGCCAGGTCGGGTGAAGATCATCACGCCGCGCAACCCCGCGGAGCGCGGCTGCCAGCTCTCCCTCCTGGTACATGACCGGCCAGGCGAACTCCAGCGCGTGTTGCGAGAGGCGGGCATCGTCTGCGACTTCCGGGAGCCGAACGTCCTGCGTGTCGCGCCGGTGCCGCTGTACAATACCTTTGCGGAGGTGTGGACCTTCGGCAAAATCCTGGCGGAACAGCTCGCCTGATGCCAGCCCGCAGTGCCGGCAAGAGATACTTCATGTCTCTTGCTGGCGCCGCGGGCTGGGGAGACGGACACCATGCCGCCCGCGGAGCAGCCTCACGTCACGATCGTCGGCGCCGGTCTCGCTGGTCCGCTGCTGGCCTGCCACCTGGGCCGGGCCGGTTACCGCGTCGCTGTCTACGAGAAGCGCCCCGACCCGCGCACCCAGGAACGGCCGGAGGGGCGTTCCATCAACCTCGCTTTGTCGGTACGCGGCATCCACGCCCTCGCCGAAGTCGGCCTTGCCGATGAAGTGCTGCGCGATGCGATCGCCATGCACGGGCGGATGATTCACGCGCGCCGGGGCGGGCTCACTTTTCAACCTTACGGCAAGGATGAATCGGAGAGCATTCATTCTGTCGCGCGGGCCAGCCTCAACAATTCGCTGGTCAACGCCGCGGAACGCTGTCTCGGCAGCCGTTTCTTCTTTCAGAAAAAGTGTACCGGCATCGACCTGCACACGGCAACCCTCGAGCTGACCGACGAGCTGACCCACGAGAAGATCTGTGTGCCGTGCGCACGTGTGGTCGGGGCGGACGGCGTCTTTTCCGCGGTGCGGGCGCAAATGCAGAAGCAGGAGCGCTTTGACTACCACCAGGAATACCTGGAGTACGGCTACAAGGAGCTGACGATGCCGCCGGGGCCGCACGGCGAACATTTGCTGGAGCCGCACGCCCTGCACATCTGGCCGCGGCACTCGTTCATGCTGATCGCGCTGCCCAATCGCGATGGCTCGTTTACCTGCACTCTTTTTTATCCGCTTGAGGGACCGCGGAGCTTCGCGGCTCTGCGGGCAGGCGAGGACGTGGCGCGCTTCTTCGAGGAGCAGTTTCCCGATGCGCTGCCGCTGCTGCCGGCGCTGACGGAGGACTTCCGCAACAATCCGGCCGGCCCCCTGGTGACGCTACGTTGCCGGCCATGGCACGTCGCGGGCCGGGTGGTGCTGCTCGGCGACGCCTGCCATGGCGTGGTGCCGTTCCTCGGACAGGGCATGAACGCGGCCTTCGAGGATTGTTCGATCCTGAACGACTGCCTGAAGCAACACGCGCCGGACTGGGAGGGAGCATTCCGCCAGTTCGAGGCGCGGCGGCGGGAACACACGGATGTCCTGGCCAGGCTATGCATCGACAATTTCCTGGAGATGCGCGACCGGGTCAGCTCGCGGACTTTTCTGCTGAAGAAGAAGGTGGAGGTTTTCCTGCATCGGTTGTTTCCACGCTGGTATCTGCCGCTGTACACGCTCGTCACCTTCACTCGCACCCCGTATGCCGACGCGGTGCGCCGAGTGCGACGACAAAACCGAATCGTGGGGGCGCTGGTCGTGGCGCTGGGGGCATTCCTGGCGCTCAGCGCGATCGGCTGGTGGTGGCGGTGAATGAGGCAAGCGGCCCGGGAGAGGAGACATGACCCTGACCTATTCGAGCTACCTGCACCTCGACCAGTTCCTGGCATTGCAGCAGCCGCGCTCAGCGCCGCCGGAACACGACGAGATGCTCTTCATTATCGTCCACCAGGCGTATGAACTCTGGTTCAAGTTGCTGCTGCACGAGTGCGCGAAGATCCGTGACGACTTTACACAAAACCACCTGTACCAGGCCATCGCCACATTCAAGCGCGTACGCACGATTCTGAAAACGATGGTCGAGCAGGTGGACGTCGTCGAGACACTGACGCCGATGTCGTTCAACAGTTTCCGCGACCGCCTCGAAACCGCCTCCGGCTTCCAGTCGGTGCAATTCCGCGAACTGGAGTTCCTGCTCGGCTACAAGCGGCCGCAGATGCTGAAGTATCATGAGCCGGGTACTCCGGAACACGACCGACTCGTCCGCCGTCTGCACGAACGCACTGTCATCGACGCCTTTTATGATTTCCTGGCACCGCACGGCGTCACCATCCCGGTCGAGTTGCGCCGCCGCGACGTCTCTCTGCCGACCGTGCCGAACGAGACTATCGAGGAGGGCATCCTGCACCTGTACAAAACCCATCCCCACCTGGAGATCCTCTTCGAGCTGATGACCGACTTCGACGAGGGCTTGCAGGAATGGCGATACCGGCACATCAAGCTGGTCGAGCGCAGCATCGGCAGCAAGCGCGGCACCGGCGGTTCACTCGGCGTCGAGTTCCTGAAGAAATCGCTGTTCCACCCGATCTTTCCCGACCTCTGGGCAATCCGCCACAAGCTATGATCTACGACATTACGCCGTCAATCTCGGAGCGTTTGCAGGTCTGGCCGGGCGACGTGCCGCCGTGCCGCGAGGTCCAGTGCGACCTGCGCCGCGGCGACAACATCACCCTGTCGGCGCTGCACGCGACCGTTCACCTGGGAGCGCACGCCGACGCACCGAGCCATTACGGCGTCGCTGCCCCCGCCATCGACGAACGCAGCCTGGATTATTACCTCGGTCCCTGCCAGGTGGTGCGGGTAGCAGCGGAACAGGGTGCACGCCTCGTCCCCGCGGACCTGACGGCCCCGCTCCGGGCCGAGCGCGTGCTGCTGGCTACCGGCACTTTTCCCGATCCTGAATTATTCAACCGGGATTTCGCAGCCCTGAGCCCCGAGTTGGTCGAGTGGCTGCACGGTCAGGGCGTCAAGCTCGTCGGCATTGACACACCCAGTGTGGACCTGTTCGACTCGAAGGATCTGCCGGCGCATTGGGCATTTCTGCGCTGCGACATGGCCATTCTGGAGGGATTGCTGTTGCATGACGTGCCGGAGGGACTGTACGAATTGATCGCGCTGCCGCTGAAGCTGGTGGGCTTCGACGCCAGCCCGGTGCGGGCGGTGCTGCGGACCCGGCCGGTCAACCAACGCGAATGATAGTCGCACTCGTGCATCCCGTGTTGTTGTCGGATCAGAGCTGGAGGCGTCAGCGCCCGGTGCGCGCCAGCAAGTTGCTCCGCGGCCAACCGCGAGCTATAGTGATTGCGTTTTCATGAGCGGGTCAGCGTCTCGGTGAAGCGAGGCTTCCCAAACGACCATTCTATCTCAATTCATGAGGGTGCCATGCGGCTGCGAAGTGTGATTATGCTGCTCATCGTGTTCGGAGTCCTCGGCGGAGGCGGCTACGTCGCCTACTTGAAGCGCGACATGGTGCTGAGTTACTTCAAGAAGGGCAAGCAGGTTGCCCTCGGCTTCACACCGGCCAGGACAGCGGACGAGGCCATCGACAAGTTCAAGGAAGCAGTGAAGAAACGCGATTACGACTCGGCCGCCATCTACTGCACGGGCGAGTATGCCGAGCAGCTGCGCCGGGCCAACGACGCGGCAGGCGCCCTCGGGACAGCCATCGACAACATGTTCGCGCGGATGGAGCAGGAAGGGGTCAAGTCGGACAAATGCAGGCTGGTCCTCAAGTTGCTGGAGCCGTTTCCGTCCGACATCAAGGTCGTCAAGGAGAAGCAGAGCGAGGACAAGTGGATTGCGACCATCACGGAGGACTACGGCAGCCTGCACCCGTTCGACTTCGGCAGCGAGCGCTGGAACGTCGATTTGAAGGTTTTCCGCGCGTTGGCGGGTGGACCGAGCGGCTACCTGTCGATTGGCCTGCCGGTGAAGGTCGAGGTGATCCCCGAGGGGCAAGGCGACAAGAAGGTCTGGAGGCTAAACTTTCCAGTCGATTCACTCACACGCGCGCGTGTCGATGAGCTGCGGGACAAGTACAAGAACTACGTCAGGGCGCTGCAGAAGCTCGACGTGGAACTGCGCACCGAGCCCGTCACCAAGAACGACCTCGAGGGACGCCTGCGCACGGAACTGGAGGAGGCGAAATAGCGACGCCGCTTGCGGTCTGGCGGCCCATCCGCCAGGCCGCAAGCCGCATCATTACTTTTTCACGTTCCAGCACACCAGTTTCTTGCTATCGCGCCCGTACAACCGGCCGTTCGCCAACGCCAGTTGCGCACGGCACGGTCCAGTCAGCAGCGCCGCTCGTCCGAGTTCGTGATACCCCTCCGGCGCCGCCTCAAACAGCACCAAGCTGCCGTCTTCCGCCAGCGCGAACACGTGCCCGTCGGCCAGCAGCAGGCTCGCGCAGCCGAAACCCTCGCGCGTCCAGCGGACCTTGCTCGTCTTCCATTCGATGCAGCGCAGCCGTGGACTCTGCTCCTGGCGGCCGTCGATGCCGTACAGGAAATCGCCCTGGCGCACACATGTGTTGTAATGCGCCGACAGCACGTCATCGCTCTGCCACACCTCCTCGACGCCGTCCTTCTGGATCTTCAGCACGATCGCTCCGGTGCCATAGGACGCCGTCAGAAAGAGATGGCCGTCGAGGACCAAGGGCGTCGCTGCATTCACCGACGCCACCATGCGCGAACGCCAGCGCTTGCGGAAACGGATCGTCCCCGTCCCTGGGTCCAGGGCCACCAGTCCCGCGCGCGTGAAGAAGAAGACGTGACGGACACCGTCGAGCGTGGCCGCCACCGGCGATGAGTAACTTGCCTCGTCCGCCGTCGCGTGCCAGACCTCCTTGCCGGTGTCCTTAGCCAGGGCGACGATGCCGGCCTCCTTGCCGCCAGCGTTGACCAGAAGCAAGTCGCCCTCCAGCAGCGGCGAGGTGCCGACACCGAAGAAGCCCTTGCGCGCGTGGTAGTCCTCCAGCAGCGACCGCTCCCAGACCTTCTTACCGGTCTCCAGTTCGAGACAGTGCAGCCGGCCCTCTGCCCCGAGCGTGTAGACCCGGCCGCCGGCCACTAACGGCGTCGCGCGGGGACCGTCCCCCTTGCCGAAGTCGTCGCGGTACTCAGTCGGATAAGGGAAACGCCAGCGTTCCTTGCCGGTGGCGGCGTCGAGAGCGGCGACCACCTCGTTGTCGCCGGCGCGCTGGAACAGGATCAGCCACGACTCGGAAACGACCGGCCCGCTAAAGCCGTCGCCGACCTCCTTCTCCCAGACGACCGGCGGACCTTCCTTCGACCAGGACACGACGAGGCCGGTCTCGGCGGAGACGCCGTTGCGCTCGGGACCGAGGAATTGCGGCCAGTCGCCAGCACCGGCGACCGCTGCGCACAGGCCGGCGGCCAGGCACGCGACCAGAAACTTCCTCTCGACTTTCCCTCGTACACCACGGTGTGCGGCGTTCATCGGCGGTTCCTTTCTGGCTGAAATCCGGGGCGGAGCCGGCAGTGTACCATGTGCCTGGTTTGCCGGCCAGGGACGGCGTATGCGAGATCTGTGCCACTTTCTATAATGCCGTCTGCGTCCCTGGTCATTCCCGGCCGCGCCCGGTTTGAGAATACGCCGCAGTCAGTGGCTGGAAAGGTCCCCGTCGTGGTCCAGTACCGCACCTTCCGCAATACGGACCCGCCTGGCTTGGCGGCTGTCTGGAACCAGGCCCTGACCGGCCGCAGTGCCGTGCCGCTGCCGCATCCCATGATGCTGGAACACTTCGTCTTCGCCAAGCCGTACTTCGATCCCGCTGGCCTGATCGTGGCCCACGATAACGGCCGATTGATCGGCTTCGCGCACGCGGGCTTCGGGGCCAACGGCACCGAATCGACCCTGGCGCCGGCGGCCGGCGTGCTGGCCCTGGTCGCCGTGTTACCCGCGCAACAACGGCGCGGCATCGGCTCGGAACTGCTGCGCCGCGCGGAGGACTACTTGCGTCAGCGCGGCGCCCAGGCCGTGGCCGCCGGGTCGCCGGGCTGGTGGAACCCGTTCTACCAGGGCCTGTACGGCGGCAGCGAGTCGATCGGCGTCCTGGCGAGCGACGTGGCGGCGGGGCGTTTCCTGACCCGGCAAGGCTACCAGGCAGGGTCGACCTATCCCGTGCTGCACCGTCGCCTCACCGGCTCGGTGAATCTGGCGGATGGCCGCTTCGCGTCGCTCCGCCGTCGCTTCGAGCTGCGCGTCGGCGCCCGGCCAGGCGTCATGAGCTGGTGGCGCGAGTGCGTGCTGGGGCCGCTGGAGATGATTGACTTCCGTCTGGAAGAGAAGCTGTCGGGCGACTGCGTGGGCCGGGGGACGGTATGGGAAATGGACGGCTTCAGCCGTCGCTGGAACGAGCCGGCGATCGGCCTGGTGGATCTCGAAGTGCAGCCAGAGCTGCGACGGCAAGGAGTGGGAAAGTTTCTGCTGGCGCAGACGTTTCGCTATTTGCAGGACCAGTACTTCGGCGTCATCGAGGTGCAACTGCGCGAGGCGAGCGAGACGACGAATCGTCTTTTCCGCGGTGTTGGCTTCGCCCAGGTGGACATGGGTTGCGCGTACAGCAAGCCGCTTGCGGGTTAGCAGGGTACGAAGCGCGCCGAGCCGCAAGTGACCTACGGTCCTTCCCACGTCAGCGTAATCCGCGCCACCGCACTGGGGACGCGCAGCCGCACAAACGGTATCGGATCATACGGATCGACTTCGCGCTCGATCTGTACCGTGTTCGGTGTCACCTGCATGCCCGCCTGGTAGTGCAGGCTCAGCACCACCTGCCCATTCTCCGGGACCACATCGGCCAAAGCGATGCGGCGCCAGTCGGCGGACTGCCATTGTGCCCGTCCCTTCAAGGCGAACGAACGCGACCGGTCCAGCTGGAAGAGGCAGCCCGTCTCTTCGTCCTGCAAGGTCGCTATCGCTGCCGCCATTTTCCAGGCGCGGAAGCGTTCCACCGCAGCCGGCGACCAGCACACCACCCAGCCAATGTTGTAACGCCGGCAGAAGTCCTCCAACTCGACGTCGCTCCAGTCGCGCAACGGCCGACCGACCAACGTCTGGTCGAGAAAACTCGCGTAAGCGTGCTCGATATAGGCCTCGGGATCGAGTCCGCCTATGTAGGCGCGCTCGGTCAGCATGGGCAGCAGAGCGGTCCAATGCGCGGCCTGGCGGGAGCTGGAACGATCTTCCCAGAGGATGCGTGCGGCCGGCGTCGTCTGCTGGCGGAGGACTTCCACGAGAGCGGCGCGGTCCGGCGTCAGGCCGATGGTCAACGGCGTCGTGGCGGTGGCGCGGTGCGCGAGGGCAACGACGTGACGATAGCTGGCGCCTGCGATGGCTAGAAGCGGGACAGCAAGGACGGCAACGCCTTTCCAGCGGGCGCCGGTCCAGCGCGTCGCCAGGCGATACGCTTCGAGCAGGGCATACACGGCCGGCGGCACTGCGAACAGCAGGGCCGGCACCATCAGTTCGGGGGTGCCCAGGGTGTTGAGCGGCTCCGAAAGGGTGCTGCCGAGGGCCAGCAGCAGGAAGCCAAGCGAACCCAGTCCGAGCAGCCGGGCGGCGGCCCGCTGATGGACCTGGTTGAGCCGCCAGACGCCGACAAGCCCCAGAGCGAGCAGCGCCAGCGCCAGCGCCCGATCGGCCGGCTCACCCCAGAACGGGGCATTCCAGAGCGTGTGGAACGTGCGATGCGAGAGCAACCGGCCGCTTTCCAGGTGCAACGGCGCCCGGATCCACCAGTAGCTGACCCAGTCGTTGAGCCAGTAGCCGTTGCTGGCAATGGCCCCGGCAACTCCGCTGAGCAGGGCCAGGTGCCATAAGAAACCGTGCCGGGCGCCGACGCTCAGGTAATAGACCAGGGCCAGCGGCAGAAGCAGGGCAAAGAAGATGGGATGGGCAAACCAGCCGAAATAGCCGCTGACGAGGATGCCGAGCCAGGTCCACAAACTGGGAGCGCGATCAAAGCGGAGGAGCAGACTAATCTGAATCAGGGCGGCCAGGATGGCCATGAGCAGGTCGAGGTTGCCGGCTTCCAGTGCCAGGCGGGTGGGAGTCCCCCACCAGACGAGCATCCCAAACAGGGCAATGATGAAGGCAGTGGCGCGGTTGAAGCTGGCCCAGCGCGCGGCGGCGGCGAACAGAATCGGCACCGCCAGCCAGCAGAGAGCCAGGCCGATCTTGTAGGCGGCGGGTTGATAGGCGCCGCCGGCCACGAAGAGAAACATCTCCGCGGGCCGGCTGTCGCCGTCGAAGACGGGCGTCTTGGGATAACCGGCCTGAAAGTTAGGATCGAAGCAGCTGAGCCGGCCAAACGACCACAGGGCGCGGGCGCCGAGATGACCGTGATACAGGTGCAGCGGGTGACGGCCGGAAAGGATCGGCTCGTCGTCGCGCAACCGCTCCCAGGCCAACTCGGGGGTCGGACCAAAGAGCGATAGCGTCAGCCAGCCCTGCCACAGCACAAGGGCCAGTAGCGGCAGCGACCAGAGACGGCTCTTGCCGATACCCGGGAGCGCCGGCGGCGGCGTCTCAGGTGGGGTGGGTGGACGTTCCATCGGGATAAGGGATATAGCCGCTCGGGGCATTTTTCACAAGGCCGTTCGGTCCGATTGCGGGAGCTGGCGCTCTTCTTGACAGCATCCCCCCCCCTGTTAGAATGGCGCTAGCAGTGCATCGGAGCTAGGCCCAAAGTGGGGATCGCGGCGATGAAGTGCCAGAAGTGTACCAAGGCCGCAACCTTGCACATCACCGAAGTGCTCGGCGAAGAACAGTTCGAGGAGCTGCATCTGTGCGAGGAATGCGCCCATAAATACCTGGACGACGCGCAGCAGAAGGCATCCGTCCAGAAGCCTGGGAGCAGCGGTGGTTCGCCGCCGATCCAGGAGAGCGAGGGGATGCCCTCCTTGCAGCACGAATGTTCGTTTTGCGGGATCAAATTCGTCGATTTCCGCAACAGCGGCCGGCTCGGCTGCCCGCACGATTACCAGGAGTTCCGCGAGGAGCTGACGCCGCTGCTGGAGAACATTCACGGCGAGACGCGTCATTGTGGCAAAACGCCGCGGCGCCTGCCGCAAAGCAAACAGGCCCGGGATGAGCTGATCCAGTTGCGCAAACAGCTGCAAAGCGCTGTCAACCGGGAGGCCTATGAGGAAGCGGCCCGGCTGCGCGACCGGATCCGCAAGCTCGAGGAAAGCTAGCACGCGGGACCAACAGGAGCCGCTCTTGCCGGCGCTGCGGGCCGGCGGCGGGAGCGCGTGCGGATCGGCTGCACCGGGGAGAAGCGCGGCATGAAGTGCCAGGTCTGTTCCAAGCCGGCGACGGTGCATGTGACCAACCTCGTCAATGGTCAGAAGCAGGTGACGCACCTGTGCCAGACCTGCGCCGAGCAGCAGCAGCTCATCAAGCAAGAAGAACTGAATCTGCCGGCCCTTCTGCAAGCGCTCATCGGCCAGCACGTGGGTCAATGGACCGACGATCTGGCCCGGCTGGCCTGTCCGGCCTGCGGCATCAAGTACATGGAGTTCCGCAACTCCGGCCGGCTCGGTTGCCCCAACGACTACGAGGTCTTTCGCGCCGGCCTGACGCCGTTGCTGGAGCGCATTCATCGCGCCGACCGGCACCGGGGCAAGTCGCCGCGCCATCGGCCGCTCGACCCCGCCCACCAGGCCGAAATTGTGGAACTGCGTCGCCGGCTGCGGGCCGCGGTGGAGGCCGAAGCCTACGAAGAAGCTGCCCGTTTACGAGACCTCCTCCGAGAAAGGGAAGCCGCGGATGAATCTGGATAACCTGACTCATACCAGTGGCGAATGGTTGCGCGCCACCGGCCCCGAGTCGGACATTGTCATTTCGAGCCGAATCCGCCTGGCCCGGAACCTGGCCGCGTTTCCCTTCACGAACCGCGCCAGCGCCTACCAGAAGGCCGAGATCGAGGGACTGCTGCGCGATCGCATCGGCAAACTCGACATGGAGCCGAAGCTGGATTACGTCGCCGTGCCCACCCTGTCGCCCCTCGATCGCCAGTTCCTCGTCGAACGGCAGCTCATCAGCCGCGAGTTAGCCGCCAGCGAGGGACCGCGCGGCGTCGCCGTCGGCCCGCGCGAGACGACCAGCATCATGGTCAATGAGGAAGACCATCTGCGCTTGCAGGTCATGCGCTCCGGCTTTGCCCTCGACGAAGGCTGGCAGGAGATCGACCGCCTCGACGACCTCGTCGAGCAGCGCGTCAGTTACGCATTCAGCGAGGAGTTCGGCTACCTGACCGCCTGCCCCACGAATGTCGGCACCGGCATGCGCGCCAGCGTCATGCTGCATCTGCCGGCGCTGGTGTGGACAAAGCAGATCGAAAAGGTCTTTCGCGCCTTGCAAAAGATCAACCTGGCCGTGCGCGGCTTGTACGGCGAGGGGAGCCGGGCGTCGGGCGACTTCTACCAGATCTCGAACCAGGTGACGCTCGGCAAGAGCGAGACGGTCATCCTGACCGAGATCCGCGAGGTCATCCCGCAGATCATCACCTACGAGCGCCAGGCTCGGGCCGCGCTGCTGCGCGAGAGCCGGCAGGCGCTGCAGGATAAGGTGTCGCGGGCCTTCGGCACACTCTGCTCGGCGACCATGATGACCTCCGAGGAGACGATGGACCTGCTGTCCGCCGTCCGCCTCGGCGTCAACCTGAACCTGCTCGAAGACATCACCATTCTGACGGTAAACGAGCTATTCATCCACACGCAACCGGCGCACCTGCAGAAGCTGATGGGATCGCCGCTCGACGGCGAGGAGCGCAACGCCGCCCGCGCCCGCTATCTGCGGACCCGCCTCCGCGAAGCCGACGCTCATCCAAACTGAGGGTGACACCTCTGCCAGCCCGGCGGCGTACAATGCAACCTGCCCGCGTGATCTCCCCACCCTGATGCAAGAGGGGCGGATGAACGCGGCACGCATTCGCAAGCACCTTCAAATAGACACCCTTCATTTGCCCGAGTTGCGACACCTCATTGGCCGAACGGTGGAATTCATCGTGCCGGACGACATCCTCCAGCGTCATCCGGCGAGAGGCCGGTAGACCCAGATGGTGCCCTGGGTCATGCTGCTGAAGTTTTCACTGTCCTTCCGGACGACGTTGGGGGTGCCGGCGTGCTGCTCCAGCACCTTGATGTTGCCGTTGCCGAGATTCCAGGCCACGATGGCCGAGTGGTGGTCGGCGATGCTGGTCGAGGTCCTCACGTTCGCGTACTGGATGATGTCGCCGGGCTGGACCGTGTCCGCGTTCAGGACCGAGGTGGAGTCGCCGGCCTTGTAGGTGGCGACCAGGCGTCCCCAGACGTAGGGCGCGCTGTTGGGGTTGTCATTGCTGACCAGGTTGCCGTAGACGTCGTAATCGTACCATGACTGGGCGCCCGCATTGGTCAGCGCCGCCTGGACCAGGTCCGTACACTCCCCGCGTCCCACGGCCGACTGGCCCACCAGGCCCTCGGCGTAGTGCTCCACCCTCAAGCCCAGGGCGTTGACACTAAAGCTGAACGAGTCGACCGAGATGCCGCCGGACGATGTGTGGGAACCGGAGTTCACCGGCGCGGGCAGGGCCGGGGGAAGTGTTGGGGTGCTGGGCCGCTGCGCCGACAGAGCGAAGGCGGGTGCAGCTGCCGGCGGGGTGTAGTTCACTCGTGGGTGGCGGCCGTGTCCGGGGTGGAGACGAGCGACATGGACCATGTGCCCGTGGGCAAGGTGGTGGGCCAGCGGGTGGTGCCCCGAGGACAGCAGGCAGCGGTCCTCGAGGGTTTCGATGCCTGGGGTAAAGCCGTTCTTGCGGTTGGTCGCCATGTTTATTCCCTTCTTCGCTTTTTTCGGTGATTCTTGGGGATCGTTCGCTTGCTTCTACTCAGGGAGCGGAAGCAAGCCCCAAACCTGGACAGCGATTTTGCAAGAAATGACTTGCTCCTCCCCGACCGCCAGCTATAGTGGATAGACTGCAAGACCCCCAAGAAGATGGTCAGGTCTAGACATAAGTATTCCTGGACAGGCACCTTACGCGCATGACCGACCCTTCCCTGCAAACGGCGCTGCTCCAGGACTGCGTGCAGCGGATGCGCGCGGGCGACCTCGCCGCCCGCGAGGAACTGCTCCGGAGCGCCAGTGCCCGCCTGGAACGGCTCGCCCGCAAGATGCTGGGGCGCTTCCCTGGCGTGCGACGCTGGGCGGATACCGGCGACGTGCTCCAGAACTCTCTACTCCGCCTGCTGCGCGCGCTACGCGAGGTTCGGCCTGCCTCCACCCGCGACTTCTTCGGTCTGGCCGCGGAGCAGATCCGCCGGGAGTTGCTCGACCTCGCGCGCCACTTCAGCGGCCCGCACGGCCTGGGAGCCAACCATGCCAGCCTCCCAGCCGGCGAAGGCGCACCCCTGGCGCCCGAGGGTGTCGCTCCTGCCGAGGACGCTGGCGAGCTGGAACTGTGGCAACAGTTTCACGAAGCGGTGCTGCGGCTGCCGGCCGAGGAGCGGGAGGTGGTCAGCCTACTCTTCTATCACGGCTGGTCGACGGCGCAGGTGGCGGAGTTGCTCCAGATGAACGAACGGACCATCCGGCGGCGCTGGCGCGCCGGTTGTGCACGGCTGGAAAAGCTGCTGCACGGCCAGCTCCCTGGCCTCCAGGAAGATTGAGCCGCCGGCATTTGCCTTCCCGCGCGAGATCGATCGATGAACAGCGAGTCACACCTTGACGAGTTGCTGTCGCGCTGGCAAGAAGGTCAGGCCGCGGGCAAAGACCTGTCAGCCGCCGAACTGTGCCGCGACAGCCCCGAATTGGTGCCCGTACTGGAGCAGCGGCTCGTCGTCCTGCGGCAGATGCAGCACCTGCTCGAGACGAACGATTTGCTCGCCACCTCGGCTCATCAGTCATCGGAACCGGGCCACGCCCCTGTTCCGCCGCAAACCCTGGAAGGCTATGAGATCCTGGGCGAACTGGGGCGCGGCGGTATGGGCGTGGTCTACAAGGCCCGCCATCGCAGCTTGAAGCGGATCGTCGCACTCAAGATGATCCTCGCCGGTCACCACGCCGGACCGGACCTGCTGGCCCGCTTCCGCACCGAGGCTCAGGCAGTCGCCCGCCTGAAACACCCTAACATTGTGCAAGTTTACGAGGTCGGGGCACACGAGGGGCTTCCCTTCCTGTCCCTGGAGTTCGTCGACGGCGAGCGCCTTGACCGGCGGCTGGGCGGGGTGCCCTTGCCTCCGCGCGCAGCCGCCGAATTGGTCGAAAGGCTGGCTCATGCCGTCCACGCCGCCCACCAGCAAGGCATCGTCCACCGTGACCTGAAGCCTGCCAACATCCTGCTGGAGAGAGAAGGTGCCGGGCCCGCCGGGTTGGGCATCCCCAAGATCACCGACTTCGGGCTGGCCAAACAGACCAATGCAGAGGAGTTGACGGCCACCGACGCAGTCCTCGGCACCCCAAGCTACATGGCCCCCGAGCAAGCTGCGGGGAAAACCCGGGACGTCGGGCCCGGAGCGGACATCTACGCACTTGGGGCGATCCTGTACGAGACGCTGACGGGGCGGCCACCCTTCCGCGGGGCGACTCTCACCGATACGCTGGAGCAGGTCCGCGACCGCGAGCCTCTCCCGCCGACCCGGTTACAGTCGCAAGTGCCGCGCGATCTGGAGACTGTCTGCCTGAAATGTCTGCAAAAGGAGCCGGCGCGGCGCTACGCAACGGCCTTTGCCCTGGCGGAGGACTTGCGGCGGTTCCAGAACGACGAGCCGATCCTGGCGCGGCCTGTCGGCCAGGCGGAGAGGCTCTGGCGCTGGTGCCGGCGCAACCCGGTCGTGGCCCAGTTATCCGCAGCCCTGCTGCTGGTCCTGGTGGGGGGCCTCGTCGGGACGACGTTCCTCTGGTGGCACGCTGAATTCGAGCGAGTCGCCGCCGTGGCAGCGCGGGAACGCGCCCGCACCCTGGAAGTCGAGGCGCGCCACCAGCAGAAAGTCGCGGAAGACCAGACTCGGTTGGCTCAGGCCGAGACGGACAAGGCCAGGCGAGAAGCCAACAAGGCCAACCGGACTGCCCAGGTTCTGACGGAGATTTTCAAGACAGCGGACCCCCTCGGCCTGGATGGTATCCCCCTGCTGAAGTCGAGGACGGGAGAAACGCTTACGGTCCCCCAGATCCTCGAGCGCGGCGCTGCGAAGGTGTCCCGGGACCTGGCGGACGAGCCCGAAACTCAGGCGAAACTGCTGGACACGCTCGGCGGCGTTTACTGTATCCTGGGATTGCCGGTTGAGGCGAAGCCGCTCCTGGAAAAGGCGTTGGCGCTGCGCCAGCAAGCATTGCCGAAGGATCATCCCGACGTTGCCGCGACCCTGCACAACCTCGCCTTGCTCCACCACCTGAGGGGAGATTATGCCACCGCGGAGCGGCTCTACCGGGAGGCCCTTGCCATTCGTCGAGACCACGCGCAGGCCGACCCCCTCGCCCTGGCCTCGACCATGGTCAACCTGGGCTGGCTGCTCGCCGACCTGGAAGACTTTGCCGCAGCAGCGGACCTGTTCAAGGAGGCCATCGACTTGCGCCTCGGCAAGCTGGGGCCGGACCACCGCGACGTCGCAGTGACCCGGGTCGGCCTGGCCGCCTCGTACATCGCTCAGGGGAAGATCGAGGCGGCCTTGCCGCCGTACCTCCAGGCCATGACCACCCTGCGCAAGGTCGAAGGGAGCGAGGGCCTGGTCGAGTCGATCAACCTGTTCCAGAAGGGTGTACTGGCCCGCGAAATGCCGCCGTTGGCGCGGCGTCTCCTGCTGGGGTTGAACGACGATCGGGCAGTCGAAGATTGCCTGCAACAATCCCTGGCCGGCGCCCGGAAAGTGCTGGGTGATCACCACCCCTACGTCGCGTTGGTGCTCCACGAGTTGGCCTATACCCTGCAGCACCACGGTAAGGGGGAGGAAGCGGAGCGTTATTACCGCGATTGCTTGCGCATCGCGAAGGAATTCGGCCTGGAGCACCCCAAGACGACAATCCTCCTGGGGAACTTCTGCATCCTCCTGAAAAGCCGTGGCAAGAAGGCCGAAGCCGAACAGCTGCTCAAGGAGGCCCTACAACTTCGTGCGAAGCGGTATTCCCCGAATCACTACACCATTGCGGACATTCGACTCATTCAATCGGCGCTGCTGGAAGGCGCAGACGCGGCCGTCCGGCGCAAGCAGCTGCTCCGCGAGGCGCTGGCGAGTTACTGCCAGTCCCCGGGCCCTCCCCGGCAATACGTCTCGCTCTGCCTGCGCGAGATGGAGTCCTGTCTCGACTCCGCGGAGTTGTATGACGTCGCCTGTGAGTTGGCGCGGTCGGCGGCTCGGCGGGGGAAGAAGCCGGGCGAGCGCGACGCCTATTCGGACCTCGCCATCGACATGCTGCGCCACGCGGTAAAGGCGGGATTCAAGGACGTGCCGCACCTCGGCCAGGATAAGGACCTGGACGAACTACGGCAAAGGGCGGATTTCCAGAAGCTGGTGGCCGAACTCGCGGTACGTGCAAAGCCGAGCGGCAAGTAGCATTGGCCGTGTGCTAGAGTCGGTCGAGCGGTATAGTAGGGAGCGGCGCAAACTTTGGCCCCTCGCCCTCGCCCCGTGCCCGCCCCCTGGGAGAGTCGCTCGTGGATCCGACCGTCGTCAATGCCCCTCCGCATTCCGAGTCACCATCTACCACGCGTCAGAGCGGACGTTGGCGCCGCTGCGTCCTGGTGCTACTTCTGTGGAGCGTTCTGCTCATCATCTGGACCGTTGCCCTGCTGACGCCCGATCCGGTCCGCTTCGCCGACGCCGTCCTACCCAAGGCTCTGGAGTTTCCCGCCGCCAAGACGCTGCACGTCGCCTCGTATGCCCTGCTTGCGGGGCTGATTGGCCTGATGCGACCCCTCGGCCGCTACCGCTGGCTGCTGCTGGCCGTGCTCTCGCTGCACGGTATGGGAACCGAGTACTTCCAGCAGTTCGTTGAGACGCGTTCCCCCTCGGTGCGCGACGTCATCCTCGACCACATCGGCATCGTCCTGGGTGCAACCTTGATGTGGAAGAACTGGCTCAAGAGCGCCTGAATCCTGTTTGCGTTTCTAAATCACCGTGCATGATTCGGCAACACACCAGCCCGACGCGCCAGCGAGGGACGCAGTTTCCTTCGCTTGCGCTTCAGGCTTGTGTGCTGCGCCTTCACGCACGGTGATTTAGCCCGCGACCTCACGTGTGGATCACACGTCACGCGGCGGCCAGCGCCTTGTACGGTTGGTACTCTGCCGGCTTGCGCAACATCCAGATCCACAGGACCGCGGCCACGAGCAGGAGGAGCAGGCTGCCATTCTCCGAGAGCGTCATGCCGAAGACCACCGGCTCGGTGTCGTTGCGCAGCATCTCGTTGAGGAAACGGTGAATCGGGTAGAGTGTCAGCAGCAGCAGCAGCACCTCACCATCGTGCCGCCGGAACGGCGAGTACGCCAGTAGCAGCAAGAATAGCAGGAACATGCTAATCGACTCGTACACTTGCGTCGGGTAAAGTCCGAGGGTCTGTGGCTGGAACGCGGGCAGTTCGATCTCCTTGCCGTCACGGCGCACCGTCAATTGCAAGTCGCGCTTGCCTTGCTGCCAATGCGGATCGTTGAGGAGATACCCCGCCAGGTCAACGTATCGGTGGATGGGTCGCTCATTGGCCTGGAGGAGGACGTCGCCGGCCTGAAGCCCAGCCACGCGGGCAGCCGGCGACGAGGCATCGACGGCGCCGACGGTGACGCCGTTCTCGCCCTCGGGGCTGAGGGTGAAGCCGGCAGCCGCCTGGTAGCCGTTTTCGACGAGCGGTCGCCAGGCGAAACTGTGCGCGGGGAAGTGGATGCTCGCACAGTCGGGACAGGCGACGCCGCCATAGCAGCAACCGTTGAGCAGGCAGCCGACGCGCCCCAGGCAAAGGCCGAGCGCCATGGAGGGAGCGATGACGTCGGCAAGCTTCAGGCTGGAGATGCCGTGCCTGGAAAGGATGAAGTAGCGGGCAAGAAGAAAGCCGAGGGCGGCGCCGACGAGTGCGCCATAGACGACGAGGCCGCCCTCCCAGAAGTAGAAGAAGTGCGCGATCGGCTGGCGGTACTGGATCATGAAGACGATCCGCGCGCCGATGATGCCGGCGATGACCATGTAGAAGGCGACGTCCTGCACGTGTTCCGGCGCGATGCCTTCCTTGCGCGCCCGCCGGCCGGCAATCCAGGTCCCGAGGAGCAGGGCCAGCACCAGCATCAAGCCGAAGCCATAAATGGGGACTTGCCGCACCCACGGATTGGGAATGGGGATCGGGATCTGGAAGAGCACCTGACGCATCGGGAACCCTGCTTTGCGCTAGGGAATAAGTGGATCCTCGCTGGTCAGGATAACGAAAGAGGGCGAGACGAGCCAAGGTCACTTGTCTCCCTGCTCGGAACGCCACAGCGGCCGTTCCTCAGGGCACCCGCAGATGGTCGAAGAGCCGCTTCAACAGCTCTTCCGACGTAATCTCCTCCGCCTCCGCCTCATACGTCACACTCACTCGATGCCGCAGCACGTCGTAGCCGATCGACTTCACATCCTGCGGCGTGACGTAGCCGCGCCCATCGAGGAACGCCTGCGCCTTCGCCGCCCGCGCCAGGAAGATCGTCGCGCGCGGACTGGCGCCGTACTGGATATAGGGCGCAATGTCCAACCCGTACTCGACCGGTTCCCGCGTGGCATGGACAACGTCCACGATGTACCGCTTGATCTTCTCGTCCAGGTAAATCTGGTCGATGGCCCGGCGCAGCTCGAAGATCTGCGCGGGCTCCAGCACCGCCTCGATCGACAGGTCCGGTTCGATCGCCACCATCCGCTCCAGAATGGCCAGCTCCTCGTCCCTGCTCGGATAGGTCAGCTTCAACTTGAGCATGAAGCGATCGACCTGGGCCTCGGGCAACGGATACGTCCCCTCCTGCTCGATCGGGTTCTGCGTCGCCAGGACGAGGAACGGCTGCTCCAGCAGATAGGTGTGGTCGCCGATGGTGACCTGCTTCTCCTGCATCGCTTCGAGCAGAGCACTTTGTACCTTGGCAGGGGCGCGATTGATCTCGTCAGCGAGAACGAGATGGGCGAAGATCGGCCCCTTCTTGATCGTAAAGTCGCCGGTGCGCGGGTTGTAGATCTGCGTGCCGACCACGTCGGCCGGGAGCAGGTCCGGCGTGAACTGGATGCGCTGAAAGCTTAGCCGCAGGCCACGAGCCAGCGTCCGCACAGCCAGCGTCTTCGCCAGGCCCGGCACGCCCTCCAGGAGGATGTGCCCGCCGGTCAGTAGACCGACCAGGAGTCGATCGATCATGACACGCTGGCCGACGATGACCCGGCCGATTTCTCGGTACAGCGGTTCCAGACCGGCGCGCAACTCCTGGACCCGGCGGTTGATCTCTTGCATGACAGCTCCCCGGTTCGGTGGGCGTTGCTGGTTGATTGTACGGACACGGCCCGCGCCCAGGGAAGCACGGCCGGCGTCTCTGGCCGTGCTGGCGACTTTTCAGTTGTGTTGTCGCCCGCCGCCGCAGTACATTAACCAAACGGCACATCTGCCATTGTGGGGTTGACGAGTCGCCCCGCCACCTCACGATGGTGCAATTCGATTGTCCTGGCCAGTCGCGGCAGCGGTGCCAGCGCGGAAGGAAGGCAAGATTTCAGCATTCGACGGGCGCCCACCCGCTTCTCGTTGCTCGCCTGCGCAGTCGAGCGGCAAGACACGTCCTCTCGATTGAGTCCGCAGGCCTGGCAGCGGCATTCCGAACGCCGACTGGGCCAGCCTCCAAGGAGTCCCTCATGTTGGGATACTCGCCCGCCACGATCCTCCTCGTGGATCGCCGCGTCAGGACACAGGATTCGTTCGTCTCTGCCCTCCAGGAAGCGGGCTTCACGGTCAAGGAAGCCTGCACGGGGGCCGAGGCGCTGCAGCGCGTGCGCGAAAAGCCGGACCTGGTCATTCTCGGTCCCGACCTGCCGGACCTCACTGGACCGGAGGTTTGCCGCAGGATCAAGTCCGACCCGGAGACGGCCGCGGTCCTGGTGCTGCACCTGGGCGATCCTCCGGCCAGCGACGTCGAGGGAGCCCAGGAACTGAACGGCTACGCGGACGGTTACCTGCGCCAGCCCCTGGAGTCGGAGGAAGTGCTCGTGCAGGTGCGAGCCCTGCTGCGGTTGGGCCGCACGGAAAGCGACCTCTTGGCCAGCCGATCCTGGCTGCGCGACATTCTCGATCATGCCCCGGTGGTCGTTCACGTCAAGGATCTGGCAGGGCGTTACCTGATCGTCAACCGCCACTGGGAGAAACTGTTTCACTTCCGGCGCGATTGGGTCGTCGGCCAGAGCCTGTTCGAGGTCCACCCGCGCGACGAGGCCGAGGCCCTGCATGCCAACGACTTGAAGGTCCTCGAGGCCAGCACGCCCCTGGAGTTCGAGGAAGTGGTGCCCCAGGACGACGGCCTGCATACCTACCTGTCCGTCAAGCTCGCCCTTCGCGATGCGGAAGGCCGGCCCTGTGCCATCTGCGGCATCTCGACCGACATCACGGCCCGTAAGCACGCCGAGGCGGCGCTGAAGGACTCCGAAGCGCTGTACCATTCCCTGGTGGAAAGCCTGCCGGTTTGCTTGCTCCGCAAGGACGTGCAGGGCCGATTCATTTTCGCTAACCGGGCCTTCTGCGCCGCGGTGAAAAGACCTCTTGCAGAGGTTGTCGGCCGTACGGACCTCGACTTCTACTCAAGCGAACTGGCCCGCAAGTACGTACAGGACGACCGTCGGGTAATCGAGACAGGCGAGGTTTTGGAGGACATCGAGGAACACCAGGACCCGGACGGCGGGAAAACCTACGTGCAGGTCCTCAAGGGGCCGCTGCACGACGCGCGCGGTCAGGTCATTGGCGTGCAGGCGATTTACTGGGACGTCACGGCACGAAACCGGGCCGAGGCCGAACTGGGGCGGACGGCGGCGGAATTCCGCGTGGCCCGGCGAATTCAGCAGAAGCTCTTTCCCACCGCCATGCCGCAGGTGCCCGGCCTTGACATCGCGGTGGCCACCTTCGGCTTCGACATCAGCGGGGCCTCCTACCCGGCGGACGCCATTGGCGGCGACTATTACGATTTCGTGCCCTTGTGCGATGGCGGTCTTGGCATCGCCATCGGCGACGTGAGTGGCCATGGTGTCGGCCCGGCCCTGCTCATGGCCGAGGTCCGCGCCTTCCTCCGCGCCTTCGCCCAGACGCAGGGCGACGTCGGAGCCATTCTCGGCCAGATGAACCGGGTGCTGATTCCGGACATCGACGACGACCGTTTCATCACGCTGCTGCTGGCCCGGCTCGATCCGCAGGGACGGCACCTCAGCTATGCCAGTGCCGGGCACCAGCCCGGTTATGTCTTCGACGGCGCGGGGACGGTCAAACAGGTGCTGGAGAGCACCAGCACGCCCCTCGGTCTCTTCCCGGAGGACACGTTTCCCTCCCGCGGTAACATTCTCCTTGAGCCCGGCGACCTGATCCTTCTCGTTACCGATGGCGTGGTCGATGCTCGTGCGCCGGATGGTACGGCCTTCGGCAAGCGGCGGATGCAAGACGTGGTGCGCCTGGCGCGCCAATTAACGGCGCGGCAGATCGTCGAGGACCTCTACTATGCGGTCCGCGCGTTCGCTCAGAACCGGCCGCAGTACGACGACATCACGGCCACCGTCATCAAGGTGACGGCGGCGCGCGCTTAGCGACGGGGACATCGCACCGGGCGCTGACGCTTCCGGCTCCGTTGTCAGAGCCCGGAGCGTTACGCAGGCGGGTCGTCCATTTCATCCCCAAAGGGATCGGGTATATCGTCGAAGCGTTCCAACTCCTCGTCGGTCCAGCAGAAGTGGTGGGCCAGTTCGTGGACGACCGTCTTGCGGACCTCGATCCGCAGCTGGCGCGGGTCGGGGAAGTCCTCCTCCAGCGGTCGCTTGAAAATCAGAATGCGATGAGGGTAATCCAGGAAGCAGACACCGTCCGGCGGCCGCAAATCGAGAGGCACGAACAGACCGTAGAGCGATTCGCCTTCCGCGATTTCCTCGTCCGTGAGCCCCGCCTGCCGTAAGAGTTCGCCGGAAGGCTCGTCCTGGACGTCTACCACGACGTTGTCGAGGTGCCGGGCAATCTCCTCCGGCAGCGTTTCCAGAACGCGCCGTACGAGCTGGGCAAACCGTCGCCGGGACATGCGTCTCATGGGGATAGGATCGGCCGCCCGGGGCAAATCGTCAACGGTCGTCGTAGCGCGCTTTCCAGTGGCCGGAGGGCAAGCTCGGGAAGGCGCCTGTGTGGGAGCCCTTTGTTTTCATCTTTGTCATTACCGGCGGTCCGACCTTCCTCAATCGGAAAGGTTCACGACCTCCCCACCCGCGCGGCTGGCCAGGGCGGGGAGGATTGGCGCGGAGGTGTAGGGAACACCGAAACGTCGGCGAAGAGGAAATTGGCCCCACTGGACGGCGCCACCGTGAACGGCACCATATTCGGCTCTTGCACACCAAGCACGATGTCGGCCGAGCCGGTGAACTGCTAGCCGGCCCCCGCATACCACCAGCCGAATTGAAAGTCGGTGCTCGGCGGTCGCTCGCCAGCTAACAGCGTTTGGCTCGTCCCGTCGGTGATGTCCGCCAGGCGGACGCGTGAATCGCGGAAGAGCATGACACCCTCCTAGCCCTTGAACAAGCGTGTCCCCCGCCTCTGGGAGG
>JRHI01000720.1_pt1 | contig 33761 bp, 21 predicted proteins | sample 215371 | NCBI WGS metagenome assembly JRHI01 (sample SAMN02929681, study PRJNA255918) | sediment metagenome | biome: cave system; feature: Ice Cave; material: Sediment; isolation source: sediment from deep within a dark volcanic ice cave with no known source of... ...
TCACGCGGCTCTCTGTCGTGCAAAGCTGTTCATGGCCTCATCCACTCCTCCAATCCTATCTGCTTTACAATCGCGGCACCGCTTCATAGAATGATTAGTGCATGTGTCACCCACCGTCTCAAGGGCGTTGCCGGCGGGGAATTGTTGTCCCACACCGGCTTCAGGTGCCAACCACGCTCTCTGCGCAACCCACCTACGGAACCCAATTCCCAACCTCTCTCCGCCTGCAATCGTTCGTGAACAGGCTGGCCATTGTCGGCATGTAAACGCCCAGCCGGACGACCCCGAGAGATGCAAGGAGACAGTATGAACAGAACCTACCCCACGGAACTCACCATCCTTCTCCAGCGCCGCCACGGATGGGATCAAACGAATGCAGGAGACGCCTTCGCGGAGTACGATATTGCCTGGCCGGACGGTCGTCCCGTGCAAGTTGGCCTGCGCCGCTTTTGCCGGATCGGTTCGCGCCTCCTCATTGGTCGTAAGAATCAGGAGGACAGCGCTCTGGTGAGACTGACCGTATATCCGGTTACCGGGTTGGAGGCGCCGCTGACGCGGCCTGGCCGCGGCATCCGCTGCCGGCGCCTCTACGCCGTCCGTCAACCCGAGCACATCCGACTCTACTTTCTCGATGGTACGCCGACCGAAGCGACCTTCGATCCGCAAACGGATGAGCGCGAAGTGTTGCGCTGGCTGCAGACGGAACGCATGCGACCCAGTGAGCCGTTCTGGTTCGACCTCGCCAGCGAGACCGTAACCGAAGTCTCCTGCGTTCCCGTAGGCGTCGGCCAACACGGGCGCTAAGGCTTCAAGATGGTGCCATCTCGCTGGCGCAGATTCCCCCAACGCATGTCAAACGGCGGCTCATCCGTGACGGGAAACTTCGCGGCCAGTTCCTCGTTCAGGTCAATGCCCAGGCCGGGCTTGTCGCTCGCCCAGTAGTAGCCGTCCTTCAGTTCCGGGCAGCCCGGGAAAACGTCCTGCTCTGCCTGGTTGAACTCCCGCGCCTCCTGGATGCCGAAGTTGTGGCAGGCGAGGTCGAGGTGGACGTTGGCGGCATGCCCAACCGGCGACACGTCGCCCGGCCCATGCCAGGCGGTGCGCACGGCAAAGAACTCGCAAAGGGCGGCCACCTTGCGCGCCATACTCAGGCCGCCGACCTGAGAAACGTGGATGCGGATGAAGTCAATGAGCCGGCCAGTTACCAGTGGCACCCACTCGTTGGGGTTGTTGAATAGCTCGCCCATGGCCAGCGGCGTGCTCGTCTGTTGCCGCAGGTTGGCGAAGTAACCGACATCCTCGGGGCTGAGAGGATCTTCGAGGAAGAAGAGACGGAAAGGCTCCAAATTCTTGGCGAGTTGGATGGCGAGGATCGGCGGCACTCGTTCGTGCATGTCGTGGAGCAACTCGACGTCGTCGCCGAGGTGCTTGCGCAGGTGCTCGAAAAGCCGGGGCACGGTGCGGACATAGGGGGCGGGTTCCCAGGGTTGCGACCGGTTGTTGGCTGCTGCGTCGGGGTTTCCGCCGCGGACGGCGCCGTAGGTGGACAGTGCGGGCACCGCTACCTGGGCGCGCACGTGGCGGTAGCCCTTTTCCATGAAACGGCGCGTCGCGTTTTCGACTTCCTGGAAAGTGTTGCCGCTGGCGTGACGGTAGGTCTCCACTGCTTTGCGACACTTGCCGCCGAAAAGCTGATAGACCGGCATGCCGGCACGCTTGCCCAGCAGGTCCCACAACGCCATGTCCACGCCGCTAATCGCATTGCCGAGCACCGGGCCATTCCGCCAGTACGAACTGACGAAGGACGATTGCCAGATGTCCTCGATTTGCAAGGGGTCCTTCCCAAGCAGGAACGGCTTCAGGTAGCGCGCGACGGCGGTCTCGACGACCCGGGCGCGTTGTGTAAAAGTAGCGCAGCCGAGGCCATGCAGGCCCGGTTCGCTGGTCACGACCTTGACCACAACAAGTCGAATGGCGGCGGGGGCCGTGAGGATCGTCTTGACGTCGGTGATTTTCAGCGGTGGCAGGCCCTTGCCAGCGACCGGAGAAGGCTGGGGCGCCGGCGGCGCGGACGCCAGCGGGGTGTCCATCGGCCATGGCAGCCCGGCCGCGCCGGCGCCCAGGACTGTGCGCTTGAGCCATTGACGCCTGTGCATGGTGCAGCTCCTTGGGTGAGAATTGGCGAGGGTCGGCGAACGGCCGCTCCCCCTCTCACCTAAAGGCTCTGCCTCCAGGGGTCAAGCAGATTCCGCGCAGGATCGCGCGAGGATCATGTATGCACGGCGTCGTACATGACAAACGCCAGCGGCCCGAAGACGAGGACCGGCAACCACGCCGCCAGCGCCGGCGCGAGCAGATTGCTTTCGCCGAGCGCCTTGCAGGTGAAGAAGGCGGCAAAGAAGATGCCGCACAGCACGACGCACATGCCGGCGCTGATGAACACGTTCCGATTCTGATCGCGCAGAATCACGGACAGGCCGAGCACCACGAGCAGCAGGGCCAGGATCGGCCGGGTCAGGCGCGTGTGGAACAGCACCGCCATGGTCGAGATCCGGGCGGAATCGGGTTTCTGCAGTTCCCGGTACAGCCGCAACGTCGAGGCGAAATTGTACCACTTACCGCTGCGCGTGATGGACTCGAAATCGACCTCCTTGATGTGCAGAAAGTACTTGCCCGGGTCGATCATCTCCAGAAGGTCCGAGCGGTCCCATTTGTCGAGTTGTTCCGGCTGCGTGCCGGTCAGCAGCCAGCCGCCGCTGCGCGGCCCATCCCCCGCCGGAATGAAGCGTGCTTCCTCGGCGCTGAGATGGATCATGTTGCGCGCGATGCCTTCAGGGATGGTGCAGAAGAACGGCTTGACGATCTGCCCCTTGCGCCAGCCGGTATGTCCTTCGAGGTGGATGCCGTTCGGCTCGAAGCCGCCTTCCACCTTGATGTCCTTGTCTCCCTCCGGATCGTCCTTGTCTGCCAGGAGTTCATTGCCGATGCGCGGGATGAGCAGTTCCTGGTTGGCCACGCTGGCGCCGATCATCACGCACGCGCTGAGCAGCACCGGCAGAACGACGCGGCGCGTGGACACCCCGGCCGACAGTAGCGGCAGCAGCTCGTTACACTTCTGCATCCAGGCAATGGTGAACATCGCCGCCATGAGGACGATCGCCTCGCTCAGGCGGTCGTAGATCTGCGTGGCCTTGATGGCGTAGTAGCTGCCGATGTGTTCCAGGATCGGCAGCAGACCATGATGGTTGTGAGTGAACTCGTCCAGATTCGTGAACAGATCGACGACAATGTACAGGCTAAGCAAGCTCACCAGGCAGATGAAAAAGGACTTGAAGTAGCTCCAGATAAGCAAACGGTCGATCTGCTTGAACATGGGCTGGCCTCCGTTTCCTGTCTCCGGCTTGCCGGATTACTCCGCCACTTTCGGTTCGGAGAGGCGGACGTTTCGGCGATAGCTCAGGATGTACTGCGCGATGTAATCGTTGGCGGCCGAGCTGGCCCATTCACCAAAGCCATTGTCACGCAACTCCCGCAGCGCCTGGCCGGGGCCCCAGCCTTCGTATTCCATCCGATAAACCGCGACCATGACACCGGTACGGTGCAGCCCCGCCCGGCAGTGGAGCAGCACTGGGTAATTGCTCGGCTCATCCATCAAGGTCAGAAAGCGCTCGACTGCGGCCGGGCGCTTTCCGTGAAGCAACTGCCGCCGCGGCACCAGGTCAGGGGCGATGTAGACGTAGTGGACGCCCAGCCGCTTGCACAGTTCGCTTTCCTTCACCGTGCCGCTACCGAGGCACCAGAGACGGACGTCCGGATCGGGGTATTCGTCCTGCAGGTTAACGATCGTGCGGATATGGTAGCGCGCGATGGCGTCGGCAAAACCGTCGGCGGTCATCTGACCACTGCGGTACACCTTGCCCTCCGTGACCTCGCGCAGGCGCTTATTATGGAGGTAGACACAGCGATAGCCGGCGAATGGCGCAACAGTCAGGAGGCCAACAATCAGGGTAATCAGCGTCCACCGCACCAGCACAGGCATGACTTGGCGATTCCTCCCGACTCGAGACCTACGGCACGGGGACGCAGCCGCCCCTTCGTGCGGGGCGGGATTGTGGCAGGTTTCAAGAAAAAGCTCAAGGTGGACTGCGGCCCGGCACAGGTGCGGCAGGAAGGGTAAGAGGGGCGCGATTGGTAGGGAGTATCGCGAGCAAGGGAAGCGGGGACCCCTTGCTCGCGCTACTGCCTGAAAGCTCATCACTCCGCCGCGCCGACATCCACCTGGATCGCCTGGATTACCTCCTTGGTCCTGTCATTCTGCAGGAACGCGACTACCTTGAGGTTCTTCAGCTCCAGCGGCCGGTTGGCGTTGGGGAAGGGGTTCTCCTTGGCGTAATCGTTGAGGTATTGCGCCAGGCTCTTCCGGAGCTCGTCCAGGTCCACGGTCGCCAGGTGCTTGACGTTCTTTTCCTTGACGGGCAACCCCTTGGCTCCGCCCGCAAAGGTGCGGACGACGTGGTGATGATGACGGAGTTGGTTGCCTCCCGAGTAGTTGACCTGTTCCTCAACCAGCACCAGCCGCAGCTTCAGCGCGTCGTCCGGCTTCGCCACTTCGGTGACCTCGGCAATGATGTCGATTTTGTTGCCCTTCCGGACGGCGCTGGCTTTCAGTTTGGCAGCCGTCGTTCGTTCCAGGAGCTGATCGAGGACCTGGCGGTATGCCTGGTAGAGTTCCGGCGCCTCCTCGAATGAGCCGCCCTGCGCCGGCATGCTCTGGCCGCTGAGCACCAGGCTCGGCGTCCCCTCGACCTGGTAGAAGCTGGAACGCGCTTCGGCCTCGGCGTTGGCCATCGGATCGGGTCCAGGAATGTGCAGGTGGTATTGCAACAGGACCACTTCCGACGGCTTATAGGTCTTGCCGAGGCCATCGAAGGCCAGGTCCGCGCCGACGCACGGCGGGCACTGGGCGCCGGTAAACATTTCCACGAGGAGGACGCGATCGCTCTTCCCCTTCCGGCCGGCATACTTCTCCGCCTTGATCGACAGGTCGATCTTGTCCAGGCGGGCCTCGACGTCTTTGAGCTCTTCCGAATTGCCGGCCCTTTTCAGGGCGGCGGCCAGAACGTTCAGGGTCTTGAACTGGGCCATGGACGAGGCTTTCGGGTCGAGCAAGCGCTCGGCACGCTGGGCGTACGCCAGCGCCACCTCCTTGTAGCTGTCCTGACCTCCCAGGGAGTCAGCGAGCTGCGTGGCGATGTCCCCTTGCCAGCGCGGCCCGTACACTTCGGCGGCCTTGTACGCCTTCTCCGCCCAGCCACGGACATCCTCGGGCCTGGCCTTCTTCTCGCCCGCCGCGGTGAGCAAGCCAACCGTCGCCTGGAAAAAACGCAGGTCTCCCCCCTGCTTGGCCACGATCTCCTTGTTGACCTCGAAGGAATCGGTCAAGCTCTTCAGGGCAGTCGGCTCCAACATCGCCGGGAACAACTGCTGATTGATCCAGACCATGGAGCCGCGGACGTTCCCGCTCTTGTCCCTGGGCAGTTTGCCCTCGAAAGAAAGCGACTGGTCCTGGATCTTGATGCTGAAGCGCACAAGGTCGTCGGTGACGCTCAGGTCTTCGAGGGTCGATTCGGGCAACTTCTCGCCGGCAGACAGTACCTTGCCGGTCCACTTACCGTCCTTCGACTCCAGCTGGAAGAGCCAGAGTGTCGGCTGCCGTCCCTGGTCCAGCATCGTCAGTTTCCACTTGCCGGCCAATTCGGCGTCGGCGCCGTATACCAGGCCCGGAAGCAACAGGAGGCCGGCGAGAAGGGGCCATGATTTCCTCAGCATCGGTCGTTCCTTTCCAGCAAGGAAGAAAGCGCGCCGCTTCTCGCGGTGCATTCCTTTCAGTCTAGGGAGTCCTCCCAGAGCCACAAGGTTGACATGCGAACGCTTGGCCCCATTCCCTCAATTGCCTGGCTGGCGCGCGAGTTGACCGGGATACATAAAAGCCAAGGCCGACTTGCCACGGCCGTAGAAGTTGCATAAAAGCCGGCCGGGATCGTGGCAGATCGCTAAGACCCAGGCAAGGAGGCAGTGTCCTTCCATGAGCCAGGTAGTCCATCCTCCCCGTCTTGCGCCGAGCGGCTCCTCGTGGCTCGTCGTGCTGCTCTGTGCGGGCGGCATGGCCCTTTTCGTCGTCTGTGGGATGACGCTCTTCGACGACGATTTCCGGTCGCTGCGCCTCTGGTGGAAGAGGAAACCCAGCGTCAGCGCAACCCACTTGCCGGTGGGCGAGCAGCTCTACAGGACGAATTGCCTCCGGTGCCACGGCGAGAGGGGTGAAGGGGATGGCCCGAGCGCCGCCACGTTGCAGCCGCCACCTCGCAACTTCGGCGCAGCCAGATTTCGTCTCGTCACTACGGTCAACCGCGTCCCTTCCGATGACGATCTGCTCCAGGTCATCCGCCGCGGCATTCCGGGCACCGCCATGCTATCCGTTGCCGTCAGCGACAGCGATGGCCTCGCTCTCGTGGACCACGTCCGCCACCTCGTCCGCGCCGGCATGGAGGAACGGGTTCGCGCCAATGCTGCGAGCAACGGCGAGGAATACGATCCGGCACTGGTGGATCGGCTGACGCAGCCGGGAGAAACGATTGACGTGCCGGAAGACTTGCCGCCGCCCAGTACCGCCTCACTGGCCCGCGGCAGCGAGCTATTCGCCAGGAACTGTGCCAGCTGCCACGGCATGACCGGCAGAGGCGACGGGCAGCCAGCGCTTGTGAACGAGGACGGCACGCCGACCCGGGCGCGCGACCTGATACAGGGCATCTTCAAGGGAGGTAGGGAGCGGGAGCAGGTTTACGCTCGTCTCGTGCTGGGCATGCCAGGGACACCCATGCCCGCCCAGGCGGGACTCGCGCCGAGCGAGATCGGCGACCTTGTGAACTTCGTATTGTCGTTAACAGACCAGCCCGCAGCGCAAACAGGGGTTCTTCCTATCACTTGTTTGCGCCGCGGGCTGGTCAGCAACCGCTGACGTCCGGGGGCGGTTCGCGCTGGAACGGGTTCAACCCAGCAGCTTCTCGACCACCCGCCCTTCGCGGAAGAGCTGCACCGGACGCCCACCCGGTGTCATGAGTTCCAGGTGCGGATCGAGTCCGAGGCAGTGGAGCAGTGTCGCAGAAACGTCGTCCGGGGTGCAAGGCTCCGTGGCCGGCGCCATGCCCTGCGCATCGGTAGTGCCATGGGCATAGCCCTGGCGGAAACCGCCACCGGCCAGCAGGACGGCCATCGACCGCGCCCAGTGATCGCGGCCGGCGTTCTTGTTGATCTTCGGCGTCCGGCCGAACTCGCCGGCGCAGTAGACGATCGTCCGATCCAACATGCCGCGACTCTTCAGGTCGCCGATCAGGGCTGCCAGCACCCCGTCGAGTTGCGGCAGCAGGTTGTTCGACAGGGACTCGAAGTTCTTGCCATGCGTGTCCCAGCCCCCGATGCTCACCGTGACAAAGCGGACACCCGCCTCCACCAGCCGCCGCGCGGCCAGCACGCCCTGGCCGAAGCCGGCTGGGCCGTACTCTGCGCGGAGCGACTCGGGCTCCTGGTTGAGGTCAAATGCCTTTTTCGTCTTGTCCGAGCGCAGGATCTCCAGCGCTTGCTTGTGGAACTCGTCCAGGCCGTCTACAAGGTCCGCCGAATGGTCCGCCGCCCTGAAGGTACTGTCGAAATCCCTGAGCAGTTTGTCGCGGTTCTCCAGCTCATCCAGCGTGACGCCATTCGGCAGCTGGATGTCGCGGACACGCAGCGTGCCGGCCGCGCCCTTACCGCCCTTGCCACCCTTGCCGCCGCCGGCGCCCTCGACGATGAAGGGATTGTAAGCGGTGCCGAGGTAGCCCGACTGTCCGGCGGAGCCGTTGCGGAGTTCGCCGAAGTTGACATAGGGTGGCACCCCCTTCTCCGCCGACAGCAACTTTGTCACCAGCGAGCCAAGTGCCGGATACTGGAGTGCGGGCGTCGGCTTGTTGCCGGTGGTCATGAACACGGTGGCCGGGCCGTGCGCCGGGATCGTGTGGTTCAGCGAACGGACCAAGGTGGTCCTGTTCATCACCTTCGCCATCCTGGGCAGATGTTCGCTGATTTCGACGCCATCGGCCGACGTCTTGATCGGCTTGAAGTCGCCGCGGATGCCGTCCGCAGCGTTCGGCTTGAGGTCCCACATGTCGATCGTGGCGGGCCCGCCGGCCAGCCAAATCATGATGACAGAGTCGGCGCGGCGTGCCTGATCGTTGCGGTGCCGGCTGGCCGCCCGCGCCTCCAGTTGCAGCAGCTGCGCCAGGCCCAGTCCGAAGAGCCCGGCCGTCGCCCCGATCTTCAGGAAGTCGCGGCGATGGAAGTTCTCGCAGTCACGGAATCCCATGGTGGTGTCCTTCTGTTGCCCTGATCCCCCCTGTGCCCGACCCATCAGGGCCGCCGAGCCGGGCGAGAGAGCAGCGTTTTGGCTGTCCGAGCGAGCGCGGCCCCTTCACCGCGGGGGTGCGAAGGGACCAAATGGGCGGCCCGAGCCGCCACTTCACGGTCAGTGATTCAGGATGAATTCGCGGGTGTTCACCAGCGCCCAAAGGCAATCGTTCCAGGCGCTCTGCCGATCCTTCCGGCCCGCGCGATACGCGGCAAAATGCTCCTTGTCCGCTTCGGCCGGATAGCGCGTCAGCGTCGCCAGGAACAACTCCTCCAGGATCTCGTCGTCCGACTTCTTGCTGGCGAGCAATTGCTGGAGCCGGCCGGTCCGGATTTTTTGCTGAACGCTTTGGTTGGTCATCATGTACAGCTTTTGCGGCAAGGCCGGCTCCATGGCGCGCTCGCAATCGCAGGCCGAGGTGCGCGGTGGCCGGCCGAAGATGCGCAGAGCGTAGGACAGGTTGCCGGTCGTCACTAAACTGGACCCGACCTCGAGCGTCCGGCAGTGCGGCGGTCCGTCGTTGCCGAAGCTCTCTTTCGTCCCCAGCGCCGCGTCCACGACGTCCACGACCACTTCAGCCATCATCGGCCTGATGTAGCTGTGTGCATAGTTGTTCTTGTCCAGGCGGTTCGTCGCGTTCGTGACCGAGGACAGCTGGTAGGCGCGCGCTTCGAGAATGGTGCGTTCCAGGTAGCGAATGTCGTACTTGTGGTCGATGAAGTCAAGGGCGAGAGCATCGAGGAGCTTCTCATTCGACGGCGGGTTGGCCAGGGAGAAGTTATCGACCGGATCGACGAGGCCGATGCCAAAGTAATGGCCCCAGACGCGGTTCACGAAACTGCGCGCGAAAAATGGGTTGTCGTCGCGGCGCAGCCAATCGAACAGGGCGACGCGCGGGTCCTGGCCCTGCGTCACCTTGATCTCCGGCCCGCCAGGCGCCTTCGGGGTCAGCGGCTTGCGGGTATCGGGGTGCAGCAGGACCTGCTTGACCGCGGGCCCGACGTACACCTCGCGTACGATAAGCGTGTTCTTGCCGGCGGCCTTCTTCTTCCGCTCGCCGTTTTCGGCATCGACGACCTTCTTCGCTTCCGGCGACACGCCAAAGGCGACCTTGGCGAAGACGTTCGCGTAGGCCCGGTAATCAACCTGTGTCCAGCGATCGAAGGGATGCTTGTGGCACTGGGCGCATTCCAGGCGGATGCCCATGAAGGCGGCCGCGGTCTTTTCGCCCCACTGGTCGAGCGTCACCGGCTGCTGGCGCCGCCAGAAGAGATCGAGCGTCGGCCGATTGGCGTAGGCGGTCGTATCGAAACTCTTCGTCGCCGCCTCTTCGATCTCGCGTTCCTGTTTCAGCCATGCCTCGGGAGTCAAGCCGTCCCGGCTGGTGGCGCAGAGGATGCCGCGGACGATTTCGTCGTAAGGCATGTTCTCGGCGAAGCGCTTGCGCAGCCAGTCCTGCCACATCTGGCTGCGCTTGACGCGGAGGTTCCCCGTGTTCTCCAGTGCCAGGGTGTTGTTCCCCGTGATGTCGGAGAACTTGGTCGCCCAGAGAGCGGCATGCAGGGGCTGCTCCAGTAACTCCTCGATCTTGTGCGAACGCTTCTTCGGGTTTCGGTCGGCGAGAAAGGCGCGTACCTCCTCGGGGGACGGCAGCGAACCGATCGTGTCGATTGTGACGCGCCGCAGGAACTCGGCATCGTTGCTCAGGTCGGAAGGGACGATGTTCAGCCGGCGCAATTTGGCGAAGACCTCATGGTCGATGTAATTGACCTCGTGTACCGCCGGATAATGGAAACCGGCGCTCGTCTCCCGGGGCACCAGAACACGCACCGGCAGCACCTGGCCGCGGTACGAGACGATGATGGCTGTATCACCGGCCTGGCGGGACTTGACCTCGCCGAGCGGCGTGACCTCGGCGATGGCTTCATCGTTGGTACGGAAGTCGCAGAAAAGCGTGATGTCTTCCTCGCTGCCGTCGGCGAAGCGGGCCTGCACGCGCAGCTTGCCCGACTCGCCGGGCTTGCGGAAGGCGTACTCTGTCGGCTCGACGCGGATACCCGCCAGTTCGCCGCTCCCCTTCTCCCAGCGGGCGCCGCCGAGGACCCACCGCCGGAGGATCTGGTACTGCCAGGAGCCCTTGCTAAAGCGCCGGCCACCACCGTGTTCCATTTGGCCGGCAGCCTTGAGGAGGAACAGACTGCGGTCGGGATCGACCGAGTCGATGCGCCGGCCAAACGCTTCGCGCGTCAGGGCGGCATAATCCTTTTCCGGATCGTAGCCAAAGAGGGAGAGGCGGAATCCGCCCTTTCCCTGGAAGGAGCCGTGGCAAGAGCCCGAGTTACAGCCCGCTCGCCCGAAGAGGCCCATCACGTGGCGCTCGAAATCGACTTTTTCGACGCGGCCTTCATTGGGATGTGACACGGCAGCGGGGACCGCCAAGGACATGGCGAAGAGCCACGCAAGCGCACCAGCGGCGGCGCGACATAGGGTCATGCGAGCAGCGTGCATGCCTCGATCCTCCGGAGGTCAATATTCCTCCAGCAAGTCAACGAAGGAAACGGTTCGGTAGGCGGCGGGGGCGGAAGGCGGCCCAGGTCCACTCCAGGGGGTAGCTTGGCGGCCTGGCCGGAGCGTCCACAAGCATCTAACCCTACCAGGAGGCAAAAGTAACGCAAGGATTTGGGCGAGGCAAGAAAAATGCGAGACGGTGGGAAGGAACTTTCGCGGAGAGCGTCTGCTACTTCAAAACTTGGCAGTCTTACTGTCTCTCGATCCTGGAAGCGCTGGGACGAGCTCCCGCATGCGCGGTGGGGGGCGTAGGCGACTCTGCCGAGCCTCCTCCGGTCGTTTGCGTGAAATCATAAATGAGAAACGTGGAAGTGCGGTCCACCGGCTTACACCTGCGCAGGTACCTACCCGCCGGGGTGTCACTGGCGAACCCGTAGAGCGCCGTTGTGCTGACCGCGAGGTAATGGCCCCGGACCTGGGCCACGACGTCGGCGGGGCCCTTGATCGGCAGGGCGTCCATGCACATGGGTCGCATCGGCAGCGTCCGCAGAGAGGCTTGCGGCCCAACCGCCCAGACGTCGAGCGTCGCCAGCCCGCGCTTGCGTTGCCACCGTTTCAGTTCTTTCAGACCCTGACCCCAATCGTAATTCGAGTCGCTCACCAGCCGGTAAGCGCGGGGCGTCCCACCCCAGAGTGGATTGGCGTAGCACAGTCCCTGCGGCCACACGGTCAGCGCCGCCACAGCCGTCCACACGACGCAGGCGCCAACCCCACCGGCGAGGATGCGCCGGCGCAAACCTGGCCCCCACGCTTCGTAAGTCTGGACCAGCGCGCCCGCCAGCCCCACGATCCATAGCCCCACGAGTGGCAGGACGAGGCGCACACCGATCTGCACCCGGCAAGCCAGGCTGAAAACGACCAGGGCTGCCGTGGCCAGGCACGCCCAGTTCGTCAGCGAGCGCACGCGCACAAAGGCCAGGAGCACGGGAAGAGCTAGCAGCGGCAGGCTCAGCTTGATACTCAGCGTGACGGGGAAATAGTACCAGATGTTATTCGCATACCAGTGGCCCAACAGGTACGCGCCAGTCGCTTGCGGGTAGCCGGTGTTCCGCCGGAATTGATACCAGAAGGCGAGGTAGGCACTATTGCAGTAGAGAAGCGCCAGCACTGTCCCGAGGCACAGTACGAGGATGAGATCCACAGCCCCAGGCCGGAGGTGAATCGACCAACGCCGCAAACGGCCAGCCCAACTCTCTCCCGGAAAGGGCGTGGCAGGACTCGTCCACGCCAGTCGCTCGGCCTCGACCATCACCAGGCACAGGACGCCGAACACCGGACCGGACGCCTTCGCGAGTAGGAGGGCGGCAAACCAGATTGCCGGCACGATCCTGCGGAGGAACCACCCATGTTCGTGCCGCGTACGGAAATGATAAACCACGGCGAGCAAGCATGCGCTCAGGGTAATGTCCGTCGTGGCAAGGCCGGCGTGGGCCAGCAAGGTCGGCTCACACGCCAGCAGGGCCACGGCGAGCCGGCCGGCCCAAATGCCGCCGAGTTGCGTTCCGGCGCGCCAACCGTACAGCAGCAGCACCCACCAGGAGAGCAAGGTCGTCGCGCGCACCCAGGGCAGCACTCGATTCATGTCGGCCGACGGATCGAGCGGGATGCCCTTCCAGCGCTCGTACAGATACAGCGGCAGGGTTTGCATATCCACTGGCAGGGGCATGGTACCCAGGCGGATGAGCGGCTGATAACTGCCAGTGCGCCAGTGCTCCAGACCGGCCACGACGTACACGGGTTCGTCCGACGTGGCACTGAGCTGCGCCGCGGCACTCACGCACCAGACCGAGGAGGCGACTCCCCAGGCAAGGAGCCAGACCACGTCGAAAACCCGCACGCGTTGGACAGGCACTTCCATCGGCTCACCCTCAGGCGGCAGCTACCCCTGCGGCCGGCTATGTAGCACGCCTCCGGAGGGCCTGTCAAGGCGGAGGCGATGGCGCCGCTGCCTCCAGTTGGCTCTTGCCCGCCGAGGGGATGCTGCCGTCAGTTCGCCTCGACCTCGCGGGCCCTCGACTCTATTATCCCGCGCGATCGTGACCGCGACGGGACCAGGCGAGGAGCGTTCGTCGCTCCGGTAGCCACCAGGGGAGGGGTTGCATGCGCAAGTATCTGATTGGGGCCGCCGCGGTGCTGTTCCCGGCCCTGCTGCTGTATCCGAGCGGCGAGGGTTTCTATCTCGACTGGCACAATCACGTTTGGCTGGTCGGTTTCTTCGGCGAGAACTTCCACCGTCACGGTTTCATGCCGCAGGCGCTCGTCACCCGGGAATACGCTGGTCTCACCCAGCCGATCTTCTACGGCTACCTCTTTTATCCGTTGCTGGGACTGGCCAGCGCCTGGCTGCACCAGGAAATCGTTGTCCGCGTCGCCGCCCTGCTCATCTTCGCCGCCGAGTACGTATGTGTTCGCAAGACGCTGCGCCGCCTCGGAGCGACGGATGGCCTGGCCGCGACCGTGGCCTGTCTGATGATCTGGGCGATCTATGGTCTAACGAACCTGTACAACCGCTCGGCCCTGACCGAGTTCTTCGCGGTGGGCCTGCTCACCTGCGCCGTCTGCACGTGGTTCGACATGCTGACGGCCACAGCATGGTCCGCCGTCTGGCGGCGCGGCCTGCGTTTCGGCTTGCTGCTTACGCTGGCTGCGGGCAGCCATCCGATTACCGCTCTCTACAGTCTGCCACTGTTGGCGCTGCTCGCGGTTTGCTCGCTGCAGCGACCGGCCGGTCCAGGCCGATTGGCGCGCCTGGCTGCCCTCGTTGTTGCCGCCCTACTTGGGGTAGCGGCCCTCGCTCCCTGGGCCTGGGCCGTTCACCTTCTCGGCCAGGACATCTTCATTGCCAGCTACACGAACCAGGTCACCGACATGACCACGACGATCGACCACTGGGCCACACGCCTCTTTCCGTTGCCCTTCGATCGGCGAACGTTTCACGATCGCCCGGCCGACGTCTCCACGGCCTTCCTCGATGCCTCGATTAACCTGCCGCTTCTGGTCCTCGGGCTCGCCCTGCTTTGGCCTTACTTCCGCGGACTGGACCGCCGCCATCGCCTGGGTGCGGGCCTTTTTGTGGCCCTCCCGTTGCTGTATGCCGCCCTCCATCTGTGGCTGTCCCTTACGCCGCAGGTCTTCGAGCATCTGCCGCGCGTTTTCCTGGTCGTACAGTTCCTGTATCGCCTCGTTACCTATGTCAACCTTGGCCTGTTCCTCGTGCCGGTCTTCCTGCTGTTCTACGCGCGTTCACACCGCCTCGTGTTGCACCCAGCGGGCGGTGCGCTGGTTTCCCCCGTGCTCCTCTGTTTCGTCCTCACCCTGGCCGGGTCTGGCGTCGCTCTGAAGCTGCTGCATGCAAGCTGCGCGAGCATCCCCGAGACCGCGCACGTTCAGCGCTGGGCGGTGTTCGGCCGAAAGTATACCCATCATGTCGGCGAGCCGCACCTTCGCAGGACCGACGCAGATCGCGAAGCCCTCATCCATCTGCCGCTGACGTTCTGCAGTTACGCCGATTACACGACGCCGAATCGCTTCCCGCCCCTGGCGCCCGCCGAGGAAGCAACGGTGCGCTACATTCCTCTGGCGGTGGAGTGCCAGGGTAAACGTTTCGGGGAGTGTCGTGCGGTCACGGTTCACCTGGATGCACCGGGCTACGTCAGCACGCAGGTGGCGGCCTTTCCCTGGAATCGCTTCTTTATTGACAGTCAGCCCATTGGGGAGAAGCTGTTGCGTTCGTGGCAGCCCGAGTCGCTCGCCCCCTGGAACGCCGCCGCCCGGCTCGTGATTCCCATGCCGGCCGGCACACATGTCCTGGAGTATCGCTTCGTACCGGACCCGGCGTGGCGACGCCTGCATCGTTGTGCGTGGCTCATCCTGACCGGGTGGATCACCGTCGTGAGTGTCTGGACCGCAGTTCCCTTCGTGCGCCGGCGGCGGCGCGTGCCGGGTGCGGCGCCGCCAATCGAGGGCCTGCGCGAAGCGGCGTAGCACTTCTCTGCCTCCGGCATCCGCCGGAGAATCCTTGTGCGCGGGCGCAGGCCATGGGACAATCCCCCCGTTGCTCTGCTCTCTCCTCGAGTGCAGCCGGCATCCCATTCCCTGGAAACTGTTGGAAGTCAAGACATGCTCTGCCCCCTGGCGCGCGTCCGATTCCTGGCCGTGGCATTCGTTGCCGGAGTGGGCTCAATCGTGGCCAACGCTCCCGCGCAGAGCGCGGAGCCCGAGCGCAAACCACCGGCCGAAATCCGGCTTCTGGAAGCCCTGATCCTTCCGCCGGCGGGACAGGGTGGACGGTTGGCTTTGCCGGAAGACGCCGTTGCCGGGCAGATGGCCGCAGGCACCTGGAAGGCACCGCACGCGGGAGACACACTAGCGCGGCCAGATGGCTCGACATGGAAATGGGAGCCGCTCAAGGCGGCGGACGACGATTCATTTCACCATGCCGCGCTCCGCGGCGGCTATGCGTACTTTGCCGTCCCCGCCGAGGAGCAGCGCGTCATGATCCTGGAGGCAGCAGGACATGTCATGGTCTATGTTAATGGCGAACCGCGTACCGGCGATCCCTATAGCCACGGTTACGTTCACCTGCCGATCCTGTTGTGGCCTGGCACCAATCACCTTTTGTTCCGGGCCGCGCGCGGCAGTCTCCGCGCAGCACTGGTTGCGCCCCGGCCTGACGCCCAACTCGACCTCAGTGACACGACAACCCCGGACCTGCTCGTCGGCGAGGAGGTCCGCGCCGAAGCGGCGGTCATGGTTCTCAACGCCACGAATGACACCCTCGACAAACTGTTCTTGCGTGCGGAAACTGTTGCCGAGGGCCGTTCCGCCGTCACCACCGAACTGCCGCCCATCCTGCCACTGGGCACACGCAAAGTCGGTTTCCGCCTGCCAGGCCAGCCGCCGACCGCCGAGGGGACCCGCGAACTCAAGCTCACGCTCCAGCGACAGGTCGGCGACCGCCTGATGACCCTCCACGAGGCCACGCTCAAACTGGCCGTATTGCGGCCGGAGCAGACGCACAAGGTCACCTTCCGTAGCGGCATCGACGGCAGCGTGCAGTATTACAGCGTGGTGCCGCGTGCGGCAACGAACGACAATCCTCCTGCCGAAAGGGCAGCGCTCATCCTGACGCTCCATGGCGCGGCCGTCGAGGGGAGCGGTCAGGCGGCTTGCTTCAGTCCCAAGTCGTGGGCCCACGTCGTCGCACCGACGAATCGCCGGCCCTACGGGTTCGACTGGGAAGACTGGGGCCGGCTCGATGCCATGGAGGTGCTGGAGCGCGCGCAAGAAACGCTGGACACCAATCCCCGGCGCACTTACCTGACCGGTCATTCCATGGGCGGACACGGCACCTGGCACCTCGGGGCGACCTTCCCCGACCGTTTCGCGGCGATTGGCCCCAGCGCGGGCTGGATCAGTTTCTGGTCGTATACCGGGGCCCTGAAGATCGACAAGCCTTTGCCCGCGCAGGAACTGCTGCTGCGGAGCCTGAACCCCAGCGACACCCTTGCCCTGGCTCACAACTATGGCCACTATGGCGTCTATGTCCTTCACGGCGACAAAGACGACAATGTTCCCGTGGGACAAGCCCGCTCCATGCGGCTGCAACTCGCCGGCTTCCATCCCGATTTCGTCTATCACGAACAGTCGGGCGCCGGCCACTGGTGGGGCAATCCCTGCGTGGACTGGAAGCCGATGATGGACTTTTTCCAGGACCACCTGCTACCGCGCCGCGAGGATGTTAGGCAGGTGGACTTCGTCACCGCCAGCCCCGGCGTGTCGGCCCACTGCGACTGGGCCAGCATCGAGGCCCAGGTCCTGCACGGCAAGCACAGTTCCATCCATTTGCAGTGCGACCGCGAGCAGCGCCGCCTTAATGGGACCACGAGCAACGTCGCCCGACTGGCCCTGGACGTCGGGCACCTCGCGCCGGGGAAGCCGGTCCAGGTCGAACTGGATGGACAGAAGGTCGACAAGGTTGCCTGGCCCGCCGAGGGAACGCGCCTCTGGTTGCAACGGCAGGGCGAGAAGTGGTCTGCCATCAAGGCGCCACTTCTCACGGACAAGAGACCCCAACGCTACGGCCCCTTCAAAAGTGCCTTCCGCAACCGGATGGTATTCGTCTACGGAACAAAGGGAACGCCAGAGGAGAACGCCTGGGCACTTGCCAAGGCTCGCTTCGACGCGGAGACCTTCTGGTATCGCGGCAACGGTTCCGTGGATGTGGTCGCCGACACGTCGTTCGATCCAGCGGCGGAGCGCGACCGCAACGTGATCCTCTACGGGCACTCGAACAGCAACGTCGCCTGGAGGCCTCTTCTCAGCGAAAGCCCGGTCCAGGTGCGCCGCGGCCGGATCGCTGTTGGCGACCGCGAGATGGTGGGCGAGGACCTGGCCTGCCTGTTCCTCCGGCCGCGGCCAGGCAGCGATCGTGCGGCGGTTGCCGTCGTGGGCGGGTCCGGCATCCATGGCATGCGCCTGACCGACCGGCTACCCTACTTCTCGTCCGGCGTCGGCTATCCCGATTGCCTGGTTTTCGGGTCGGACGTTGTGACGCAGCGCGCCGAAAACATCCGCGCCGCGGGATTCTTCGGTCTCGACTGGAGCGTGAGTAGCGGCGAGTTCGCGTGGCGCTGACGAGCACGCCCACGAGAGCGAGAAACCGGCTCAGGCAGGCACAGCGCTCAGGCCGGGCCCAGTGAGCAGGCCGGTTTCCATGTTGCCACCGCGGATGCGGAAGATTCCGGGAAAGCGCTCCGCCCACGGTCGGTTGGCTGCGGGCATATACTGACGGGCATTCGACTCGATGGCGGCCACCCCGCGCACGTGTGCCGCCAATCCCGCCGAGTGGATCAGTGAGGCCCCGGGACAGGTCAGGTCCTGCACACACAGGAACATGCCGAGTTTGCGCGCCGCCGCTGCCAGGAGCAGCGATTGGCTCTGCCCCTTGCACGCTTTGAGTGCGGCGCCCGTGTAGCCCATATCGCGAGCCAGGTGCAGACTCTCCAGGTCGATCAGCGATTCGTCGATGACCACGGGCCGCAGCCGCGCTGCTTCGTGCATGACGTTGCCGCGGTTCGCCTTCAGGTCGCGCGCGGTCGGCTGCTCGATGTACTGAATACGCGAATACGCGGTCGGCGCTGCCTCGCCCACCCTGGCCAGAAATTCGAGCAAATAGCCGACGTGGGGGCAGCGTTCGTTGAAATCGAGCGAGTAGCTCCAGTCCCCAACGCCGCGTTCGCGCTGTGTCCGGGCGGCGGCACTCTCGACGCGCAGTACTCGCTCCACGTCCCAGCCAAGGTCGTCGCCATTGAGTTTGATCTTCAGGTGCGTCAGACCATCGGCATGAATCCACTCGCCAAGCGTTTCCGGCAGTCCGTCGCTGACGCGCTGGAGAATGTCACCCTCCTCGATTGGATCGAGAGCGCCGATCAGGTGGTAGAGTGGCAGACGCGGCTGCGGTTCGCGGGACAGGTGCTGCTCCAGATAATTGCCGCGAAAATCTGGGCCGAGATACGTGGACAGGTCGTGCGGCAGGAACGGGGGACCGTACGTGTGATAGCAATTCAGGCCGTGTACCTTGCCATAGGCGTCGTGCAGGGCTGCATCGAAGGCGCTGGCTGTAACCAGCACACACAGATGCGGAATCGGCTCGGCCAACTGGAGTTCCCGCGTCACTTCCTGCGCCGCCTGGAGGTAGGCCGGCTCCAGCACGCAGTTGATGTCAATGGGGTGGCCCGACTCGCGACAGTCGGCGGTTAGGCGCGCGATGCGCTCTACCAAAGCCTTCATGGCGCCGAGCGTGGCGTCATACCTGAGCACCCGCGACGGGAAGGACCAGACGTTCCCCAGAGGCATCGAACCAAAGCCGCGGGCCCGGCGACCGGCGCCGGTGCGAACCGTGGATGTCACGTTTACCAGCGTCGCCCGGTCAACGGCAACGCCGCCGAACTTAATGGGAGTGCGGAACTGGTGATCTTCGTAGGCGAACTCCAGCGCCTCGATCTGGATATCGGTCGGTCGCAAGGCTGTTCCCTTGATGAGAAGCAATCGTGATCAAGCAGCATGATAAGGCAAGAGCGGACGCCGGTAAAGCGTATGCCGCGCAGCGGAACGCAGGGTTGGCGCTCCGCCGCGCGTCGCCTCGGCAGGGCTCCGGGGGCCTGAATCAAAACGCCAGTTGCAACTGTGTGCGCAGACCGTAGCCGTCAATTCCCGGCACGAACGTGCCGACGCTGGCCCCGACCGGACCGACTGGGTTGCCGCCGGTGTACACGCTGAAGTCGGTCTGCCACTTGAGCAGGTGCCGCTTGAAGAAGTAGTTGACGCCAAAGGTGTACTCGTTGGCCTCATGGAAGTTGCTGAAGGCGCCCGGGTTGACTTGGACGCGTGTCACCCCCCCCTTCGCCAGGGCTGTTCCCGTCCCGCTGGGAATGTTAATCTCCGTCGGCATCTTGCTGGTGTTGCCCAGGACGTCGCCGCTGTCGCCGCTGATCCACGACCAGCGGGCCACCAACTCCAGCCGGCGGGGGACGACAAAGTAACCACCCTGCAGTGTCATCCCATAATCAAGCAGCGCCTTGTTTGGGAACAAGGCGGTAACGGGGGCTTTCGTGCGCGGGTCGAGGTAGGTGTAGAGGATTTGATCAAATCCCGTCGGCGCGCTGTGGAAGTTGTTGAGGTCGCGCAACCACCACTCACTCGACAGGCTGATACCCCGCCACTTGCCGGCTGCGAAGGCGCTGTAGGAATAGGCGTCGAACATGTCAACCGCGTGCGCGCCCTTCAGGGAAGTTGCCGTCGTGACGCCGTCGCCATTGAGCAGGTTGATCAGCCGCGTGCCGCCGGGTGCGGCCGGCATGGTGAAGAAACGCGACTGCTCGCCGTCGCCGTACAGGCTGCGCCGGTCCATCGGTACCAGATTGAGGCAACCGCCAAGGCGCGCGACCGGCTGGCAACTGTAGTCGATGTCGCTCAGGCAGTCGCCGAACAGGTCCCAGGCCTTCTTCTGGTTGTTCCAGGAGCCGCCCAGGTCAAACCAGAACCCCATGATGAAGCCGGGGAGTTGGTCCATGGCCGAGTTCGGCAAGAAGCCGCCGTCGGAACCATTGGTGATAATCGCTTGAATGAAGAAGCGGTCGTTCAGGGCCTTCACCATGGCGCCCGCGCCCATCAGCCGAGTGTCGTCGTCAGCATCGAAGAAGAGATCGGTCATCGACAATTCGACGAATTGTCCAGTGCGGTTGCCGAGGAATTCTTCCAGGCCGAAGAATGGCTTGAGCTTCCCCGCAATCAGGCTGTACGTCGGCGCGTACTTGTAGGTTCCGTCGGGGCAATCGGGACCACAACCTTTCTGGCTGGCGCAGCCATGGAAATCGTAGGACACCCATGCCTCTAAAAGGCCGACCACGTGGTCCACCGTGACGCCGCCGCCGATGGGGGAAACGCCCGCGGTGTTTGGATCGAACGCGCCGGAACCCTGAATTACCTTGTTGTTCTGGAAGCCGCCGAACCCGCGCGTGCTGCCGAGCAACTCGAGCCTGTAGTGCAAGTCTGGGTCGAAGACGGTGCCCTGGAATTGCAGGTTGACACGCTTGGCCTCGAGCTGCGAGAAGTCGGCGAAGCGGTGGGCGTTTGCATTCTGGGCTTGCTGATGTTGGCCGGTCTGGTGGTTCGCATCATCCGTGGTCTTGTACAAGTAGTAGCCAAGCTGCAAGCGGCCGTGAATCTGCAACTCGAAGGGAATCTTGGATTCATCCTCCCACTTGACATAGTCAGGATTGGGGGCGCTGCGGATGACAAAGCCCTGGCCGCTGAAGAACCCCGTTTGCACGCTTGGAGGCATGCCGGCGCCCGGGTTGTCCTTCAGATAGTCGGAGACGATCTTCTTCACCGCATCCGGATCGGGCTGCCTGGCGGCCGGGGCGCTGGCAGCCGCAATGGGAGGCTGTGCCTCCAGCGACTCGAGCTGTTTCGTCAGATGCTCGAGCTGGCGGCGCTGTTCGTCGAGCTGGCGGCGCTGCTGTTCGATGAGGCCACGCAATGTATCGCTGTTGTCGTCGGCATGGGCGAGTCCCGCGGACCCGAGGAGTAACACTCCTACGAGGGCCCACCGCTTTCCCACTTCTCCGCGCCATCCCAGTCTCATGACGTTATCCTCCCTGCTCACTTGCTGAGCCGTCTGGACATCCTGTCCGGCACCAGCCACCGACCCTGGCTGCGCCAAAGGCGGGTCGTACACTCCGTCGGCCTGATAATTGTTCGCGCTCGAACGCCCGGGAGAGGGATTCGCAGGTAACTTCGACCGCTGCGCGGAAGCGCAGCGAAGCAAAAGCTGCGTTTCACCAAACCTGCGCTTACGCAAAACTCCGAGGATGTGGGAGCTCGGATCCAGGACGGCTGTGCGGAAAGATCAGGCTGCTGAGAGATTGTGGATTGAAACGATTTGGGTAGCCCTGTTTGTGGCAGATGCGCTGTAGTTGTATCCGTCTGACTCCATCCCCCGCGCGCCTGCTGTGCCAACGGCGGGCTGGTCATTGCCCGGCCAAGAGGTCGATGGGCGTTTCGGCGATTGTGCTGCCTCCCCGATCGAGAAGGGTCGCACGGATCACCACCGGCATGTTGAAGGGCCCCCGGGCTTCCTTAGAGAAACGGAGCACCAGGCAACCGCTCGAACGGTCAGCCGGTACCTCGATCGGGTCGGCGTGGATGCCGTGCAGGTGGTCGGGCACGGCGAGCAGCACCTTGACGGGGCCCGTCAGCCCCTTGCCTCGGTTAACGCGCACTGCCACGGCAACTTCCTTCCCTGGCTCGACCCGGAGAGAACCGCGGTCGCTCTCGATGCCCAGACGTCCCGGTTCGATCACGGCGACGATCTGCTCGTTCTGCTGCACGGAACTGAAACAGACGGTGTGCTTGCTGCCGTCGGCATCTGGGATTGCGCCGGTCGCCATGACGCAGATACGACAGGTGCGGCCGGTCTCCATCCACGGCGGCAGTTGGACGGCGTAGTCGAACTCAGTCGCCCCAGGCGGGACGGTAATGGTTGGCCCCGTCACCCCCTGCACGTGGCGGGCCTGCCGATCGGCCAGGCTGATCTCAAGAGGGCCATCGTAGCCGTTGCGCTCCAGCCGATAGTGGCGACGGTGGACCGAGCCGCGCGCCACCCAGCGCATGTCGTATTCACCGACGATCTTGAAGGGCGTCGGCAGCACGACCGCGAGAAGCAGGCTGTCCACCTCACTCTGTCCCTTCGCCGGCCGAAAGGTCGCGACATGGCTGCCGCTCTTCGTGGTGCCGCGCACCACGAGCCGCTGCGCTCGGATCGGGGCATTTGCCGCAGCTTTCAGCGGGATCTCGGCACTATTCTGGCCGGCAGCGATCGTCACCGCGCCCGCGGTAATCTCCGGCGACAGTCCCTCGACAGTAAGCGCGATCGGTTCCGCGTGTCCGCCGAGCCGTTCAGCCTGTACCTTCAGCTTCGCCTGACCGTTGCGCTGGATGGTGAGCACGTCGGCTGCCAGCTGCAGGTGGAAATCGGGCGGGGACGGATGGTCCAGCCGCAGGCGATACGCATATTCCGGCCCGCCGCGTGAATGAAACCGATCAGAGACTCGCACGAGGTACGTCCCAGCTGCGGGTGCGGTGAAGTGCAGCCGCGGGTCGGCAGCCCCGTCGCTCTCGTTCCGGGCCAACTCCTTGCCCGCCGTGTCCTGGAGGGCCAGCACGCCGGTCAAGGGCGAGCCGAGGCGGAGCGCGCGCAATTCAAGATCGCATACCTCGCCCTTGCGAAGTTGGATGGGCCAGGAGTCCACCATCCCCGACCGCTCGATGCGACCGTTCCCCATCGCCGGCAGCGAGAGCGGTTTCGTGGTCTCCTTGATGTCCTGAGCCACGTGCTCGGGCAGATCGTCGACATCGAGATGGAACGGGTTGGTATTCTTGCCACCCGCAACGAGGCGATGAAGGTAGTCGCCTGGCGCATGAGTAGGCAGGGCGATTTCCACCGGGTCATGCGGCAGCCCCTGGCCGGTCAGCGCGAAACGAACCTTCTCGCCGCGCCGGCCACCCAGCGGAAAGACGCGATCGACGTGCGGGTCGGCGGTCAGAGTCAGGCGGTAGACGTAGGCCTGGCCGCCGCGGAAGCCGACATCGTGGATCTTCACCTGATACCTACCGTCTTCCGGTGCCGTGAAACGGAGGAAAGAATCGGCACCAAAAGTATCGTCATTCTCAGCAATCGCTCGCCCGTGTGAGTCGAGGACTTCGAGCCTGGAATCGAGGGGGGAGCCGAGCCGGGCGGCATTCACCTCGGCAGTGATTGTCTGGCCCTTGTGTGCCTCGAAGGCCCACAGGTCCACGTTCTCCCGCGGAAAGATACGGCCATTGATCGTCACCGGCAGCTGGACGCGCATGGGAACCGGAGCGCCGTCGATCTCCTCCTCGACGATCTCCGGCAGGTCGCCGACGACGAAAGGTAGGGCAGAGGTGGCCCCCTGCGCAGTCCAGACCCGCCAGGATCGTTCGCCAAGAGGAGCGTCCGCGGCGAGTCGTACCTCGCCCTTCATGTCTTTCGGATAGTCTTCGGCCTGCTGCGAGTCGGGGAGCGGCAGCAGCGGTCCCTCGAACCAGAGGGTGCGCATTCGCTGCAACTGCGAACTGGCCTCGACTCTTGGCCCGAGCATCTCGAAGCCGCAGTGATCGTGAAGGAATAGCCCGCCGACTCGCACGTGTACCGTGGTGCCGCGCTGCCCGCCGGCCGGGAATACATAGGAGGCGACGGGCGACTCGGCACGAAGCGCCGGCACGCAGAACAAGAGAGAACACACCGAGGCCACCAAAAACAGAATCGCAGGGCGGCTCTGCCAACCTGGCCGGCTCATGTAGGTCTGTCCTCTGTGTTTCTGCATGGCTTTATCAAAGCAGTTCCTGGACGAGTCGGCCGTCGTTGGCGATCTTCACCGGCCGCCCTTCCGGAGTGTAAAACTCTTCTTCCGGGTCGATACCGAGCAGGTGGTACATCGTCGCCGCCAGGTCTTCCGGTCCGTACGGATCGCTTGCTGGCTTCTCGGCGCGGGCGCTGGACTTGCCGACGACGCGGCCGCCTTTGATGCCGCCGCCGCCCAGGGCCACGGTGAACGCGGGTCCCCAGTGGTCGCGGCCAGCATTCTTGTTGATGCGTGGCGTCCGCCCGAATTCGCCGGAAACGACGACCAGGGTCGACTCCAGCAAACCGCGCTCGGCCAGGTCGTGGAAGAGCGTTGCCAGCGCCGCGTCCAGCGCAGGCAACAGGTCGCGCTTCAGCGTGGCGAAGTTGTTGTCGTGCGTGTCCCAGTTGCTATGGTCGATGGTGACGCAACGCACGCCGGCCTCGACGAGCCGGCGAGCCATGAGACACGACTGGCCCAGCGAGCTGCGACCATAGTCGTCGCGCAGCTTTTCCGGCTCCGCGCGGAGGTCGAAGGCTTTTTTCGCTTCCGGCGAGGTCATGAGCGCGAATGCCTTCTGCTGAAACACGTTGACTGTTTGGGCGGCGCGATTGGCGCGTGCCTCGGCCGTCTTCTGAAAGCGATCGATGCTTGCAAGGAGTTGCTTGCGTGCATCGAGTCGGCTTGCTTCCAGCGTGGGCGGCGGCACCACGTCCGGCACGGCGAAATTGGGAGCGTTTGGATCCGCTTCGATGACGAACGGGGCCGCGGCAGCCCCCAGGTAAGCCGAGCCCGCGCTGGGGTGCATCTTCGGCAGACAGACGTAGGGTGGCACCGAGCCGCGCGGCCCCAGTTTGCGCGCGATGACGGCGCCGTGCGCTGGCCGTTGGTTGTTCGGGTGGAGTCCCGGATTGAAGCCGGCTTGCGGGAAGTAGCCGGTGAGCATGTAGTGATCGGCGGGACCGTGGTCCGAATTGTGATGGCGGAAGGAGCGGATGAGCGAGAACTTGTCCATTTGTCGAGCAATGCGCGGCACGTGTTCGCTGATCTGGATGCCGGGGACGTTTGTGGCGATGGGCTTGAAATCGCCGCGGAACTCAGCCGGAGCCTCGGGCTTGAGGTCCCAGGTATCCATGGTGCTCAGTCCACCATGAAGAAAGAGAAAGATGAGCGACACATCGCGCGTCGGCCTGCCTTGTTCGGCGGCGCGGGCCTGCCGCGCGAAGAGTTGCGGCAGAGTCAAACCCATGCCGAAAAGGCCAACGGTGCCCAGGCGCAGGAAGTCGCGGCGGACAATACCGTCACAGAAACCACTTTTGCGGCGAGTCACGTGCCATCCCCCCATAAAAGGACCCCTCGCCATATCGAGCACTCGGGTCCCGGTCGATCTCCCAGGCTAAGCTCCTTCAACAATTCTACGCAGAGCAGCAAATACGCCTGGACGCATTCGCATAGCCAGTAACGTCTCCACATATTCTCCGGGCAGCCACGAGGCGCCGCAAGTGCGTCTTGAAGCGCTGGTCATGGTCGAACCCTGGCATCAACCCGACCCCCAACTCAATGGTTGAAGACGAACTCCAGCGAATTCAGCATGCTCCACGCCACGTCTTCCGCCGCTTGCTGTCGTCTGGCCGGGTCGCGGTGCAGGTAGGCCACTGCCGTCTGCCGTTCCAATTCATTGGGTAGCCGGCTGTAGAAAGTCAGGTACAGCTCCTCGACCAGCGCCGCATCGTCGGTCTTCGACCTGACCAGCCGGGCCACCGTGCCGCCTTCGTGACTCAATTTCGCCTGGATTTCCGGCGAGTTTAGGATGTGCAGCACTTGCGAGACGCTGGGCTCATGATTGCGTTCGCACTCACATGCGGTGACCCGCATCGGCCTGCCGAACAGTTTCAGAAAGTAGTGTGACACCTTGCTGTCCCAGAGCTGGATGGCACGTTCGCCTGCCGGAACGCCGGGAAACTTCTCGCCGACGCCGGTCGACTGACACACCATGTCGAGCAGCACCTCCGCATCGGGCCGCTTGAGCAGTGCCCGCGAATAGTTCTGCTCGTCGCACTCGTTGGTCGGGTTCGGCTTCGAAGACAGCTGGTAGACGCGCGAAGCCGTGATGGTACGTATCAGCTGCCGGAAATCGTAGTGGCTTTCGACCAGGCTGCGGGCCAAGGCGTCGAGCAACTCCGGGTTAGTCGGGGGATTTGTGGCACGCAAGTCGTCCACTGGCTCAACCAGGCCGCGGCCCAGGAAGTGGGCCCACGTGCGGTTGGCAAGGTTGCGCGCAAACCACGCATTGCTCCCGGCAGTCAGCCAATCGGCGAGCTGCGCGCGCCGGTCCCCCGCCGGAGATGCCTTCGGTAACTCCATACCCAGCGGGTGCGCATAGATTATCTCGCCGGTGCGCGGATGGCGGGTCAGCGCCTCGCCGTTTGCCAGGAGCACCTCGCCCCCCGGCGTGGGCCGAATGCTCACCTGGGTGAAAAATGCCTCCATGCCGTAGTAGTCCGACTGGCTCCAGCGGTCGAACGGGTGATGATGGCACTGGGCGCAGGCGAGGCGGATACCCAGAAAGACTTGCGCGAGGGTGCTGGCAGTGTCGCCGGGCTTGGCGACCACCTTGTAGAAGCTGGCCGGACCGCACTCCTGCAACCGGCCCTCGGCCGTGAGCAAATCGCGGACAAGCTGATCGAGCCTCTTGTTCGTGGCAAAGCTGTCGTGCAGCCACTTGTAGTAATGGTAGGCATCCTTGTGCCCCAGCGCCTGGCGATCGACCCGTAACAGATCAGCCCATTTGAGAGCCCAGTAATCGGCAAACTCCGGCCGCTGCACGAGCTCGTCCACCAGGCGCGCCCGCCGATCGAGTCGCGTCTCGCCGAAGAAACGCCGCGCTTCGTCCGCGGTGGGCAAGGTGCCGATCACGTCGAGATAAACGCGCCGCAAGAATTCCGCATCGTCGGCCAGATCGGACGGCACGATGTTCAGCGAACGCAACTTGCCAAGCACGAGCGGATCGATGAAATTATTCGCCGGCAGCTCTGGATAGTGCGTTACGGCCTCGGAACGCGGAATGAGTGCGCGAAAGACGTCCACCTGGGACATGAAACTCGCCATGACCGCCACGTCGCCCGGCGACTCGCCGGCCGTGACGAGACCGTGGCCGTCCACCACGGCCAGGCCATCGTTATTCGATTGAAACTTGGCGTGAGGCGTGACGTCTGCGTCCCGGCCGTCGGAGTAGTGAGCGATGGCGCGAAGCTGCTGCTGGCCATGCATCGCCAACACGCGCTCGCGCGGCTCGACACGGATGCTGACGACCTTCGGGTCGCCCGGTTCGCCGTAAGGGAGACCGGCGGCGATCCAGCCTCGAAGCGTTTCATATTCGGCCGAACCATGAGGGATGCGCGTGCCGCCGCCATGGGGCACGCGCCCGGCAGCCTTCGCCAGTACCAGGCTATGTTCGGGGGACGCCACGAAAACGCGCCGGCCGCGCCCTTCCTTCGTCAGCGCGGCAAAGTCAGCGGCTGGGTCGAAGCCGAAGACCGACAGCTTGAAACCGTTCTGACCCTCTGCCTTGCCGTGACAGCCCGACGAATTGCAGCCGAACTTACTCAGCAACGGAATCACATCGTTCTCGAAATTGAAACGCCGTGGCCGAGACGAGCCGGTCACGATCACCGGCACGCTCAGCGTCTGCCCCGCTGCAGTGACGGTAACGGTCGTCGCGCCGTCGGCCACGCCACGCACCCGGCCGCCGCCGCTGACCGCGGCTACGTGTGCATCGGCCGACTCATAATGAGCCGTCGGCGTCAGGTCGATTGCCTGGCCGTTCGCGAGTTGCCCTCGAATAAGTAGAGAATAGCTCGCGACCGGCCCGGCGAGGCGGAGCGACGCGGGATCGGCGCTGACCTTGACCACGAACGACTCGGCATGGAGTGGGTGGCAGAGCCAGGCGATCAGCAAGAGGCTCGGGAGCGAGCCGGTTCGCGTGGTCATGGCGGGACGCACTCCACACGGAAGGACGGCAGGTGGGGGCCGGGAGCATCGCGTGCGACCGGCCGGCATGCGGGCAAATCCATTCGTACCATAGTTTGCCGGATGCTGCAAAGGTATCCCGCGCGATTTCCCGTCGAAGGCGCGCCAGTCCATCCCTTCCTCCTGGAACCTTTTCCTCCCGCCCCCCTCTCCCCCGAGAACGGGGGCGAGGGGCTTGCAAGCGCGCTGGTGGGGCATCGTGGCATTCCTCGCCCCCCCGAGTACGGGGGCGAGGGCTTCAGGAACAGATTCTTATGGTACCGCGTACTTCTCCGCCGCCTCCCGGTGTAGTTCCAGCCCAAGCCCCGGTCCTGGCGGCGGCACGATTTGGCCGTTCACGATGGCCGGCGGCTCCGCGAATACCGGGAACAACCACGGCATATATTCCACCGCCACGACCGACGGCAAGCCGCACGCCAGATGCACCGCCACCTCCGGCAGCAGGTGGGGCGCCAGGCGGCGATGGTGCGTCTCTGCCAGCGCTGCCACCTTGAGCCAGTTCGTCAGGCCGCCAAGCCGCGTCACGTCCGGCTGCACGACGCTCACCGCGTCGCGTTCCAGGTAACGCCGGAACTCCTCCAATCCAAACAGCGTCTCGCCCAGCGCCAGCGGCACCTCCAGCTTGTCCGCCAACCGGCGATGTCCCTCCACGTCCTCGCAAGAAATCGGCTCCTCGAACCAGTCGACGCCAATTTCCTCCTCGAAGAAATGTCCCATGGCCAGCGCCGTGCCGTAATCGTAGCGCTGGTTGGCATCAACCGCCAGCCAGACGTCCTCGCCGAGCGCGTCGCGAACCTGGCTGACGCGCTCGGCATCAATCTCGGGATGCGCTTGCCCGACCCTGAGCTTGATGCCCATCATCCCGCGGGCGAGATGGGGCCGCGACGCTTCGAGGATCTCTTCGGGGCTCATCCACATCCACCCCGTGTCGGCAGCATAGATGGGGGCCGACTCGCGGGCGCCGCCGAGCAGCTTGTACAGCGGCAGACCGGCCGCCTTGCCCTTGAGGTCCCACAGCGCCACGTCTACCGCGGAGTATGCCTGGGCGACGAGGCCGCGCCTGCCGATGCCCTGCAAGCGCCAGTAGACCGTGGCTCCAAGCCGTTCGTGATCCAGTGGGTCCTGGTCGAGGAGCAGCGGTGCCAGGTCATCGTCGGCGATGGCCCGCAGCGCCCGGCCGCCGCCCTCGACGGCGTAGGCGAAGCCGAGACCACGCAGGCCGGTGTCGGTGTCGAGCTGAACAAGCAGGACGAACACCTGGTCGAGCCGGCCGCGTTCCTGCGCGCGCGGCGACGTGATGGGGCGTTCGAGCGGCAGGCGGAGCAACGTGTTCTCGACCCGGGTGATGCGCATGGAAGACTCGCGTCGCGGTAGGAAATCGAATGCCGGCCTGGTTCAAACCCGACCTTGTTCAGGTAACACGACGGCTGTGGGTCAGGATTCCGCTCCTGACAGCGCCCGTCAGGATCGGGATCCTGACCCACAGCCCTTGTAACCCGCGTCTGAACCATGTCCGAATGCCGGCAGCGTGGCTATTGTAACCGGGCCACTGTGAACGGCGAGTCACGGAAGCGCCCGCGGCCTTCACCGGGTGGCCGATACTCCACTGTGCCCTTGAAAACCAGGAAGAGCGCGAACACCCCCCACCGCAGCCGTCGCGGCCGCGGAGGACCGATACGGCTTGACCGGCCCTGGCGGATTGGTTAATGTCCTCCGCTCGCCGGATGAGGTCGCCGTAACTCCTGAGGACTTGCCGATGACCCAGCGCCGCTCTCCGCTCCGTCTTGAAGAACTCGGTGCCCGTGTCCTGCCCAGCGCGGCACCGCTGACACCCGCGCCACTACTCACTCACTCCCTTGTGTCCGCCCCCCAACCGGCCATTCACGCGCTGGCAGGGCACGGCCAGGGGACTTACACCAACCCGGTCAATCCCGGTGTGGTGATCATCGATGCGGGCATCACTTACAACCTCCGGGGCAGGGCCGCCCTCGCCGCCCTGGGCCGCGTCAGCATCACGGGCTCGGTGCACTCCCTTGGCTTCATCCCGAGGGCTCACGCCGGCGGCCGACTCACCTTCTCCAACCGCAAGGGGTCGGTAACCATCGAGTTGACCGGGCCGGAGCAGCCGGGCTCCTCCCCGCTGCCCCAGACGTTTGACTACAAGGTGGTGGGTCGCACCGGCGCCTATGCCCACCTGGCCGACCAGGGCTCGCTCAGCCTGGTTGTGACCGCGGGGCCAGCGGGCCATCCGCCCCGTCCACACGGCACCTTCACGCTTACCATCTGAGGGCTTGACAGCCGGCACTGTGCAAATGGCCGGCTGCTGGACGCGCAAACGGGCCCAGCCGTCCTGAGGCTGCCCTCCGTCGCCCGTTCAGAAGTTACACCGGAGCACTTCTGTTTCAATCCCCTACACCTTCCCCCGGCTGCGTGGTTCGGCACGTCAACGGCGTGCCGATTCCACGCCCCCAGGGCAGGGTCGTACACCCGCGAAGGGTATCCCGAGACTCTCACCTTCCGCTTGTACTGCCGGAGCACGGCCAGCAGATCCCGGTGATCGTGCTCGGTCATCTCGAAAACGAGTGCAGTCGCGCCAGCAGAACTGGCCGTAGCCATTGGTCGGCGTCACGTGCGAATTCCCGCGAAGAACGCAGTTCACCCGATCCCGGGCCCAAGGCATCCCTTGACAAATCCCTCCTCGAAGCTGATACGAACCCGCAAGAAATGATGGACGCGTGCTGAAGGAGGAGACGGAATGTGGGGGAAGGGCAGGAAAAGGAGAGCGTTGTTCCTCTTCGGCATCGGCTCCGCATGCCTTCTCCTCATTGGCGCCGTGGCCGCCTTCACCAGGGTGGACCTGGAGCGGCGGCAGTGCGATGCAGGGCGGATGGGGAAACTGGCGGAAATAGAATTACCGCAGGGAACAGCTCCCGCGTCCGAATCCATCGGCTGGCCCCAGTGGCGGGGACCTAACCGGGATGGCGTTTCTGGAGAAGTCGGGCTGTTGGCAAGCTGGCCCCCGGAAGGCCCTCCAACGGTGTGGAAGAGGCCCATCGGGCGCGGCTTCTCGTCAGTGGCGGTAGCCCGGGGGCGGCTCTACACGATGGACGAGGAGACGACCGCCGGCGAGCCCGGGGGATCGAGTCCGCCCCTCCGCTACGAGGCGGTTGTCTGCCTGGACGCCGCGACGGGGAATGAAATCTGGCGCTTCCGCTACCCGACCGATTATGAAGAACGGTTCGGCTCCGGGCCGCGCTCGACACCGGCCGTGGACGGCGATTGCGTTTATGCCGTTGGGGCGACCGGTGCCTTGCACTGCCTCCGTGCCGACACCGGGAAGCAAGTGTGGCAGCACGAGCTGCTAAAGGAGTTCCGTGGCCGGAAAATGCAATACGGCGTGTCATTCTCGCCGCTGATCGAAGGAAACCTCGTCTACGCCATGCCGGGCGGGCCAGATGGCAACTCGGTCGCCGCCTTCGACAAATACACCGGGGCCCTGGTCTGGAAGGCCCTCGACGACCCGGTCGGGTACAGCTCCCCGACCGCGGTTACCGCCGCCGGAGTCCGGCAAGTACTTTTTTTCACCAACACAGCGCTGGTCAGTCTCTCGCCGGAGAAGGGGACGCTCTACTGGCGCTACCCCTGGAAGACCGAGGGGGGGTTCAATATCGCCACGCCCCTCGCGTTCGGGAACTACGTCTTCATCTCTTCGGACTATGGCAAGGGCTGTGCGCTGCTGGAGATTACGCGAGAAGCCGACGGGCCTCTGCGAGCCAGTCGCGTCTACGAACATAACCGGATGCGAAACTATTTCTCCAGCAGTGTGCTGCGTGGGAACTACATCTACGGGTTTGATCGGACGGAGCTGGTCTGCATGGACGTCCGCACGGGTAGCATTTGCTGGCGACAGAAGGGCGACCGGAGATTCGGCAAAGGGTCGCTGTTGACTGCCGACGGACACCTCATCATTCTGGGCGAGTCCGGCACTCTAATTCTGGCCAGGGCAACGAGCACGGGCTACCACGAGGAGGCAGCATATCCGGTGTCACCGAATAAGTGCTGGACCGTGCCGTCCTTGGCCGGCGGCAGACTGTACGTGCGCAACGAATCGCAACTCGTTTGTCTCCAGGTGGCGGAGTAGCTCAGGACCTTCTACGCGGGTTCGATCCTTCGGACTTGACGTCGGCGGTGCGGGTCTGCCTGGGAGTCCCCGGCGTTCCCGCAGCCGGATCACCGCGGCGGCCGCAGTCCATGTCTGGGCCACGAAGGAAGGTTGTCCAGGTGTGCCCAAATGCATGGCCAGGGGGGAGTAGTCCATGAGACTGTTACTCAGCGCAATAACATGGTTCGCGTTCATTGTGACGAGCTGCGCGGGCTTCCTGTTATGCACATTTTCTTTGATGGCATTGCATAAGAACTGGAAAGTTCCCCGCTGTCCCCGGAAAGTATCGGTATGCGAGCTGGTGGCGCGCGGGGGGGGTGCGGACAAGTTTGTCCGGTTGACAGACTTCCTTATCACGGGCTGTGTTGTCCTTGAAGAAGAAATGGCTGGCCACAAACACATGCGGCCGACGGGAAGGTGGGCGGAAGTCATGGCCGTCGCCGTGCCCCAGGATGGGGTTGCCCCCCAGTCGATCACCATCGCAAATGCTTACGACAAGATCGCTCTCCCGACCAACGGCCTGTTGATCCGGTCAAATCAGGTGCGTTCCGAGGGCGGCCTGGAGGAGATGGCGAGAAGGGGGATCCTGGCCCAACTCGAGGGCTGGACCGAGATCAAAGGGCCGGCCGGCCGGCCGGTACAGTGCCTCGTCGTGCGTGAGATGGGGGACGTGGACGATTGGAGATCGTATGCGCTCCGCCTCGGGGTGGGACTTGGCCTGATCGTGTTCCCTGGCTTGTGGGTCTACCGCGCGATCAAGTCCGGGGAGTGTTGGTGAGAGTTGTCATGCCGCGCTGCGGCACCCAGAAACGATGAAAAAGGCGCCGATGTGAATAGGAGACCATCGGTTGGTCCTTATTTTCAGAGCAGACTGTTCCCGGGTCTCGTCCTCATCGATGCACAGCATCGCTCTTCCGGCGGATGAACTCCGCGGAGCATTCTCTTTTTCCCATCAAACGAATCGTTGCAACTCGGCGAAGGTCAGCCTTTGGTCCCAGCAGCAGCCGAGGCGCCAGCCGCCGTGCTCGGTCTTCGCCCAGCGTACCTCCACGTTCCGCACCAGACCGCGCTGGCCCGAGGGTGGCTCCAGCTCGATCTCCAGACGTGTACCGGCGGGGAGGACTTCGCGGACCAGCAAGCAGACGCCGCCCTGGGAAATGTCCAGCAACCGGCCGCGGACGCCGGGGCTGAAGGGACGCGCCGCCGGCCGGCAGAGCGCCGTGCCCCTGGCCCGATGTCTCGGAAAGGCGCGGCGCTCGCGCATGGGGAGCGGCGGCACAGGGCGGTTGGCAATCATGGGCGAGAAGGTCATGGATCTTCTCCGGCGCCAGAGGCCGTGCCCGAAGCCCCTGGACCTGGCCCAACGAGGACCCGGTCCAGACTAGCAAGTGGCTTCGAGCAGGATCTCTGGTCCTCGATGTTTCGGTCGTCCCGTCAGGCGGCCAGCCTGACCTAGTCGGCGCGCCCCTGACGCCGGGGCGGACTGCTGGGTTCCTGGCGGTGTCGGGAACCAGGCGCCGCGCGGGCGGAGATCGAGGGATCAATTTCCTTGCTGGTAGGACAGGCGTCTCGCCTGTCCAAGACCGGCGGGACGCCGGTCCCACCGAGCTGGGTCCCACCAAGCGGGTAGGACAGG
>JRHI01000721.1_pt1 | contig 33760 bp, 39 predicted proteins | sample 215371 | NCBI WGS metagenome assembly JRHI01 (sample SAMN02929681, study PRJNA255918) | sediment metagenome | biome: cave system; feature: Ice Cave; material: Sediment; isolation source: sediment from deep within a dark volcanic ice cave with no known source of... ...
GGCGGATGTACCTCATTTGACCGTTACAGTCCACTAGCCGCCTAGCGGTCGACCTGGACGCTGGTGACCGGCGGGCCGCCGGCCAGGCTGCTGCCGAGGTTGAGGGCGGCCATCGCGAGGAAGGCGACGACCAGGATCGCGCCCAGTGCGAGGCTGGCCGCGGTATAGACGCCGAGCAGCTTCAGCGGCCGCCGCCCGGCCCGGCCGGCGAGGTCGTGCCAGTTCGGACCGCGCTGCGGCGTCCACGACGAAATTTCGGATCGGACTCGCCGGACGAGATCGTCCGGGTTGTCACCCGTTGCGCTCACCTTCACTGTTCTGAACGCGCCGGGGTGACGAATTGTTCGTTTCCCACCAGCTCCTGCCGCATCAGCACCATTGCCTTGGCGATGCGTGAGGCGACGGTGCCGGCGGGGATGTCGAGGATCTTTCCGACCTCCTCCCGCGTGTAGCCGTGGTAGTAGTGGAGGACGACGGCAGCCCGAAGCTTGGGAGTCAGCCGGGCCAGGGCGCGCTCCAGAAGCGTCCGCGCGTCGGAGCGCTCGTAGTCGCCGCGGTCGGGCCCGAGCAGGAGCTTGGGCGCGAGCAGCCGTGCCAGCTTGTCGCGCCGCAGGTGGGAGATCGCGACGTTCACCGCAATCCTGTGCAACCAGCCTCCGACCGAGCCCGAGGGCCGGTAGCGGTGGCGGGCCCGGTAGGCTCGGACGAATGCCTCCTGGCAGAGGTCCTCGGCGATGGCCGCGTCAAAAACCATCGCCCGCATCGCCCGATACACGGATTGATACTCGCGCTCGTAGAGCTCGCGAAACTGTGTCGCAGGGTCGAGCTGAGCTGGTCTCTCCATGGTTGGGCGCCGACAGTGTGGAGGCTGGGTCAGCGCACCCCAACGACATTTGCGTCAAGAGATCGCTGCTTCGCACCGACGGCGGTGGTCCGGGAGTGCTATACCGGAGGACAACAAGGAGGTGGCCCGAATTGACCACGGTTGGCGATCTCATGTCCACAGAACTCGTCTCAATCGACGCCCATGACACGCTGGCGGCGGCGGCGGGAGTCATGTCGGCGCGCCGGGTCGGCTCGGTCCTGATCCTGGACCAGGACCGGCTGGCCGGCATCCTCACCGAACGGGACATCGTCCGCGCCGTTTCCCAGGACAGCAGCGCCCCCCAGGACCAGGTCGCGCATTGGATGACAAGGTCGCCCGCCTGCGTGGAGCCGGGGATGTCTTGGGAAGCAGCGCTCGCCCGGATGCAGGGCGGTCACTTCAGGCATCTCCCGGTGATCAGTGACGGGAAACTCGTCGGCATGCTCTCGATGCGGGACCTGGTCAGGATGGGCGTACCAGAAGCTCGCTAAGGTCCGGCGCGCATTCGGACGCCGAGTGCACGTGAAAGAAGAGTGGGGCCGGTTGAATCGACCGCCGAATGCACCATGGCGACCGGCGCAGTGGTGGGCGGCCCGGGACTTGAACCCGGATGAGTTACCTCACACGCCCCTCAAACGTGCGCGTCTGCCAAATTCCGCCAGCCGCCCGGCTGAAGTGCCTAACTTACTCGGTTGGGCACATACCCGCTAAGGGATTCGAACCCCTAACCTCATGGTCCGAAGCCATGCGCTCTATCCGTTGAGCTAAGCGGGCGCGATTCCGATTATAGGAAGCGGCCACCCAGGCTCTTGTGACCGTCGGCCCGTCAAGCCTCGAGGCTGGCGCCCCGCTCGTGGTTGAGACCCCAGGCGAGGTAGCGGAGCAGCACGGCGACCTCGTAGCGCGAATGGACAGGGCGGGCGGTTCCGGCCAGGATCGCCTTGCGGAGAGCTCGGGGCGAGGTGCCCCGAAAGCTCGTGGCTGACTTGCCGATGGCCTCCAGGATGTGGGCATCCGAGCCGCCGACAGCAGTCTTCCCGGCGGCCGCCGCCAGGCGCGTGGCCAGGATGTTGGCGAAGCCGAGACCCGGGGTCGAATTGTCGACCTCAACGGCGTCGAAGTCCAGCTCCGCCGCCTGCCAGCCAACCCCGTGGACAGTGCCCCGGAGCCGCTGCGCCATCCGGACGGTCCGCCAGAAGGGATGCGCCGCGATCGCCAGGCCGCCCTGATTGTGGATCTCGGCGATGGTGGCGGCGGCGCTCAGCCCGGGGCGGACCCGTTTCTCGAGGAAGAGGCCGAGGATGTGCCCGTGCCGGCTCGACACCTCCTCGCCGATGACCACCGCCACGCCATCGGTCCGGGCCGCGTGGTCGGCGCCACGCAGGGCGCCCTCTATGGTGTCGTGGTCCGTGATCGCGATAACGTCGAGGCGGCCTTCCAGAGTAACGTGGTCAATCACCTGTGCCGGGGTCGGCCAGCCATCGCTGAAGTCAGTGTGGAGGTGGAGGTCAGCCAGGCCCATTTTCGGCATCGGGGAGGCGTCACCTTCGAGCACGGTGCCGAGGCCTCGCCAGCAAATCGATTAAGGTTTCTCAAGATGCCGCGGTCCTGAGTGAGAATGTGGACGGAGGTGTTGGCGTGGAAGGTTTGATGCAGGACTACGAGCTGACGATTCAGCATGCCCTGTGGCGGCTCCAGCGGCTGTTCCCGCGTAAGGAGATTGTGACCAAGGCCGAGTCGGGGGTCCACCGCACCACCTACGCGCAGATGCTGCCGCGGATCAACCGGCTCGCCGGGGCGATCGCGCGCCTGGGTATCAAAGAAGGGGATCGCGTGGCGACCCTCTGCTGGAACAACCATCGGCACCTGGAGCTCTATTACGCGATCCCCTGCATGGGTGCCGTCCTCCATACGCTCAACCTGCGCCTCTTTCCGAACGACCTGGAATTCGTGATCAGGGACGCCGAGGACAAGGTCATCTTCGTGGACCAGACCCTGATTCCGATCCTCAATAAGCTGGCCGGCAAGCTGCCCACCGTCCGCCACGTGGTTGTGATCGGAAACGGGCAGCCCCTGCCTGAGCATCAGCTCGGGGAATTGCTCGACTACGAGACGCTTCTCGCGGGCGAGTCGGACGCCTATGCCTGGCCGAGCCTCAAGGAGAGATCGGCGGCGGCGATGTGCTACACGTCGGGCACCACCGGCAACCCCAAGGGCGTCGTCTACTCACATCGCTCGCAATTCCTCCACACGATGGGGGTGCTGCAGGTCGACAACCTGGCCCTCAGCGAGGGCGAAGTCGTCTTTCCGATCGTCCCGATGTTCCACGCGAACAGCTGGGGCCTGCCCTATGCCTGCGGATTCGCAGGCTGCAAGATCGTCTTCCCCGATCGTTGGATGGGCGATGCCGCCACCGTGGTGGATCTCGCCGAGAGCGAGGGCGCCACCATCATGGCCGGGGTGCCGACCATCTGGACGAGCGTGGCAGGCCACCTGGAACAGACGGGAAAGCGGCTCCCGAAGGTCCACATGGTCATCTGCGGCGGCTCGGCGGTGCCCCGCGGCCTGATGGAGCGGATGGACGCGCTCGACCTGCCCATCCTCCATGCCTGGGGCATGACGGAGACCTCGCCATTGGGTTCGACCGGGACGGTGAGAAGCTGGATACCAGAAGATCAGAGGCTGGATCGTCGCCTCACTCAGGGGATCGCGGTCCCCGGGGTCGAAATCAGAATCGCTGACCCGGTGACCTTCGAGGAGCTCCCCTGGGATGGCGTGGCCTTCGGCGAGATCCAGGTCCGCGGCCCCTGGATCGCTCGCGCTTACCACAACAATGCCGATCCCGAGAAGCTGACCCCCGATGGTTGGTTCCGAACCGGCGACGTGGCCAAGATCGATCCGGACGGCCACATCATGATCGTCGACCGCACCAAGGACGTGATCAAGTCGGGCGGCGAGTGGATCTCGTCGGTTGACCTTGAGAACGCGATCATGGGCCACCCCAAGGTGCTCGAGGCTGCAGTGATCGGGCTGGTCCACCCGAAGTGGGAGGAGCGGCCGGTCGCCTTTGTCGTCGAGCGGCCCGAGTTCAAGGGCCAGGTCACCCAGGAAGAGCTTCGCGAGTTCCTCGCCGGCAAGGTCGCCCGCTGGTGGCTGCCGGACGAGATCCGCTTCATCGCCGAGGTTCCCAAGACGTCGGTCGGCAAGTTCGACAAGAAGGTTCTGCGGCAGGGCGCCCAACCCTTCAACAACGTCTTTTCGGCAACCGCCGAGAGATAGGCCGGAACCACCCTCCGGAGCGGCCCCTGCCGGGCAAAAGGAATTGGCGCCGCCCGCGTTAGGCGCTTGGTGGACCATCTCGGTCGTTTTCCGGTCGCGTCCGAACTCGGACGGGGTGCCATGGGCGTGGTCTATCGCGGCTTCCATCCCGGCCTCGAGGTGCCGGTGGCGATCAAGGTCCTCAGCGACGAGTACTCACGCGACAGCCAGTTCCGGCGCCGGTTCCAACGCGAGGCGGCAGCGATCGCCGCGCTCAACCATCCCGGAATCGTCCGCATCTACGACTTTGACGAGGACAACGAGTCCCTCTTCATAGTCATGGAGTACGTCGAGGGCGAATCCCTGCGTTCCATCCTGCAGAACAAGGGTCCCCTCCAGGTTCACCAGGCACTGGACATCACCGGCCAGCTGCTCTCCGCGATCGGAGCCGCCCACGCGCACAACATCGTCCACCGGGATCTCAAGCCAGACAACGTCGTCGTCTCCAACGTCGGCAAGGTCAAGGTGATGGACTTCGGCATCTCCAAGCTGCTGGTGGGGACCCCCGGACTCACCGGCACCGAGAGCATCATCGGCACCCCGACCTACATGTCGCCGGAGCAGGTGCGCGGCGAGCACGTGGATGCCCGCTCCGACCTTTACGCGGTGGGCTGCATCCTCTACGAGGTCCTGACCGGGAATCCGCCCTTCACCGGCCAGCTCGCGGCCGTCCTCCATGCGCAGATCAACTGCGAACCGACCGAGTCCCCGCTCATCCCGGCCGCGGTCATGACGGTGATCCGCAAGGCGATGGCCAAGGACCTGCGCAAGCGCTTCAAGAACTGCGAGGAGTTCGCCGGGGCGCTGCTCTCGATGGACACCGCGCAGATGGAGGGGACCTCGCTGCAGGGCCCGACCGACGAGGCACCGGTCACCGAGTCGAGACTCCCCTTCCGGCTGCCCAGCCTGCGCCAAAAGCTGCCCGCCCTGAAGGCCGCCGGCGGTCCCGCTCCGGCAGACGAACCGGGCCGGCGGTGCAGCGACGGCCAATGCCGTTCCGCCGGCCGGCACCGCTGCTCCTACCGCGACCGGACCGGAGCGGAGTGCAATACCTGGTGGTGCGAGCACCACATCCACAGCATCGGTCAGGACAGCTTCTGCCGCCGGCACATCACCGTCATTCGCGCGCTTGCGGTCACGGCCGGCACGATCCGCGAGATAAAGCACCTTCCGGCGGTCAACGATCGCTCGCTGTCGTTGGCGGCGATGGTCGGCAACGACCTTGACAAGGACATCACCGAGATCCTTCGCCGCCGCTACAGCAGCCGCCGTGACGTAACGGTCGTGGCGGACAAGACGGTCCGTGAAACGCGGGACGGCGGCTCGATCGCGTGGGAGAGGAGCTGGTCGGCGACCCGCAACCAGGGGTACGAGACAAGGATCAGCGTGTGGGTCTCCTCGCAGGAACCCTGCCGCCTGGAGGTCAGGATCGGGAGCATGGCCATCTACTCCGGGGTGCCGGATTGGATCAGCCACCGCCTGGAGGGAAAGCCCGCGGACCGCGCCGACCGGGTCAGCTTCAACGCTCGCCTGGTTGAAGCGATCACGGAGGCAGTGGATAGGCCCGCCCCGCTGGCGGGCGGCTACGCCTCGCTCGGCGATTCGTCACCCGGACTGCCCCAGCTGCGGGCCCTTCCCGAGATCGATCCAAACCTGCTCGAGGGCCTTGTCATGCGCGCCCTCAGCTCGCGTTCGACAAGCGTGCCGGGGTATGAGATCTGCCAGATGCTCGCGCTGCCCTTCGGCAGCGTGGAGCCGGTGATCAAGAAGCTGGCCGGCGAGCGGCTCCTCGACCCGGGCGGCCTCGACCCGGAATCGTCAGATCGCCCGATGCCGGAGCGCATGACCTACACCATGAGCGCTGAGGGCCGGCTCCTGACCGAGGAGATGGCCAAGAAGGGCACCCGCTACCTGGGGCCCGCCCCGGTCACGCTGGCCGAGTACGTCCGGCTGACGACCGAGGTGATCCTCCCCGGCCTGGATCCGGCGATCGTGCGGGCCGCCCTCGATGGTTTGGAGCTCTCGCCCGGGGTCGAGGATGCGGTCCGGGCCGCCGTCAACTCGCGGGGCTCGGTCTTCGTCTACGGCTCCCCGGGCAACGGCAAGACGTCCCTGGCGAGACGGTTTCCGCGCCTGCTTCGCGGCCCGGTCCTGGTTCCGGCGGCGATCGACCTCGGTGGCGGTGAGGTGATGGTCGTGTTCGACCCCGCCGTTCACAAGCTGGATGCCGATCAACCCCGGGACGGCCGGTGGCGGCGCGTGATCAGGCCCCTGGTCCAGGTCGGTGGTGAATTCACCCTCGAGATGCTCGCGGCGACCTGGGACCCGGCAAGCCGCACCTATCAGGCTCCCCTCCAGGTGAAGGCGAACGGAGGGGTCCTGCTGATCGACGACTTCGGGCGGCAGCCGGTGAAGCCAAAGCAGATCCTCGACCGGATGATGGTGCCCCTGGAGCAGGCCGTCGACCACCTTCAACTGAGCGCCAGCGGCCGCAAGGTGGAGGTGCCCTTTCGGTCCATGTTGATCTTCAGCACGAATATGGCTCCGGCCGAGCTGCTCGATGAGGGCCATCTCCGGCGACTCGCCTACAAGATAAGGATGCCGGACCCCACCCCCCAGCTCTATCGCCGCATCTTCGAACGCGAGCGGCAGCGGCTCGGCATTCCCGCCAATCCGCAGGTGTTCCCGCAGATCGGGCATCTCTACGGGAGCATGTCGATCCGCGGGAACCATCCCCGGGACCTGCTCGAGCGGCTGCTCGATGTCGCCAGCGCCCGCGGCGTCCAGCCCGAGCTCAGGCCAGAGCTGGTTGACGCCGCCTGGCAGACCCTATTCGTCCTCGCCTAGATCTGGTCAGCCAGTTCGGCGGCAGGATCTCCTGCAACCTCGTCGAAAGCTGGACGGTTATTGGTCGCATAGATAGCCAGCTAACCTCGTCGGTCCGGCTCTCCTCCCCGGCTTTACTGAAAGGCGCCCGCTGGGAGAGCGAAGAAGACGACCGCTGCCATCGCATAGAGGGCGATCAGCTGAGCGCCCTCCAGCCAGTTGGATTCGCCGTCCTGGGCGGTGTAGGTGAAGACGATCACGAGGAGGCCGAGAATGCCGATCTCAATTGGGCTGAAGACCAGGTTCATCGGGTGGGCGAAGAGGCTGTAGATCACCACGACCGGCGCGATGAAGGCGGCGATCTGAATCGACGAGGCGGAGGCAATGCTCAATGCCAGGTCGAGGCCGGAGTCGCCATGCTCACCAGCATGAGGAGAACCGGGGCGGGCGAGTGAGAATCGGATGGCCGCGTACGCCTCGGCCACGTTGCCGGCGTTGCCCACGATCACCATCCCAACGAACACCTCGGTCAGACCCAGAGTCTGCGTCACCGGCGCAACGCTGTCGGTGAGCACGTTGATGACCGGGATCAGGGTCAGGGTGGCGGCGCCGAGCACAGCCACCGCAAACCAGACCGGCCAGGCCGAGCGTTTGTGCTGCACCGTGGAGCTCTCGGTCAGGAAATGCGTCTCCCGCGGAGGCCGAGCCAAGCGGCTCAACGACTCGAAGCCGAGAACCCCGTAGACCAGGTAGGCGACATAGGCCACCAGCAGCACCACTGAGATGCCGACGCTGATCGTCATGATCGGCTGGGCCGCCTGCGCGCTACAGGCTCCCCGCGCTCCGCACGTCACGAAGGAGCCGAGAGAGGGAAAGAGGACCGCGGCGACGGTCAGCATCATCAGGACACTGTGATGGCCCGCTTCGTGACGATTGAAGGTCGGCCGGCGGTGCTTCAAACCAGCCGCCACGTAGCAGAGTCCCATGATCAGCGCCGAGTTGCTGATCAGTGCTCCGACCAGGGTCGCCTTGACCAGGACGAAGAGTCCCTTCTGAACCCCGAAGACGCCGACCAGGAGGTCGGGTGTGTTGCCGAATGTCGCATTGAACAGTCCGCCGACCCGTCCCCCCAACCGGTCGGCCAGAGCCTCGGTGGCTGAGCCGACGAAGCCGGCCAGGGGGATGATCGCAGCGACCGAGATGAAGAACATGATCCAGGTCGGTACATGAAAATTCGGCCCGACGATGGTCGCCACCACGAAGATCAGCAGGGCTCCCATCACCCGGTCCTCGCTGGAGAACAGGCCCGACCATCCCGACGAGGGTGTCGGCGGCGCCGGGGAGCTGTCGACCTTCGCGCTCACCGCGGCATCGTACTTGGCCCGGGCAGCCAGGGGGGGCGAAATTAGCGCGTGATTTCCCGCCTACCTGCAGGAGGGCGCCTCTAGTGGACTAGTGGACGGCGGCGCTGACCTCCTGCGTCTCCGCCGGCAGGTGTTGGCCGGCCCTGGCCAGTCCCCACCTCGGCATGTTGACGTACGTGGTCTCGTACCCCGCCGAGGGCACCACGTAGGTCTCGTGAAATACGCCGACGGCGCCATTGCGGCGGGCGGTTCGGTTGAAATGCGACCAGGCCGGGAGGTGGAGATCATCCTTGGCGCGGGCAAATCGCTCGAGCTGGTCCACCGACCGCCAGTACTGCAGCATCACCGGCCCACGCGGGCTGAGCAGGAATTCAGCCGACAGGAATCCCTTCTCCGGGTGCTGGTACAGCTCACTTAGCATCGGGCCCATCGCAAGCAGCGTCGGCAGCCATTGCCAGGGTTTCCAGAACCGGTTGATCCGCATACCGATCACGAAGACAACGAAATCTCCCTCGATGCCCGCCACGTGCCGCTCCGCATACCCCATGCTGCCCTCCTACGTCTGAATTAGATGGTCTGATGCCGACTATCTGACCCAGACGGTATGGTAGCAGGTGAATGGCGAGCGCACTCCCCTCTTCGGCCTATGTGGTTCTCGGCCTCCTGGCGACCAAGGGACCCTCGACCCCGTATGAGCTCAAGCGCTGGGTCGCCGGCTCGGTAGGCCACTTCTGGAGCTTTCCACGGGCTCAGCTGTACGTCGAGCCGCAGCGCCTGGCCGCCCTCGGCCTGGTCTCCGAGAGCCGCGAATCAGAGGGGCGCCGCAAGCGCCAGATAGCGATCACAGAGCGGGGGCTGGCCGTGGTCAGGGAGTGGATCCGCTCTGGCGCCACGCCGCCGGCCGAGCTGCGCGACCCGGGCCTGTTGAAGCTCTTCTTCGCGGAATTGATCGAGCCCGCGGACGTTGTCGCGCTCGCCCAGGAACAGGCTGCCGAACACCGGCGCCGGCTGCTCAACTACGAACAGATCCTGCCCCACCTCGAGTCAGATGCGGGCGCTGCCTTCGCCCTGGCCACTCTGCAGCTCGGCCTCAGGCACGAGCAGATGGCCATCGATTACTGGGTTCAGATCGCGGCCAGCCCGCCGCACAAACCGCAAAGCCGTAAAAGGTCGGGTCCTGCTGGTGCGGCGAAGAGGATTTGAACCTCCACGAGGTTGCCCTCACTAGGTCCTGAACCTAGCGCGTCTGCCGTTCCGCCACCGCCGCTCAGCGAGTTCCAGAGTATAGCCTCGGCGCGAGCCGGGCCTGGCCCGCGCAATCCGATCTGTTATCAGCGCGCGGGAAGCCGGCCCCAGACCAGGCGGCCGGCGACGAGGACCGCCAGGGCAAATGCGCTGGACCAGGTGATCGCGCTCACGATCGGCGAAGAGAAGTCGCTCCCGCTCAGGATTCCATGGACGAAGAAGAGCGCGAACGCCGGGTAGGCGAGACGGTGCAGCCAGAGCCATAGGGCCGGCTTGAGGCGGCCGCGCAGCCAGGCGCTCACCACCACCACCACGATGAGGTCCAGGCTGAGGGTCCCGAGTCCGATCGCCAGCCGGCCGCGGGCATCGTAGTCGGCAATGAAGGGGATGAATGTGTCCCAGGCCGAGAGTCGGGCGGTTCGATCCAGGACGAGGGCAGCGATGTGAACCAGCGCCAGCGGCAGCCAGAGGATCGTCATGAACTGGTGGGTCGTATTGAGAGCTCGGTTGGTCGCCACTCCCGTGAAGATTCCCCCCCGCAGGGCCACACCAGTCACGACGGCAATCGCCAGGGCTGCGAAACAGCTCAGCCCGGCGACCCGGCCGAGCAGCCAGAGAAAGAGGTCCACGTTCATGGGTAGAGCCACCAGCCCGGGCAATGGGCGGGCAGGAAGAACTCCGCCGCGGCGCGGCCCAACAGCAGCGCGGTCTTGGCGAGGATTTCGGCATCGGCTCCGCTGGAAGCGAGCACCGACACCTCCTCGAGATCGGTGTCGGACGGCCGCCCGGTGCGCGGATCGATGAGGTGGTGCTGCCCGTCGGCCCAGCGCCGGTAGCGGGTGCCGCTGGTGGCGGCGCCCTGGTTGCTGAGCAGGACGGTGGCGCCGCCAAAGCCGACTGGCCAGCCCAGGCCCACCGGGCCATCGCCGCGCGCATACAGGTCTCCGCCCAAGTTGACAAGGCAGTTGGGGCCGATGCGCTCGGCGAGGCGGTCGGCCATCCAACCCTTCGCGATCCCACCGACGTCGAGGCCGTAACCGCACCTCAGGCGCGCCGCGCCGGGGCTCAGCTGCAGGACGTCGGGAAGCGGCGGGAGCGGCCGGGCGTCAAAGTTGGGGACCGGGCCCGTCGGCAAACCCTCTCGGAACGGCCGGCTGTACCCGGTCGCAAGCATCGGGCCAAGGACGGCGGCATTGACCAGGCCACCCGACACGGCATGAGCGCGAAGGGACTCACGCAGCACACCTTCCAGGGTTGGGCTCACCGGGTACCAGCTGCCGGCGGCCGCGTTGAGCTTGGATAGTTCGCTGTCGGGGTCGAACCGGGTGAGACGGCGGTGCGTGATCCCGATCCAGGCGGCGGCGCCGGCCAGGCCCTGGGAGTCCGGCCCGATGTTGAACAGCTGGCAGGAAGTGCCCAGCGCCTGGATGCTCAGCGAGTCGAGAGACACCGTGTCAACGGTCCTGTTCACGAGACGCTCGTGAAGGTGAGGGGCTGCTGCGAGTCACTCGTCCTGACGCTCGGGCTGAGGTTCAGATGGCCGCCGGTCACCGCTGCCCGCCGCCCCGGCTGAGCACGACCCGCGGGACCCGACCCCGGGAAGCCGATTGCCCCGCCCGTCGTGCTGGCGACGACCGGCGGATGAAGCGGAGCCTGGGCGTCCTTGATGTGCTTGGCCACGTAGGCCGACGAGCCGAGCGCCGACAGTGAGGTGAGCGCGACCGCAAGCATCTTCAGGAGCCAGGCCGGCATCTCAGCGCACCCCGACTCCCGCTCGGATGAACGGGATCACATCGAACTTGCCCCCCAGCACCTCGGCCGCGTCGGCGCCCAGATGGCCACTCAGGATCTCCTGATAGACGGACCGGAAGTCCACGGTGTACTTGAGGTTGCCGGTCGCGTCGAGGTCGGCCAGCCGTGGCGGATCACCGTAGAGGCCACCCTTGACGGGTGAGCCGATGAGGAGGAGAGGCGAGGCGGCGCCGTGGTCAGTCCCTCCGGAGGCATTCTCCTTTGGTCGCCGGCCGAACTCGGACCAGGTCGCGAGAAGAACGTCGTCAGCCATTCCATGGGCGTCGAGATCGGTGAAGAAGGCGCTCACCGCCTGGTCGAAGTAGCTCATCAGGTCGTCGTGCCGATTGAGCTCGGTGTAATGGGTGTCGAACCCTCCCAGCGTCACGTGCAGCAGCTTTACACCGGTCCCCGCAACGATCAGCTCAGCGGCCAGCTGGAGGGCCGCCGCGAGCTGGTTCTTGGATGAATATACGAGCTTGGCGTTGTCCTTATAGGTGGCCATCGGCTGATAGCGGCTGGCCGCCGTCTTGAGGCTGGCGATGGTATCCCGGGCGGTCGCTACTGCGGTGTCAAACAGCGCACCATAGATGCCGGGGGTGTCGCGGTAGAGGGCCGTGACCGCCTGTTCGACGGGATCCCCGCCCTGGAACCCGAAGTTCTTCGGATCCTGCACAACTGTGAGCGTCGCCTGGAGATCGCGGAGAGCGCCGGGCACGTTGGTGGTGCCGCAGGCGCAGCCGGTCAGCGGGTGGCCGAGCGTGTCGTACTGCTTGGCCATCAGCTGGCCCAGCCAGCCATTGACCGATCGTCGGGTCGGATCCCCCGTTTCCCAGATCCGGATTGACTCGAAGTGGGAGAACACCGGGTTGGGATAGCCCACGCTGTGGACGATCGCCACCCGGCCCTGGTCGTAGAGCTTTTTGACACCGGCCAGGTTGTGGTTCAGTCCGTAGTCCGCGCTGATCGGCAGCGCCTGCGCCACCGAGGGGCCGGCGAGCCGGGGCCGGTAATCGTGGAGCTTGGGCTCCTGCAGCGGAACCAGCGTGCGCAGACCGTCATTGCCGCCGGCCAGCTGCACCATCACGAGGATCTTGTTGTTGGTTATGCCCTGCCGCTTGGCCGCATAGACCGCTCTCGCAAAGGCGTCGGGCACCGCTGCATAACCGGCGGCGAGCCCGGCCGCCCCGGCGCCAAAGACCAGTCCGGCCTTGAGGAAATCGCGTCGCTTCAGCTGGTTGATGCCGTGCTCTTGGGACATTTGCGTCACACCTACTTCAATTGGAATTCCGGAGAGGCGAGGACGGCCAGCCACCGTTCGGCGTCGCTGTTCGCCGCGTTCAGCTGCCTCGCCGTGGCGGGACTGAGGACGCCGTCGAGATGATGGCTGGGAGCGTCCGCGGCCGGCGGCAGGGTCCGCGAAGACTTGAGCAGCGCGGTCACGAAATTGACGCGGGCCAGCACGGTGTTCGATGAGATCCAGCCCTCGTTGAGAGGCCAGCCGCCGACGTCGGGCATGTCAAACAGGTTCTGCCCCATCCCGCCTCCCTGCTGCACGACCAGCTGGGCGGAGTTGGTCGCCCCGACGGCGCGGATGGCGTGGACCATGAATTCGACCGGCTGCTTGACGAGCGAGCGGTAAGCGGTGGGGGCGACGAATTCGTCAGCCATGAAGACGTCGTGCATCAGCTGGCGCACGCTCCACTTCGATTTGACCAGATTCGCGGCCAGCCGGTTGACCAGCGCAGTCGACGGGTTGGGCGTCGCGAAGTTGATCAGAACCCGCCGCACCAGGTAGGGCGCCGTCGCCTTCTGAGCCAGGATCTGATCGATCACCCCCTGCGCGTCGAACCGGGCAGTCCGGCCGAGAAACGTGACCTGCCCGGCAAAGGCGCGCTGGGCGTCGAAGATGCCGGTCCGGCCGGCGTCGAAGGCGGGATTGACCTTGGCCTGCTGCGCCGGGGTCAGCTTTGGGTCGCTCTTCTGGGAAGCGACCTGGGCCTGCGTGCGCGGCTCGCGCCAGCCGGCCAGCGCCTTGGCCCCCGCCCGGACGTCAGCCTCGCTGAAGGCGCCGGGGCCCATCGTGAAGAGCTCCATCAGCTCCCTGGAATAGTTCTCATTAGGACTCTTTCCCGTCGAGGTGCCAAGGTCGAGGTAGCGAAGCATTCCCGGGTCGATGGTGGCCTGGTAGAGGAAGCTGCGCAGGTCACCGAGCGCGTGCTCCCGCCAGGTCTGGTTCTGCCAATAGATGAAGGGGTACTGAAGGCCCACCTTGCGGTAGTCACTGGTCAGGTGCCCGTGCCAGAAGAGTGTCATCCGCTCCGCAAATGGAGTGGGCGAGTTGAGCATGTGGTCGATCCACCATCGCTGGAGCTCGTTGACCTTGATCGGACTCGTCCGGGACGCGCCGTCCCCACCGGGAAACGCCGCGGCCGGCGCCGGCGCTGTTTCGACCAGCCGGTCGACGGTGCGCCGGTAGCCGTCCGCCATCGCGCGCTCGGCCTCCGCCGCTGAGGCGCCGAAGGTGGCGCGTCGAAGGAGATGGAGCACCTGCGACCGCTCGCTGCCGAGCGGCGAGATCCAGTCGGTCCTGCCGCTCGCGGCGCGGCCCGAGCTGGCTGGCTGGTTCAAGCCGAGCAGGCGCAGCGCCGCGATGCCGGCTCCGCCGGCGGCGGCCACGCCGAGCACCGTTCGCCGGGTCACGCCGCCCGTCCTGCTGGGCCGGTCCCGACGCGAGCGGGTCGTCTCAGCCTCGGATCGAACTGCCATGGCCGAATTGAACCGCGGCACCGGGCGCCCCATCTTCAGCGGGGTATCAATCCTTTGTAAAGCCCCGCCGGAGTCTCCCTGTCACATTCCCGCCCCGCCCGGTGCTGTTATGGGTGTGCAGACCATGACCGCCGCCCCGGAAGCCAGACTTGCAGCTGGAGTGGACACTTTCGAACGACTCTTCCGCGACGAGTACCCGCGAGTGGTGGCGATTGCCAACCGCGTCCTTGCCGACCGCCAGGAGGCCGAGGACGTGGCCCAGGAGGTGTTCGTCGATTTTCATCGGCTTCATCGTGCTGATGCGCCCTACGCCGGCCCCTGGCTCCATCGGGCGGCCGCCAACACCGCGCTGAACAGTGTTCGCTCTCGGACTCGGAGGGCCCGCCGGGAGGCGAACTATGGCGGGCTGGCGGCCAGCCAACTGCCGGATCCGGCCGAGGCTGCCGAGCAGGAGGAACAGCGACGGGCGGTCCGGGCGGCGCTCGCCCGGCTTCCCAAAAAGCGCGCCAGCGTGCTCGCCCTGCGCTACGCCGGTCTCAGCTATGCCGAGGTCGCGGCAGCGTTGGGTGTGAATGTCGGCCAGGTCGGAACCCTATTACGAAGAGCCGAAGCCGCGCTTCGACAGGAGGTGAACCGTGCGACATCTTGATGACGGCGCCCTGCGCCGATTGATCGACGAACCCCTCGCTGCGGGCGAAACCGAGCGCCACCACCTGGCGGAATGTCCGACCTGCCTGGAGCGCAGCCGGAACCTGAAGCAGATCGCCACCGCGGCGGCCGGCCTGCTCAGTGTGGCGGAGACCGAACCGAATGCGGCAGCGGCTCTCGGCACTCTGCGGGGACGCCTCTCGCTGGCGCCCTCACCCCAGCGAGCCCTGGCCCGGTTGGGCGTTTCCTTCCGGCCGCTGGTGCGGCCGGCGATGGTGGCGGCGGCGATGCTGCTCGTGACGGCCGTGGGAGTGGCCGCCACCCCCTCCCTGCTCCCCTTCTTTCAATCCGGCCAGGTGACAGCGGTCCCGGTTTCGGTTCCCGACAGGGGGATGATCGCCGGCCTGCCTGACCTCTCCAACTACGGCACCGTCGAGGTCGTAACCCAGGGCGAGAATGCCTCTGTTCTAACTGCTGCCGAAGCCAAGCAGCTGACCGGACTGACCCCGCCCGCCGCGCCGGCGGACTACGCGGGCAAGCAGGTCACCTACCAGGTGATCGGGAAGTCGGTGGCGACCTTCACCTTCAGCGCGGAGAAGGCGCGAGCGGCCGCCCTGGCCGCCGGCAAGCCGGCACCCGACTTCAGCAAGGTGCCGGGCATCGACCGGACCAAGCTGACCGTGACCCTGGGCCCTGCAGTGGCTGCCGTTTTCGGCACCATCGATAAGAAGAGCGATCTCGGCAACCTTCCCCTGGTGATCGCGGTTTCCGAGGCTCCCCAGGTGACATCCTCCGGAGCGTCGGTGAAGGAATTGGAAAACTTCCTGATCGCGCAACCCGGCATCGCCGGCAACCCGGAGCTCATCGCACAGATCCGGTCGATCGGCGATCCACTTGCGGCCGGCGACCTGGTCATCCCAGTACCGGCGAATCTGGCGACGTCGAAACCGGCACTCGTCAACGGCGCCCGCGGCGTCATGATCAGCGAGAAGACGGGCCTCGTCAGGGCTGTCGTCTGGCAGAAGAACGAGGCGGCCAAGGGAGAAAAGGAACACTTCCGGATCTACGCTGTGGCGGGTCATTTCGATGCAGAGCAGATCCTCAGCCTCGCCACCAGCCTCAAGGGGTAGTTCTGCGGCCGACGCACTAACCTGGACGGCGGGTGACGCGCCCGCCGTCCACACCCAGGACCTGGCCAAGCGATACGGCGCCATCACCGCGCTGGCCGGGCTCACCATGACCGTGCCGAGGGGCGAGGTTTTCGGCTTCCTCGGGCCCAACGGCGCCGGCAAGACCACCGCGGTCAAATTGCTTCTCGGCCTGACCAAGGCCACCGGCGGCGAGGCCTGGGTCCTCGGCTCGCCAGCCGGGGATCGCGAAATGCGACGGTGCGTCGGCTACCTGCCAGAACTGTTCAGGTACCAGGCCTGGCTGTCGGCTCGAGAGGTCCTCGCGCTCCACTGCGAGCTGGCGCGCCTGCCCCGCGGGACCTGGCGGGAGGAGATCGCCGACGCCCTCCAGGTGGTTGGCCTGGTGGAGAGGGCCGGCCACCGCTGCGGGACCTTCTCCAAGGGAATGCAGCAGCGCCTTGGCCTCGGGGTTGCGCTGCTCGGACACCCGGAGCTCGTTTTCCTCGACGAGCCCACCTCCGCGCTCGATCCGGTCGGGCGCCATGACGTCCGTGACATCACAAGGCGCCTGCGGGATCGAGGCACCACCGTCTTCCTCAACTCCCACCTGCTTTCGGAGGTCCAGATGCTCTGCGATCGGGTGGCCGTCGTGGACCACGGCCGTGTGATCGCCACCGGCACCATTGATGACCTGCTCGAGGGTGTCGACATCGTCCGCGTCCGGGTTACCGGACTCGACGCACGCCCCGGGCAGCTCACCGGTTTCGGCGCCGCGGCCGCCGACGGCGAATGGCTGACCTTCCGCGGGCTCGGCGCCGAGCGGGTGCCTGAGCTGGTGACCGAGCTGGTCCGCCTGGGCGGCCGGGTTTACGCGGTGGAGCCGCAGCGCCAGACCCTGGAAGATCGCTTTCTACAACTGCTCCAGCAAGAGGAGAAGAGCGCCTGATGGCGATCCTCACGATCGCCCGGCTGACGCTGGTCGAAGCCACCCGGCGGCGGCTGGTCCTCGCCCTGGCGGTCCTGACGGTGATCGTGGTCGGGCTGGTCGGCTTCGGGTTCTCGAAGCTGCCGGACATGGGCGGCAGCCGCCCGCTCAACCACGATGACCTTCAGCAGGTTGCTGGCATCCTCACCATCCTGACCTTCTTCATGTTCAGCTTCGTGCTCTCCTTCGCGGCCGTCTTCGTGGCCGCGCCCGCCATCGCCGGCGATGTCGAATCGGGTGTGGTCCTGGCGATGGTGCCCCGGCCCATCCGGCGTAGCGACATCCTCATCGGAAAATGGCTGGGCCTCTGTCTGCTGGTGGTCAGCTACACGATTGCGGCGACCGTCCTCGAGCTCGAGGTGATCAACCTCGTCATCGGCTTCGTGCCCCCCCACCCCGCCGAGGCTGTCGGCTTCCTGGCCCTCGAGGGAATGGTCGCGGTCTCCCTGGGCCTCCTGCTCAGCACCCGGGTCGCGCCGATGACGGCCGGAATCCTGGCGACCATCCTTCTGCTTGGGGTCTGGTTCGCCGGAATCGTCGGAAACATCGGCTATTCGTTCGGCAACGACACGGTCGCCGCGTTCGGCAGCATCTCCCGCCTCATCCTGCCCACTGATGGGATGTGGCGGGGGGCTCTCTTCTATCTCCAGACCGACCAGCTGTTGGCGGTCCAGCGGCTGGCCGGCAGGCGCGCTGCGGCGAACCCATTCTTCGCACCGCAGCCGCCGCCCCTGGCTTACTTGGTCTGGACGCTGACCTGGATCGCCGGCCTCCTGGGCCTTTCGATCTGGAGCTTCAGAACCCGGGAGCTCTGAGCTCCTTCAGCTCTCCCGTGAACTTGTCGATCTCGGCTCCAATCTGCGGGGAGAGCGAAAAGCGGCGGTAGGTTTCGAGCTGCTTGCCGAGCAGTCCGATCATTTCCTCGCGCTCCCAGCGTGGGCGAACCAGCCACATCTCGCCGTGCATCAGCAGGATCTGTCTCTGCTGGCCCGTCAGGCCGTCGGTCTCGGCCAGGGCGAGCAGGTCAAGGCCGTACTCGCTTGCCTCGCGTGCGCTCAGCAGGCGCCCGGTGGCGCCAGCCAGCCGGCGAGCTGAATCCAGCAGTGCGACCCAATCCCTCACGCGCGGGGCCCGAACGTGCCGGAGCTGCCCAACCTCCACTCTTCCACCTCCACCCGCAACCTACTGCCGGAGGCAGTGAGTGTCAAGTGGATGCCTTAACAGAGCTGCCCGCTTTTGTTAACGTGTGCCCAGCGGCCCAACCAGCCGCACATTCAGGGGGAATTGCTTCGATGCGCAAATACGTGCTGGCCTTGCTCGTGACGACAGCCCTGTTCGCCCTCTCGACGGTCACCGCGCTCGCCGACACCGGCGGAGCTTGCTGCTACTCGTAAGAGCCCGCTTGACGGCGGCGCTTCGGCGGCAACCACTTGCTGCACAGCGCCGCCGGTTGTTTTAGTCTTCCGACTTGTGACCGAATCGATGGCCCGACGCCTCCCCGGCCTGCGCATCCGCCCAGGGTCGGTTCGACTCGCCCGCCAAGAAGCCGGGCTGAGCCTGGGCGGCGTCGCTCGCCAGGACCTCAGCCGCACGGCGATCTTCCTGATTGAGAAGGGAAAGACGAACCCGACCCTGCCGACTCTCGAGCTGATTTCCGAACGCACCGGGAAGCCGATCTCTTTCTTCCTCGACGACGAGACGGCACCGGCGCCGGCTCGGATCGACTATGCGGAGATCGAGCATCTGCTCGCCACGGAGCATTTGGCCCGGGTTCTCGAACTCACAAAACCTCTCCTGGCCGCGCGGCAGCCGAGAGCCGACCTGGCCCGTTTGCGGTTCCTGCGCGGGCAGGCCCACATCCGGATGGCGGACGCCGATTCAGCTGAGCCGCTGCTCCTGGCGGCTCGACAGCATTACGAAGTCAGCGGTGATGAGCTGATGGCGGTCGAATGCCTCAGCTGGGAAGTTCACGTCCCATATCTCCGGGAGGATCCCGTCGCCCTGGCCCTGGCGGAGGCCGCGCTGGCAAGGTGCCGGCACCTCCCCGCCGCCCCGATCCAGACCGAGGTCAGGATTGTGGCTCGCATCGCCGGCATCCATGCCGCCCGGCGCGAATGGCCAAAGGCGGTCACCCGCTTCGAAGAGGCCATCGAACTGCTCGGGCCCGTCAAGGACCTGCATCGCATGGCGGCCGTCTACACCGACCTGGGTGGTGTGTACCGGGATATGGGGAAGCTGGATGTGGCGGCGCGCTATCTGCAGCGAGCCATCGCCCTCCACGAGATCGTCGACGACCAACGGTCGCTGGCCATGGCCGAGAACAACCTTGGCCTGGCCCTGATGAACATGAGCAATTACGCCTCCGCCCAGACGCACCTCGATCGCGCCATGGAAATCCTCGAGCAGGTGGGCATCCAACGCGGTCGCAGTCATGTCCTGCTGAGCATCTCTGAGCTACACCTGCAAAGGGGAGCGCTGGATACCTCAGAACGATTCGGATAGGAGGCGCTCGAACTCAGCTCACGGCTGGGTGAGAAGGCCACCCAGGCCGAGGCTCACCAGTGGCTGGGGCGAGGAGCCGCCGCCCGGGGCGACGCGGAGGGGGCCGATCGGGAGTTCGACGCTGCGATATCGCTCTTGCAGCAGGCCGGGCTGACCGAGCGATTGATCCACGCACATTCGACGTACGCCAAGATACTGGAGGACCGCGGTGATCTCAGCGGCGCGCATCGACACCTGAAGGAGTTGCTTGCCGCCAGCCGCCCGGATTTGGTCCGGAGGAGCGCTGAAACGGAGCGAGCCCGCCGCCCAGCCTAGTCGTCCGGCTGTGAGGCGGGACCGAGGCGCCGGCCCCGCCTCCTAAAGAAACCTACCGAATGGAACCTAGTGACCGTTGCCGGCAGTGCGGGCAGCCGTCTTGTTCGGTGCCGGAGTGCCTGGGGTATGAAGCAGGTTCTCCACATCCTTGACGCCGATCACCTTGCGGACGGCGCTCTCGATCGCACCGATCTGGGTTTCCTCGACCTCTCCGCGGAGGACAGCCTTACCATCGACAACCATCACGTTGATGTTCCCCTTGGGGATCGTCGGATCAGCGAAGACCTCACTCTCAACCCTGTCCAGAAGCGTCAGGTCGTCCGGGTACGGATTGTCGGGAGTTCGGTTGATGACGCTCTTGAGCCCGGCCGCCCGGTTGCTCGCCATCACAGCGGTCCGCCGGGCGGTCCGCGTCGCGTTTCGACTCATGCCCTCGGCCCGCTGGGCCAGCTGCTCGCGGCGCGCCCTGCCCCGTTCGGGGTCCATCAGGTACGCCATCAGATAGCCCACCCCCGCCCCTGCCATCAGGAGCAGAACCTGGCGGCCACGGCGCGGCCGTGGGGCCGGGACCACGCGCCGGGTGAGGTCCGACTGGACCCGCTCAGCGCGTTCGAGGAGGCTGGCCAGCCGTTCCATGAGCGGGCCCGCCTGCCTGGCGACCACCGTCGAGGCCTGTTTGGCCAGTTCGGTGCTCTGACGAGTGACCCTCTTGTTGATGCGGTCGGTCATCTTGCCGCTGGTGCGCCTCCAATCCATGCCTATYTCTTCCCCTTGGGATGCTCGGCGTCATAGGCCGCCGACTTGCCCGCCTGTTTGATGCTGCCGACTGCCTGGCGGGCCTTGCCCTTGACCACTTCGGTCTTGCTTCCAGTGGCCTTGCCCTTGAGCACTTCAGCCTTGCCCTTTATCTTGTCCTTCATCGCTTGCGCTTCCTCCATTGGAGTTCCTACGGGGGCTTTTATTATAGATTCGCTGTCATATTTATGCTCCGCGCTTAAAGAGCGCGGGGGCCGCGGCGGGCACCCGCGGACATAGAATCTCTTCGGCATCGTGATAAGGGAATTGGCGCCCGAGGAGACCGCGCTGGCCTATTCGGCGATGCTGGCTCTGCGGCCGAACATCGGCGACGCAGGCAGCTTCATTCAGGTCGTGAACGAGGTCCAGCGGCCCGAGGGATTTCGGCTGGTCGCGTCCTTCGCGCTGGGCGAGGAGCAGGCCGCGGCGGCGGCGGGATTCCGCGAGGCTCACTTTCTGGCTTGGGGTCACTGCCTCTACGTCGACGATCTCTCGGCCCGGCCGGAGTATCGTCGCCAGGGACATGCCGGAACCCTGCTGGCATGGCTCTTCGAAGAGGCGCGGCGGCTCGGCTGCGGCCAGCTCCATCTCGACTCCGGGGTTGGAGCTGACCGCCAAGACGCCCACCGTCTCTATCTCAACAGGCGGCTTCGGATCTCCGCTCACCACTTCCAGGTCGAGCTTTAGCAGGTTGGTGGTCCTCCGCGCGCGGGCCTCGGACACCCGCACCGGCCAGCCAATGTGAGTAGCCGCAACCTCTTCGCCAACTACAACTCCGGCGGTTCTTTTGACGAGATGTTCGCCGCCACCGATGAGCCGAGGCGGCAGTACCGGCGGGTGGCCGACTGCCTTGCCGAGCTTGGGCCGGCCGGCCTCATCCGCCGTCACCAGCTCGCCGAACGGAGCTTCGCCAGCAGCGGAATCACATTCACGGTCTACCAGGACGATGCCGGCGTGGAGAAGATCTTTCCCTTCGACCTCGTGCCCAGGGTCATCTCCGCCCGGACCTGGGCGCGGCTCGAGGCCGGCCTGATCCAGCGGGTGACCGCCCTCAACCTCTTCCTGGAGGACATCTACCACGAGCGCCGGATCATCCGGGACCGCGCCATCCCGGGCGAGGTGGTCATTTCCTCGGGCGGCTTCCGTCGGGAGCTGATCGGCTTCCCCTTCCCACGCGCGATTCACTCCCATGTCGCGGGCATCGACCTGGTGAGGAACGAGAAGGGCAACTTCCTGGTCCTCGAGGACAACATTCGCACTCCGTCCGGCGTGTCCTACATGCTCGCCAACCGGCAGGTGCTCAAGCGCACGTGGCCGGAGGTGTTCGGCGGCCATCGGATCCGACAGATCGAGACCTACACGCACCAGCTGCTCCAGAACCTGCGCTGGCTGGCGCCGCCCTGGGTCGATGACCCGGTGGTCGCGATACTGACTCCCGGCATCTACAATTCTGCCTACTTCGAACACGTCTACCTGGCCAAGCAGATGGGTGTCGAACTCGTCGAGGGCTCGGACCTGATCGTCGACCAGGACCGCGTCTTCTCCCGAACGACTCGTGGCCTGCAGCCGGTGCATGTCCTCTACCGGCGCGTGGACGATGACTGGCTGGATCCGGTCTTCGGCCGGTCGGAGAGCCGCCTCGGAGCGGCCGGCCTGATGAACGCGTACCGGGCCGGCGGCGTGGCGATCGCCAATGCCCCCGGCAACGGCGTCGCGGACGACAAGGCGGTCTACGCGCTGGTCCCGAAGATGATCCGCTACTACCTCCAGGAGGAGCCCATCCTGCCGAACGTCAAGACCTATCTCTGCGCCGACCCGGCAGATCGCCGCTACGTGCTCGAGCGCCTGCCCGAGTTGGTCGTGAAGACCGTGTCGGAGGCGGGCGGGTACGGGATGCTGATCGGGCCGGTGGCGAGCCGCGCGGAGCTGGAGAGGTTTCGCCGGCGGATAACCGCGCGCCCGCGCGATTTCATCGCTCAGCCGGTGGTCGCCCTCTCGGTACAGCCTGCCTTCGATGGGCACCGGCTGGCGGCGCGCCACCAGGACCTGCGCCCATTCGTCCTGATGGGGGAGACCGTCACCGTCACGCCGGGCGGTCTGACCCGTGTCGCGCTGCGGCCGGGCTCCCTTGTGGTGAACAGCTCGCAGGGCGGCGGCAGTCGCGACACCTGGGTGGTCGATGCTTAGCCGCGTGGCGGTATCGCTGTACCAGGTCGGCCGGCTGCTCGAGGGCGCCGACCACATGGCGCGGATTCTCGACGTCCATCACAGCGTCTACCTGGACCGGCCGGGCGACCTCTCCGCCGACTACTGGGACCGGTTCCTGGCGCTGGCGGCGCTCCCGGCGGAGGCGGGCTCCGACCCAGGCACGGCCGGCGGCCTCGCCGTGGCAGACATCCGAACCCAAGTTGCCCGCGCCCGGGTGGCCGCGCTCTCGGTCCGGCCGTCGATCTCCTCTGAGCTGTTCGAGCAGCTGACGGTCCTGAATTGGAACTGCCAGGGCGATCACGCCCAAATCCACGCCTACCTCACCGGGGTCCAGCTCGGCGTACAGCTGCTGACCGGCCTGGCGGAGGATTCCATGAACCACGACGAGGCCTGGAACTTCATGCGGCTCGGCCGGTACCGGCAGCGGGCGGTGAACGTGGCGCGGCTGGTCACGGTCAAGCTCTCCGAGCTCGGGGACGAGCCCATCCTATGGGCAGCGGTGCTCAGGTGCTGCTCCGCCTTCGAGGCCTATCGCTGGCGCTTCTCGGCGCCCATCACGGTCGAGGGAGTGGTCGGGTTCCTCCTTTTCGATCGCCACCTGCCTCGCTCGGTGGCCTTCTCCATCAGCGAGGCTCTTGCCTCCGCCCGGCAGATCGACGGTGGCGGCAGCAAATCGGCTCCCCACCGGGTTCTCGGCCGGCTGGCGGCTCTCTTCGACTACACCGACCAGGGGGAGGTCGCCGCCGACCCGTCGGCCTTCGGCATCCATTTCTTCTCCCTCGTCGAGACGCTGGACAGAACCCTTGCCTCAACCTTCTTCCGGCCCAGCAAGGTGGCCTCGACCTCGATGGCCGTCTACAACGACCAGCCCCAGCAGTAGGAACGAAGGAGAGCAGAGCTGTGGCCCGTCTCGAGATCACCCATACCACCCGGCTGACCTATCGGGAAGCGATCGCGGAGACCTACATGGAGATGCGCGTCCGGCCCCTCGACGATGGTGGCCAGCGGTGCCGCGACTTCTCTCTTGATGTGCGGCCGGCGGCGACCGTGCGCGGTTACCGCGATGGCTTCGGCAACCACGTCCTCTACTTCAACCATCTGGCGCGGCATGAGCGGGTCGAGGTGCGTGCCCGCTCCCTGGTCGAGACGGGAGTCGCGGGTGGTGACGCTCTGTGGCCGGTCTTCCCCGAGGACTTCGTCGCATTTCGTCCTCCCGTGCTGGACCTCGCCGGGGTGCGGCAGATCGCCGCCCGGGTCGACCGCGGTGAGGACCGCGTGAAGACACTTGAGGCACTCACCACCCACATCAACACCCACCTGCGCTACCGCCCCGAAACAACCGATGTGTTCACCCAGGTCGATGAGGTGCTCAGGTTGCGCAGCGGCGTCTGCCAGGATTTCGCACACCTCTTCATCGCTGTCGCTCGCAGTCTCCACATCCCCTGCCGCTACGTCTCCGGATACCTCGACCCCATCGGCGGCCGGCGGGGGGCAGGCGCCACGCATGCCTGGGCTGAGGCCTGGCTGCCCGGTCAGGGCTGGCTCGGTTTTGATCCCACCAACCCCATGCGCGCCGCCGAGCATCACGTCCGAGTCGCGGTGGGCCGGGACTACCGGGATGTGCCCCCCACCCGCGGCATTTACCTGGGCCGAGCCGCCGAGCGGATGGAGGTCAATGTCGAGGTCCGGCTCCTCAGCCCGACCTGAGAGGCAGGCCCAGATTCAGCGCCCGCGCGAAATCGGGTGCGCCGGCAGGTAGATGAAGAGGGCGTAGAGGGCCAGGACGATCACCAGGCTCCACAGGAGCACCACCAACAAAAGAAAGTTCGACGTCTTTTGGAGGCGGCTCTTGCCGCCGGTCCGCGCTGCCTCGTGAACCTTTTCCCAGTCAACCGGCTTGACCTTCGCCGAACCCTCCCTGGCGAGGGCGGCGCGCTTTGCCTTCTCAGCCTTGAGGCGCTCGACCTCAGTTGGGTCCATCCAGGCCGGGTACTCCTCCCAGGGGGTCGGCAGCGGGGCCGGCAAGGGGACGGGCAAGGGGATCGGAGAGGCTGCCGGTGGCCCGGTCGCCGGGCTGCCGAACGCTCGGTCGGGCATCGGGGTGCGGGTCCCGGTGAAGGGCGCCCAGGCGGTGCCGTCATAGATGTAGTTGCCGTCCGGCGAGATCGCCTCGTTCCATTGGGAGCCGTCCCAGAACCATTGGCCGTCCTCAGACCAGCCTGTCGTTTCGCTCGCCACGACCCCGCGACTCTACGCGAGTTGACCTTGCTTCGGCTACCCCTGGGGGCCGAAGATCACCACCGCCCGCAGGGCGAGCACTCCAGCCAGCACCAGCGCGGAGGTCCATACCGGTGAGAGCGAGCGCAGCGTTCGATGCGCAAGAAGGGGCACCGCCAGGCCCGCCACCACGACCACCCAGAGCAGGGGGCCGAGACCGGTGAACAGGCTGCCGGCGGTACCCGCGGCAACCACGGTGACCAGGAAGACCACCAGCAGGATCGCCTCGAGGATCACGAAGTAGCGATCGGCGTCGGAAAGCCGGGCGACACTCGATCCCATCTCCGCCCGGCGTCGGCTGATCAGGAGCAGCAGAGCGGCGGAGCCACTCAGGGCAGACGCTACGAAGAGTCCGCCGAGGGGCCAGCCATCGCTCCAGACCGGCTGGTTGGAGACGCTCAGGAGCACGCCTGTATAGGCACAGATGTAGAGGCCGAAGACGGCGCCCAGGAGCATGACGATCTTCCCCAGGATACCCTCGAGCAGCCGGTTCACGGGGCCGTACAGCGCGCCCACGAAGGACACGAAGCTGAGTCCCGCATAGATGGTGAGCGCGTAGACCCCCACCGACATCGGCGACCAGTATTTGAAATTCAACCAGCCCTGGGCCGGGTCGATGATCATGTGCCAGAACTTGAGGGGCTGGCCGAGGTCCACCGTGAGCAGAATTGGACACACCGCCACGAGTGGAAAGGCGGCGAGGAAGGCGAACCGGGCCGCACGCTCGTCACCCGGCCGGCCGAAGAGTCGAAGCAGGACCCCGAGCGTGTAGGTGCCGGCTGAAAGACCGGCCAGGAAGAAGTAACCGAGGATGTACCACTTCCAATCCGGGGCACGAACGTAGTGCTCCGCGAGGAGGATCATCGTCGCCTCCGCTTCGGGCGTGCGTGTTGAGCGGCGGCGGCCGGCGCCGTGGGCGCAGCTCCCACCGGGACGGGGGCCGGTTCAGGGGGCGCCGCCGGCGGCAGTTCGCCCCGGCGGCGGAAGGCGACCAGGCCGGCGATGACGCCGAGCACGGCAGTCACAAAACCTCCGAGGTAACCCGGGAGGTTGTTGCGGGAGGGCAGCACGGCGTTGGCGGCATCGGGAAGGCTGTAGACCTCGGGCTTGTCCATGAGGAGGAAGAAGTTGTTGAGCCCGCCGTAGACGTTCTTGTCGCGCCCGTACAGCTGGGCCTTGGAGTAGCCCTGCTGATGAAGCGCGGCGAGGCGCGCGTCAGCCAGCTGGTGCAGCTGCTCGACGTTGCCGAATTTGATCGACTGGGTGGGACAGACCTGCGCACAGGCGGGCATCCGGTTGTCCTTCAGCCGGTCGTAGCAGAGCGTGCATTTGTGCGCGGTGCCGGAGGCGGCGCTGAACCCGATCACGTTGTACGGGCAGGCGGAGATGCAGTTCCGGCAACCGTTGCAGACCTCCTGCTGGATGTACACGGTGTCGAACTCGGTGCGGACGATCGCGTTGGTCGGACAGACCTCCATGCAGCTGGCGTGCTGGCAGTGCTTGCAAACATCGGACATCATCAGCCACGCCTGGCCCCCGCCGGTGGCGACCGGAGCGGCGACCGCATGAGTCTCGTTCGGCATCTGTTCGATGAACTTGACGTGGCGCCAATTCTCCGCATCGAGCTGCCCTGTGTTGTCGAAGCTGTCGAGGAGCAGGTTCGGCTCGTTGCCGGCCAGCCCATTCCACTCCTTGCAGGCCACCTCGCAGGCCTTGCATCCGATACAGATGCTGGTGTCCGTGAAAAAGCCGGCCTGTGTTATCTGCGTGGCCATTGAATTAGAACCCCATCAGGTTGGGCGTGATTTTCGTGAAGCCACGCTCGCGGGCAAATAGATCGAGAGGCAGGGCGACGATCTCGTCGACAACCGGCACGGCGGAGAGGTCCTTGGGCAGGTCCACGTTCACCAGGTAGTGATGGCACTCATCACAGGCGTCGATGCGAAGGTGGGCGAAATGAGCGGGGTCGGAGAAGATCGGCAGCTTCCCGGAATCGGTGCAGCCACAACCGGCGCAGCACAGCCGGGGATGAACCCAGGTCGATGAGCAGTGCGAGCAGAGCAGGTAGCGCGGCCCTGTGACCAGCGCCTCGGGGGAGGGCGCGAAATAGCTCAGCTGGGGCGCGGCTCCGCAGACCGGGCAGTGCCGCCCGTCGGCAGCGGGAGTCCCGGTCGCGGCGGCCAGGGCGGGCAGCGCCTCGAGCACCGGGCTGGTCGCCGCGCGACCCAGGAAAGCTTCGGCCGGCGCCAGCGCCTCGCCCCGCAGCCATTGCGTCACGAGGTTTTCGAGGTCAGCCGCATGGAAGCGGTCGAGGAGCTGTTCTTTCAGTCCCGAGGGACCCGATGCGAGCGCCACAGCCAGGATCCCCGGCAGCACCTCGGCGACGACGAATGGCGCCAGCTCGGCCGCACCGGGCGCGGTGCGAGTGGCGTTCAGATGGGCGGCCGACTGTACCTCGCAGAGCGCCGCATAGAGGGTCAGCATCTCGCCGGCGTGGGGATAAACCTCGCTCAACTCCGCGGCGCGGCGGCGCCGCTCGGCCCAGAGCTCGGCGCTGGTCAGTAGTGGTTCGAGGAGTGATTTCATCGGGTTCAGATCTTCTTGATGTCCACGAGGAAGGCCTTGAATTCGGGCGTCCGGGAGTTGGCGTCGCCGACAAACGGGGTCAGGGCGTTGGCCAGCCAGTGTTTGGCGAGTTCCGGGTTCTTGTCGGCCGACACACCGACAAAGCCCCAGTGGATGGGAATCCCGATGTGATAGACCTTCTTGCCGCCCACCGTCATGGGGCCCAAACGCTTGGTGACCAGGGCGGCGACCTCGAGCTTGCCCCGGCCGTTGAAAACCCTCACCCGGTCACCGGTCTTGATCCCCTTCTCCTGGGCCAGCTCCTGGGGAATCTCGACAAAGGCCTGGGGCTGGAGCCCCACCAGCAGGGGCACGTGCTGGGTGACGTAATGTTCGTGCTCGGTGAGCCGGTAGCTGGTGGCGATGTAGGGGTAGTCCGATGGCTTGCCGAACCGGTTGGGCCGACCGGCCATCTGGTCGTAGAGGTAGGCGACCGGTGACTCTGACTGGCTCGGGTGAAGCGGGTTCGGAATCGGGGATTCAATCGGCTCGTAGTGCTCCGGAAACGGCCCGTCGACCATCGAGCTGCTGAAGAGCCGGCCGGTTCCCTCGCCGTTCATGATGAAGGGCAGCCAGGCGGCGGGATCCTCCGTGTAGGGCTTCATGGTCGGCGGGTAGTCCGGCACATCGCCGACCCACTTGGCGCCGTCCCACTTGATCCCGGTGCGCTTGGGATCCCAGGGCTTGCCCGCCAGGTCGGCACTGGCGCGGTTATAGAGGATGCGCCGGTTGAGCGGCCAGGACCAGGCCCAGTTGTGGTAGTAGCCCATGCCCGTTGGGTCGTTGGCGGCGGGGTCCTCGACGCCCTGACGCCGCTTCATGAGGTTGCCCGCCTCGGGGTAGCTCGCGGTGTAGAGCCAGTTGCCGGCGGTGGTCGTGCCGTCGTCCTTGAGGAGGCCGAAGCTGGCCATCTGCTTGCCGGTCGACAGATCCCGGCCGTTGATCTCGCGCGCCAGCTCGTCCATGGTCGGCTTGCGGGGATCCTTGTAGTTGAGGGTCATTGCGTTGATCGGGTCGGGGAACTTGCCGCCCTGGCTGGCGTAGAGCTTTTTAACCCGGTCGAAGAGGTCGGCCATGATCCAGTGATCGTGCCGCGCTTCGCCCTGGGGCTGGATGACCTGGTCCTTCCATTGGGCCCAGCGGCCGCTGTTGACGAAGGAACCGTCCTTTTCGATCCAGTGGGTCGCCGGCAGGTGGAAGACCTCGGTCGAAACCGATTTGGGGTCCACGCCGGGGGCGTGCCAGAACTCCGAGCTGGTGGTCGGGAAGGCATCCAGCACGACCATCCACTTGAGCTTCTTGAGGGCGTCCAGCACATGGTTGCTGTCCGGGCCGATGCTGGTCGCGGTCATGCCCGACAGCATCAGGCCCTCCATCCGGCCCTTCAGCGCCTGGTCGTAGATCGAGATCCACGACGAGTTGGCGGCCGGCTTGGGGATGAAGTCATAGGCGAATTCGTTGTCCTTGGTCGCCTGGTCGCCATACCAGCCCTTGAGAAGGCTGACCGTGAACTTCTTGTAATTGATGCCGAAGTAGTTCCAGGCGTTCGGGTCTGATTTCTTGGGCGCGTTCTGCTCGACATATTCGGTCAGGTTCTTCTGTCCGGGGGCGGGGATGCGCATGTAGCCGGGCAGGATCTCCCACGAGATCGCGTGGTCGGTGTTGCCCTGGATGTTGGCGTGGCCGCGTTCGGCATTCACGCCACCGCCGGGGCGGCCCATGTTCCCCAGCAGTAGCTGGAGGCAGGCGGCGCTCCTGATCAGCTGGCCGCCAGTTGTGTGATGGGTGAGTCCCACCGCGTACACGATCGACATGACCTTGTCGGGACGACCCATCTCGCCCACGATCTTGGCCACCTTCAGGAATTCATCCTTTGGGATTCCGCTGATCGTCTCGACCATCTCCGGGGTGTAGCGGGCGTAGTGCCGGCGCATGAGGTTGAGGACCGAGCGCTCATGGTTGACATCGCGAAGGGCAGCGCTGTTGGTCCCGGTCGTCGCCGGGCCCTCGCCCTGGGCGGCACTGGCCTCGTCCTGCTTCTGGGGAGGAGCGGTGTTCTCATAGGCCCAGGTGGCCACGTCGTACGTGCGCTTGTCCTTGTTGTAGCCGCTGAACAGCCCGTCCTCAAACTTGAAGCCCTCCTTCACAACGAAGGAGGCATTCGTGTAGTTCAGGACGTACTCCTCGTGGTAGAGCTTGTTCTGGAGCACGTAGTTGATCAGGCCCCCGAAATAGGCGACGTCGGTGCCGGTCCGGATCCGAAGATAGGTATCGGCGACCGCGCTGGTACGCGTGAAGCGGGGGTCGGCATGGATCAGGCGAGCGCCGCCGCCCGAACCGGGACCGCGGTCGGGGTCGAGCTTGGCTTTGACAAACCACTGGAACCCGACGGGGTGTGACTCAGCCGGATTCGCGCCGTTGATGAGGATGACATCGGCGTTCTTCAGGTCGCGCCAATGGTTCGTCATTGCCCCTCGACCGAAGCTGGCGGCCAAACTGACCACCGTCGGTCCGTGTCAAACCCGGGCCTGTTGCTCCAGGTGGACCAGCCCCAGGGTTCGCATCACCTTGGTGGTGAAGTAGCCCTCCTCGCTGGAGAAAGCGGCGCCCCCCGCGAAGGCGACCCCCTCGGTCCGGTTGACCGTGTTGCCGGCGGCGTCCACTCCGACGAAGGTCCGGTCCCGCGAGGCCTTGAGGTTCTGGGCGATCTTGTCCATCATCCAGTCCCAGCTCTTGTCCTCCCACTTGTCGCTGCCCGCCGCGCGATATCGCGGCCGCTCGACGCGACGGCTGGACGTCGCCAGCTGCATCGCGGTGGCGCCCTTCGGGCAGAGGCGGCCCTCGTTGACCGGGCTCGAGGGGTCGCCCTCGATGTGGAGCAGTCGGTTGCTGCCGTCGGCGTTCTGGCGGGTGAAGGCCACCAGGCTGCAGCCGACCGCGCAGTAGGGGCAGATGGAGTGAAGCTCCTTGGCCCCCTCGATCTTGAGGTTCTGCTTCACATTCGTCGCCTGGGCGACATCGAAGCCGAGCCCGCCGGCCGTCACCGCCGTCGCGGTCGCGGCTCCGATCTTCAAGAACTGCCGCCGATTCACTGGCGCCAATGTGGTCTCTCCGGAACAAGGGAACGCAGGGTGCAAACAACCCTAGGGACCGGTTCCTCGGCTTGTCAACCTTTAGATTGATTCCGCAAAGATGAACGAGTTCTTCGACGAACTGGGCCGGCGGTGGGTGGCGGCAGCCGCGGCCCGGGGCGTGACGGTCGAGGCCCCGGCACTCGACTCCACCGTCGCCGCCGAGTTACTCGAGCTTGCTCGAGCTGTCGCCCATGGCGAGGAACGCCGCTATGCGCCCCTTGCCACCTTCCTCGCGGGTATCGCCAGCGAGCGACTCCGGGCGGCGGGGGCGCCGGCCACGGAGGCCGAGCTGGCCGCCTACATCGGCGAGGTGCGCGCCTGGCTGGAGAGTCGCTCCACGCCTGAATAGACGTTGAACCGGTCGCTCTTGGTGAACCCGGCCAGAGTGAGGTTGAATTCGCGCGCCGTCCTCACCGCCAGGCTGCTCGGCGCGCCGACGGAAACGAGGCACGGGACACCCGCCGCCACCGCCTTCTGAACCAGCTCGTAGCCCGCTCGCCCACTGACCACCAGCACCCGATCGGCGGCGGGCAGGCGACTTTCGATGAGCAGGCGCCCGACCACCTTGTCGACCGCGTTGTGCCTGCCGATGTCCTCCCGGAGCAGCGCGAGCTCACCCTCCGCGGTGAAAAGGCCGGCAGCGTGGAGGCCGCCGGTCTGGGCGAAAAGGTGCTGTGCGCTGCGCAACCGCTCGGGAAGCCCGGGCAGCAGCTCCGCCTCGACGGGCGGGCCATCCGGCAGTTTCTTCCAGTCAAGAGCCAGGGAGGCGACGGTGGTGGCACCGCAAACGCCACAGGCTGAATTGGCGAGGAAGCTGCGCTCGGGTCGCCTTCCCTGTCCCTCGCCGAGCAGAACGTCGACCTGGTTCGACTCCAGCAGGTCCGCCCGCACCGTCAGCCGGCCCGCCTCCTCCACCGCGGCCTCCGCGCTGATCCGAACCGCGAGCAGCTCAGTTCGCGCGGTGATGACACGCTCGGACCAGAGCAGCCCGAGCGCCAGCTCGAGGTCGTTGCCGGGTGTTCGCATCACGATGCTCAGGGGCTCACCCCCGAGGAGCAGCTGCAGTGGTTCCTCCGCGGCGACCTGGTCCTGGAGGGTGGTCCACTCGCCGCTCTGCCAGCGGTGAATCGAGACCGGCGGCGCCGGCGGACGGCCTCGCGAGATCGACATCGCCGCCATCTTAATCTCGGGCGGCGCACCGGCAAGCTCGTCGGGGCCCCCGCGCGGTGGGCGTAATGTGAGGGAGGGATGCCAATGATCGGCGTGAGATTGCCCGCCAGCTTCGAGACCGCCGGGGAATACCTGGCCGATGCCCAGGCGCTCGAATCAGCGGGAGCCGACCTGCTTTCGATCGGGGAGGGTGACCTTCACCACCCCACCCTGCTCGCCGCGCTGGCGGCGGTGACCAGCGCCCCGCGGCTTCATGCCGCGGCAGTTTCGGGCCCCGCTCTGGAAACGCTCCGCCGGCTCAGCCAGGAGCGCCTGGTCGCCGACCTCGAGGGGTGGCACGAGGTCGCGTTTCCGGTCGACCGCGAGGAGTGGCGAAAAACCCTGGCCGAGCACGACGAGCGAGGCACGCGGGGACTGATCCTGACAATGGACCCGCGGCTCCTGGACCTCCTTCGCAACCCCGAGCAGGAGGACGATCGGACCCAGGACATGCAGCTCGCCCAGGGTTGACGGACCGCCGCTGCAAGAAACTCTTGCGCGTTCCTTGCAAATCGGTGACATACTCCCAGGGTGGGGGATTGGAGTGGTAATTCAGCGCCGTCCGGTCACGCTCCGGCGGGCGGCAGCAACGGCCACCAGATCGCCGAGCTGATCGCCGACGACCGCGGACATTACGTCGACTGCAACGAAGCCGCCACTGAGCTGCTTGGCTACAGCCGCGAGGAGCTTCTCCAGATGAGCGGCTGGGAGCTGACGCCCGGCGCCCATGAGGTCGACGCCCTGCTGCTCTGGCAGGAGTTCATCCGGCTCGGCTTCAATGCCGGCCTATTCCCGCTGACCAGAAAGGACGGGAGCGTGGTCGAGGTCAGGTACAAGGCCATCGCCAACGTCAGCCCCGGCCGTCACCTCTCGCGGCTCGAGCGCATGCCGGGCAGTCCGTTCCCACCGACTGGCAGCGTGACGAGCCGCTTGACGGGGGCGAACTCAACTTCGTCCTGAACTGGGGCGGCGACGACGGTCTGCTGCCAGACGAGATTCGCGCCTAACCAAGCCGAAGGTTAATTCCCGGTCGGGGCACTAGACCCCGAGGTCTAGCACCTGGACGAAGTGACCGTGCCAGGTGTGTGATCTGACCCCCGAGAACGGGTTCACATGATATGAGGGTTCCACCACAGCCCAAGAGGGCAAGGAGGAACTCGAATGAAAGGCAGGAGGCACACGCCCGAGCAGGTCGTGCGCAAGCTGCGGGAAGCGGATCGGCTCCTCGGCGAGGGCAAGACGGTGGCCGAGGTGGCCAAGGAGCTGGGGGTGAGCGAGCACACCTTCAGTCGCTGGCGGAATCAGTACGGGGGCATGAAGGCGGACGACGCCAAGGAGCTGCGCCGGCTGAAGGACGAGAACGGGCGGCTGAAGCGGATGGTCGCCGACCTCTCGCTCGACAACCAGATGCTGAAGGAAGTGGCGCGGGGAAACTTCTAAGCCCGGCCCGCCGACGAGACGCCGTTCGCCATCTGGGTGAGCGGTTCAAGGTCTCGGAGCGCAGGGCGTGTCGGGCGATCGGGCAGAGCCGGACGACCCAGCGGCGGCGACCGCGGCCGGTTCTGGCGCCCGAGCCGCAGCTGCGATTTCGGTTGCGAGAGATCTCGAGGGACTGGCCTCGTTATGGCTATCGGTACGCGCATGCCCTGCTATGCCGGGAGGGGTGGGGTGTGAATCGGAAGCGGGTGCAGCGGCTGTGGCGCGAAGAGGGTCTGAGGGTGAGGCCGTTGGCCGGGATCGTGCTGGTCCCCACC
>JRHI01000722.1_pt1 | contig 33742 bp, 37 predicted proteins | sample 215371 | NCBI WGS metagenome assembly JRHI01 (sample SAMN02929681, study PRJNA255918) | sediment metagenome | biome: cave system; feature: Ice Cave; material: Sediment; isolation source: sediment from deep within a dark volcanic ice cave with no known source of... ...
CACACCGGCAGCGCCGATGAAATTACACCACGTGCCCGGACACTACCTCCAGTCAGCGCTGGCGGCGCGGGTCGGCCGCATCCTCGATCATCAGCTCGATGCGCTCGCGCCCGTTCCAAGACGAGCGCTTCAAATGCCCGGCGACGTGGATCGGCAGGCCACCGGTCCCCAGCAACAGATCGCCCAGCGGCTCGCCCGCCGCACGGAAGGCAACCGCCTCGAGCCGCGCTCCGCCTTCGGCCTCGAGCACGCAACGCACGTGGTTCTCGCCGACGAGCTTGGCAAAGCGCACATGCGTCGCCGGAAAGGCAAAGCGCGGGCTCGGATTGCCCTGGCCGAAGGGACCGACGCGCTCCACGAGATCGAGGAACTCGTCCGTCACGCCGGAGAGCGTCAGCGCGCCGTCGACGGCGAGATCGGCACGGCTGCGCGCCTCGCCCACGCTCGCGGCAAGGCGCGCCTCGAGAAACTGCTGCACGGTCGCGAGCTTCGCGCGCTCAACCGTAAGGCCGGCGGCCATCGCATGCCCGCCACCCTTGACGAGGTGACCTGCCGCCACAGCTTCGCGCACGGCCGAGCCGATGTCGGCACCAGCAACGGAGCGCAGCGAGCCCGTGCCGCTGCCGGATCCGCCCTCTTCGTCCCAGGCGATGACGCACGCCGGCCGGCGGAAGCGCTCTACGAGGCGGCTCGCAACGAGCCCCACGATGCCTTTGTGCCAGATGTGCGACCCGACCGTCAGGAACGGGAGATCGGGGTTCGCGGTGACCATGGCGTCGGCTTCGGCAAGCGCCGCTTCGAGCATCTCCTTCTCGAGCGCGCGCCGCTCCTTGTTGAGCCGGTCGAGCAGGATCGCGATGCGCCCGGCCTCGATCTCGTCCTCCCCGGCAAGCAGTCGCGCGCCGAGGCCCGCGTCGCCGATGCGCCCGCCGGCGTTGATGCGCGGGCCCAAGATGAAGCCGAGGTGGTACGGCGTCGGCGCCTCGTTGAGGCTCGCGGCATCGCTCAACGCTTTGAGCCCGATGTTCTTGCGCCGGCGCATGACCTGCAGGCCCTGAGCGACATAGGCGCGGTTCAAACCCGTAAGCGGCACCACGTCGGCAACGGTCGCGAGCGCGACAAGGTCGAGTAGCCCCATGAGGTCGGGCTCGGGCGTGCCCTTGGCGTAGTAGCCGCGGCGGCGTAGCTCGCGCGTCACCGCGACGAGAACGAGAAACGTCACGCCCGCGGCGCACAGGTGCCCAAGACCCGATACATCGTCCTGGCGGTTCGGGTTGACGAGCGCGGTGACCACCGGCAGCCGCTCGTCGGCTTGATGGTGGTCGATGACGACGACGTCGCAGGAAAGCTCGGCTGCGCGGGCGAGCGCCTCGGTGCTCGTCGTGCCGCAGTCGACGGTCACGATGAGGCGCGCGCCCTCCTTGATGAGGCTCTCGATGGCGGCGGCGTTGGGCCCGTAGCCTTCGAACAGACGGTCGGGAATGTAGATGCGCGCCTTGAGCCCGTGGTGGGCGAGATAGCGGGCGAGCAGCGCCGAGGACGCCGCACCGTCGACGTCGTAGTCGCCGAACAATGCCACCGGCTGGCGCGCCTCGATGGCGTCCGCGATGCGCTTCGCCGCCGTATCCATGTCGCGCAGGCTCGAGGGGTCCGGCATCAGCGCCTTGAGCGTGGGGCTCAAGACGTTCTCCACGTCGTCGGGCGAGATCCCGCGCGCTGCGAGCACGCGGCCCAGAAGCTCCGGCAGGCCGTGGCGTTGGCTGATGACGGCGGCGAGCGGTTGCGCCTCGGCGCTCAAACGATCGCGCCAGACGAGGCCGCGCGCGGACACTGCGACGCCGAGGAACGGCGTCGGCTCGGCCGCGGCATTGATCGCTTTGCGCAAGGCGCCCATGGTCGGCTCCCCCGAATCAAATCCCTCATAAAATGAACACCCGCGGCGCCGTCTGGCGAGCCGCGGGTGTCGATTTTCAACAATTAGCGCCGGCTGGGCGCCCTATTTGTTCTGCGGCGTCTGCTGCGCCGTCTTGGAGCCGCGGATGGCGAGCAGGACATTCGACTCCGACGGCCGCCAGCGATAGCCGATGCCGAAGTCGAGCGCGGCCGTGCGCTTGCGGTAGAGGTCGTGCAGCATCGGCTGATAGGTGTGCGGGAAGATGCCGAGCGGCGCCACGTAATTGCCGAAGGCCATGAGCTGCCACTCGTCCGGCTTGAAGAAGCGAACGGGCACGCCGGAGTCATCCTCCACCACGACGTCGCTGTGGTCGACGATGTAGCTGCGGATGGTCGAGAAGTTGTCGGCGTGCAGCAGGTAGGACGCGCTCTTGATGAAGCTGTCTGCCAAGCCGAAGGTATCGCAGAACTTGAGGAAGCCGCTGGTCTTCACGCCGTCGTTGGAGAGGTCGGTCGAGAAATAGTAGAGCGTCTGCGGCTTGCCGTCGGCTCCGGTAGAGAAGGTGATCTTCGCGCCGCGCGGGGGGTTCTTCGGCAGCGCCGGATCGTTGGCGGGCTTCACGTTGCCGTCGGCGTCGAGCGCCACGAGGCTCGCGTCGCGGATCGTCTTGCCGGAGCGCTCCAGGAACACGTAGAGGATCGGCAGCGTGCCGCCGAACCGGCCGCCGGAAAGCTCGCCGCGCATCTTCTTAGTGATGAAGAAGCTGTAGTTCAGCACGGTGTTGAGCGAGTTCTCGATGCGTCCTATGCCGCCCTCCACCTGTCCCCTCGACATACCGGTGAGATCAGGGATCTCGCCAACCGGCTCGAGCGCGGCCATGACGTAGGTGTCGGCACCCGGATAGAAGGCGTCGGCGTAGAGGAAGTCCGGCCCGCTGAACATGTAGAACACGGCCGACTTGCGCGGCGGCAGGTACTGCGTCGACCACGCCTTGATCTTCGAGAGCTGGCGCTTGTCGAGCGCGGCCCAGGCGGCATCGAAGCGCTTGGCGTGCTGCTGCCAGCTTCCGTCCTTGGTGTAGGAGGTAAGCGGGGAGTCCGCCGAAGGCGGCATGCCGGCGAGGATCTTCGCCGTATCGTCCGCGGTTGCGACGGCTGCGGCGGTTTCGGCCGTTGCCGCCTGCGCGAAGACGAGCAGCAGGCTCAACGCAAACGCAACCGCCTTTACCGGTCGGGCGCTATCCATCGATCGAACTCTCCGTTTTGGCGCGGGTCGGCGCCTGGGTCAGCGAGATTGCATAAATGAGAAGTCCGGCCAGCATTGTGGCGATGCTGGCGAGTGACTGCCACGGCCGCTCGATAACGAGGTAGTACATCATGAACGTGGTTACCGCGAGGAAGACGGCCGGGGTGAACGGATAGCCCCACATGCGGTACGGGCGCTTCAGGTCGGGCTCGCGGATGCGCAACACGATCACGCCGAGCACGGCGAGGAACGAGCAGAACGTCAGGCTGAACTGGATGTAGTCGAGCACGGACTCGAAGCTGCGCGTCGCCATCAGCAGCGTCGTGACGCAGAGCTGGAAAATGATCGCGATCGCCGGCACGCCGTTCTTGGAGGTCCGCGCGAACACCCGCATCATCGGAATGTCCTCGCCCATCACCTGCGTGACGCGCGGCCCGATCCAGATCATGGCGCTGATCGAGGAGATGAGGCCGAGGCAGATCAGCGCGCCGACGAGGCGGCCGCCCGCGTCGCCGAAGATGTGCTTGCCGGCGATCAACGCGACCTCGACCTGGCCGGCCATCTGGTCGATGGGCGTGGTGTAGAGGAAGACCGCGTTGAGGCCGACGTAGAGGGTGATCACGATCAGCGTGGCGGCCAGGATGGCGAGCGGCAGGCTGCGCTGCGGGTTGTGGACCTCGCCCGCGATGTACGTGGCCGCATTCCAGCCCGAGTAGGCGTACATCACGAACACGAGCCCGACGGCGAACGGTGCGCCCGCGATGTAGTGGAGGTCGGAGGCCGACGGCGCAAACGAGATCGGCTGCGGCGTGCCGAGCGCAAGCCCGGCGAAGATGAGGACGACGATCAGCGCGAGCTTCAGCCCGGTCGCGTAGTTATGAAACGTGCTGCCCAGCGCCACGCCGCTCAAGTGGATGAGACCGACAAGCCAGACGATGCCGATGGGAATGAGCGACACCTTGGTGGAGAACACCTCCACCGTCGCCGCATTGATGATGCCCGGCGCGATGCCGTCGAAGTAGCCTGCGAACGCCATGGCCGCCAGCGCCACGGGCGCCGCGAAGCCGACGGTCGCGGAGATCCACCCCGCGACGAAACCGATGCCGCGTCCGTAGATGTGCGACAGAAAGTTGTATTCGCCGCCCGAGCGCGGAAGCGCGGCGGCGAGTTCTCCGTAGGAGAGAGCGCCGCACAGGGCGGCAATACCGCCGACGACCCAGAGCATCAGCACGGCGAACGCCGATGGGATGCCTTGCACCTGGAAGCCGAGGCTCGTGAACACTCCGATGCCGATCATGTCGGCGATCGCGAGTGCCGCGGCGGTGACGGTCGTTACGGTCCGCAGGTCCAGTCCACGCTCCTCGGATGAGGGCGTACCGATCGTTCCAGCAATTGCCATTCGGAAGCCTGCGCTAAGCGTTTCATGCCCTGGCAAAACCTATTGGAGCGCGGAGAGTCTCACAATCGGCATGCCCATTTGCTGCAATCACGTTGCCAAATTGCACCGCCTACGGGGCATCGCTGCATCACGACCCCTTGCGGCCATTTGCCTGCCTGCCCGTTGGCGCGGCCGCGGCCGCTTCCCCCGAATCGACACTTTCGTATTTTAACTAAGGCTATGTCCAAATTGTTGCAGCCGCACCGTGGGGCGTCTAAACGGCGGTTATTGGCTAAAAACTAACGCGCTTTGCGCACACTTCGTAGATCGTCGGAGGGGGAATGCATCTTTCTCGACTAGTTCCTACTTTGGCCGCACTGCTCGGCGGCGTTTGTGCGCTCGTTCCCTCGAGCGAGCCCACGCTTGCGCGCAGCGCGCCCGCGACCACCGGCGCTATCCGCCCGACCATTCCGCCGATCCCGCAGCAGGTCTACGCCCGCACTCAGCCGACCAAGCAGGATAAGACCGCGATCATCCCATTCGAGTCCGCGCCATTCCCCTATTCGGGCAACGTCGCCAGCTCCGATCAGCCGTTCCTGAATGTCGAGGACAATGGGCGCCTCGGCCATCGCACCTTCTTCGGCCACACCTATTGGCAGGACGAAACCTACAGCGATGATCGCGTGCTCCTGCACATTCCCAAGGGCTTCGACATCCGCCGCCCCTCGGTGATGATCGTCTACTTCCACGGCCATGGCGCCACGCTGCGCCGCGACGTCCTCTACCGCCAGCGGCTCCCCGCGCAGATCACGGCCTCGGGCGTCAATGCGGTGCTGGTCGCGCCACAGTTCGCCTCCGATGCCTCGGATTCGAGCGCCGGCAAATTCTGGCAGCCCGGCGCCTTCGCGAAGTTCGTCGGCGAGGCCGCGCAGAAGCTCGCCAAGCTCCACGGCGACCAGCGCTCGGTGCGCACGTTCGCCAGCATGCCGATCATCATGGTCGCCTACAGCGGCGGCTATCTACCGGCGGCATGGTGCGCGTCGAAGGGCGGCCTCATGAAGCGCGTGCGCGGCGTCGTGCTGCTCGACGCGCTCTACGGCGAGCTCGGCAAGTTCGCGTCCTGGATCTCGAACGACCGCTCGGCCTTCTTCGTGAGCACCTATCTCGGCTCCACCGAAGGTAAGAATGCCGAGATGGAGCGCGTACTCGCCGACAACCAGATCGACTTTGCGACCTCGCTCGAGCCGCGCCTGACGCCGGGCACCGTCAACATCTTCCCTGGCGGCCAGAACTTGAGCCACCGCGATCTCGTCACCCACGCCTGGGTCGACTACCCGGTTGCGGACCTGTTGCGCCGCATCAGCGACGTGCCGCGCCGCTAGCTCTCTTGCACATCGTTGCGATTGGGGCGTGGTGCGCGGCGTTAGCCGATGAAGCGCGTGCCGACATTCCGGCACGTCGTCTTGATGCGCCGCACGGTACCGGTGCGCGAGCGCATGACGAGCGTTTCCGTCTCCGCGAAGTCGCCCCTGAAGCGCACGCCGTCGAGCAGCGAGCCGTCGGTCACGCCGGTCGCCGAGAAGATCACGTCGGCTGAGGCCATGTCCTCGAGCTTGAACTTCCGGTTGACGTCGGCGATGCCCATCTTCTGCGTGCGCTCGCGCTGCTCGTCGGACGCGGGGAGCAGCCGCCCCTCTATCTGGCCGCCGATGCAGCGCAGCGCCGCCGCCGCCAGCACGCCTTCGGGCGCGCCGCCCGAGCCGAGATAGATGTCGATGCCGGTCTCGTCCGGGTCCGTCGTCCAGATGACGCCCGCGATGTCACCGTCGGGAATGAGCTGCACGGCCGCACCCGCCTTGCGCACCGCCGCGATCAGCTCCGCGTGGCGCGGACGGTCGAGGATGCAGGCCGTGATCTCGGCGACCGGCACGCCCTTCGCCTTCGCCAGCGCCTCGATGTTGGCCCCGGGCGGGGCATCGAGATCGACGATGCCCGGCGCATAGCCCGGTCCGATGGCAATCTTGTTCATGTAGATGTCGGGCGCGTGCAGGAGGCCGCCGCGCTCGGAGATCGCGAGCACCGCGAGCGCGTTTGGCATCGCCTTGGCGCAGATCGTCGTGCCCTCGAGCGGATCGACCGCGATGTCGACCTCGGGGCCCTCGCCCGAGCCCACCTTCTCGCCGATATAGAGCATCGGCGCTTCGTCCATCTCGCCTTCGCCGATGACGACGGTGCCGCGGATCGGCAGCTTGGCGAGCTCGCGCCGCATGGCATCGACTGCGACCTTGTCGGCGGCCTTCTCTTGCCCGCGCCCGCGCAAGTGCGCCGCCGCGATGGCCGCGGCCTCGGTTACGCGCGCAACCTCGATAACCAGCATGCGGTCGAGTCCGGACTTGACGCTCTTTCCTGCCATCGTCCTCTCCGCCCCCACTGTCAGGCGTCCTCGCTCAGCTTCTCGATGCGGATCATCTGCGGCCGCTCTGACACCTTGCCGTCGCGCTCGATGGCGTCGATAGCCTGCCGGATCGCCTCCTCCGTCGTCTCGTGCGTGATGAGCACAACGAGCGCGGGCGCGCCGGGTTTCAGGCGAGCGCCAATCCCGGGCAACGCCGACGGCGGCCGTCGCTGCACGATGCTCTCGATCGAGACCTGACGGTCGCCCATGCGCTTTGCTATCGCGGCCATGGCTCCCGGCCGGTCGTAGACGGAAAGCCGCACGTAGTAGGCGCCCTGGTGCGCGCCGAGCTTCGCCTTCTTATACGGCTTCAGATTGCGTGTGTGTGTCACGAACGGCGGCACGAAACTGCCGCGCGCGATGTCGAGGATGTCTGCCGCGACCGAGGAGGCCGTCGGATAGCTGCCGGCGCCGGGTCCGATCAGCAGCAGGCTGCCGCAGTAGTCGCTGTCGATGGCGACCGCGTTCGTGACCCCCGAAACTTCCGCGATCGCGGAGTTCTGCGGCACCATCGCCGGGTTGACGCGCGCCTCGATGCCGCTGTCGGTGCGCATGGCGACGCCGAGGAGCTTTATGCGGTAGCCCATTTCGTCGGCGGCCTCGATGTCGGCCTCCGTGATCGACTGGATGCCCTCGACGTGGATCTGATCGAACGCGAGCTTGGTGCCGAAGGCGAGGCTCGTCAGGATCGCGAGCTTGTGCGCGGTGTCGAAGCCGCCGATGTCGAAGGTCGGATCGCTCTCGGCATAGCCGCGCTTCTGCGCTTCTTTCAGCACGTCGCCGAAGGAGCGCATCTCGGTCTCCATCGTCGTGAGGATGTAATTGCAGGTGCCGTTCAAGATGCCGTAGACGCGGCGCACCTCGTTGGCGGCAAGCGACTCGCGCAGCGTCTTGATGACGGGGATGCCGCCGGCGACCGCGGCCTCGAAGTTCAAGGCGACGCGCTTTTCTTCCGCGAGCTTGGCAAGCGCCGTTCCGTGCTCTGCGATCAGCGCCTTGTTCGCCGTGACAACGTGCTTGCCGGCCTTCAGCGCGGCTTCCACCGCCGCTTTGGCGACGCCGCTCGATCCCCCGATCAACTCGACGAACACGTCGATTGAGGGATCGGTCGCGAGCTTCACGGGATCGTCGAACCATGGCAGCGAGGCGATCTCGGCTCCGCGCTTCTTGCCCTTTGAGCGCGCCGAAACTCCACCGATGCGGATCGGCCGGCCCGCGCGCTCCTCGAGGCGGTCTTTATGATGCTTGAGCAGGTGAAGCAGGCCGCCGCCGACGGTGCCAAGCCCGGCGATGCCCAGAGTGAGAGGCTGTTGCATAACGTGACGGATTACCGGCTGGCTTTTTGCGGAATCGGGATCACGTTATGCATCGTTTCCGGAGCCTGGGCGAGGAACTTTTTCAGGTTCCGCGCGGCTTGGCGGATGCGGTGCTCGTTCTCGACGAGAGCGATGCGAATGAAGCCTTCACCATACTCGCCGAAGCCCAACCCGGGCGACACCGCGATGCCGGCTTTCTCGATTAGCAGCTTGGAAAATTCCACCGATCCGAGATCGCGGAACGCGGGCGGGAGCGGCGCCCATGCGAACATGGTCGCGGGCGGCGGCGGGATCGACCAGCCCGCGCGCTCGAACGTCTCGACGAGACAGTCGCGGCGGCGGTGATAGATCTGTCGCGTTTCCTCCACGCACTGCTGCGGTCCGTTGAGCGCGGCAGCGGCCGCAACCTGGATCGGTGTGAATGCGCCGTAGTCGAGATACGACTTGATGCGCGCGAGCGCGGCGATGAGGCGCTCGTTGCCGACGGCAAAGCCCATGCGCCAGCCGGGCATGTTGTAGGTCTTCGATAGCGACGAGAATTCTACGGCGATGTCCATCGCCCCCGGCACCTGCAGCACCGACGGCGGCGGGTTGTTGTCGAAAAAGATCTCGGCATAGGCGATGTCGGAAAGGATGATGAGGTCGAGCTTCTTGGCCAGCGCCACCGCCTCGCGATAGAAGTCGAGGTCGGCCACCATCGCCGTCGGGTTCGACGGGTACGAGAGCACGAGCGCGAGCGGCTTGGGGATCGTGTGCTGGCAGGTGCGCTCAACCGAGCGCAGAAACTCCTCGCCCGTTCCCGCCGGCAGATGCCGCATAGCGGCGCCCGACAAGAGGAAGCCGAATTCGTGGATCGGGTAGGTCGGGTTCGGCACGAGGATCACATCGCCCGGGGCCGTGATCGCCTGCGCCATGTTGGCGAAGCCCTCCTTCGAGCCGAGGGTGGCGACGACCTGCGTCTCGGGATCGAGCTTCACACCGAAGCGGCGCGCGTAGTAGGCGGCTTGCGCGCGGCGCAGGCCCGGGATGCCCTTCGAGGCCGAGTAGCGGTGGGTGCGCGGCTTGGCGACCGTCTCGACGAGCTTGTCGATGATGTGCTGCGGCGTCGGCAGGTCGGGATTGCCCATGCCAAGGTCGATGATGTCGGCGCCGGCCGCGCGGGCTGCTGCCTTCAGCCGGTTCACCTCGGCGAACACGTAGGGCGGCAAACGCTTGATGCGGTGGAACTCGGTGTTCACGGGCGCCACGCGGAACCTCATCGCGGTTGCGGAGATGTCGTGTTTACGCCTGGCGCCGAAGCCCGTCCAGCCTCGGGGCGGCACAGCGCAGCCCATATATAACGATAGCTAACGGGACTGCTCGATCTTCTGCTGGGCGTCCTGCTCGTGCGTGTCGCGCTTCTTGGCGAGCTCGTCGACGGCCTCTTTGCGCTCCTTGTCGGAGAGCGAGGCGCTGGCAGGCGGGCGGATCATGTCGGGAAGCGGCGTCTGGATCGAGTTCATGAAGCCGCCGGCAATTGCGGCAACGGCGATGCCGGCTGCCGCAATCAGCGCTTTTCCAAGCGCCAGCGAGCCTTTGCCGTATCCCATGATCTGCGGCCGCATTCCGTGCATGCCGTATCCGCCCTTGCGTAGCCTCGAGAATTGCGCGATTCGATCCCCCGCGGGAGGCGCCAGAGTGACCCAGGACCTTCTATGGGTTATCCACACGTCCAAGTGACACTAGCCCTGTAAATGTCGCAAAACCCTGGCGTTGGATAGTTAAAGGGACGCGCGAACGAAAAACCGGTCAGAGGCGATGCAAAAGCACCACGGCGAGCCCGACGACGAGGCTCAGCCCTATAAGATCGGAAACGCGGAGGAGCTCAGCCTCAACCTGTTACGGTTGTTCGAGCAGGGCGGTCGCGTGCTCACCGAGTTCATCGACCGCGCCGACAGCAAGTCTGGCCCCTATTCCGCCGCCGCCGAGATCACGGAGGCGACCAACACGCTGTCCGACCTCGCGCAGCACTGGTTCGCCGATCCGACCGCGCTCGCCGAGGCACAGGGCACCCTCGTGCGCTCTTACGCCGACCTCTGGAACAACGCCGTGCTCCGCATGCTCGGCCAGGAGGTGACACCGGTCGCTGAGCCCGAGCCGGGCGATAACCGCTTCAAGGATCCGGACTGGTCGCAAAATCCTTACTTCGATTTCTGGAAGCAGGCCTACCTCATCACCTCGCGTTGGGCCGACGACCTCCTCGACAAGACCGAAGGGCTCGACGAGCGCACGCGGCAGAAGGCCGAGTTCTATCTGCGCCAGGTCTCGAGCGCGCTGTCGCCGTCCAACTTCCCCATGACCAACCCCGAGGTCTTGCGCGAAACTCTAAAGAGCAACGCCGAGAACCTCGTCAAAGGCATGTCCTACCTCGCCGAAGACATGAGCCAGTCGGGCGACTTGCTCCGCATCAGCCAGACGGACGCCAGCGCCTTCGAGGTCGGGCGCAATCTCGCGACCACGCCCGGCAAGGTCGTCTACCAGAACGACCTCTTGCAGCTCATCCAGTACGCGCCCTCAACAGAGACGGTACGCGAGCGGCCGCTGCTGATCGTGCCGCCGTGGATCAACAAGTTCTACATCCTCGATCTCGCCCCGGCCAAGAGCCTCATCAAGTTCCTCGTCGACCAGGGCCTGACGGTGTTCATGATCTCATGGATCAACCCCGACGAGCACCTCTCGCACAAGTCCTTCGAGGACTACATGCAGGAGGGCATCCTGACGGCGGCCGATGCCGTGAAGCGCGAGACCGGCGTGGAGCAGTCGAACGTCGTCGGCTACTGCGTCGGCGGCACGCTGCTGGCAACGACCCTCGCCTATCTCGCCGCCCGCGGCGAGGAGCCGTTCACCTCGGCGAGCTTCCTCGCCACCCAGGTCGACTTCACCTACGCCGGCGATCTGTTGCTGTTCACCGACGCCGATCAGCTCGAGGCGCTGAACGAGCTCATGTCGGAGCGCGGCTACCTAGACGGCTCGCGCATGGCGAACGTGTTCAACATGCTGCGCCCGCGCGATCTCATCTGGCCCTACATCGTCAACAACTACCTCTTGGGCAAGAAGCCGTTCCCGTTCGACCTCCTGTATTGGAATCAGGATTCGACGCGGATGGCAGCAGCCAACCACAACTTCTATCTGAGCGAGTTCTATGGCGGAAACCGCCTCGCCAAGAAGGAGATGACGCTGGCCGGCACGCGTCTCGACATCGGCAAGGTCAAGCTGCCGGTCTACGAGCTTGCGACGAAAGAGGACCACATCGCCCCGGCGAAGTCGGTGTTCAAGGGCTCGCTGCTGTTCGGCGGCCCGGTCGAGTTCGTGCTGTCTGGCTCGGGCCACATCGCCGGCGTCGTCAACCCGCCGGGCAAGATCAAGTACCAGTACTGGACCAACCCGAAGCCCGAGAAGTCGCTCGACGCGTGGCTTGCGACCGCCGAGGAGCATCCCGGATCCTGGTGGCCCAACTGGGCGGAGTGGCTCGCCAAATATTCCGGCGACTGGATCGAGGCGCGCCAGCCCGGCAGCGTGCTCGGCGCCATCGAGGACGCGCCCGGCTCCTACGTCAAGGCCAAGCACTGAGGCAGCGCGGCGGCGCGGCCTCCAGTCAGCCAGGCACTGGCAACCAATCGCCGGCTCCCGTCCAGAATCGATAGCGCAGCACCGCGCGGTCTAGAGGATCGCCAGCGCTCCAAGCTGCTCGCGCCAGTGCTGCACGCGCGCCTTCAACTGCTTGTCGAGTAGATAGCCGACCTCCTCGTCCTCGATCTGTTCAAGTTCCTCGAACGTGAAGGCCTCCGGCCCATGCGCCGCGAAGGCGCGTTGGATGGTCGGGCTCGGATGCCCGCCCTGCCGCAACATGAACCAGATGCGGTTCTGCACTTTGGCGATGTTGCGGGTCTCGCCGACCCAGACCTCGCCGGATTGGGAGCAGCGCACGGCGTAGATGCCGGCGGCGACCTTCTCCTCCTTGTAGGCGGCAATCGCCGCCTTGCGGTCGCTGGCTTTCACGCTCGTTCCTCCAAATGCCGGAGCCGTCAGTAGCAGCGCGGCGGCATTCGAGGAAGCGCGTGGCGGGCGATCTCACCTAGCCGTTCGGAGGGTCTATGAAGGTGACGACGCCGCTGACAAGCTCGTAGTGGGCCGCAACGATCTTGAGTTTCCCCGCCTTCAGTAGGTCCGAGAGGACGAAGCTCGCGCTCGCCAGCCGTGCCGCAGTGCGCTTAGCGCTCTCGCGCACGGCGTTGTCGAGAAAATCGCCGGCGGCATCACGAACGGCAAGGGCGGCCGGAATGATGGGGTCGATCATGGGCCCGATCGAGCCGGGGTAGGTCGCGTTCTCGGTGACGACGTCACAAGCGGCCGAGACCGCACCGCAATGGCTGTGTCCCCTCACTACGATCAGCGGCGAGCCGAGCACCGCCGCGCCGTAGTCGACCGTGCCCATGGTTGCCGTGTCGACCAAGTTGCCGGCGTTGCGCGCAACGAACAGCTCGCCGAGGCCGAGACCGCCGAACACGAGCTCCGGCGGCACGCGGCTGTCGGCGCAGCTAATGATCGTCGCCCACGGAGATTGCGCCGCGGCGACGCGCGCTCGCGCCTCCGCAAGCCCGACCACGCACTCCTGCGGTTGCGATACGTAGCGGGCGTTGCCGCTCTTTAACGCGGAGAGCGCGTCATCGGCGGAGAGTGAGGTTGGCTTCGAATGCGCCGCCACCGCTGGAGACGGAGCTAACACTCGCGTCACGCCGGCCGCAGTAGCCGCCGCCGCAACGCCGATCGCCATGAGGCTGCGCCGGTCGATGCCGTCCTTGGCCCTGTCCTTGGCGCTGTCCTGGCCCAGATCCTTGGCCCCCTCAGGGGCCCCATCGTGGCAGTATCCGCACATGGCTAGTTCCTGGGCTTTCCGGATTTGAGCGAGCAAAGCCCGGAGGCCTTTAACAATCGGTCACCTTTGGCCCGGGCGTTGCGAAAATATCGCTCCACTAGGGCCTTCGCGCCGGCCACCTTGTTCGGTCACAAAGGGCGCCTAGATGGTGCGGCGGGCAGGAGTAGGGACCTTCCCATCGCCGGCTTGCCGCCGGCGCAACCTGAACAACCGCGTTCAAGCCGGGAGACGCTGCCATGCGCGCAACCCTCGCTTCCGTGTCCCTACTATTCCTGTTCGGCATCCTTTCGGCGGCCATGCCGGCCGACAAGATCACTTACCTCGAATGCCGCGCCGACAACGAGGATACGTCGAGCCTCTTCGCCCTCGACGACACAACGCAGAAGGTGTGCGACCGCGCCGTGCAGCCCGCTTGGTTCACGCCGGCGACCTTCGACGCGAAACTCGTCAGCTGGCAGGACGGCAGCTCGACCAAATCGATCTACCGCAAGGGCAAGGAAAAGCGCTACGAGCACAACGTGCTCATCCTTGTGCACATCGGACGCTGCAATCACGTCAAGGCGCCGCCGAGCCAACTTTGCAAGCCCTGACAGTGGGCTAGGGGATCTTCTCCGTGCGCCGACGGCCCTGGCTTTTACCCATTCGACCACGAGCGCATTGAGCGCTCCGGGCAGAGCCGCTAGGCTCCCAGGTCGGAACGTCTCGCGGTTTTATTTGGGGGGAGACGCAGATGGCTACCCAAACGAGCGACATCGACGCGGTCATTGCGGCCTTGCGCGCGGTGCTGCGCGACGCCGAGCAGACGAGCGGATCGCTGCCGACGAAGATCGTCAACCGCTGGATCGGCCAGCTCCCCGGGGCGTGGCGCGGCCGTTGGCGGCACCTCAAATTGCGCGGCAATGCTTTTGGGAAGGCGCCGCGCAATGCCGTCATTGCCCACATGCGCGCGACGATCGCCTATCTCGAGGCCCAGCGCGCGACGCTCGGCCAGAAGCGTCGCTGGTGGCGCTTCTCGCGCGCGCCGAAGCGCCCCGCGGCACGAGCCGACTTTGCGCCCGCGCGTATTACTCCCTCGCATCCCGAGCCGCAGCAGACGGACGAGGATGGCGAGACGCAGCCGCGGCCGAAGTGGCTGAACTGAGCCCGGCCTGAACCGCAGTTGCGCCACCTGCGCGAAGCGTTGCTTCCGGTCGGCGATATTGAAACTAACGGTTATCGGCAGTCGTAGGGTATTCTATCGCTTGAGCTGAGGCCGTCCGCGGAGGACGAGCGATGGATGCCGAGAAATTTGCTCTCACAGTCCTCATGGCGCTGGTCATAGCGATCATCATCCGCCTCTCGCTGGCCGTCGCCAAGCGCTTCAGGATCAAGCTGCCATGGGATGCGACGATCACCGGTTGCCCCAGGTGCGGGGCTGCCGAGGACTTCAATTCCGCCACGACGCCCGACAAGATTGATATGGGCCTTACGGTCGTGCGCGGAACGCCGCGCTCCGGTTTGATGGATGACGCGGTCAATGTTGCAGCCGTGATCGTCGGCATCGGAGTGACGCTCGCCGGCTGTACGCTCTTGCTCTCGGGTGTGGGTGCTTGGGTGGTCGGCGGCTCCGGTATGAGCGTGGCTGTGCGCGTATTGGTCGGACTGTTGGGAGTCGGCGCGGCCATCGTCGCCCTGCCGCTCGGTATCCAGGTCGGCATGTGGGGCTGGCGGCGGGGGCTTCTGCCGCCGGTGGTAGCCTGCAATTCGTGCGGTTGGCGCGATCCGAAGCATGCGGTTTGAACGACATCGAAGTTGACCGCGACGACGCCTCACCCCACCTCTGCCAGTCCCTGCTCCAGGTCGGCGATGATGTCGTCCTTATCCTCTATGCCGACCGAGAGGCGCACCACGTCCGGCCCCGCACCCGCCGCCTTGCGCTGCTCATCCGTCAGCTGCCGATGCGTCGTCGACGCCGGATGGATCACGAGGCTGCGCGTATCGCCGATGTTGGCCAAGTGCGAGAACAGCCTCAGCGACGACACGAGCTTGACGCCCGCCTCGTAGCCGCCCTTCAAGCCGAAGGTGAAAACTGCGCCGGCGCCCTTGGGCGCGATCTTCTTCTGCAGCGCGTGGTAGGGGCTCGACGGCAGGCCCGCGTAGCTGACCCAGGCCACCTTCGGGTGCTTCTCGAGCCAGCTCGCAACCGCGAGCGCGTTCTCGCAGTGGCGCGCCATGCGCAACGGCAGCGTCTCGGTGCCTATCAAGATGAAGAACGCGTTCATGGGTGAGATCGCGGGGCCGAGGTCGCGCAGACCCATCACGCGCGCGGCGATCGCGAAGGCGAAGTTGCCGAATGTCTCGGCGAGCTTCATGCCGTTGTAGGAGACGTTGGGCTCGACCAGCGTCTTGTAGCGGTGCTTGGCGCCCAGCCAATCGTAGGTGCCGCAATCGACGATGGCACCGCCGATCGAATTGCCATGCCCCCCGATGAACTTCGTCAGCGAATGCACGACGATGTCGGCGCCGTGCTCCTTGGGGTTGCACAGGTAGGGCGTCGCCAGCGTGTTGTCGACGATGAAGGGCACGCCCGCCTTCTTGGCGATGGCCGCGATCGCCGGCAGGTCGACGACCACGCCGCCAGGGTTGGCGATCGACTCGCAGAAGATGGCGCGCGTCTTACCTGTGACCGCCTTCTCGAACGACTTGGGATCGGTCGCATCCGCCCACGCCACGTTCCAATTGAACTTCTTGAACGAGTGATTGAACTGGTTGACCGAGCCGCCGTAGAGCTGGCGCCCGGCGACGAACTCATCGCCCGGCTCCAAGAGCGTATGGAAGGCCAAAAACTGCGCGGCGTGGCCCGAGGCGACGGCGAGCGCGGCGGTGCCGCCTTCGAGCGCGGCTAAGCGGCTTTCGAGCACCGCCTGCGTCGGGTTGGTGATGCGGGTGTAGATGTTGCCGAAGGCCTCGAGCCCGAACAGGGAGGCGGCGTGGTCGGCGTCATTGAAGACGAAGGAGGTCGTCTGGTAGATCGGCGTCGCGCGCGCGCCCGTCGAGGGGTCGGGTGCGGCGCCTGCATGCACGGCGAGCGTCGCGAACTTGGGCGGCGGCGGCGTTTTGCCCGGCATTCATTCCTCCCACTTGCGAAAATCGGGGCCTAAAGACTGGCCCTAGGGAGGCGAAGGCGGCGATCAAGTCAACGGGAAATGCCGCACTGCGGCAGCCGGGGAACGGGATCTTCGGGAGCGCCGCCTGGCACGCCAGTTGCGCGCCAAAGACGATGCGGAAAAGCCAGGAGCATTGGGCCCCGGCATTTCCAATATCTTGGCCGATCAGACCCCGATTGCCAGATCGGGAGAGCGGCCTTAGCCGATCAGGCCTTGGCGAAGCGGCCGGCGGGACCGCAGGTCCACTTGCGCGGGCGCCAGTTCGGATGGGCTTCCATCCATTTCGCCATCTCGRCCTGGCCCAGCACCATGCACTGCTGCGGGGTGATGTTCGCCGCTGCGAAATTCAGGGGCACCTGCTGGCACTTATCCGGGTTGTCCACGAGGCAGAAGGAAACGAGGATCTCGATCATTGTGCACCCCAAGGTTGCCGAATGAACCCCTCGTGAGAGGGACGATCCACCTTGAGTGCGTCCTCGTCCTTTCTTGCTCTTATTGCCTGAAAGCGTAGTCGCGAATCGGAAGCTGCTCAAGTTTCAATCATGAGCAACTTGTGCCCAATTACCATTCAGCAACACTGTAGTAATAAATATGCCCCGACACCTTCGCAAAGCCCCGCCAATACTGCCATCTCGACTTGGGAGAAGCGTGGCACCTGCGCAAAAGCGCGCAGGGGTCCCCCCGTCGGCTGCTCAATTGCACGGCAGTTTTTGCTGCGGCGCACAATAGCCCCCAACTCGCTTTTCGGGCCGCTGACGCCTCACGTCGACGCGCCGACGACGATTGCGTGACGGCCGTTCCCGGACCAATGTCATTTCCGCGCCGTGCGGGCCATCCCGGCCGCCGGCTTCGGCACCTCTCAATGCTCCTGGACTTCGATCCCAGTCGCGCCCGGACGACGCTCTTTGCGGGCCTGTTGGACGCCGCCAAGGCGAACGGGCCGGACAAGGTCATCGTCGAGGACGCCGAAGGAACCATGCTCACCTACAAGCAGCTCGTGCTCGCGAGCTATGTGCTCGGCGGCAAGATCGCGCGCCAGACGCGGCCGGGCGACACCGTCGCGGTGCTGCTGCCGAACTCGGTCGGCCTCGTCATCACTCTGTTTGGCCTCAACGCCTACGGCCGCGTTGCCGCCATGCTGAATTTCACCGCCGGCAAGAAGAACCTCTCTTCCGCCCTACGCACGGGCCGCGTCCGCACGGTGCTCACCTCGCGGCGGTTCATCGACGCCGGCAAACTGCACGACCTCGTCGATGCGCTCGGCGCCATCGAGTGGGCGCCCGGCAAGAAGGTGCGCATCGTTGCGCTCGAGGACGTGCGCGGCAGCCTCAACATTTTCGACAAGGTCACCGGCGCAGTGCGCGCCGCGATCGCCGGCAAATTCAGCCGCGAATCGGCGAAGGCCGCGGACGATCCCGCCGTCGTCCTCTTCACCTCCGGCACCGAGGGCGCACCCAAGGGCGTCGTGCTGACCAACTTCAACCTGGTCGCCAACACCTTCCAGATGCTGGATCACATGCGGGCGATCCTCGGCCCCCAGCAGATCCTCTTGAACCCGCTGCCGATGTTCCATTCCTTCGGGCTGACGGCGGCCACCTTTGCGCCCCTGTTCGCGGGCGTGAAGGTCGTTCTCTATCCGAGCCCGCTGCACTACCGCCAGGTCGCGCGACTGGTCGAGCGCAGCAAGGCCACACTGCTGCTGGCGACCGACACGTTCCTGACCGGCTACATGCGTGCCGCCGAGCCGGGCCAGCTCGCAAGCCTGCGTGAGGTCATCGCCGGCGCCGAGCGCGTCAAGGCTCCGACACGCGAGCTGTGGGCCCCGAACGGCACGGACATCCTGGAGGGCTACGGCGTCACCGAATGCTCGCCTGTGCTCGCCTGCAACCAGCGCGGCGACAATCACATCGGCACCGTCGGCCGCCTCCTGCCGGGCATCGAGGCGCGCCTCGACCCGGTGCCGGGCCTCGCCGAAGGAAGACGCCTGTTCGTGCGTGGACCCAACATCATGGCCGGCTACCTCAACGCCGATCAACCGGGCGTCGTCATCCCGCCGAAGGACGGCTGGCACGACACCGGCGATATCGTCACCATGGATGCGGGCGGCTACGTCACCATCTGCGGGCGCGCCAAGCGCTTCGCCAAGCTCGGCGGGGAGATGGTCTCGCTCGCGGCCATCGAAAACCTGATCGCCGCGCTGTGGAACGACGTCCAGCATGTCGTGCTGAGCCTGCCCGATCCGCGCAAAGGCGAGCAGCTCCTGCTCGTCACCGAGAAGGTGGATGCGAGCAAGGACGAGCTCCTCGCGCATGCCCGCAAAGAGGGCTTCCCCGAGCTGTGGGTGCCGAAGGCGCTGCTCGTCGTGCCGGCAATCCCGGTGCTCGCCTCCGGCAAAATCGACCTGCAGGCGACGCACGAGCTGGCAGCCCAGCCGCGGCCGCCGGTTTGACATGCCGCCGGCCTAATTTCGACCGCTTCGGCTCCTAAACCGTGGCCCGGCAAACACGTCAGCTGCCGGAAAAATCTACCGTGAACGACAATCCTTGACCGCCGCTCCCCGCTCTTTCATGGATGGAGCCGCTCGCGCAATCGCGGCGGGCGGGGGAGCCTTCCAGTCCTGTAAAAAACCAAGACCGAGAGAGTACGAACGGCAATGAGCACGACCACGTCGACGGCGCGCGTGGAAGGGGACGTTGCGGCACTCAGAGCCCCGACGCTCGCCTGGGCCTTGCGGCGCGCGGCTTTGGCAGTTGTGATCCTGGTGGTTGCGATCGGCGGCTTTGCATGCCTGCTCTACGCCTCCATCGACCCCGACGAGGACAGCGCGCCCGTGGCCAAGCCCGTGCCGCACGCCGTTCCTTCAAATTCGACGGGGCATGCGCCCGAATATTCCACTACACCGCGACGGGTCTAATTCCCCGCAACCGTTGCACTACAGCCTCAAACAATGCGTTAGCCTCACTTTGTGCTCAATTGCCGCCGATGCACTCGTCGGCGGGCCTAGAGCATCGGCTTCATCACTGGTTAGGGCCTGCGCACTAGGGGTGCTTCATGCGCTTCGCCATGCTCGCCCGCAATCCTGGGCTCTACTCTCACGTACGCCTCTGTGAGGCGGCGCGCGCGCGCGGCCACTCGATCGACGTGGTCAATACGTTGCACGTGCACATGAACATCACGTCGAACCATCCCGTGTTGCGGTACAACGGCCGCCGCCTGCCAATCTACGACGCCGTCATCCCCCGCATCGGTGCGTCTATCACGCATTACGGCCTCGCGGTGCTGCGCCAGTTCGAAATCCAGGGCGTCTATCCCTTGAACGAGAGCGTCGCCATCGGGCGCTCGCGCGACAAGCTGCGCGCGCTGCAGATCCTTGCGCGCGAGGGCATCGGCCTGCCGGTGACGGCATTCGCGCACGGGCCCCGCAAGGCCGAGGACGTGATCAAGGAGGTCGGCGGCGTCCCCGTCGTCATCAAGCTCGTCGAGGGCACGCAAGGCGTCGGAGTCATCCTCGCCGAGACCGAGGGCTCGGCCAAGTCGATCGTCGAGGCATTCAGCGCGGCCAACGTCAACATCATGGTGCAGGAGTTCATCCGCGAGGCAAACGGCTCCGACATCCGCGCCTTCGTGATCGGCGGCGAGGTCGTGGCGGCCACAAAGCGCGTCGGCCGGCCGGGCGAGTTCCGCGCCAACATCCATCGCGGTGCCACGGCGGTGCGCGTTGAGCTTTCCGCCGAGGAGCGGCACACGGCCGTGCGCGCGGCCGCCGCCGTCGGGCTCAACGTCTCCGGCGTCGACATGGTGCGCTCCGCCCGCGGCCCCCTCGTGATGGAGGTTAACTCTTCCCCCGGCCTGCAGGGGATCGAGAGCGCGACGGGGATCGACGTCGCCGACCTGATTATCGGCTTCCTCGAAGCCAACGCCTCCTACGGAAAGACCGAGACCAAGGGCGTCGGCTAGGGCCCGGGCGGGTAGGCAGACCGGCCGGGTTGCTGCGGCAAAGCCGCCGATTCGGCATACGGCAGTGCAACACGCCTTGCCAATTTCCCTTGCAGTACCGAGTTGCAATAGCGAGTGCAAAAGTGTTTGCGATCTCCAAGCCTTTGCCTTGATCGCGACCTCAACGGTCACTTATCATCGATCCTTACGGCGGCCCCGACTGGGCCACTCCTCGCGAGGAACGGGATCGGATGACGGAGCAGCAGAAGCACTTTCCCGAGTTCTACGTAACCGCCCCGCAGGCATGCCCCTACCTACCCGGACGTCTCGAGCGCAAGCTCTTCACGCACCTGACGCAGGAAAAGCCCGCGAGCCTCATCGACAACCTCCTTCGCGGTGGCTTCCGCCGCAGCCAGAACATCGCCTATATGCCCTACTGCGAGGGCTGCCACGCCTGCGTCTCGGTGCGGGTGCTGGTCGACGAGTTCGTGCCCGGCCGCAGCATGCGCCGCATCACCGAAAAGAACCGGGGGATCGCATCGGTGCGTCGCCCGCCCGAACCGACGTCGGAGCAGTTCGCACTCTTCCGCCGTTACATCGACGCCCGCCACGGCGACGGTGGCATGGCCGACATGACCGTGCTCGACTACGCGATGATGGTCGAGGACAGCGTCATCAATACCTTCGTCACCGAGTACCGGGTGAAGCCCGAGAACCCGCTGCAGACGAAGCCGGAGAAATGGCCGCTGGCGGCGGCCGCGCTGTGCGACCTGCTCTCCGACGGCATCTCCATGGTCTACAGCTTCTATGACCCGGAGGCGGAGCCGGCGAGCCTCGGCACCCACATGATCCTCGAGCACATCGCGTACGCGCGCCAGCTCGGCCTGCCCTACCTCTACCTCGGCTACTGGATCACCGGCTCGCGCAAAATGAGCTACAAGATGCGCTTCCAGCCGCAGGAGCACCTCGGCCCCAACGGCTGGGTACGCAAGTAGCGCGCGCCTAATGCGCCGGCACAGCCTGAGCGTCGAGAGCCAGCTTGAGCGATCGCGCCAAGTCGGCGGCCTTGCCCTTGGCCCAGTAGTGCAGGAACAGGATGCGCGGCTCCTCCCCGGTCATGTGCTGGTGGATGGCGACGATGTTGATGCCTTCACGACGCATGGCTTTGAGTACGGGCTGCAGCTCGGGCTCGGTCATGGCGAAATCGCCGTCGACGACCGCCTCATCGTCGCTGCCGGCAAACGCTGCCCAAGTGTTGACGCCCATCTCTTTACCCACCGCCGTTCCGTGCATGGTCGCTGACCGGCCGATGACGAACTTGAGCATCCCGTCTTTTGCTTGGCCCTTGGTCGCGAGGATTTTCTCGAGCGGCTCAGGCGAGATGGCATTGCTCGCAGCAATCTTTCCGCCGGAGAAGGCCTCTTGCGGCAGCGGCTGAGCGGCCCGCACCTCGGCGATCCTGTCGTAGACCTTCTTGACCGCGCCGGCGAGCTTACCGGGGTCGCCCATGCCGGATATGTGCATGAAATAGACCTTCGGCTGATCAAAGAAGAAATGGTTGTGCAGCGCTGTCACCTCGAGGCCGCTGTCGAGCGCCGCGCTCATGGCGGGGTTCACCTCGTCTTCCAAAAGCACCGTATCGCCCATCATCATTGTCTGTCCGTCGTGCGCCGGGGTGAAAGCGGCCCATGAAGTCAGACCCATGAACGGCGGCATGGTCCAGGCGTCGACGGCAATTTTTATGTCGCTCCTCGGCTTTGAGACTTTGAAGACGTTTTCCTCCTTGCTGAAGGCGCCTTTCAGGCCTGTCGCCTGTTCGATGACCGCGGTATCCATCGCAACGGCGAAGGCGGGCCCGGACAACGAATAGCCAAGCACCACCGCTATTATGGGGAGCAGTTCTTTCATCTCGGGCTCCATCAATTGGTACAGCCGTGATCCGCTTGTGGGTCGCGGTGATCCGCTCACCACCCGCGCTGCTGCTGCTTCTGCAGAACGACATCGTAGGGAACCGGGTCCCCCTCCACGAGAAACTGGTACTTATCGCCGGAATGCCAAACCTCTTTGCAGCGGCTGTCCTCGGGCTTGGGCGCCTCGATGCACAGCTTCCCGTCTTTGACATGCCATTTGCCGATTATTCGGCGTCCCATCGTGACGATCCTCACGGTGCCGTCGCGCGTGTATTGTTCGGAAAAATGCGGATCGCTGATTTCCATGCCCGTGAGCTTTGCTCTGATTTCGCTCTCCGACAGCTTGCGGTAGGTCTCCGCTGCATTGATCGACCAGTTGAGGGCTCCCAGCGCTGCGGTCGCAAATATCGAGAGATTAATTTTGTCCGCCATCAGCTCGCCTCCAATGTTCAGCGCCCAGGATGCCGGCGGATTGCTTGCTGCTTTCCACTCAGCGGTCCGCCCCCAACCCGGCGAATAACTGGTCTGCGTTGGCCCAGTGGATCGCAGCCATGAACGTGTCGACGTACGTCGCCGCCTTGGCCCCATAGTCGATGTGGTAGGAATGCTCGTACATATCGAGCGCAACGATCGGATGACCGCCCGCAAGAGTATGGCAATGGTCGGCCGCCCACTGGTTGACCAGCTTGCCATCGCGCGGTGACCACATGAGCAGCACCCAACCTGAGCCGCCGGCCAACGCTTTTCCCATTGCTACGAACTCGGTACGCCAACGCTCGAATGAACCGAAGTCGCGCGCAATAGCCGCCTCAAGGTTCTCGCCAGGCCCGCTCTCGTCGCCAAGGCCGTCGAAGAACAGTTCGTGCAGGATCATCGAATTCATTGCGACAAGCTGCTCGCGCTTGAGGCCATTAATGAGAAAGCCGGGTGCGGCCGCGAAGTTGACGTCGGCGAGTTGCTCGTCGATCAGGTTCAAGCGCTTTACTGCACCGCCGTAGTTATTCTCGTAATGGCTGACGATGAGCTTCTCCGACATGCCCTTGATGCGCTGCGGGTCGCAGCTGAGCGGCTTCATAATGAACATCGCCATAGGTTTCTCCTTTAGGTGCCGGGGATCGAGCCCTTCGCTGTCTTGCTCGGCCAGTTGTGCGTCTCTGCGCTCGCGTCGCGGCACCACAAATAGACCGCGTCGTAGAACGTCAGCCCGACCTGGAGCTGCTCCAAGTCGTCGTCGAAAAGCCGCGAAAGACCGAGCGAGAAAGCAAGGAAACCGGCCGCCTCCGGCGAAAGTTCGAGCCTGGCTGTATCCGCCCCGCGCACGATGGTGGCAAGCCGGTCGAGAGCTTCGCTCTTCAGTGCGAACTCGGTCAGCATGGTGTCGAACGTGCATGTGTCGCCGCGATGGCTCCAGAACACGCCTTCGATATCGAACGGCGTGGCCTTAAAGCGATCGGCGATCCCGGAAACTCGTTGAGCTTCGGCGAACAGGAAGACGGCATCGGGATCGACGAACCGGCGGATGAGCCACGGGCAGGCAATGCGATCGATCTTGGGCCGCTCTCGCGTCACCCAGATCGTACGTCCGCTCGAATCCGGCGGCGGACTCGCTGCGGCACGGGTAAGCAAGGCGCCGCGCGCGCGCCAACCAGTGAACCCTCCTTCGAGAGCTCGCGCATGTATCCCTTGATACCGGAGCCATGCAGCGACGCCCTGGCTACTCTCGTTCCCATCAAGACAGGCAACGACGACGGATTTTCCGACAAGCACCGGAGCCCACGTCTCGACGCGGCTCGCGTCGCGCCGGACCGAACCCGGGATCAGGAACGGGTCAGCAGCAAATTCGTCGTCGGCCCGAACATCGACGATAGCGGGCGCCCGCTGCGTGCCGATGTGAAGAGCGAGGTGCTCTGGTGCTATTGAAGAGTGAGACAATAAGCTGCGCCCTCCGCAAAAAACGGATGAGGCGCGATGCTTGGGCAAGATGCCTTAGAGAACCGGGGAGATCGCGTCAGTCCCCGAAACAGTCAGCCAATACCTCGCGCCACATGCTGTCAAGCGACAGGGGACTACTGCGCGAGCGCACGCTGAGCTTCTCGAACATGTACGTCCACTTTGCCTGTTGCGTGTCGACCAGCACGTTCATGCGCGCGCGCAGTCAACGTGCGAGCATCAGCAAGCCCAGGATGATGATCGCGCACGCCCCGGCCAGCTCTGCTGCCTGACCGACGCGAAGTCTCAACCCCTCGGTTCGGGCCATAACATTCATAACTTGGCCGCGCGCAAACACCGCGGCGATGGCAAAACTCGCGAGCGTCGCGATCACTCCGATTGTCATCGCCCCCACGGCAGCAAAGCCGACGGCGAGCTGATGCTTGGCAAGGGCATATGTCAGAATGAACGTGGTCAAGGGGCAGGGAACCAGGCCGGTCACGAATGCGAGCATCCGACCGTCGCCGGCGTATTCATGCTGGTGTGGGCGCAATGAACGCCACAGCAAGAAGATACCGGTGCCGAAGATAAGGATCGCGCTCGCCTTCTCGAAGGCGGGAGCCCGGCCGCCGGCGGCGAGCGAGCGGCTGATGACGGCGACCCCTACCATAATGAATAGGACAGCCGACCCGACGTGGGTGAGGGCCAGCACCATCCCGGTGAGAAGACCGTCCCACGCCCGTCCCTTGCGCCCTAGGTGGTAGGACACGAGCACACTCTTGCCGTGCCCCGGCATCAGCGCATGCAATGCGCCGAAGAGCACGGCGGAACCTAGCAGCGCCGGAAGCAGAGTCACATCCTCGGCGGACTTCATGCCCGCCGCCATGCCGCCATAGAGCCAGCGCTGCAGCTCGATCAGCCACTGCATTCCGATTGCATCCGTGCTATCCTGGGGGGTAGGATACAAGCATGAAGCATTCCAGTCATCCTGATATCGTTCTGCGCCTCAAGCGCGCCGAAGGCCATCTGCGCTCGATAATTGGTATGATTGAGGCCAAGCGGCCGTGTCTCGAGCTGGCCCAGCAGCTGCACGCCATCGAGAACGCCATCGGCAATGCCAAGTGCGAGCTGATCCACGATCACATGGCGCATTGCCTCGACGAGGGCGTTGCCGGCGGCGAGAAGACGGCACGTGCCGCCTTGCGCGAGTTCAAGGCGCTCGCAAAATATCTGTGAGGTTGGATGCCCGACATTGCCGCGATCATCCAGTCCGGGGCGGCCAACGCCTGGCTCCTGCTCCCGGTCGCAATCGTTCTCGGCGCTCTGCACGCGCTGGAGCCGGGTCATGCGAAATCGATGATGGCGGCATTCATCATCGCCATCCATGGAACGGTCGGGCAGGCCGTCCTGCTGGCGCTGTCGGCAACGGTCGGGCACACCATCGTCGTGTGGGCGCTGGCCATCCTGGCTTGGCAGATGCAGGACACGGCGCTGTTGGAGAAGGCCGAGCCTTGGTTGCTGCTCGTCGGCGGGCTCCTCATCGTCACCCTTGCGCTGCGCATCCTCTCTCGCCTTGGCCCCTTGGCAGGGCATCCGCACGACCACTCACATCCGCAGGGGCATCATCACGCGCAAACTGACGGGCATGACCATCATCATGAGCCGGAGCGCGGCCACGCACACAAAAATATGGACGAGGATGCCCACGCCGCGGCGCATGCGGCCGAGTTGAAGGGGCAGCTTTCGAAAGGGCCGGTCTCCAACACTGACGTGGCCTGGTTCGGCTTCAGTGGCGGACTGATGCCGTGTCCTGCCGCCTTTGCGGTTTTGCTCGCGTGCTTTCACCAGAAGGCCTACGCGCTAGGCATCGTTTTGGTGGCTGCGTTCAGCGTCGGCCTTGCGCTAACGCTGGTGGCCGTCGGCGTGCTCGCAGCGTGGGGCGCCAAAGCCCTCGCCGCGCGTCAGACCGGGCTCGACCGGTTTTCACGATGGGCGCCGTACGCGTCGGCCGGCATCGTTCTTGCCATCGGCCTCGTTGTCACAGCGCAGGGGCTGGCAGCGTTGAAGATTGTATGACGATGACTTTGCCGCAATCTTACTGCGCGAGCGCGGCGTTGAGCTTCTCGAACATGTACGTCCACTTTGCCTGTTGCGTGTCGACCAGCACGTTCATGCGCGCGCGCAATTCATGCAGCAGCGCGCAGTCGGGCGTCTTGGCGTCGGCGCCCTCCTGCCCCAGCGACGAGATGTCGTTCAAGAGCTGCTCGGACTCCTGGTCGAACACCGCGATCTTGTCGTCTCGCACGTAAGGAGCCGCCTCCGTCATGAACTGATCGTGGCTCCAGCCGCGTTTGTCCTTCAGCTGGCGCAGCTTCTCCTGGAAGTCCGGCTTGTTCTTGAGGTTCAGATCGCGCAGCGCGGCGGCCGCGTCGTCGACGACGGCCTCGAAGTCCGCCTTTGCGCACTCCTTCGCAGCGCCCTGCGGCGCCGCGGGGGCGGCAGGTGGGCCGGGAGTGGCGAGGTCCGGCGGCGCCCACACGGGAGACCCCGGCTCCTTCGGCAGCGCCTGATCGCGGTCGGCCGGTCGCTTCGGCGTGGACGGCTGCGCGGGCGCGTCCTGCGCCAGCGCTGCAGTCGCAACCGCCTGCATCAGCAGCGCCGAAAGGATAAGCCCTACCGCCGTCCGTCCCATGCCCGTCCGTCCCATGGGAGCAGTCCTAGCCGTCGCAGATGGCCCCGGCAAGCGCAGGAGGGCGACACATCACACCAACGCGCGCCTTACTTCACGTACGCCTGCTGCAGATTTCTCGCCTTGTCGAGATTGACGGCGGCTTCGCGGCCGGCGAGCTGCTCGAGATGCGCGCCGTCGAGGTCGGCACCGTTGAAGTCGGTGCCCGTCACGTCAGCGCCCCTGAGGTCGGCACCGGCGAGTGCGCTCCCGGCAAGGATCGCTCCCGAGATATCGGCATTGCGCAAGGACGCGAACTCGAGGATCGCTCCGACCAAGCCTGCACCCCTCAAGGTCGCGCCATCGAGCTGAGCGCAGGACGAGCCGGTGCCGGCGGCTGTCCGGCAACGCGCGCGCCCTTGAGGTTGGCGCGGTCGAACTTGGCTTCTGTCCATCGAGGCCGACTCCGCAATCGGCGGCCTTGCCTCCGGCTACATGCAGATGCTTCCCGCGCATGCGGCGTTGCTGTCCGGGGACGCGGAGACTCACGTTGCCAATCAGGTGCTCGACCTCGTTGCCATGGCACTCGGCGAGCGCGCCGAGGTCGGGCAGGTTAAGCTCGGATCGGCGTCGGCGCTGACGCTGATCCGTCTCCGGTCTGCTGTGGAGCAGGCGCTGCCGAGCCGCGACCTCACCTGCCAGGACGTGGCGGCGGTCGCGGGCATCAGCTTGCGCTACGCCAACACGCTGCTCGCCAAGGAAGGAACGTCGCATTTCTCGAAGGCGTTCAAAAGCGCCTTCGGCGTGTCGCCGCGCGACTATCGGCGCGGAGCTTCGGGGGCGCAGTCCCCAGCGGAGTGACGTGCGGACGCGCGTCGCTCACTTCGGCTCGCGCGAAGCGAGCACGCGGTTCTTCATGAGCCAGGTGACGCCGCGCACCCACGAGTAGTCGGCGCCGATGCGCAGCCCGGTGGAGAGGCTCGAGATGACGGCGCCATTGTGGGCGTCGCTGATCTGCACCGTCACCGTATATTCCGTCATGCTTATTTTGGTCACGACGCCGACCATGTCGTGATCGGCGCCGAGCTTCGCCGCAATGGCGGCATCGCACCCTCGGCAATTGCGCAGGCCATGCCCTTGCGCCGCCGACAGATCGGCTCCCGCGGTGTCCACGATACTGTAGCGGCCGGATGCGGCGAGCGCGCGCTTTGCTTCTTCCGTCGCCTGCGCCAGGTATTTGGTCTCGACCGGGCTCGCCCCCGTGTCGCCGGCGGCGCTGCGATCCTCGAGCTCGAAATCGAAGACGGCAATCTTGATCGGAGCGGCCGCTGGCTGCGCGCCGCTTTCGGCCGCGTGCATGCCCGCAGATCCGGCAGAGAGCATCATCGCCATCGCCGCGATACCCATCGAGGCGGATCGTGCGTCCTTGATTGCTCGTAACATGCAGAGTCTCCGCGTCCCGGCGCAAAGGTCGGCGGGAGACTGAGCCGGCGCGTGCGCGTCCGAAATGGAGATTTGCCCTCATAGCCTTGGGTAAAATGCCCGCGCTAGGCCGGAAAAATACCAGCTTCGATTTCACGGGCAATTTGCCCAGCCTTTCATGGGCTTCCACCCCTATCTCCCCCTTCGGCATTTTCCTAGCGTTCCCCACCAGAGTTGCCGAAGCAAAGGGGAACGATCGACTTGGAACATGCACAGCGCACTCGCCACGCTAGGCCGGCACGGCCGCTCTTGCGGCTCGCATTTGGCGTCGCCCTCTTCGTCATTGGGCTGGCGGCGGCTTCGAGCTTCATAGCGATCAGCCGCGCTGACGAGCGTACACCGCAGACGCTCGCCATCCTGCCCTTCGAGATCCGCGACACGTCAGGAGAGGTCGGAGCGCCGGACACGCATGACGCGATGCTTGCAGGTCTTACGCGGGTCATGGGCGAGAAAATCGAAGGCGCCCACCTCTACAAGGTCATTCCGCAAGCGCGGGTTGCCGAGGCCGTAGCCGCCGTGAACCCGGGCACGTTCCTGACCAACTGCAACGGCTGCGAGCTCGACATCGGACGCAAGGCCGGCGCGGATCAGGTGATGATCGGCTGGATTTATAAGGTGAGCACGCTCGTCGGCTCTCTCCACATCGAGATCAAGAATGTCGCGAGCGGGAAGACGACATATGCCCGCGTGTTCGATTTCCGCGGCGACAACGAGACGGCCTGGCAGCGCGCCGCAGACTACATGGTCCGCACATTCCGCAAATCCGGTGGCGATGCTCAGTCGCCGCCTGTCGGCCAATAAGAGACGGCGGGAGGAGCCGGGGGCTCCGGTCTTGAAGCTCTGAGAGGTTCGCGATCCGGCGCGCTGGCGGCCGACGTTTGCCGCCAGTGTTGCCGGGGCGTCCCGGGCTGGCGCCGAACGGTACCGGGACGCACTTTCCTCGCCCACGGGGGCTACGACCCGTGCGAGCCGTCCGCAGGCGGGAGCACGGGCGCAACGAGGCCTTGCCGCAGGCCGAAATGCAGAAGCTCGATGTCGGACGCCGCGCCCAGCTTCGACTTGATCGCGTAGTGGTAGTTCGCAGCCGTCTTGCTGCTGACGTTCAACGCCGCGGCGATGTCGTCGGTCGATCGCGCCTCGAGGATCATGCGGAAGATCTCGAACTCGCGCGGCGACAGATCTTCGAGCCGCGCCTTTTCCTCCCGCACCTGGTTGAGGGCCAGAAGCTCGCTGATCTCCGGACAGATGGCGAGGCGGCCGGCGGCAACGTCGCGCACGGCGCTGACGAGAAGCTCGGGCGGGCTGCTCTTGGTAACGTAGCCGCGGGCTCCGGCGCGGAAAGCCTGCAGCGCGTAAGCGGCGTGCGCGTGCATGGTGAAGACGAGAACGCGCGCCTGCGCATCCCAGCGGCGGATGTGCTCGATCGCGTCGATGCCGCCGCGGCCCGGCATCGTGATGTCCATGACGACGACGTGCGGTTCAAGCTCTTTGTAGAGCTGATAGGCAGCGGCGGCGTCGCTCGCCTCGCCCACGACCTGCAGGCCCTCGTGCTTCTCGAGCAGCGTCCGATAGCCCTCGCGCACCACCGCGTGGTCATCGACAAGCAGCACACGGACCTCGCGCGTCACAGCAGGCTTCCTTGCTCGGCCGCAAACGGGATCCGCGTGTGCAGCCTGAAGCCCCGCTCCGCGCCGGAGCCCGCCTCCAATTGTCCCCCGAGCGCCATCACGCGCTCGCGCATGCCGATCAGCCCCAATCCGTTGCCGCTCTTGCTTCCGTTGAGGCCGTGGCCATCGTCCTCGATCATCAGGTCGAGCCAAGCTCCCTGGCGGCTGGGCCCGCGAAGGGTCGCAGCCTCGCTGGCGTCCGCGCCGACATCCAGGGCCAAGCGCACCCGCGTCGCGCCCGCATGCTTGGAGATGTTGGTGAGGCCCTCCTGCACGATGCGATAGACGTGCGAGGCCGCCGTCGGCGGCAGCGCCTCCAGATCGCCGTTGATCTCAACCGAAATCTGCAGCTCCCCGCCGGCCCTGCGCTCGTGCTCCGTTGCCAGCGCCGACAGGCTCGCAGCCAGGCCCAGGTCGTCGATCTCGGGCGGACGCAGCGTGCGCAAGGTGGTCTGCAGCGACTTCATGATCGCCATCGACACTTGGGTGAGCTTGTTTGCCTCCGGCACCAGTTCGGCGCACTCGGTTGCCGCCGTTGCCTTGATCGAGGCGGCAATCGCCGTCATGGCGCTCAGGTTCTGGGCGAGCTCGTCGTGAAGCTCGCGCGCGAGGTGGCGGCGCTCCCGCTCCTGATTGTCGACGAGCTTGGCCGCGAGTGCGGTCTTCTCGCGCGTCGTCAGCTCGAGGCTCTGAGCCAGCCTGTTGAACACCTCGCTGATGCGTTGCAGTTCGACCAGCCGGAAGCTCGGAAGCCGCCACGAAAGGTCGCCGCGCGCCAATTGGTCGAGCCCGGTGAGGATCTCCTTCGTCGGACGCAGCGCACGGCTGATGGCCACGAATTGCAGGAGGCAGATCGCTCCGATCAGCAGCGCCGTGAAGCTGAGAAGCCCGGAAACATCCTTCCAGATCGCGGCGAGGACGACGGCCTTCTCGGTCGTCACCGCGAGGTTTCCGCAGGCCTTGCCGCGATAGGAAACCGGCCGGGTGACGTCGGCGGCTTTATCGACGAGCCAGCCGAACGCGGACGAGAACCTCGCTGGCGAATAAGCACTGTCAGCATTGAAACCCATGCAGCTCGAGTGCCCTATGCTGCCGTCCGCCTCGAGATACTCGATGCACTGACCCGCCGTCTGCGCGCGGGCCGTTATCGGCTCCCAGTCGGGAAACCGCGACCGCAAATCGATGTTGGCATCGATGCGAAGCAACTGCATCTCCAGTTGCCTGGCGACGATGTCGGCGAAAGCCTCGTTTGCGTGGCGAACCTCGCGATAGGTCCCGACGAAGGTGATCGCGGCGGCGATGACAAAACAAAGGAGAGCCACGCTTACGACCCGCAACGTCAACGACCGTTTCAAGTCGAGGGAGGGGAACGCGGCGGCTTCGCCAGCCGGGGGGCCTTTTAGCGGCGTCATTGCAGTCATGGCGCTACTCGATATTGGGTCTTTCTGGCATACGCGCTACCCGGGCCGAAGGAAAGGACCCCAGTCGCCATCGGGCAATTTGCCCAAGCTCCGGCACACATTAATCAAACTGATCTGCGCGTCGCGCACACTGCTCCCGAAAAAAGTGCCCACCTCCGGGAATAAACGGCCCGGTCCCCGAGTCTACCCATTCGAACACCGGAATTCGGAGTTGCGGAAAGGGTTGAGACATATGCGCTGTCGCTCGCACGGTGGCTTACGGGCAGCATCACCGACGCCGAGGACGTGGTGCAGGAGGCGTGCGTGCGCGCCTACGCGGCGATCGCGACGGAGAAGAGCAACCCGCGTGCCTGGCTGCTCGCGATTGTGCGCAACACCGCGTTCACCTGGCTGGCCAAGAACCGTCCCAAGTCCGTCGTTGTGACGGACGATGAAGCATTGTTTGAAAGAGCCGGTTTGGAAATGATTGATCGATCTCACGCGGCGACCCCCGAAGCGGTGCTGATCGCCAAGGTCGATAGCGAGCAGCTGCACCGTGCGATTGCCGCGCTGCCCATTGCCTACCGCGAGCCGCTGGTCCTGCGCGAGATCGAGGGCCTAAGCTATCAGGAGATCTCGAGCGTGATGGGAATCCCCATCGGCACCGTCATGTCGCGGCTGGCGCGGGCACGCGCGTTGCTCATCCAGCGCATCGGCATGGTCGGCAAGGGAAAGGCAGGGGCGGCATGAACAAGCCTCCGTCATGGACGTCACGGGAGGAGTCGCTGCTCCTGCTTAACGCCTATCTCGACAACGAGCTCGATGCGGCGTCTGTGCTCGACGTTGAGCGGCGCATGGGCTCGGATGCCGCCTTGAAGGCCGAGTTCGCGCGGCTCGTCGAGCTTCGCAACGCGCTGTCCGCGCACGTGGGCAAAGAACGCGCTTCCGATGCGCTGAGGCAGCGGATCGCGGACATCGCGGGGCCGAGCAAAGCCCGGGTCGTGCCGACACCGCGCGCGCGGCCCTCGGCGCGCAGCTTCGACTGGAGGCAGATGGCGGCCGCAGCAGCCGTCGCCGCGTGCCTCGCAAGCGTCGGCACCTACGTTGGGCTACAGCAGACGGCGTCGAACAGCGAGATCGCGGAGATCGTAGCCGGGCATCAGCGGGCGCTTCTGGCAACGTCGCCTTTCGACGTTGCGTCGAGTGATCGCCACACGGTCAAGCCGTGGTTCGACGGCAAGCTCGCTGTCTCGCCTCAGATCGTCGACCTCGCCGACGCGGGGTTCCCACTCGTTGGCGGTCGCGTCGACGTCGTCGAGGGACACCCCGTGCCAACCGTTGTCTACAAGCGCCGGGAGCACGTGATCAGCCTGACTGCGGTGCCGAAGCCGGGCAGCAAGGACGAGGGCGGACCGCCCACCCACACGACCCGCGACGGCTATTCGCTGCTTGTGTGGCCTGGGCGCGACTTCAGCTACGCGGCTGTTTCTGATGTGGCGGCGGGCGAGTTGGAAGAGTTCGTGGCGCGGTGGCGCGGTGGCGCTACGGGCAAGTAGCCAGGCGAAGGGCTTTGTGATCCGCCGCAATGTCCGCTAAGGGTCAAAGACGGAAGTAGTCGCGATCCCACAAGCTCGTCAGCTCTTCCCTAAGAAGCAGCCCTACTGCGCGGCGCGCGGTACGTCCGACAGGGGCCAAGAACGGACTAGCGTCGGTATTCGGGATGGGGCGGTTCGAGCCGCAACAGTGCCGTCTCCTTAGAACGAGCGCCCCCTGCGCCAGATAGATTTCGAGGAGACAATTCAATTGCTCAATTGATCTTGATCAAGGCTGCCGTAAATTGCCCGATCGTCGCCTCGATGATCAAATCTCTCTCAAGCGGGCGGACGTTTCCAAGGCGAAGCGCGGCGTCACAGACCTCCTAAAGCGCCGCCGCCTCGATTGGGATTGCGGTGGCTAGTAAAAAGCGGTGAGGAACGAGCGTTTGCGTTCAATTCGGGCTGGAGCTTTCATGGCCGTTGCGGTTGCGGCCGTACTGGTTAGTACCAGTGTTTTGGGCGTGGATTGCTACCAAGCCTGCGGCTCTTCTGTCGCCCCGCTTGGACTGCCCCCGAGCAACACTCATATCCAAGAAGAGCTCCGCCGCATACATCAGCAGACCGCATCGTTGGCGCAGCGGGTGGAAGCCGTCAGCGAACTCTTTTTGGGCGTGCCCTATAAGCTCGGGTCGCTGGGCGAAGGCCCTGATGGCGAATTCGACCGTGATCCGCTGATCCGCTTTGACGCCTTCGATTGCACCACATTCGTTGAGACCATCATGGCGTTGTCGCTGGATAGCGACCTCGATTCGGCCGTGCGGACACTGCAGAAGATACGCTATAAGGATGGACAAATCGGCTATGCC